>Ga0247837_1002396_pt1 | contig 35702 bp, 22 predicted proteins | sample LaCtaG_2_FD_187115 | JGI IMG/M metagenome (GOLD analysis project Ga0247837, IMG submission 187115) | Freshwater microbial communities from meromictic Lake La Cruz, Castile-La Mancha, Spain - LaCruzMarch2015_14.5m | ecosystem: Environmental > Aquatic > Freshwater > Lake | place: Spain: Castile-La...
TCTGCGGCACTGTCGCAGCAAGGCTTGTTCCCACTCATCGCCTATGGCATTGTTAGTCACCGTGAGTCTGCGAAGTCTGCTCGGCCACAGTTGCAGCAGTAACTGGCCTCCTGCCGGTCCAACGCAGTTGTGCGCAAGTTCCAGCACTTCGAGGCTGGGACAAACGCGCAGTAGATGTTCTAAGCCTGTGGCGGATATGCTGTTTTCACAGATATTCAGTAGAGTCAGAGGCTTGCTTTCTAGCGACTGGCTTAGGGCTCCAGCGCCAATATCCCCGAATTCATTGTCTTGGACAAATAGCTCTTGGAGTCGAGTGAACTCCTTAATAGTCTGACTAAGCACTCTAATGCCCTCGTCTTTGAGGTGATTTCCCTCCACTCCTACCCTTTCCAGTCCTCTCAACTCCTTCATTCCCAGCGCCAATTGCTTCATTCCCTCTGCGCCGATATTGGCTTTCCACAGCTTCAGTGTGGTCACTTGCGTGAAGAACTTCAAAATACAGACCAGGTAAGGGAGCTGGCTGGAGTCCAGCTGAGCGAACTGGAGGTTTAGTTCACAGACCTGGGGCTCTTGCTTGGCCAAGGCTTTTTCGTACCATGGCCGCAACTTGCGACAGATCTGAGTCTGGGAAAGGGAGTAAAAGGTCTGGAGAGTCTCCAGGGATGTGGGCTCGGTGAGGTTGGGTCGGGAGGAAACTACTGCAGAGCGACTGCGGCATGACCCCATTTCACTGGTTTGTAATCAGAAACAAGGCCCGCTTTCTATACAAATCAGCAGCAATTGTAGGGAAATACTGCTTATAGCTCAATGAAAGTGCAATCAGAGTTCTCAGTTACTAAGCAATACAATGCTGTCTGCGTGTCTCGCAGCTCCCTCAATAACCATGCTCAATAGAATTGCGCTGTCATGTCGCCACCCTACCTATTCACAATATTTAAATGCAGCGATCTGAGCGCAGACAGGCCTATCTCCAGCGTGAACATGCAGAGATCAGGGAAACTCTGGACCGCGCCCAGAGAGAAGCAGCGGAGTCGCAAGCCAGACTGGAGCAGGCGCAGAGGGAGCAAAGCGCTTGGAAAGTGAGAGTAGCGCTGAGAGGAGACTCACAGGAGCCGCAAGACAAGTCGAAAGCCAGGACCAGCGTCGTGATAGAGGAGGCGCAGAAGGCTCTCGAAAGAGCTCGAAGACTGCGCGAGAGCAGGAATGTAGAGGAAAGGAAGGAAAGTCAGCAGCAAGCAGGAGCGGAAATGCGAGAAATCCTGCGGAGGGAACAGGCAGAGTTTCTAAAGGACCTGGAAACCATCACAGAAGCAGCGCTCAGAAAGCCCACTTGGGAAGAAGCAGACCCAAGTCTGCTCCAACAGCCCGAATCCCAGGAAAGCCGGCCCAGACCCTGGGCTCTCCCCAGCGACGACAGTCTTTCCTTCGAAGACGTGAAGTCTCCGCGGACTCTGTATGAAGTGGAAGGCAGGGAAAAGCCAGTGTTGAGGGTAGAGGAGGAAGTGAGTCCTGCAGTCCCTTTGAGGTGCTCTGTGGAGAAGCTGGGCTCGCAGCGAATCGACCCAAAGCCACATATTCCCCCTGTGGATTTCCCCATTAAAAAGACTCTGGAGCCTCCAGTCGCCCAACAGCCGACTATGCCCTTTGCCATGCCTTTCATGGTCCCTATGCCAATGTATCAAATGCCAATGTACTCGCCCTTCTATCCGCCCCCAATGCAGCCATTTCCGCCCCAGCAGTACCAGCCCTGGGCTGCCGGGCAGTTCATTCGCCCGGAGCCTGATAGAATGGAGGCAGTCCAGCCCAGGCCTAAGCCTACTCAGCTGAAAACCCCAAGAAAGAGAAACCTCGACCCTCGACTACTGGAAAAGTCCCCTATGCGTCTTCGAGCCAAATCCAAAGCGACGGCTTCAGTTCCTGAGGAACTCGAAGAAGTCCAGCTGCCTGTATATGAGAGAGACACTGTCAAGGTGGAACGGTCGAATTCAGTCTCCATTCCTGCAGTTTCAGTGCTTAATCAGCCTCCGAAGCCCACATTTCAAACCCCGGCCAAAACGCCTTCTCCGGATTTGGTGGCCCATACGAATTCGGTGGAGCTTCCCAGGTCTGGGGGCGAATTAGTAGTGCTGGAAGACTCAGTGCCTATGACTCTTTCAGACGCTTTCAAGGCCAAGAAGAGAGATATCGTGCAGAAACTCCACTCACGGCCAGAGCCAGTGAAAACCCACCCTACCAAAAGTAAGCAGGAACTCGCTCAACTCCGCAGGGAAATGATGAAGCCGACCCACAGAGTCACTCCCGCAGCAGCCGAAGAAGCCAAAACTCTGCCTCCAGCCATCGAACGACTAGTGCAGGGGATCAGGCCGCCTGTCACTCGCAAGGAAATGCTGGAACTGACAGCGAAGAACTACCAGCAGCTGCCAGAGGTGAAGAGGAAGGTGGAGGAGGCTGAGAAGAAGGAAGCGTCCAGACAGCGGCTGGCGACTGCCAAAGCGTACGAGCGCAGACGGCAACTGGTGTCTCGGACCAAATAAGGAACTAGTGCTAATTAGTACTAGCAGATAGCACCCTCATTGTTGCCTCTATGCGTCAGTGCTTACCACCTTATTCAAGGTCTCAGGCTTCTTAGTCTCCCAGTGAACACGATACAGGAAGGGAATTAATGGCTACTCTCAACCGAAGAATTCAGAAGGTGCATTTCAGGCAGGAAACTCAGCGTCTCGGGGAAGAGCCAGTGCCAGGGATCTACGCCACTCCCGACCCTGCCAACTCTCGCTACTTCCACGTGCAGATTGCTGGCCCCATCCAGTCGCCCTTTGAAGGCGGCCTCTTCAACCTCGAACTCTTCCTGCCGGATGACTACCCCATGGTGCCACCCAAGGTCCGCTTTCTCACGAAGCTCTATCACCCGAATGTGGACAAGTTGGGGCGGATTTGTCTGGACATCTTGAAAAGCAAGTGGTCCCCTGCGCTTCAAATCAGATCAGTGCTGCTGAGCATCCAGGCTCTGCTCAGTTCTCCGAACCCTGACGACCCACTTGACAACGGCGTGGCAGAGCAGTGGATCCATAACGAAGCCGAGGCGCTCCGTACTGCCGCAGAGTGGACACGCAGGTACGCTAGTCAGTAGCTATTATGGGGTGCTGTGTTGGCAAGGCCATTGATCTCCGCAGACGCAGGACCTCCTTCGTTGTCGTCACTCGACAAACTCCGCCCGAAGTCCTGCTGATCACTATCAAATCCGCCTTCCTGCGTCTACAGGCGGAAGTGCGAAGTCTCGAGACTGAAACTGACGTCTTCTGCGCCAAAGCCAAGGCCTGTCATCAGCCCAGTTTGAAGCACGAGTTCCTCGCCAGCACCAAGGTCTTCGGGGCGCTCAGTAACTTCTTCCGTCGCTGTCAGGCCAACCCTTCCACCGACTCGGAAGTGTACTTCGCCCAACTCAAAGCGTTGGAGACTGAACTCATTGAGTTCGAAAGGACCCAGCAGGAGCTGGAGGAGAAGTTGGCGCCTCCGGCTGCAGAGGAACAGCAGCTGTGGAATGAATGTGAGGCTTTGGTGCAGCGTTGGACGAAGTCCTTTGAAGACGTGAAAGAGCTGCTGGAGAGGGTGCAGGCCTTGCAGAGTGACCTGCCCTCTGTGCCACTTCTCCCGGTCAAGAATGGGCCTCCAACTCAGGACCTGCAGGCCAAAGCCAGCGATTCCGAGTGCGCAGTTCTCTTGCTGACCCACATCTGCCAACGCAAGTTCAAACAGCTGAAGCGCAGGGCCGCCAAACTGCAGGCTTCCGCAGAGCTACTGAGCGCAATCCAGGCTTCGTTTTACGACAGCGGCCTACTGCGCAGGAAAATCGAGTCTATCATTGGCACTGAAGAAGTGTACGAAGAGACTGTGAATATCGACGCAGTGGAGGAAATGATGGTAGCCGCTGAAAACCGTGAAGCTCCAGTGTACTACCCACACGACGAAGTGCCGTACTACCCCACAGAAGAGGAACGGCTCAAAGACTTGGATTTCAGCAGTGACACTAACAGTGAGGAGCGCAAACTGTCTGCACCGCGGCAGCACACTGGCAGCGGCACTCAGGAGTCTTTGGAAGCAATTGTGGATCAAATCATGAAGGAAGGCACAGGGAGACCCAGGAGATCTGAGGCAATTGAAGGAGAGAACACACAGGTGGAGCCGGGGGAAAGCTTGGCTGCGCCTGGACCTTTGAGTACGGAAATCAGAAGCGAAAAGCCTCACAACCGCACTTCTGTTCAGTTGCAAGAAGCACAACTTAATGCGTATGTGCAGGACAAAGGCCTGCTCACTGGACGTCCTGAGTCTGTGACTCCAAGGACAACTTCAGCCCTGCAGTCCAGAGGGAAAGTCGCTGGCAACAAGCCAGTTGTAGGAGCGGCTAACAGTTCTTTGCCTCAAAGCTCGCCCCTAGTGCAGAAGCAAGAACTGCAGCTCCCCACTTCTAACCCGCAGTATGTGCAATCCGCCTCTCTCAGTAACCCATCAGCAAAGCCAGTCCCTGTCAAGCCAGCCCAGCTGCAAAAAGACCCGTCCATCACCAATATTCTCAAAACTTGGGCTGAAGGGACTATGGATGTTCCGCCCAAAACTGCAGAGTACCAAGCGCTGGTTTCAATAGAAACTTCCAGGGCTTCGAAGAAAGCTGACAAAGAGGAGTCTCGAGAAGTGGCTGTCGATTTCGACCCTTTCCCGACTATGGACGAAGGAAATCAAAGTCTGGACGTTGATGAGTCGCGACCACCTGAAATCTCTATCGAGAAGGATAGGGAGGAAATGCAAGTTAGCCCTAAAAGCAGCACATCTATGCCTGAAACACCTGCTAGAGACTTCGAGCCAGCCGTAGACTCACCCAGAGATTTGAGACAAAGTCCAAGCATAGACCCCAGTGAAGACTCAATTCCCGCTAATGATATGGAGTCAATTCAAAGCTTTGATTCAGCGATAGTGTCTGAGCCAGCCAGAGACTCCGGACCTGCCGAAGACTCAAGCCAAGTTAGCGACTCAGGTACTGCCTCAGAGCCAGCCAGGTACCTGAGGACAGGCAGGAACTCAGACCCAGGTCAATCAGATCCAGAGGAAAAGAATGAGACTCTGGAGGGGTTTAACTCTCCATCTAGTTCCTTGGTTTTCCGGCGAGAAGGTATACGTCCTCGCACAGAGATGCGGCGTCCAATCAGTGTTGACCGCCTGGTTCTCCCTGCCGTCCCAGAGGAAGGCCTGCCCATTATATCAGAGGAAGTTCGAAAGGAAGACACTCTCTCCTCAGAAAAAGCCCCTGAAGGTGCATTCATGCGACGCTTCATTTTGAATGCACCTCATATCGACGATACACTGGAAGCAAAGGATGCTGCGATGCATATCGTCCACTCCGAAGCTGACATTTCAAAGAAGGCAGAGCAGGAGGCAAGCCTTACAAACGAGTTCTCCGTACCTGTGATAACAGTTCTGCCGACAGCCAACGCTGAGCCTTATGACAACATTCAGTTGCCTGTGCGTTCAGCCACGCTGGACCAGGCCAAGTTGCAGACCAAGGCGCGCAACGTGTTTGTGCACGCGATGGAGTCTCTTGTGCGAATTCAAAGTCTGAGTGCGGGACAGTCCAAGCCTAAAGCTACAGCGGAAGACCTCAAGCAGACCATATCCGCAGAGTCAGATAAAATGCTGGCCCTGCAGGCCGACTTCAAAGACATGGCCAAAGGACCTAGACCTACAGGCTTCCGTCTGCACGCAGAGGGGAAGAGTGCACTCAAAGCTGTCAGGTCAGGGACTCAGTCCTCGGACTCAGCGGGAGACATGGGCAGGTCGATGACCGGAGAGTCCCGCAAGAGTGGGGGTTTCGAAGAGGAGAAGAAGTCTGGGGACTGGGCAGGGGACTACCAGAAGTCCTCCAGTGGTAAGCGACTGCACAAGACTTTGGAGGAAATGAGTCCTGGCGAGGAATTGAAACGCAGACTGGACAGTTCCGAGCCGATACGCTCAGAGAGCGCAGTTGCGGAGCCAGACTCCTTCAGTTCTGGCAGCCAGCGCCAGCACTCTGAGGGTCGCAGTGCTGAGTCCAGACGGTCAACACGCGTCACTGACTTTAATAAAAGAATAAGCCAGAGTCCTGACCTGAGTGCGGCCAAGGACTCCGGGAAGCGAGTGAGTCTTTCCAGCTATACTCCCTCTGGAATCACTATTGAAAGTCAGTCCGGCTTCTTCAGTCCATATGAGACTTTTGCGATATTCGAAGAAACGCTGCGAGGAGCAGAGGACAGCTTCCAACCCCGCAGCCTCATCCAAAGCCACCTGCAAAGCAGAGCCAGTGAAGAGGGCGGCTGGACGGAGTGGCTGGGCAGTCTGCGCAACTACGAAAGTGAGGGCATGGCCTATGCCACAGTGATGCTGTGCGCTGTGCAGGAGACTTCCGAGTGCTTGCCACGGGTGCAGGCGGAGCGCTTTATTGGCCTTCTGCAGGACTGCAACGACCTAGTGCGAGTCGTGGAGGCGGACAAAGCTGCGGACTCGCTCAGCTACGGCGAGTCCAGTTTCTCCGAAGAGTTCGAAAAGATCATTTCCACGGGAGGATACATGTACTGGACGGACACGCTAGACCTGGTCTATGGCCGGTTGCCAAGGCGCATAGGCACTTTAGTGATTCAAGCCATGAAGCCTGAAAGTCTGCCTATGGCTGACTATGTGACTTTCCTCACCTGTCACCGCATGTATGAAAGTCGTCTGGACGGCATGCAGATCTTCCGCCAGCTGGACGCTGACACCAGTGGCAAGCTGGACGCTGTGGAGTTCAGCCGGGGACTGCAGGACCTGCTGCAGGTCTGGGCGCCTGAAGCAGACTTCAAGCAGGCCTTTCAGAGTCTGTATAACCGCTGGAGCGGACTGGTGTCGAAGGCGCAGTTCTCCAAGCAGGTGAATTTCGCACAGTACTTGCAGCACACTATGACTGACTTGGCCACTATTTCCAAGTACGCGTTCCTGCAGCACTTCCTAGTGGCCTGCCGCAGCCTCGTCAAAGAGGCGCTAGTAGCGCTGAAGGACAGATACGACCCAGACAGCCAACTACTGATGCTGCAAGAAAGCGAAATCAGAGCATTGGCGGCACTTGCACTGGACACTGACAATGTGCAGGGGGAAATGGCTTCGTGGAGAAACCAAGTGGAGCGACTCGGCTTCGAACTGAACTTCGCAGAGGCAAAGCAAGCCTTTGTAGACGCACTATGTCGGTAAGCTCGGCCATATACACTTAACTCACTGCTACGGCGGTCAAGTCCGTCTCTACTTGTTGTCGCTTTGCGTTCACAGGGAACCCAGTGGCTTCCTCTCCATCTTGCACTTAAGGAGCTCCTTTGATGACCACGGGGTTGGCTGTAGGAATGGACTCCCACTGGTCCGGCAGCCACTCCTTGCTCAGCTCTTCATTAACCGCCATAGCCAAGAAACAGGTGAAAGGAAGCAGGGAAAGCAGGACAATGAAGTTCAATATAGCGCTAAGCAGCTGAGCTGCTTTCAAGTTGTAAGGACAGGTCACCTCCACTCCATCCCACAGCAGATCAAAGGCACTATCCAGCGATTTCGAGCAATTCGCTCTCTCAGAGCCATAGCAGTAGGAAACCATCACCGCAAAGTGCCGGACAGATCGCGTATTGACCACAGCCAAAGTACCAGCAAACCACCCAACACAGACTTCTCGCTAAGTCTCTCAGCCACAAAGTGTTTGACAGCAGGGTACAGAGCTGCCAGTAGGCACTTGGAGACACAGATGAGGACTTCTCGGTGAGAGGCTAGGCCTAGGCCTACAGCAGTGTAGGCGAGTATAGATATAGCGAAGGCACACGTTCGACTGATGTTGGAGGCGGTGGAGAAGCATGTAGTCATTTATTACGCTATGCACCTCAGAAAAGAGCGAGTTTCCCTTGCTCTGGACATGGGAGATGGGAGGGTGGACTATGCTATAGGTTAGGCCGCTTGCTGAGCAGCTCTTGCACCCCCTCTCGCTGGCGCTTGGCCTTCTTCAGTTCGCTGATTATGTCTGGCTTCACATGAAGTCGGGGAGGCGAAGCGGGCCTTGGACGCTTTTCAGGCCGGGGTGAGGACCTGCGTACCTGTGCTGCAACAGGCAGCTGCTGAGTTCTGTGAAAAGCGTCTGTCAGTTCAGGAAACAAAGTGCGATTGGGACTGTAGAAGTCCACATGGTAATAGTCCTTCACTACGTCATTGAGGGACTCCACTTCCAACTTCTTTTCCTCAGTTATATCTTGGACCTTTACATTGATTTGTCCACAGATGTAGACTTGACCGTCGAAGTAGCTGAGTGCGGTTAATTGGTGAGTGAGCAGGGATAGGAAATAGTCCGCCCAGGGCACTTGCAGACCTGCGGTCGTGACTTGGACGGGACTGGCGCTGAAGGCGGTTTGCAGCTCGTAGAGGAAAGCCTGGGAAGACCCGGGCAGTAGCTCTTCACATAGAGACACGCCTGTGTAGGCGTAGTCCAGCAGGAAGGCCTCGGCTTCCTCTCTGCCGAATGTGAAGTCTCGTGCAGAAGGCAGCAAAGGCAGCTGCAAGCGGTCTACCACACAGCGCAGTGGCTTGTAATCCTTCACAGTGCGCCTAAAGTCAGTAATGCCCAGATCAGCCAGGATCTCAGAACTAGGAAGGACGGTTGCATACACTTCATCCAGACGGGCAATAACCTCCCTGTGCATAGCGTTAATCACTTGCACCCAGTAGTTCCCCGCTGCTAAGCTAGGCTTCTGCAGTTTCTGCTTCAGGCCTTCGTCCAGACTGTCGAGGGCTGCTTCGTACACTGCAGCGATGTCTCCCACTCTCAGCAGCTTCAGACCTACGAGTGTCTTAGTCTCTGTTTCTTTGATGAGTGTGGATATAGGCGCTAAGATGAGGTCTTGTAGCCGGGTGTCGGTACTAGGCGAGGACTCTATGTACAGTGGATCCACAGTCATTATGTCCACTGTCAGGAAGTGACTCCTGTTGAGACCCAAAGTCTCCATCAGGTCTGGCTCACTAAGGCCTGGCAAGTCACAGACCCAAAGGACGTAGAGAGCACAGGGCGGCAACCTCGCAAAGTCAATCGCTCCTAAATCTCCGTCTCTAAGCAGTAGAAACACTACTTGACTGCCTTCCAGATTGTCCACGTCGGTATTGAGACACAGCCCGGCCTGCTGCAAAGCAGGCAGCCACTGCAGTAGTGAGGAGTCCATCAGTTTGTCTAACGGCGGCACTCCGAAGGATAGTAGAGAGACCTTGAAGTGACGGTGGCCTGCAGCTCTCATAGCTACTAACAAGGACTGCTCCTGGGCGGCTGGCTGCAGCCTGGGCGGAGCAGTTCTATTCGGCCTCGGGAGGAAGTCATCAATCACTTGGTCAGTGAGTCTCTCTCTGAAGCGCACCACCTCCCTTTCCATTTCCTCTTCAACTGCCTTCCTAGCCTTCTTCACCTCCACAATGCCCTTCCAGTGGCCGAAGCGGTAGAACAGAATCGAGAGACGGCACTTTTCCACCTGTCGCTGACTCTCACTTCTCACAGCTCTGCGATATCGCTTCAGTGAGACTCGCATTTCCGCCTGCTCTTCGTGCGAGTCTGCGAGTTCTAAGTAGTCGGAGTCATGCACTGGGAAGCGGAATTCATTGGTCGGAGGAGGCTTTGGCTTGGGCTTTTCCAGGACTATTGGGCGGGTTGGGGCTGCGGGCTCGGCTGGCTTTGGGGCCTGGGGAATTTCCACAGGTTTAATTGGCTTAGGAGGAACGACGGGCTGAATGGTTTCGACAGGTTTGGGAACTACGGTGGGCGCTAGCACATGTTTGGGCGGCTCCACGGGTCTGACAGGTCTCGGTGGTCTGGGCAGTTCCTGAGGAGCAGGGGGCAAGGCCTTGAGAAGTGGAGCTTCATGCACCACAGTCCACCGCGCTCCCTTCAGCTTCTCTATCACGTTTGTAGGCGCAGCACTAGGCAGGAACTTCTCTTCATTCAACTCCACTCCCTTCAGCCGCACCCCACCTTCCATCGCCTCCAAGCCTCGGAAACTTAAGTACTCCTCTGTCTCTTCCTGGTCACTGAAGCCCAGCCAGCTCTGAAAGGCTTCCAGCGGGATCACGTCCGACTCGCTGTAGCTTTGCTGCATCGCGAGCAGGGCATGCAGACGCATTTTGTCGAAGCTGAGAGTGAGCAGGGCAGCAAGGAGGAAGGGAGCTTTGGACAACAGGCTGAAGAAGGCGCTGTAGTTGTCTGTGTGGTAGTACCTCACTGCTTGTTCTGCCAGGGCCACTAGTGGATGTCTCCGCAGCCCGTCTCCAGAGTCCTTTATCCACTTCTGCACCAAACGCTGATTATCGATTCTCATAAGCAGCTTGTAGGCGATGAATTCCGCCTCGTTGGCGTGGTCGCCCGGGACCTGGCGATAGGCTTCTTCTAGGGAAATCAGGATGTTTTCCAGTCGCTTGAAGTTGAGTGCTGCTTCGAAGCGCAGACTTTCCTCCTCCATCTGCAGGTAATTGAGGCCTTCTGCTTCCGAAAGAATGTGAAAGCGAGCAATTCGCTCCAAGTCCTGGATGTACCTGGCAGTTCCTGTCTCCCCCGCGATCTTATAGTCCTTCGTCACGGCTCTGGCTCTGTTGCTAATGAAGCGGTAAATGTCGATGAAACGGTGCTGAGAGCTATGAGGAGGGTTCGTGTAATGGCCTGGGTTGCTTCTATCCACATCCAGTATATTAGTAAACAGGTAGTCCAAAGTGCGACTCAGCACAGGTCCCCTGCGCACGTCTCCGGACTGGTCTAAGCCCGCTGCAGACCGAGTGTACTCCTTTACTACCCACTCCGCCTTGTAAACAGGGCGCTCTGTGCCGAGTGGTTCCGACCCTGGCGCCATCTCGTAGACGCTGAGAGCTCGGGTCAGCTGTCTGCGGTCTGCTTCCTCGCGTAAGCACAGTTCGAAGGTGGAAGTAGAGAGATAGGACAATTGCAGGGCAGGCTGAGGCGGGGGAGGGCGAGACTGGGGAGGAGTGGGTTTAGGCCGGGGAGGGGCGGGCTTAGGGACAGGGGCGACCTCAAGACGGCGTTTTTGGCGCAAGGCCTTTTCGCGCAAGTCTCTTTCTTCACGAACTAATTCCAACTCGTTTTCTCGGTCGGAGTTCTCTTCCTCCTCTGCTGGACTGCTGGCTTCGGAGCCTTCGCTCTCTTGCCCCTCTTCATTCAGTGAATCGCTCTGCGCTTCCTTATCAGACTCTTCCACTTCGTCTGGCTGAGGACTTTCTTCTTCACTCTCTGGAGGGGGAGATGGAGATTTGCGACTGGGCATAGACCTGGCTCCCCTACCTCTCCCTCGTGCAGGGCCCCTCAGTCCTTCCGCCCTCCTGTGTGTCTCACCCCTTCTAGGAGTGTCCCCTCTTCCAGCCACTTCAAACCTGGCAGTTCTGGAAGCTGGGGGGGACTCTGCATTCCTCACGAGTCTGGAAGGTGTTCTGCGGGGTCCGGCTGCAGGGGAGTTCTCACGCACCCAGCTTCTCTGCTGCGGCTCAGTATTGGTCGGAGGCTGTCTGGCCCAGCCTCTTGGCTGTTCCTGCCGGTGCACTGACTCAGACTGGCCCCCTTCCTCACCCATCTCCACATCCCTGGACTGCCTGCCTCTTTGTCTCGCTCCTCTGCCTCTACCGCGCTCCCCTGAACGTAGAGGGTGGAAGCCAGTGGCGGCAAAGTCTCCGCCAGGGGCTGTAGGTTGGAAGCCAGACTGGAAGCCGCTGGGCTGTAAAGGACCGAAGTTGGCGTGAGGAGTGGGGTTGTGTCTGCTTCTGGCTGGTCCGAAGCTACGATGAAGGCCAGGAAAGGCCCCGGGCGGCTGCGACGAAAACCCTTGCATCTTATATTTACAGCAGTGTGGAGACTCTGTCTCTGTTTTAGACAGAGTATCTATCCAGAAAGCCTGCTAAACAGCAAGTATTAACGTATAACGATAAGCACTGAGCAACTCAGTCTATATCTTGGATATACGCTCTATCATAGATGTCCAGGCTGATGCAACTACGCTAGATTTCTCATAGTCTGAAGGCTATTAATTCAGCTCAGTCCATAACGAGATTAAGCACTTCTCGTATCTTAGCTAAAGATAAAGGGTCAAATATGACCTGAGTGCCCTCACACACTAGAGCTTGGCTCTATAATGACCACTCAAAGGGCCAGCATTGGAAAGGACAACAGCAATCACAAGGCAAAGCGACCCCCGGCTCCAGCCTTCCAAGACGACGTCTACCTGGAGGACTTCCCAGCCTTGAAAAGAAGACCTCAACTTGCTCCCCGCCACTTGCTGAGGAAGGAAGACGTGACCATAGTGGAAGTACGCCAGCGCAGTCAACAGATGGTGTGGACGGTGGAGTGCCGGGGAGAGCACTATGAAACCTCGCTGCGGGTGCTTAAACGCACAGCTCCTGGGGCTGTCATCGACTTCCTAGTAGCTAATTTGCAAGTGTGAATATGCAATCGAGGGAGAAATATGAATTTTCCCTCGATTTTAGGATATTGCTATGCAGTGTAATAAACTCGGGACTGCAATGTCAGTTTGCTACAGTCCCCCGCTCGACAAGTCGAGTTTTCTGTTCTACAAGCGGCCCTCTCATGCGTGGACACAGCGCTTCTCTCGCCTGCGCACTCTGAAAGACTTGTCAGTGTCAGTACGCTTCACCATGGAGCGAGGACTGCTGTACAAAACTCTGAGGACCTCTCGAGCCCAGCTGCTGCCTAAGTTCGGCCACTGTGTGGCTATTACCAATCGGACCCGCTACTTACGCACTCTGCGCATCCTTGGGGTCAAGGAGACACAACCGCTGGCCCGCTCGGAACGAATAATTCGCAAGGAAAGAAGTCTGCAGCAGTTGGAAAAGCTGCCTCCTTTGCAGTTCCGACAGAGCGTGGAAGGCTTCCTAGACCTGCCAAGGAGGCTCGCCTAAGTAGCTATATTGCCCTGGCTCTGGGATATGGCTGAGGAAGGATTGGTGCTGTATGCGGACCTGGCCTCGCAGCCTTGTCGCGCAGTTATTGCCTTTTTGAAGCTCGCACATATTCCCTTCACTCTACGCGTGTTGTCAATCAGAAAGCGAGAGCACAAGAAACTGACTGGAAATCTGCTTGGCACTCTGCCTTATATTGAGGAAAAGGGCTTCGGCCTCAGCGAAAGTCACGCGATATTCGCCTATTTGCTGGCGACTCGAAAATGCGCAGACCATTGGCTGCCCTCTGAACCCAAGGCACAGGCCTTATGCCAGCAATACTTGCATTGGCACCACACCAGTGTGCGCAATCTGGGCTTCTACCTATTCTGGTCCTTCGCTGCACACCAAATGGGTATGAAAGCGCCAGCTGGGACCGCAGAAGAGCACTGGAAAAAGGGACGTGAAGCCTTGAACACTCTCAATACCTGGCTCACACTTCACCCCTACATAGCAGGGACGGAGATATCGGTTGCTGACCTGTCTGCAGTGTGCGAAGTGGCGCAGTTGCAACTTGTGCCTAACCTGCTTGCGAGCACTTTGGCGGACTTGCCACTGGTCTCGAAGTGGTTTGAACGGGTCTACAATGTGCCTGAAGTGAAGGCTGCACACAGTGTGCTGGAAGGGATCAGTGCGAAGGTCAGAGCTCGGCTGTAAGCGCTTAGTCCTAGTCTAGCACCCATCAGGGCGGACGAACTGAGGCGCAATACTCGGGCAGCGTTCGTCCATATGCTCATAAGGATCGATGGTGCCGTACTCAGCCCCCAAGTTGATGCGGTAGTTGCCGAGAATCTGGCAGTAGGGCAGATTCACTGACTGCGGGTCAGCCACTTGGCAGGCGAGCGGGACCGTGGCTTGGTTATTGAAGATGCTCAGGTCATACACGTCTCTGGGAGTGAACTCTGGTCCGTAGATTGTATAGTCTCCAAGAATGCCAGCGTTCTTGTAGAAGGACAGTACGAAGGAAGAACACACATAGCTCAGTCCGTCGCTGTATTCCCAGCCCTCCACTTCCACCATGGCCATCACGTCCATCATGCTCATGCCCTGCGAGTATGCCAACTCCGCCAGTTGGTTGAAGGTCAGTCCCTTCGTGCCCATTCTCAGGTTCAGTCCTTCTCCAAAGAGACTGGCGAACTGGGCGGGAATGATGGACTCCACAATGGGCAGAACGACCGTTAGTAGTTCTCCGGAAAGCAGCGGAGGCATGTTGTCGTTGGCAGTGTCGAGCCAGCCGAAGGCGAAGTTGTGGTAGCCGTAGGGCAGGCCTTCCACTGTCTTGAACCAGTCAAAGGCGGAGGTGGAGTTGAAGGCTGCACGCACCTCATCCTTGAGAGGCAGAATCACAATGTTGAAGCTCGCGTCGTCAGCCCACTGGATCCACTGGTCGAACTTGTTCATCTGAATGCCATCACGAGGCCAATACCACCCAGCCTGGCTCTCCAAGATGTACAGGTCCATTTCTCCATCGATGTCAGACCAAAACGCCACTGTGCTGTGACCCACATGACTGCCACTTCCGTACATGATGATCTCGTCCAGTCCGTCCAGTCGGGTGATGGCGAGGAAGTCTCCAGTGTGGATGTCAGTCTTGTTGAGGTAAATGCGGTGCACTGGACGCTCTTCCATGTAGTACCCGATACTGCGGTTTAGGAACTTCCGATTGGCTTCCTCCATGTACCAAGTCGTGTGGCTTCCAATGATCGGCCAGTTGGGGTGAGTGGTGAAGCCGCCTAGGAACAGCTCCAAAGTCATGAGGAAGTCCCCGACCAAGTCAGCCACTCCGTCACAGAACCAAAAGACGCGCACTCCCTGAGCATCCACATCCGCCACCGTAGAGTCGCTCATTTTCTTGAAAGTGATGGTGTGCTGGCCACGCTTGAACAGAGTCTCGATATGGTGAGTGCCCATAGTCGCAACTAGCAGAGTGTCGTAGCAAAACAAGTCAAGAGGGTCCTCAGCCACCAGAGAAACAGTGATGCTGGTGTCTGTGAACTGGTTGATTTCAGCTGTGATGGAGCGGAAGCAATGGCCACTAAACGTCACAGGCGCGGCTCCCTTGAACAAGGCGTCTTCGAACTGAGGGAACAAGCGGAAGTAGTCAGGTCCCTGGCCCCAGTCGCAGGACAGAGAGGCGGCTTGGAGGCGCGGACTCTCCAGACGGTCAGTCATCTTCTCAAGCCAGTTCAGCTTCATCTCTGAAAGACTGGGCAGATGCACGAGGGAGTCGGAGCCTTCGGGGGTCTGCTTGGTGAAGCGGACACCACCCTTGTTGGTCTGCGATTTCACGTACCCCTGCTTCAGCAGGTGGTATTCGCCGGCGACTAAGGTCAGGGCCAGAGCCACGAACAATAGTTTCGCCATATTCATTACAGCCACACCAGCCACCAGCAATTCTATCGCCATGTGGCCATTCACAAGGCTTCGGGCAAACTTCATATAGACCTGGCGTCCTGTTCCTTTGCCCAGATTATATTAGCCTGTATATGGACATCAGCGAAGGTAGCTAGGGATGCAGTCACTCTATGAGGCGAAAATGCTATATCAGACAAGCGAAAGGCCTTTCATTCGTAGTTGGGTGTTAGGGCTGTTTGAGAAGTCTTTGACATTGCTGTATACAAGAAAGACCACTTGGCTTAAAGCAAACCAAGCCCTGCTTCCACTACAAGCCCATTTTAGCAATATAGACTGCATCTCTGCAGCCTCCCACCCTTTCCCCTCAGTTCCCTAACAACTCCAGCACTGCCCTGAAGTCCAAGCCCTGCACCCAAGGCCGTAGGCAGTTATAAATGGAAGGCATCAAGTCACTGAACCCCGACTCCACACTGGACCACCTGAACCCCACCGTGCAGCTGCGGAAAGGCCTGCCTCCCTACCTACTCACTATGAACGAAGTGGACCGAGAGACCAACTTACGCATCATCCAGTCCATGAACAAAAAGATCACTTTCCTCAAGAACCCCAGGACCGTCCCTGCAGCTCCCAAAGGCCGCTTCCAGTCCCTGTCCAGCTCCAGTCCCTTTCGAGCGGAGCCTGCTGAAGTCCTGTTTTCCAACTACGAAGCCGGGGGAGTGTATGCAGTGGACGTCACCCTCACTAATGTGGCTGAAGTCCTGCGCAGAGTCATCCTGCTTCCCCCCGCTACCACTCTTTTTAGCATCGGCAGTGTGCAGTGCCCCACTGCCACCAGTGGTCTGATCGCGCCCGGCATGAGCGCGGTCATTAGCATTCACTTCCGTGCGGAGTCTTTGGCTGACTACGATGACGAACTGCACATCAAGACTGAGCAGAACACCATTGTAATTCCGCTGCGGGCACGCAGGGAGCCGCCCAGTCTATCACTGGAGGAACGCATAGACTGCGGCACTGCTTGGGTGGGGGATCGCTGTGATAAGTCTTTTCACGTGCTTAATACAGGCGGCAGCGGAGGATTCAAGTTTTTCCATGAGTTGGAGGAAAACGACCCGGAGCCGGGGTCTGAAATGCTGCAAACGGACCCTTTTACCATCTTCCCACTGGAGTTTTTCCTGCAGAAGGGAGAGTCTATCGACGTTTTCATCAGCTTTCAGCCGAAGAGCGAAGGGCAGTTCGCCAACAAAGTGATCCTTGCCTGCGACAACCACACTTCGAGCTTCTATATGGTGCAGGGATATGGAGCGATGGTGGACTTTTCCCTGTCTCGCCTAGATGGGAAGGAACTAGATCCAGCCGCTGACCCTATATCCGGCCTCTGGTTTCCTGAAGCTCCTCCAGGCGACTCCAAACAGCGAATACTCGAAGTGATGAATACCAGTTCCATTCAAGTGCAGTTCCACTGGTCCCTGTACCCCAGAGAACTGCAAGGCCTGCAATTCGACGCCCCTCCCGCTCACTTCGCTATTACACCGAGTCAAGGTACCTTTGGTCCTGGGGAAACTCTCGCCTTTAAGGTCACTTTCACGCCTGATGCTGCAAGGCCGTTTGATGAATTTGCGGATTTGTTCGTGGAGGGAGTTCCCTGGACTGCAGTAAAGCAGCTGCCTGAAGGACTGCTCAAGTCTTTGCAGGCCAATGAAGGCGCTGGGGCTTTGGTGGGCAGCAACTCCAAGTTCCCCCCGATTCCCTTTCGACAGCTGCAGCTGCATGGCTTGGGAGCAGTCTCCAAAGTGGCCTTTAGCACTGGATTCCACAGGGCGCATAAGGCGATTCCGATAGGGACGAGCTACACTCTATCCACAGTGCTCACGAACTACAGTCTGGGCCCTGTGGCAGTGGCTTTGCACTATGAAGAGGAAAACTCCACACAAGGACTACTGGCCAAAGCCAATTTCAGTGAGGCGGAACTGCCTGTGGGCGGCGCTCTGGACGTCCACTTCGACATGATATCCACTGTGTTCGGCTGGAACACGGGCATATTTCGGTGTGATGTGAAGCACGGCCGGCCTGTGTACTTCCGCTTTGAAGGGGAAATGGTGGGTCCGGAAGTACGCATAGGCGAGTCAGAGGTGGACTTTGGTCTGATCCGCACTTTCGACGAGGCCAAATTTCGCCTCCACATCGAGAATCTGAGTTCCATTCCCGCTCCAATTCGCTTCACCAAGGCAGGTCAGGAGGAAGTCTCAGACTCTCGACTGCACATCGACCCGCCCTCCAAGGTACTGCAGGCTCACGAGCAATCCAGCGTCATGGTGACTTTCACAGGGAGAGAAGTCCAAAGTGTGAGGGAAACGCTTATGTGCGTAGTGGCCAATGGCAAGCCGCAGTATGTGCAGTTGCGGGCTGAAGTGCAAAGGCCTTTGGTCTGTCTGACGAAGTACGGACTGGATATAGGCGAACTGGCTGCAGGGATACCCAAGTCCTTTAGTGACTTGGCACTCATCAACTTCGGCAACTTGCCTACTCAGTTCCAGTGGGAGGAAACTGCAGATGCAGACCTCACACTCATGTTCGACCCGGCCAGAGGCATTGTGCCGGCCCACAGTCAAACCCACATCGAAATGACCATCAAAGCCCTCAAAGGAGGCCCTCTCAACCGCATATTCATGTGCAATGTAGACGGTCTGGACCTACCTCTCGGAATTGAAGTCACAGCGGAAGTGAAGGGACTGGACATTCTCTATGGAGTGGCGGACGAAGCAGTACTCAGCAGAGTGGCTTCGAAGCGGCAAATGGAAAGTCTGCCTCCTTCTCTGTATGCAGAGTCGGAACGCAAGAAATACGCTTCTTCGGTGCCTTCGCCCACTGTGGAGTTCCAGCAGCTGCGGGCTTTGGACTTCGGCATGGTGCATATCAACGAAGTCCGGGTGCTGAAGTTTCTGATAAAGAATAACAGTGGGCTGTTGGCTCAATTCGCCCTGCGTAGTGAGTCCTATGAGCCTGGGATATCGCAAGAGGAAGCTGAGGAAAAGCGAGTGCAGAAAGAAGCGCAGGCCACTCAGTTCTCCAGTGGAGCGAAGGTCAAATTCAGCTTTGCCGCCAAGCCAGCCCAGGTGAGGGAGGAAAAACTGCCCCAGTTGCTAACCAACGCACACGAAAAGCAGAACAAGTTCTCCTCCCAAAACGGCGCGACCTTCACCACCACCCGCAACCTCGAGAAAAACCAGCGCTTCTACCTGGCGAACAACAAGGGCATGGCAGTAGTCTGTGTGCCTAACAAAGGCGAGCTGCAGCCCTACAGTGAAGCCGTGGTTTCCGTCACTCTATATAACGACGTGTGCGGTCGGTTTGAAGATGTAGTGGTTTCGTCGGTGTCAGGTCTGAAGGACCATAAGATACCGCTGAAGGTGAGAGTGAAGGGCTCGCCGTTGGTAATTACGCCGCATCAGTTGGGGATTGACTACAAATCCGACCCTTTTGAGCTTAATTTGGGTGCAATTCCTGTGGGCGGGAATGCGATTTCCCGCAAAATTCGCCTGACGAACACAGGTCCGAAGGATATTTCCGTGGACTGGAAGCTGTTCAACTATAATGACATTTTGCACAATAAGGACGATATCTTCAAAGTCGCGTTAACGCCTTCGGCAGCTGCTCGGTTCTATGAAGGGGAGGAGCACAACCTGTTAGACTTGCAGTTTACGCCTATCGAGCCGCCGGAAAACCACGAGCCGTTCTCTTTGGAGCCGAAGTCTATGTTGCTGCATGGACGTGAGTCCGGCACTTTCACAATTACCTTCTTTTCGCAGGAAACTGGCCTGCATAGAGGCGTGCTGCTGACTCACCCTGTGCTCGTGGAAGAAGGCGGAGACCAGCAGTTGGGCGAACTGGCGCTCATGCTCAGGGCCGAAACCATCATTCCCTCCTTATTCGTTGACAAACTCAGACATCCAAACGGCCTCAAAGGCCTCAAATTCGAAGCCTGGGCCACAGGCGGTCCTCTCGGCACTCGCGATATTACGCTTTGCAACCAGACCACTGCCAACCTTCAATTCTCAATCCGTATCGAATCCGGTCCTTTCACACTGAAAAAGGTGAATAACTCCGCTTCCCTGAGTCTGCAAGACCCCGAGGAAGCCAAGACAATGACCTCGAAGAAGCCTACTCGAGTACCTGATAAACACACTTTGGCGCCTGGGGACAATTTGCAGGTTTATATACAGCTAGCTAAGCCGAACCCGGCTGATACGGACGTGTGGCCGGAACTGCCGGTGGCTGAGCTGCTGGGCAGCTTTTTGGTGTCGTACAGTAATGGACATCTGGAGAGATTGGCGCTGGAAGCGAGGCTGCTGCGGCCTAAAATAGTGGTGTGGAGTGAACAAGTGGATGAGTTTAAGCAGCTACAGGAGCAAGACTTTGGCGTAGTGACAGTCGACCGCACCCGCAAGTTGACTCTCTACTTGTCCAACGAAACTGTGGTGGACGCCAAATGGGCGCTTGTATATGTCAAGACTATTCCCAAAGCCCACCTCGGCGCCAAGACCATGACAAAGAAAGAAGCCGAGAACCAAAGTTCCAAAGACGACCAAGAAGTCTTCCAGTTCTCTACCTCCGCAGGCCTCCTGCAAGGGCCAAGTGTGCCTGTGCGTCGCTGTTTCCCAGGCAGCGCTTTCCCCTACATCCCCACAGACCGAGAGCCAGCACAGGTAGTGGTGTCCTTCCAGCCGAAGATCGAGGCCCTGTACAAAAGCAAGTTTCGAGTGGTGGTGGAGGGAGGGCCTGCGACTGATGTGGTGCTGAAAGGCAGGGGCACCTACCGCGAGGAAGTGGACCGCTAGTAATACCTCTTAGCACTTAGGAGCGGCTGAGGCCACGGAAAGCCTTGGGCACGGCTCGAGCGGCCTGACTGCTTTGTTGGTTGGGCTGGCGCGGGGCTCCTTCCTTGCGTTCTTCCTTCACTGCATCTGTGGGGACTTCGGCTGGCACCTCCTCTCGGACTTCCGCGCTTTGGCTTTCCTTGGCCATGTTCAGCAGGGTCCAGTCGAAGACGAAGTCGTACTCGAAGCGCTCCCTCATGAACAGGTCTTTGAACATCCGCTTCAGGTAGGCGTAATCAGGCCTGTCTTCGAAGCGGAGACTCTTGCAGTAGTTGAGGTAAGTGGCGAATTCAGTGGGCAGACCTCGAGTCATGACTTCCACTGTAGTGCTGACCTTCTTCTCCATGATCTTATCATACTTCTCCTTCTTCGTGTGTGCAGCGAGTCCCTGCCAAGGCAACTGTCCTCGCAGGAAGTACAGCACCACATAGCCCAAGCCCTCCATATCATCCCTGCGAGACTGCTCGATGCCTAAATGAGTATTGACCGAGGCATACCTAGCAGTCCCTGTCAAGTTCTTGCCTTCGCGGTAGGGAATGTGCTGCTGTGTCTTGGGGTCTCGGTACTTCTTGGCTAGTCCGTAGTCGATTACATAGACTTGATTGGCCTTCCGCCCCAGTCCGATGAGGAAGTTATCAGGCTTGATATCCCTGTGAATGAAGTTCTTGGCGTGGAAGAATTCCAGTCTCGAGATCATTTGATCCATTAGCATGAGAGTGGTTTTGACTGACAGTCTGCGACTGCAGAAGTTGAAAAGGTCTTCGAGACTAGGACCCAGCAGGTCCAGCACCATGGCGTTGTAGTCGCCCTCCACTCCGTACCAGTGGATGTTAGGGACGCCCACACCGCCTTGGAGCACTCGGTAGAGCTTGGACTCGTAGAGCAGCTGAGGGTGGCGGGTCTTTACTTCCTCTAACTTGATCGCCACTTCCTCCTGAGTCGCTACGTTGGTGCCCAGGTAGATTTCGCCGAAAGACCCGGACCCGATTTTCTTGCCAATGCGATATTTACCCCCCACTCGCAGCTCCATTATATGCCTATCGCTAGCAACAGGAACGCCTTTTCTGTGCCGATAGGAGGGATAGAGACCTGTGACTGGCTTCACTCACCTCAGCACTGCGTCTGGTCACGAGACTCATCGCAATAGTTCGAAAGGCGGACTCCACTTGATAAGCGCTTTTCGCACTGGTTTCGACGTAATTCATCCCCAAACGCTCCGCTTTAGTTCTCGCAACCACGCTATCCACCACTACTTCCAAATCCGTCTTGTTGCCCACTAGCAGCTTCACTGTCTGCGCAGAGGCAGTGCAGTTGACCTCTTGCAGCCACTCCTCGACATCGTCGAAAGACTGTTGCGAGGTTCGGTCAAAGTGGATCATAGCTCCGTCCGCCCATCGGAAATAAGCTTTCGTCAGAGAACGAAAGCGCTCTTGTCCTGCCGTATCCCACTACTTAGTCCTCACAATTTGCAGCTTGACAGTATGTCCGTCAACGTTCAGAGTACGGAAGCAGAAGTCTACACCGATTGTGGTGATGTAGTTTGAGCTGAAAGAGTCGCTTGCGAAGCGCTGGAGTAGACACGTTTTCCCCACTCCAACGTTTCCGATCATGACAAGTTTGAAGAAGAAATCGCTGCTTGAAGTTCACTATTTCTGGGGAGCTTGAGCCATTTACTATGTAGACTTATCCCCACAATCCCTTCTCCTGCTTCTCTACGTTCATATCTAAGTCCTAACTGCAACACTATTAAATGGGCTGCTGTAACGATAAGTTGGAAGCGCTGTCCACGGAAATGCAGATCACCCCCGACCTGCCCCAGTCCCACAACTCCTTCTGCGACGTAAACCTCGAGAGTTCTCCCGGAGCAGAGGACACTGCGCAGTACTGGGAGACCTGGCGAGGCTCTGACGTGCTCCACTCCCTGCCAGCCCAAGGCTCTCAGGACCTTTCGTGGCTCTTCGACAGGTCTTGGCTGTCCGGCTGCAGAGAAGAATCCACCAATTCCACGCTTCCTAGGAACGGATTCGCACGAGTGAGAGAACTGCGGAAGTCAGCGGATGCAGGAACCTTGCAGACTAGCATTCGCCACATGCACAAAACTTCGCTTGAGAACTTGCCGCATCAAGGGGACCAGACGATCAATTCGCCTCGCGGGTCTCGACCCAGGTCTATATCGAGTGTCAGTCGGGTTGAGTGGGAAAGCAGCGGGGAGCTGAACTGCACCTTCGGCGAGGAGTTTCCAGAGTAGGACTAAGGGTATAAGGTCCTGGTAGCGAGGAAAGCAGGTATCCACAGTAGAAAGCTCACTAGCGATTCCCTGCAGTCCCCGTAACCCAGTGAGGTGTTTTAACCCTATGTGCACCTACCAAACCTAAGATTACTCTGGGAGAGTGAAGCTGCCGTTGCACGTACTGCTCTGCTGTTGACAGTCAATCTGCTTGAAATTCAGGTCGAAGCACATTTCGATGTTCTCGAGATTAGACTTGTAGCAAGCCACGCTCACCTTGTTAGTAAAGACTTCGTAGAGTTTGCTTAGGCTGTAGGCTTGGCCGTTTTTGGGCGTAATGCCAGCCTTGGCCAGCAAAGCTTGCACTCCCACACGGTTGTAGAGACTGACTACTTCGGTAAAGTAGGCATCGGGAGTGGTGGCAGGGACGACGCAGGTCCCATGCTTCGTCCACTCATGCTGCCAGAAGGTCTGAGAAGAGCCTGAGTCCGACAGCCAACAAGTCTCTAGTAGGGACGTGACAGAGCTGGACAGGCTAAACTGCGCCCCACTGCAATTCTGTGGTCCTTGGCCGGACGACGTACTCGGCCACAAGCCGTGAATGTTGAAGGCAGTGGATAGGTACCCGGACACGCATTTCGTGGTCATGCACATGGTCGGCTTCCACTCCACTGTGAAGACGTAGAAACTGTAGTTGGAGCTGCTGGCTGCGAGGGTCAGTATAGCGGCGGCTAGAAGGGTCCGAGACAACATATTTTTACAGTACTGGGAAAGAAAGAGTCGCCAGAGGGGTTAAGACAGATAGAGAGTTCGGGAGGAAGGGGAAATGGGGGAATGCAGTAGGCGTGTAGAGAGGCTATACACCAGGGAAATCTAGTTTATAGGCAGAAGATAAGGGAAAGAGAGCGATTTGGGCTTTACTTCGAATAAACAACCCGGAAAACACAGAAATCGAAGCGAAAAGCAGAGTAGGAAGTGACTATTTAACCGTAATCTTGCTTATATCAATTAGCATTACCCATATCTCATCTAATTTCCAAATTCTGGAGAACTTCAGGAGTTTTGTTGCATCAATAGACATATGGGAAACTTGGTCTGAGTATACCTGGATGTACTGAGTTGCTGTGGGTTATTTGGGTAAATTAGCAGAAACACAGCGTTTAGAAGCACAAATTGGCCTGAATATAAGCAGAGCTGAAGAAACAGCCTCTGTGGGCCAAAGTTTAGTATAGCATCCTGCCAAAACACACTATACTTTTGCCCAGGAAAAACAGATTTTAGCTCTGATAACGTCTGAAAGCCATTAAAAAACACGAAAGCTGGGATAATGAGCCAGGGAAAGCAACCTGGAGAAACTGAAATGCTGCAAATACGAATATGAGCTTCCACTTATGCCCGCTAACGACATTAACTGAGTCTACAGCACAGGTATACACGACAGAGCCGACATATAGATACTGTATGCCAATGGAGGTTGGTAGAAGTCAATATTTCGAAGTTAGAGCACAGGTGTACACCCAAATGAATAGACGACACTGAGAGGAGCCCAGGGAAGTAATATAAAGGAGAGGTATCCACCTTCACGAGGAGCCGTTGTAGTCATTGTTGGCTGGATGCAAGCACTGCCGCTCTCAGACAACGAAGAGATATACGCAGGTCGGGAGTCAATAGAAGTGTGCAAGGCAGCATAGAAATGACTGGAGCGAGATAAGATGTTTGGGTGGATGCAAGACATTGGAAATGGATAGCGGAATGCGTCTACTGTTGGAAGTGGCCTTCAGTGTCGAGCAGGCCCTGACACACACTATAGCACCCAGGAGGCGTAAGTCCACTAATGCCTGTCTATGTGTGCAGGATGAAGCTTTGTTCTGGGTAGTAGTGCTACTGTTTGTACCTAAATCGGAGATATGAACCCATAGTCTGTTTACTCTTTGGCTCTATTAATGTAGTTATGGGAAATTGTATGGGAATTTAAACTAAATCACTGGTAACTCTGACTGCTTTCCTTATAGAAAAGTAGGGAAACGCTGAATAACCGTTCTGTATAGCTAGAAATTCATATCACTATGCTACAAACTCGCAAACAAGCGTGTTATTCAGTAACCCTGCAGAATGAGCTAAACTTACCAATACAAATTAGCATACAAAGCACTCGTACGCCGCTATTTCCAGTAGCCATGCAGACGAAAGCCTACTTCCTACCCTGCCCACTCTCCACAAAGGAATTGGCAGGCACAAACAAGTCTGGGTAGTCAGTTCTCTGGACAAAGGTAATTGCTTGGCTTTTAAAGTCTGATACTGGGGCTTTCGCTGGGTAGGTTGGAATTGGGCGGATTGGCCGAAAACAGGATAAGAAAAAGGCGAAATTGAGGACGATAAACACACTACCGAAAAATAGCCTGAGGAACTGCCCTTCGAACCCATATCTGTGTAGTAGCCGGCCGCTGATAGTGTCATATACACCACCAACTTCGAAGCTACTGCTAAATACAGCAAATACGGGTGCACATAGGGCTGCTTGCCCACTAGGAAGAGGAGTACAGGGATGAGGAGGGAGAGGGTGAGGGCGACTTGGAAGAGAGGGCTGAGGGCGGTTACTGAAATGCAGGTGAAAATCAGGCCTAGTTTCCAGATTTGGGCCATTTCACCGAAAATCTGGAATTTGGACTGGAAAAAACTGTGGAAGGCTGGGGAAATCGGGACGATTTGCCAGTCTAATAGTGAAAAAATAGAAATTAATATCCGCAATAGGCTTGGGACTAGCACATATCCGGCGAATAAAGGCGTAAATAGGTATTTTAGCCGGAATAAATGCTCAGGCCCCCAAGCCTCGGTCCCAGCTTCACTATACAGCCACCACTTCGAGTCCTCAAACTTGAAACTGACTAGTAGACTGGCATAGCTCTCTACCATTGCAGGGCCGAAGAGGCAGGAAACCAGGAGCCACTGGCTGAGTAGGCCTTTCCAAGGCTTTGCCGAGTGGGGAGCCTTCAGAATTAGCCCTACATTGGGCAAAAGCACTAGTGATGGGATCAAATATTGGAGAGCAGCACTGATGTATATGGACTTGTCGTACTGGAATAGGCAGGAAGTGGGTAGGGAGAGGACGGATAAAGAGCCTGCATACTGTAAGGGCCGGATAGTGTAGAAAAACAGCCAGGGAAGTTGGACTTTGAGACGCAAGACGACGAGGAGGTACTGGCAGTGCTCGAGCCACAGATAGACTACAGCTGACCTGTGCTTAGTTTCCAACTCGTCACTTTTCAAGTAGCGAAAGAGCAGGAAAAGCACCAAACTGAGTTGTCCGACGTACAGCAAACCTTGACAAACTGCACTCGGAACGGAGCACTTTTCGCAGTAAAGCGTGCCCACTCGATAGTAGTCCCTCGCACACTCCATACACAGTTTCCCAGCATACCCCTCACTGCACTTACTCTCCAGTCCTCCCTCACACAGCTCTCTATAGGGACACGCATGCACCAAGGCTGTACTCCGTCCTGACCGCCAGTACCCTTCATCTACCTCAAACCAGTTTTTCCCCTTGCATTTCACATGTGCCGGACAAAGTTGACACTGAGTGTCATTAGCAAGCAAGGAGTAACTCCCTGCAGTACAAATCAAACACTGATTCGCCATAGAGATTTCCCCGAGTTCACAGGCGCGGAAACTCATATTGAACTGAAAGTCCACATTGCCAAGCGGCAGACGGATTGTGAGAGAAAGGCACTGGGTACTGCCTGGAAGGGCGTAGAAAGGACTGTTTTGGAGGTGGAAAAGGCCGTTGTTACTGATTGTAGTACTGAAGCCTCCGTGTTGGACAAGGCTCGAGGGCAGTACTTGCAGCTCTGAGGAGCTGTCCGAGGTCACTACTTGAGCGAAATGGTCCACAACTTCGATGTTCAGCTCCGTAGGGAGGTAGTTACCGCTCACAAAGGTTAAATTTATAGGAAAAGCAGAGGAAATTCGGGCTGAAACGCCATAAGAAGCCACATTTCGCCCATAATCAGCCTCATTTCTGTCGAAAACAACACTCACCAAAGCCGCCACTTCCCTATGAAACTTGATTGCGCCGCCTTCCTTCTTCGCCGCATTCCCACTAAAACAGCTATTTTCCACCACAGAATCTCTATCAGAACTATCAATATCCAAGGCGCCTCCAGTCTTTTCCGCACTGCAATAGGAGAAATTCGCATGTTTTATCACATAAGCGGTCTCTATAAGCAGCAAAGCGCCGCCTTTTTCAGCACTGCAGAGGGAAAATCGGCTGTTGGCGAGGGAAAGAGTGGACAGTTCGAGGGCAATTGCACCTCCTACAGGAGCGCTCATGTGGACTGCTTGAATTGAGTCGATTGCTACAAAAGGACACTTTTGGCAGGACAATAAAGCGCCTTTTTGGGAAATTCCCCGTTGATTGGAACCGCCGTTCGAAAATTGCGACTGAGAAATGGTCACATTGGACGCTTTTCCCTCGAATAAGGTAAAATAGAGGCGTGAAAATTGCGAATTCAGGATAGAAACACTGCTATCCGTCACCTTTACCCCAGTTGTAGCGTTCACAGTGACCAGCACTGAGTTCAGCACTGCCAGACTTGAAGCCTCTGTGAAGTACCCCAGCTGTCCATTGCGAATCACCACGTCCTCAATTAGCCCGTTTACCAGCTGCACCGAGGCCATAATGGCAGAAATGAAGGTCCCTGTGGACTGGATACTGCCCACGTGGAAGTCGGAAAGGCGGAGTTGTCCTTTGTACAGAGACGCCAAGTTCAGCTGGCAGTGCGTGAAAGTGGCGTTGTGGATGTGAACTCGGCTTTGGGAGAAAATGCTGAAAGCGAACTTGGCAGTGATTTGCGACATTGCGAAGTTGGTGAGCGTTACTAAGCTGAATTGCGCGGCTAAAAGCACTAGTTTAGCCTGGGAGTCTTTGATAGCCAAATCTGACATTGAACACATTGAGCCAGTCCCGCAGACTAATACGAAGTTCATAGTGAGGGAAGTCAAAGTGTAATTCTGTGCGGTTAGGGAACTGTCTGCAGCACAGGACCACACAGTATGCACTTTCCCTGTTATCACTAGATTACGAGTGGTTGCTTCTGCCCAGGCCAGTATCAGCAGTCCCATTATCGAAGAGACATTGCGCACTCGCAGATCAGCAATACTGGCCGTTCCAATATAGGTAACAACCATCGATTTGCATACACTGGAGTCTACCACGAGTCCTGCTATGGTCAAATTGCTCAGTTGGAAAGCGATGTGGACTAGCATAGATGGAGCGTTGGACAAGTTGTCGCTTGTGCTGGTGCCTTCCACGCTATACAGACGGATGTCAGATAGAGTGATATTGGGACAGAGACCTGCCACTAATAGTAAATTCAGACCTGCGCCGAATCGGTGTACTGCGAGGTTGCTGATTAGTGCGTTGGAAATGGTCATATAGAACAAGGCTTGGTTGGAAGCTGAGTTTTCTATCGATAGGGAATTGACTCTGAGGAAGCCTTGATATACCACGAAATAGGCATAAAACCGCCCGAAATAGCCACTAATGCTCACATTCGAAATTCTACAGTTTTGCAGAAAACCCCAGCAATTCCTCAGTGTAAATATTCCCGCTTCTCCCAACTCCAAGTAACTCGTGTCCCGATAGTCCACCGAGTCCACCCACACCTTACAGTCCTCAGCCAGTCCCAAGCCCGAGGCAGTCACTAGTCCTCCCTCCCTTTGCTCCCTTATAGTGACTCCACGGATATCAACTGCAGTCTTCAGAGTTGAGATTTTAAGGAAAAAGCCACTGTTGCGTTCCCAGGCTATATCTGCGATGCTTATATTCGCTGTTGGTCCTTCGATAGTTAGTCCTGATCCACTGTTGTGAATATATGAGGAAAGCAGTTGGAAAGCCAAATATGAAGCTCTGGATAGCACAATAGCCCCGGAGTTATTGGTAAAACTGCAGTATGTGATAGTCAGACTGACGTTGAGATCCGTAGAAGTCGCTGAGAGCAGTATCAGGGCAGTTGGTGTATTTCCCGTAAAGCTCGAATTAGCGATTTCTATGGAAATATCGCCGTTTGCTGGACTTTCTACAGCCAGAAAGGACGCAGAATTGCTCCAATAAGTGACATTTCGTACACTTAGTATCGCTCCCACCCCAACAACTCTAATCCCCCCCTGGTCCCCATCTCCCATCACACAGTCCAGCAGCCGCAGTTCTCCCCCATTCCTCACCTCCAATAGTGCACTCTCCAGACTTACCCGAGAAAGCACCACTACGCCCTCTACTATAGCTTTCCCCCTCACTGCCAAGTCCTCCACCCACAGCTTCCCCTCCTTTGTAATGTGCAAAGCTTGTATGAGAGTGAGACGGTTGTTAGTGCCTTGCAGGACTAGGGTCCTTTCAATAGGCGCTAGAGTTTCCTCATAAGTCTGATTAGCAGGCAAAAGCGTGATTTCGCCCTGGTCCTCTGCTTGAAGGGCAGATAGGGCCTGGGCAAGACTGCGGAAAGGACTGCATTCGCTGCCTGTGGGTGGTGTGGATAGAGAGGTGCAGTCCACGTAGAGTCCAGTGGCAGGAGCGGTATCAGGACTGCAGCAGCCGACTAGATGAAGAAGAACAAAGAGGAGCTCAGTCCTGTGCGCCATCTATTACTCTTCCCATTTTGAGGACTTAGTAGGATAAGGGCAGCCTCGTCTTCTTCATGCATGGATCAAGAGCAAATGAAGGTTAGTATGAGATATGGAGTATCCCACTCTCTCTGGGCCTGTCTCCAGCCACATGCTTCGGCAGTCATCTCGTCAGGAGGATGGACAGCTTTCTAGTATTGGAGGGGAGAAGGTAGTGAAAGTCGAGGTTGTGTAGGTCTGATTCGGAAATTGCCTGCAATTGACCTCAGATGAGGCAGAAAGTCCCGCAAATTCAATTCAAACGATGATGGTATGAGCAGATTTTCAAGTTTACCTAAATCTCTCCTTAGGTTTATTTAGTGTTTCCTCTGACTTTGCTATTACCAACACTCGAAAAGGACTACAAATAGGACCTTGACTGAGTCGAAGGAGATGCAGGGAAATTGGTTTTATCCGCAATTATGATCTTGATAAGCGAAAATACTTATGATATTTGGGTATTTCCCCGAAATAGCCGATCTAGACGATATCTCTTCCATTAATGAACTACTTGGATGAAATCAATAAAACAAGCTGAAATAGATATTAAATTATTTCTCTTCTTTACCACAACCGCCACTTCCATAGTACCAAAGCAGCAAAAAGCCCACATTTCCTTCCATTCCAGTCAATATAGGCTGTTCCCTTTTAAGCCTTATACAAGCATGGCGACTCCCATAGTAATCGAAGAGGAAGAGGACGAAGACTCCGCCGACCTGAGCGAGCGCATCCCCAACTACCTCGACCGCAGCACCTCCTCCGCCCTGGTCTTCAAAGCCAAAGCCAGTCTCCTGTCCCAGACTAGTCCGAAGGACTCGCTTGTGGGCTTTGTGGACACGTTCGAGTCTCCGGTGACGGTGGTGGAGGACCAGGACTGTCAGAGGGGGATGTTGGAGGTGGAGGCGGAGGTGGACTCGGCGATATCGATTCTGCATGGAGCGATTAACAAGCATTTCGCGATGAAGGCTGAACTTAGGACTGAGGAAGAGCTGTTCCTCCTACCCGAAGACATTGAAAACTTCAGTCTCAAGCAGAAGACCAAGCTAATTCACGACCTCTGCGAACAGGTGAGCTACGAACTGCTCAGTGGACACTCCACCTCTGCCTGGTCGGACTTTGTCTCTTCCCGCAAGTCAGATGCTAATTTCCCTCTGCGGAAAAGAGATGACGTGGTGCGGAGGATATTCCGACTCCCGCCCGCAGGTCTGCACATGAGCGGTGCAGAGGTGCGGCAATTAGCGGAACTGATGATTGGCGCCTCCAGAAGCACGGCAGTGCAGGCCATGCAGCGAGAACTACGGGACATGCAGGAAACCGTGCTCGCCACCGCCACCCAGCTTTCCGACCTGCGCAGCGCTATGAGCAGAAAGACTGAGGAACTGGCGACTGTCACCAGCGCAAAGACGAAAGCAGTGCTCGAAGTGTCCACTCTGAAGGCTCAACTGCTCTACTTGGAACAACAACTGGAGGACACTCTAGTCCAAGCCTTCCACGCAGAGGAACTGGCCAAAGCCTTGCAGGCGGACCTGCGCTTCCTCACACAGGAAATAGCCACCAGCTCTGAGTTCAAAAGTCGCCTCGTGGCTGCGGACTTGAGTCTGTACTTGGCTGGGAAGAGTGAGCAGGGCCATTCCTCACGCACATCTGTGCAGCAGAGGAGTCAGATGAGGGTTTCTTTCAATCTTACTGAGGAAGCAAAAAGCAGGGGCAGTCTACTAAATCGACAGTCTGGAAAGTCCCTAGCTGCCATAATTAAGAAGAAAACAGCCACAGACCTGCCCAAATCTCCCGATACCGTCAAGTCCAGTAAGAAATAGTCACTTAGTTCAGCTCCTCTTAGTAATTTTGCTTTCTAATTCACGTTTTTTTGGTATTATTCCAGCATTTTAGCGCATTTTTGTATGATAAAATTGACCGATAATGCGAATTAACCATAAAATTGTAGGATTGGAGTAATAAATAGGCGAAATGTTGTGCTTTTTCCCAGAAAATAAGTCTTTTCCCGCTTAAATGATATAAAAACACCTCAGCCTTGCCAGTAATTTCCCACATACAGTAGCATTCCCACAGTACCTCGCAATCCCTTTATCAACTCCAAATTCTAGTGCGAATTAGCGATTTTTCCTCCACTTTCCCCCGAAAGCAAGTCAAAATGAAGTATTCCCGGCTCACTACTGACCTAACGTCCACATTTCCTCTATAATGAAGCGCAGTCCTTCCATGGTAGACCCGCCCACACTGGAGCCAGCCTCTGCCCTCAGTCCTCTCAGCCTGGCCTCCCTCTTCCTAGGGCTTCCCGCCTGCAACCCCACTCCCGAAGACCAGTTTAAAGTGCACCCTGAGACTGAGTCGCTGCTGTCTTCTGCCAACTCCACACCTCAGAAGGCAGGGAAAGTGACGGAGACAGTGGTGGAGGAGAGGCAGGGGAGGGGGTGGGTGCTGAGTGTGGAGTCCAGGGTCTTAGGCGTGTGGATGCTCCTCAGAGACTTGTGTTTGTTCTACTCACTCATCACTACGTCCTTTTACCTGGCCTTCAGTCACCCCGGGCCCGAACTCCTAGTGGTGGACCTAATCGTCTGGATAATCTTCCTCCTGGACATCCTCCGCACCTTTTTTTCCACCTACCTGGACGAGGACGGCCAAGAGGTCCGGGACCTAGGCTCCATCGCCTCCCACTACCTCACTTCTTCCTTCTTTCTGGACCTGCTGGCTGTCATTCCTCTCACTTTCGCAGGACTGCCAGAGGTCGAGTACTACTTCCGTATGGTCAGACTGCTGAAAGCGAAGGAGACGCTAGACCTGTTGGATGGAGATGGACTAGGGGCTATTTTGCCCTTTTTCCTGCGACTTTACCTGGGGCGAGAGTTCAAACTGAATCTCAAGGACAAGCACATGGCCATGATCATCCACATCCTCCTCTACCTCGGCTTCTCCACCTACACCATTGCCTGCGTCTGGTTCTGGTACACAGAGAAGGTAAAGGGCGCTGACACGAACTACTACTTCCCCGCGCATTCCTTCAAGGAGCGCTTTCCCGCGGACTCCACGAGTTGGCAGTACCTGGAAAGGAGCTGGTACTACATCCTCACTACCTTCGCCACTATTGGGTATGGGGACCTGGCGGCCACTAACTTCTATGAGACGCTCATGCTCATTTTCGTGGTGGCGCTGGGAGTCACGTCCTACTCCATGATCATCGGAGAATTCAACCTAATCGTATCCGAGCTGCACAACCTGAAAGACGAGCGTGTGGGCGACTTCCACCTCTGGCTTGCGGAAATCGAGTCCGTGCAGGGCCCTATGGACCCCTCGCTGAAGAGCAGACTGGCCCGGGAGTACACTCTCTTTGACAAGCAGGACAGACTCAGAGGCTTGCTGGTCAAGTGGTGGCAGGCGGAGACGGTGGACAGTCTGATCAGTCCGGATGACCCCTATATCTCCGACATCCCAGAAGCGACTATCCGCGCTATCAAGGACTACCTCTTCGACGACCTGCACTCCCTGTACCGCAAAAGCTTCTTCCGCAGCGCAGACTTCATGTACGACATCACCTTCAACCTGCTGCCCCGCAGCTACCTCCACGGGGAACTGATTCTTTCCGAAGGCGAGGAAGCCACTGAAGTGCTCCTAGTCACTAAGGGGAGAGTGGCAGTTGGGCCGGTGATAGACGGGGCCTTTACTACTACTTTGATGCTGCCGCAGAACTGCATTGTGGGACTGTACTCGGCTTTCCATGCGAGTGAGTCGTATACGAACTTTAAGGCTGTGCAGAGTGAGGGAGTGAAGGGCTGGGCGCTGCCCTGCAAAGCGCTGATGCAGGTGGTGAAGGAAAAGCATTGCGAACATGCCAAGTTTCTGTTCGTTGAGACCAATAAAGAAGCCAAATTCATCAAAAGTGCGATCAGTATTCACCGCCGTCAGCTAAGAAAGGACTCAAAAGAGGGCATTTTCGCAGATTTTGCCCGGTCTGTGATAAGGACAAGGCCAGACAGAGAGGAAAAAATGAGTTATTTGGACAGTTTCGTCGGCAAAGAGGGCGAATTCGTGAGAAATATGTAGAGACTGCTGCTAGATGAGATGACGGAAGCCGCGGAAAAGGGTAAAGTGGATAAAAGGCTGCAGAAGCAGTGGACGAAGGCCTTAGAAACTGCCTGTCAGGCTGCTAAGCGAGCCTGTGCGAAGATATATAGGGAGAGTAGATGGTAAAGGGTAGAAGTGGGTATTGTGTTTAGTTGCTTCGTTTGTATTCGTGGGGATTTTGGAGGTTTTGGGGAATTTCTGAGCGAATTTGACTAATTTTCAAGGTTTTAAGGTCTGTTTTGGGGATGCAGCAAGTGATTTTTTTGTGTAAATTCAATTTCCCCCAGAAAATCCCCTGCAAAGTCCCAGTTCAATACGGTAATCGGTCCTTTTCCCTCCTTTTCATAGGCAATAATGGCCCAGGCAGACCCTAACAACCCCCAGCGCTTCCTTCCAGCCAAGCAAGACTTCGTCTATGGGGACCGCATGGAGCTGCTCAGGTCCTTCCACCCTCGAGATGAACTGCCGGCTCCGTCCAGTGCCCAGCCACAGCACCCTACTGCGGACTTGTATGACGTCTACAAGCGCCCGCCAAGTCCGAAGCTGGACCTAGCCGTGGACTCCTACTTCTACCTGAACGTAACAGGGCAGGTGGAGCACGCTGTGTACCCAGCCGTGGAAGCCCTGTCCATCAAGTTCGACTTCGTCACAGGTCTGGGCTGGGAGCAGATCCATGTAAGTGCCACACAGGGCCAAAGCTTCGGCACTTCGCAAACCGCCTATAAGAACCGCGGCAGCACTCACAAGCTGGTGTGGAACTTTCCCTTCGAAGTGGGCTTCCGAAGCACGAATCCGAAGGGCTGGCCGGTGCTAGTGCTCAGCAGCACAGGACCAGACATGCTGGGGAGAGATGTAGTCAGAGGGTATGGAAACGTGCACATTCCCACGTGTCCGGGCAGACATGTGCGTCACTTGCCACTGTTCCAGCCTGTGTCGGCCAGTATGATGCTCAACTTCATGGGGATTTGCAGAGGCAAAAGGCCGGAACTGTGTGACCCGGTGGCTACGCTGGGGAAGGGACAGGGCCGGGAAGTAACGCGGATGACGTCGTATGGACAGGTCAAAGTGGTCTTCAACGTGTCGCAGATCAACATGGAGCGCTTCGGGTATTCAGTTAAATGAGGCTATTTTAGAAGGGTTTGCTTTTCGTCGGTTTCTCTATTACCGCTACAGAGTCAATAAGCGCAAAAAACCCTTCCGCTCTGACCTGGCATATGGACCTACATATGAGAAAGGAGGTCAGAGTCCTAAAGTGCCTGCTGGATTTTGTGCTGCATCTATGGAAATTGGACTCAAGTCTGCTTAAAACTCTTTTCTTCGCTGGACGCGTGCATGATAGCGGAGTCACTATTGAGGCGAATGCGTAACTTGATAGATGCTTCTACTATAAAATAGCCACAAAAACACTATAAGTCGATCACACTCCATCACTATGCAAAGACGTTGTGCATCTTCTTGGCTTTTTTGATCCGGTGGGATTAGAAAGACTTGTAATTTTCCTTCAAAGGCGATATAAAGTCTCAGATATACCGCTTGATAAGGATTCAGAGTTTCGCGATTAGAGAGATCTGGCAATATTTGGAAAGTAAGTACTACGGAACCCGAATTAGGCTTTTTTGCTGTATATGGGTTTTATTTCCGAGTGATAGTTGACTGGGTCTGTTTCCGGCATTTTCAGGGATTTACGTATATCTGCACAGGCTCAGTCGCAAGTGATACCCTAAGAAGCTGCAGGGAAACGTATATGATAAGGATGGGCGAAAAGACTTTCAAAAAGTCCAATATTAGGAAATTTAAAAATTATGCAGAACTAAGAGTCGACTTTAAGCTTTGAAGATGGGGAACACAAAGTCTCTAAGATAAATAGAGATAAGGCTTTACAAGCTGCAAATTTCGCTAGAAATGTGAAATGTAAGCGGGGTAGTCGGCCATTTTTTCGGGTTGTGTGTATCGTTTAAACGCGTTTGATTACTTTGATCGTTTAAACGCATTTAATTGCGTTGTGATCGTTTAAACGCATTTGATTACGTGCAAAGCAGTGGTTATAATAATGAGAGTCTTGCTTGTATGTTTGCTTCTTGTGTTGGCATCGAGTCGGGGAAAACCAACGAGCATTTCGACGGATTCTATGATCAGCGGTGACACTACTCCCTCAAGTAAAACGAAGACTACTAGTGATAAAACCGAAGTTAAAGCTGCCGAGACCTCCACAAATAGTGATGATGGGAAAGCCAAGGTGCAGGACCAGGACGACGCAAAGTTGGAGACTGTCGACAAGGATGAGGCGCCGGTGAAAGATGCCAAGACCTCAACAGATAGTGATGAAGGGAAAGTCAAGGTGCAGGACAAGGATGAGGCGCCGGTGAAAGATGCCAAGACCTCAACAGATAGTGATGAAGGGAAAGTCAAGGTGCAGGACAAGGATGAGGCGCCGGTGAAAGATGCCAAGACCTCAACAGATAGTGATGAAGGGAAAGTCAAGGTGCAGGACAAGGATGAGG
>Ga0247837_1002400_pt1 | contig 35689 bp, 30 predicted proteins | sample LaCtaG_2_FD_187115 | JGI IMG/M metagenome (GOLD analysis project Ga0247837, IMG submission 187115) | Freshwater microbial communities from meromictic Lake La Cruz, Castile-La Mancha, Spain - LaCruzMarch2015_14.5m | ecosystem: Environmental > Aquatic > Freshwater > Lake | place: Spain: Castile-La...
TGCTGGGAAACGTGGCTTTGAGCGTTATAAGCCGCTACGGCTTTAACCCCTTTCAAAGACTCCAATGCGCAATTATGTGCCTTTGAGTAGGCACTGGCTTGCTTTTGAGCTTCAGTAGCCTGTGCACATCCGTACAAAGTACTGCCGAATAGGGAAATCGTCACTAGGGAAAGGCCGAGCAGGGCTGCTTGGAGACACAGCAAGGCCGCCAGTCCGATTGCCGCTGTGCAGTAGGCGGTCACTTGGAGGGAAACCATTAGTGGAACTCCGGTGCCTTTGGAGATCTGCTCGCAGTCGGTTTCCAGCTCTTTGGCCAAGTCAGACCGGGGGTAAGAGTCGATATAGGCCTCGTCTTTCAGTAAAATTGCTTGGAAATACCGCTTTCGGAAAGCATTCCCTACGTCCTGACTGATAAGGTCGAAACAATACACCGACACCGACCCCGCAATAAGCACAAACACTCCCAAGCCTGCTCCCACAATCGCCAATCTGCACATTTCCCAATAGGAATAGTGATCATCCGCATCTATAAGTTGGTCCACACTTTGGCCCAGGAGGAGTCCTAGCAGGGCAAAAGCCACTCCCACTGCTAGCGCTGTCACCATTCCTACGAGTGCATACATCTTCACTCTGCCTGAAGAGGCTTGGAATAGTTGAAAGTAAGGCAGAGGTAGGGTGGAAATGGCCTTCGAAGCTGCTACAGTTGGGTCTAGGGGTGCAGACTCCAGGTCTTTGTCCTCATCGAAATCGCTCGAATCGCACATCTGCGTGCGCTTTAATATAGCCGTTGGAGCGAGGTTGCGAACTATCTCCATCCCTCATAATGATGAGGACAGTGAAAGGCATTCAAGGGAAATTAGAGGAAAGCCACAGAAAGTTGTTTACTGGCAATAATTAGGTCTAGCTACCTGACCAACAGTTCCTTTTGCCTAGTAAATTCCCACCCAGACCAATAGTCTTGGAACTACGGAATCGTCCATAATCGAAAATGAGTGCGAAGCCGCCAACCGGCAAGTCCGCAGGGAAGAAGGCCGGCAGTCCACATAGTCCCAAAGCCAAGAAAGTGAGTTCCGGCAGTTCTAGTCCCTCTTCGCCGCGTTCTCCCAAGTCTCCCAAGCGCCCTGCCTCCCCCAAGCGAGCCGCATCTCCGAGACGCACTTCCTCCCCGATACCTACGCAAACCTTACAAGTACAGCCTGCGGCTAGACTATGTGCGCAGCACTTGCAGCCTTTCAAGTATTTTTCAGAGTTGAGAGAGGAACTTCTGTGCGAAGAATGCCAAGTTCGAATGGGTGCCTCCGCTACGCGCGTAATGCCGCTAGAAGAAGCCTACAGACTCCGACTAGGCGCACTGTACGGCACTCTCAACACTCACATATACACGAAGCGACAGCAACTCCTGGACCAGCGCCTTCAGCTCCAATCTCACTTAGCCCAGTTGCGTCAGGTGAAAGGCGTTATTGACTTGGACATGAAGGGGGAGTTTTCAGCCCTCAATGAGCGCCTTAGCTCTGTCTACAAGGCTAAAGAAGCAATGCTGCAGCATCTTTGTGTGGAACTCAAAACTGACCTCGACCGCATCACTCGCATCACTCAGACTGTGGACAGTCTCAGTTCGGACCCTGTTTCCTTCTTGGTGAAGGCGCAGGACATCACCAGCGAGTGCCAAAGCGCCCTATCGAAGACTTACGCAGACGACCTTCCTGTGCAGGCAGACGACCTTCCCAAGGAACTCTCAGAAGTACGTCAAGTCTACGAGGACTCACAGCCCACACGAGCTCTATGTGAGTTCAAAGACGAGGTCATTTGGAGGCTAAAACTGCGCAAAGCTCCATCGAAGCAGGAGGCTTCTGAGGGCATTCAGGCTGAAATCGTCCAGTGGGCTCGACTAACGGACCGCCTTGCGCAGGAATTGAGTCGCTTGCGAATGATCTGCGAAGTGTGTGGCAGCGCATTGGACGAAAACAATGTAAATGGCTACTGCTCCCGAGGCAAAGGCAGACATTTTTTCGTAAAGCAGGGCAAAGCTCCTTCCATTGCCCTGTCCAGACTCACAACTCCGCCCGAAAGAGACAGCACCAATGCTTTGCTGCAAGTCCTTTCCCAACAAATACATGCGAAAGGAGTGGACTTCGAACAGTTGATGCGGGCTAAGGACATCACAGCTAGTGGAAGTATCAAGGACGCAGATTTGTACCAAATCCTGGTGACTAGGTTTGCCTTCACTGAGGCACAGGCAGCGCAGGTAGTGGACAGGTTCGACTTCGGACAGAGCGGAGTGGTGAATTACGGGGAGTTACTGAGAGACTTAGAAAGCAAGCAGACTCAGGCCCTAGGGCAAAGGCTGCGACTAGTCCTTGACAAACTCCGCTCTCAGGACGTCTCTGGCTCCGGGGTGATGCAGGAAAAGGCCTTTCACAGGGCTGTGCTAGAGGCCGGAATAGCCCCTGAAGACCTGCAGAGAGTCTTGCAAGTGGCCAGCAAGCCCAGCGACGGAAGCATAAACTACCTCGAGACCTTACTCAAGTGCCTTAATCCGTAACGCAGGCCTTCATTTCTGTTTATAAATAACCTGTATGGGCACAGCGCCTTTCCACTTCCGCCAGCCGTTCGCGCAGTCTACAGAGGTGCTGAAGCACTTGCTGAGCCTCACCAACCTGCGACTGAACAAGATCAAAAGTCTGTATCAATACCTGCGCACAGTGGCCCTGCCCGGCAGTCCCTTTGTTACTGTGACGCCCTTCACTAAGCTCATTTACCAACTGGATGTGCGCTATCCTGACCAAGTGGTGGAGGCGTTTCACCCGGCAGGCAGGACGGACTGCGCCAATTACTACCACTTCGTGACTGCACTGACTCTGTACTCCGCCACACATTGGTACTACAAGGTCAAGTGTGAGTGCTATTCAGTCCTTTTCTCGATGTTCGACTTCGACCAAAGCGGCGGAATCAGCATTGACGAATTGGTGATAATGGGCTCTGCTGTCCTGTCCGCGGCCTGCATCATGACAGGGGAAGGCCACACTCAGCGGGAAGCGGTCACCAGTCTAATGGCCAGTGTCTTTGAGCAACTTCGCGGCTCCTCCCAGCAACTTTCCCTGGACACGTACTTCTTATGTAGGCTTTTCAGGTGGGTGATGCAGGAGCCGGACACTTTGCGACTCTTTTCCAGAAATGAACCCGCGATAAGGTACCGGGAAGACGACAAAGTGTTCGCAGGCCTGCACGTAAGGCGAGGAAGGGGGGTGGAAAGGACTGCAACGATCAGGGCCAAGAAGGAACTGACTGAGGAACAAAGGAGAATCATCACCGGTCTATTTACAGAGATGGATGGAAATGGAAGCGGCAGACTGAGGGAGAAAGGTGAGCATTAGGCAGACTTCATCAATGAACTTATAATGCGCAAAATTGCCTCGCCTGTGCTCAAGAAGTTCCTCCCACTGTCTCAGGACCTCCACACCCTTCCCAACTTCCTAACTGCTCTTCGTCCTCTGAGTTGTCACATCCGGGAAAAGGCCGCCTCCCTGCACAGTCCCCCCTCTAAAGCCCTGCTTCCTGTAGCCAAACTCACGGAGTATCGGCGTCTCTTCAACCTGCTGGACTTGAACTGCAACGGCGCTGTTGATGCAGAAGAGCTGCGCAAGGGTCTGGAGTACCACAGCAATGAGGAAACGCGGAGACTAGTGGCGCAGTACGACTTCGATAAGAGCAAAGAACTGCAATTCTACGAGTTCCTACGCATGGTGGCCCCCGAGCAGTACGAGATCCCGAGGGATATTGCAGCCGAGTACTTGGAAAGTGTTCGCTCGCCTAATAAAAGTGTCAGATAGTCCTTTCCGCCTTAAGTCTTGCATAGTAATTATGTATCTTGATAATAAAGTCCTAACATTGCACAGATATGGAGGAGTACTATTGCTATATCCCAGTGCTAATTACCTCTACTCAACTGACCCCTCACTAGGCACCTCATTGCCTCGCTCCGAGACTTCCTTAATGAGTCTGAACATGCCCAGAACCAGTCGCTGGACTTCTGATTTGTGCAAGTCCTTACCCAGCTTCTCGAGGATTTCCCTGGCTGCTTGTCCCTCGCCTTCCTTCATAGCCTTCATGGCCTGGGTAATGCGGTTCATTGGAGTGCGCAGTTTGCGGTCATTGAGGAGCCAGTTGAGCCCTGCACCAGCAATGAGGATGAAGGTAGCGGCGAGCATAGGGTAGAGTAGCATCCACAAGGCCATTTCAGTCTGATAGCTGTAGTCCTCTAAGTCCAGGATATCCGCTTCTTTGACTAGGAGAGCAGTGGCGAACCACCAGTTGGCACTAGTGTCGTTCAAGGACTCGCCTAGTGGGTGGATAGCCATACGGTAGAGTTCTCCCTGGTAGGTCACTTTGTGCGTGATGTTGGAGTAGATGTAAGGGTCTTCCAGCAGGCTTTTCCACTCCTTCTCGAGTCCGATTTCGGTGATATTCGTGGGAACTAGATCTTCTCGTACAGCCACTCCATTGGGATATATGTTCATTATGAAGCCCTTACCCAGGTAGAGCATGTCCTTAGCTGCTTGCTGCATGTAGTAGTCCACTCCCAGTCTCGCACAAATAACTCCTACAGACTTCCCTCCCAGGACTAAGTCTTGCATCAAGGTGGCCTGCACTGGGTCCAGAGAGAAGTCAATGGAGGAAACCATTAAAGGCACTTCCACTCCTTCGACAGACTTCCGAGCCCGCCACTCATTCAACCAAGTCTCCTCGGCTACAGCATTCCGCTCCAGGCCCAGTCTAGCAGGCAGATAGCGGGAAAAGCCCCAGTCCAGGAAGTGCGCAGAGAGGCCAATGGGCACGAGTGTATTGCTCACCATGAGCTTGACCAGTGGCTCCAGGCGGGAAGTCCGGTCCAGCCAGTCCCGACTAAAGCGAGCATTGTGAGTCAAATAGGCGAAATTGTCCGCACAAGGCGAAGTCCTGCAGCTCTCTTCCACTGATACACTAGGCCGCACCGCTAGTGCGAAGGTAGCTTCGTTCTGCATCGACACCACGACCTCAGCAGTCAGTCTCAGCAGTTCTCCCACCTTGAAGAAGTTCTCCCATAGTGCGGCAGTGCCCTGGGCTGAGAGCGCCAGCATGTTGTCATCTGCCTGTTTGCTGAGTGTGTCGCGAATTTCATTAGAAGTAGTCTTGTGCAGACTCAGGTAGAGACTGAGCAGCACGAAGAAGAGCAGGATCAGCAGGACGAGGGAGAAGATGGCGTAGACGGAAAGCACTAGACTGGTGAAGGACTTGTAGATGTGCTTTCGCGTCCAGGCTACGCATTGACTGCAGCGCTTTTGCATTATTATGTTGAAATTACTCTACACTTAGGTGAGAATCAAGGCTGAAATAGCAATTTAAGCATATGTCCAGACTGATTCGTAATAGAGGGTCTTTAGAAAATAGGCAAAGTTCCCATTTCTCTAACAAGTGGGTAGAAAGCAGGACTACTTGTCCTGCTTTCACTGCTTTTCTGGGCTTAGGAAGCCTCCTTTGCATCATATCTCCCCTATGCTGTATGCCAGTCTTCCTGTAACTATTCCTTAATTATTCCCTTTAATTGTTCGCATGGACGCAAAAGTCTGAGAAGCTAAGGAAGTGAAGCAGTGATAGTCACTGGATTGCGTATTTATTTGCAGTTTCCCTAGTAAAGCCACTATATCTCGCTGCAATAGTACTTTAACGTAATTCCAGCGTGCAAGCCACCTCCCCTCTTTCTTTGTTATAATGGATCCCAGCACTCGCGAGCCTGTGAAGATAATCCCCTGTGAGTTCTGCGGCTCAGAGGCGAAGCTCCTCTGCTTCTGCCGCAAGTGCTCCCTGTGCGAAAGCTGCATAGGCAAGCACCTTATCAGCGAGCCCACTCTCGCTCACAAGCCCGTCACCTTCAGCCAAAGCGAAATCGCAGCCCAATACGAACGAGAATTCACCGAAATCAGAGAGCACGAGCAAAGACTGATGAAGGAAGTGAGCCAGCGGCAAGAGGAAACCACCTCCCTCAAAGTGGCTTTGAAGCAGGAAAGTCAGCGGCTGGAGCAGTTCAAGTCTGCCTGTTTGGAGTATGTGGCATTAGCAGTGGAAGTCGCTACGCAGAAGCTGGCGCAAGTGGCGGAGGTCATAGGCAAGGAAATGGTGGAGAAGTGTCAGGAGCAGAGGGCTGTGTTGGAAGAGGCGAGTAATGCTTTAGAGGGAGGGGAGGAGCACCACTATTTGTCCTATTTGCGACAAGGAAATACATCGCTTCTAGACTACAAAATCGACCTAAAGGAGGTAAATCCGGAAGGACTGTTGAGAGCTGGAATTGACTTTCACCTGGAGCCGCTGGCATCTAAGCAGCCAATAGCAGAAAAGCCTGTGACCGTCACCTCCATACCCAAATTCGGAGCCAAGAAGCCCTCCCGACTCGCAGAATCCACTACTGCCATTCCCACTCCCAAAAACTCCACTACGAAGACAAGGACCGACACCAGTCGTCTCAGTCAAAGCATGTCCAAGCGACCTGTGGGGAAGACAGAGGAGGCCAAACAAGCAAAGTCTAATACAGTTAAGCCGAAAGTGCCGGATATCGACCTGGACCCTTCCCCGGGTCCTCCCCTCGCCCGGGCTCAGACTGAGGCTCCTTCAAATGCCAAGAACGAGGCCACTTCCAAAACAGGTCGAGCGCAGTTGCTGTCTCAAACCGCCAAAAACGTGCTGGAAATGTCTGCTTTAGTGGAAAGTATGCGCACTCCCAAGGACAGTGGGAGCAAGGGCACTGGCTTCTTCGCACCACGCACCAGCTCCAAGTCGCCTCTGGACGACGAGAGCAGTAGTCCGACTTCCGAAGACAATCGCAGAGGGATGGCGCGACTGAGTCTCCAGCCGAATCAGATCGCAGGACTGGGGTTTAGTCTACTGGCTAGTGCTAGGAGACAGGCCGAGGAGGAGAAGACTCCGAAGGAAAGAGCCTGTTTGTACTCAGTGCGGGAGGGAACCAGTCAACTGTGGGTGCACGACTTGGCCCTGCAGACCTCGGAAGTGAAGACATTCGAAGGGATCGATCCCTTCCTCAAAGGAACCTTTTCCTGCCTATCAGGCCCGCAGGTCTTTATCCTGGGTGGAGTGGGCAGTGAGTCGCTGCCGTCGACTATCAAGAAAGTGTGTTGGATCTTTAGTGTGCACAGTGACACTATGGAGCAGGGCCCCAACATGCACATTTGCCGCTACAACTGCTCCGCCATTTGCTTCAAAGACAGCATCTTCGTCTCAGGCGGGATTGGCATCGAGTCCAGCGCCCTAAAGGACTGCGAGCGACTGGATATCAAAACAAGGAAATGGCGCAAAGCCGGAAACCTCAACGTGTCCCGCGAAAGCCACGCCATGACCGAGCACATTGGTCGTTTGTACGTGGCTGGCGGACCTGGCGCCGCTCCCTTCGAGACGTACAACCCTGTCAACGACCGCTGGGCTCTGATCAACATCAAAGCGAACACGTCTGGTAAAGCCACGATGTTCTCTGCAGAGGACCGGATTGTAGTGCTGCACGACAAGACTCTCACCAATGCGTGGATCGACAAGCGGAATTCGCAGGACACGCAGGAGCTGCCGGAACGCGGGTGGTGGACTGGGGGAGTGTGTGTGCGCTGTGACGCTGCTATCTACTTCGTACGAGGGGACCGGGTGTACGCCTACGACTTGGCGGCGGGAGTGGTGAGTCAGGTAGAAGGCTGGGCTATATAGCGTGAATGGTAGCGCTTCGCTTGACTCTGCGGCCCTGCGTGTTTTTCTTCTTCACCACAAAGCTTCGGGCGGAGTCGTTGTGTTGGTTGGACTCCAGCTTGGACTGGAACTTCCACACTTGCTCCTGCAGCAGGTCCTTCCTTTTCTTAGTGGCCTCGTCCTTCTCCTTGGCTTCGCCCTGCCGTTTGCGCAGTCTGCGTTCAATTGCGCCCCAAGTGCGGTTGCCAAGAGTGTACAGCCGCAGGGTTTCCTGCAGTCGAAAGGCAGGGAAACTGAGGTAGGGCACTTCCTTCACTAGTCGCACAAACTCCTCTGCATAAGCTTTACTCCAGTCAATAGCATCCGACCGACTAGTCTCGAACAGCTCAATTGCCTTTATGTAGTTATCCGGAAATATCATCTTCCCGTCTCTCTCCGCCCTCAGAAAGAGCATGATTTCCTCCTTCGTGACCACTCCATTGCGGTTCTCGTCGATGCACTGGAAGACGACTAGGTGGGACTTACACTGGAGGAGCTGGGTGGCGGTCAAGAGGCAGTACTTAGCCACACTGCGAGTGAACTGTTCGAAGGTGAGGCGCTCTCCTTCTTCCTTCTCCAGGTCTGAGATGTACTCTATGAGGTAGGGAGCGATCACTGAGTCGGGCTTTTCTTTGATCAGACGGAAGATTTCAACCACACTGACGGTGGAGTTTTGGTCATAGTCGGCCTTGTGGAAGAGAGACCACAATTTGCGCATTTCGCCTTCTCTGAGCATAAACTTGTCCTGTAAGTCCGCCAAGCCACTGGTCATCACCAAGGGCGGAGTCTTCCCAAACAAACAACCCATACTTACCCTTCTCCGCCAGACTTGTAAAAACCACCCTAACACCTCAGCTACACAGCACTATTTGCTACAGTCCACTGGGCCTATTGCCATTAACTACTAACCTCACCATATATAAACATAAACATATGGCTGCACCGTACAAGCGCGCTAAGCTCGAGCTGCAACTCACTCTCAGCCACTCGGAACTGATGCAGTGCAGTGGGGAGGAGAAGGCTCAGCAAGCTCTGAGGGCCTCGTTCTTACTGCGGCTTAACTCCATACAGTCATGCGAAAGTGAAGCTACTGTGGAAAACGAAAGTTTGGAAATCCCACTAAAGCGGAAAAGAGAAGAACCTGCAGCTAAAGACCCCAAAATCGCCCTAAAATGCACCGAATCAGAGGAAGAATCCGATGCAATTTCCGCTCCAGCCTTCGTCCCAACAGGCACATTACTAATAAACGCCTCCGGAGCCCTGTTTTACAGTCTCCAAACCTACACCCACTCCTCAGCCTTCTACCTTCTGCTGCGCTCAGGCCCCTGCGGCTTTCCCGGCCTCAAAGCCATCAAAGGTCCTTTTCACAGTTTAGCTCGTCTAGACCAGGAAAGAGCTTGCCTGTGCCAAGCTAAAGTAGAGGCAGGGTATGTGGATACGCGATTTCGGGGGTGGTGGAAAGGACCTGTGCGGACACGCAGTGAGCACAGGAAGGGGGAAGCGCTGGGCAGACTGCTGGGCAGTGAGCGACTGAGGGGGTTGGCACTGAGGGAAGTGGGGTTTGCACGCAAAAATAAGCAGTTTGAGCAATTGCGGCTGGAGGATATTGAAAAGGGATATGGAATATTGAGGCAAATCGAAGCTGCAATCAGGGAAAACCAACAGGAGGAAATAAGGAGACTAACGAAGCGGTTTTATACTGTTATTCCGCATAAACAAGCCTACGACCAAGACGGAGACACTCAAATCGACCATTTGGGCAAACTGCGCACCCAAACAGCTCTTCTCAATACCCTAAATGCCCTCAAGCGCACTCCTTCCCCTGCAAACATCGCACCCAAACTTGCACCTTTGGACCACGGAAGCCAACTATACGCAGACCTCAAGTCCACCTTTTCCAGTACTCACTCACATCCTTTAATGTACTCAGCCGAAGTCGAGGCCATCTTCGAAATAGGCTCGGAAACGGCAGTGGACGAGGAAATGCAAGGCCTGTGGTACGGAGCCAAGACCTGTAGCTGGGGAAGTGTGCTGGACAGTGGAGTGCATACGTGTGCAAGTGCTCCACAGAGTGTGTTTGAGAGCGGAGCAGGGGCTTATTTGTTCGATGTGGCTGGCAGGGCTGCAGCTGCTTGCTGTCCCACTCGCAACAACACTATTGGGTTTGTGGCTCTTTGCGCAGTTCCTCGCCCGGAAACTTCGCAACTTCCCTCCCAGCGCAGTCCAGGCCGCTTCCAGCCCTCTCACTGCAGCCTTATTAAGGGTGTGCAGGTGCCTTGGGGGCCGCTCTGTCCTTCGAACAGCCCTGCTTCCCCACTGCTTTTCAACCAATACGTCTTTACTGCAGCTGCGCAAGTCCACCTCAAGTACCTTTTCCAAATTCGCTTTCGTTTTCCCTAAATTAACTGTTAGTTTTCATATTTGTCAATTTTCTCAGAGATCAGATCTTTAGGTGTTTTCGGTACTTTTGTCTGAACATATGAATAACTGTTCATAAATTCGACTTTGAAGTGCCAATTAGGCGAATTTCTTCGAAAAATACCCAAAGTCCGACACTACAGAAGCCTGCCTGACTGCATTTCCCAGACTCGCTGACAATCCACAGTTCAAACTGCCTATTCCTCACCTACCAAGCAGAGATAGAGTGGGAATTCCCTTAGCTACGTAGGCAGCATATGAGAACAACGGAGCCATTATGGTCAACCAACCCTCTGTGTAAGCACTCCAGAGTGAGGGGAAAGAGGTAAGCAGTGTAGCTGAAATAGCATCAAACTAGAGCTTATCTGGTAGAAGCTGAGTCGCCTTCGGAGGCTGTTCTGAGTGCCGGAGCAGCACTGAGGAAACTGCGGGGAGGGCCAGGCGCCTTCCCTTGCGTGACAATTCAAGCGTCACTTCCACCAGTTCTTCAATGTAAGTCGCCTTGATATGACATTCCGCGCATTGCCATATGCAGCAATAAATGGTACCACCCACACACCTTCCAGTGACCAATCCATATAGATCCGCGTAATAAGCAATGACGGACCTGGAATCATTTGCGCGGCAGTTGGAGGCCCTCACAGCACTGGCAGGACTGGAGCTGTCTCCTGCAGCTGTGTTCGCACTGGGAGGCTGCTACACTCGCACTGGGGTGGAGGTGCAGAGCCTGCTTTCTTTTGTAGATGAGGTCCAGACTGCGGTGAATGCGGGAGAACTCACGGCGCAGGAGCTGCTGCAGGTCCAGTTTGAGATCTTTTCCGGCGCTTTGGGAAGTGCGAGGGAGGGAGTACAGGAAGCAGCAGCGAAGAAACGGGAAAGTCGCTGTTGTCTGTGTGCGAACGACACTACACCCGAGACTTTGTGTGCTGTTAGTCGCTGGTGTGCGCATAAATGCCACCAGGACTGCGCCCGGCAAGCCATTTGCCAGGCCATTGCGCACTGCGAAGGACAAGAACTGACCTGTCCCGTTCCGAACTGTACCACGCAGCTGACTCAAGACGAACTTCTCGCTCTCTTCAGTTCGGACCAATATGAGGAAGTCATGCAGCTTCTTTCTCGGCCCAAGCCTGAACTGCAGGTGCACTGTCCCTCCTTCCACTGTCGCTCCCAAGCGTCCTGGTCCCAAGGCCAGTTCTTCTCTTGCGAGACTTGCCACCACACCTACTGCCTGCACTGTCTCTCTGTCTTCACCGCCTCCGACCCCAGCCACGAGTGCAAGCCTTACGACGAAGAGTGTCTCTCCATCGGAGAGCTATTCGCGAAAGGGCGGAAGTTCAAAGTATGTGAAAAGTGCTTGTACTGGTGCGACTTGACAGGAGACAAGGTAGTGGTGTGTCGCTGTGGTGTGGAGATCTGTACAGTCTGCGAAGCCACCAAGAAGGACTGTAGGTGTCTGCCCAGTTTGGTCAAGAGGCCGATTGAATGGCTGGGAAGTCTGCTCATGTAGCTTCGTTAAGTCCACTTAGGCGATTTCTGCCCTTAAAAAGACCTAAAAGGCTGCGTTTCGATAGAAAACTGGGTGCAAGTTTGCTGTCGAGTTTCACTATAGTCGTGCATTGGTCTAAGAAATGGGTAAATGGAAAGCCGGGAACTCTTTGTCTACCCACAGACTCATAACTCACCAGTTCAGTAGTGAAGTACTGCTTTCAAACGTCAGCTCCCAAGCGGAATTACCAGACCTGCGACGCTCTCGCTACCTTTCTGAGACAGCGAAATACGCACTGCAGCCCAAGACTGTGCTTAAGCCCAGGGAAAGCGAGCACAAGGATCAGCTGGGGAAGGGCTTTTCCCTGCTCCAGTCCCTGTTTCCTGCTGATATTGTCACAGGGGATAGAGACCTGCACAGCAAAGCGTCCTACCGAGCTTCCAATCACTTGACAGTCAGACCCAAATTGTCTCCTGCCGGGCTACTGTCTCCCCCAGTGGAGACTTTAGACCAAAGCAACCCCTCTATTACCACTGTCAAAGTGGTGAGTAGTCCTCAGCGTAGACTACTGAAGCCACTCAAGAAATCAGTGATTTTGCAGGGTGTAGAGGATGAAGTGAGTGTTAGACATACACTCACCTACCCTTTGGAGACCAAGAAACACTTGCAGTCGCCTCACAGCCACACACGCGGCAAAAGGATTGTGACCGTGAAGCAGCATCCAGGACTATTCACTGGCTCGCTGCCTTACATACTAGGAGGAGCGCTCGTAGAGTCTAAATAGCTGAAATGCAGAGAAAGGCCTCGTTCTCAATTTCGTTTGTCCCTTGAAATCGCAAAAACAGGGCCAATTTGTAATATTGATAGCCTTTCATTGCATCTGCCTGCATATGTATGAACAATCCCTACTCGCCTAGACGATAGTTGAGATATACAGCTGAAGTCTGAAAACAGTACTAAAAATGGAAAAATAATGTCGAATCGCTACTGCAGTCTTCATTCTACTGCTAAAACCGACAGAATGCAGCCAAAGAGGGAACTCTATGTCCTTTCCAGCGAACTTAGTCTCAAGCGGGTTCCTCTCCTTTCCGATTCTGCAGCGATACGACTCCCTCATCTTCCTCCTCAGTCTCTATGACTCTGCCCCTAGTTTCCCTGAGAAAGGCAGCCAGCACTCCTCCCACTGCAAAGAAAGCTACACATATGATGAGGACAATTGCTGTGCCTCCTGGTACTGAGAATAGTAGGCCTGCCGCTGCGGGAGTGAGCACTCCTGCTGTGCGGCTCATAGCGCTGCACCACCCCATGCCTGTGCTGCGGATGGCAGTAGGGTAGCTTTCAGGCGTAATTGTGTACTGCGCGGAGTACGCCATCAGTGAAAAGAAAAACATCAACGTCGACGCTCCCAATACCATCCAGTAATCCACCGCCACCAGGAACAGAAACACACACAGTCCACTCAGCCCCATTGCTAGGGACTGCGTCCAGCGCCTTCCCAGCCTTGTCTCCACCATCCAAGTCGCTAGCACAATCCCTGGAATCCCCGCCAATTGCTGGAAAAACATAGTCATGTAGGTCACTCGGTCGCTTTCGGAGCCGTGGCCTGCCCGCTTGAGCAGTTCCGGCATGAACATGGCGTTTATTTCGTATGCGGAACTGATGAGAAACCACACAGGAGATAAAATCAGAGTAGTGCGCAGATAGGGGTAGCGGAAGAGCCGCTTGATTTGGTCGAAACGAGAAAGAACAGGTTTGGGTCGAGACTGGACTGGCAGAGGGGAAGTCAAGGACACTAAGGGAGGCGGATGTCCATTTCTCACAGCAATTCGCTCAATTACAGCGTTCGCTTCCTCGAGTTTCCCTCTAAGCGCCAAGTACTTCGGAGTTTCGTCCATCGGCAGTCTGATGAGCCAAAATAAGAGCAGAATAAGCGACAATACGACACTATACGCCCTCCACATATGCACGAACTTCACTCCCACCCCTACCATCAGCCAGGCCAGCCCTGCACTGATGCAGGACCCGAAGTTCCAAGTCACTGCCAATAAAGCCAGGGTCCAGCGCTTGTTGGTGGGACAGAACTCTGTAAAGGCCGTGCCGGCCACTACTATGTCTCCGCCTACTCCGAACCCCACTACGACCATTAGCACTAGCGCCATGGCGTAGTTCACAGCGAAGGCTAGGACAAAGCTCGCAGTTGCGGATATTATGAGAGTTCGCTTGAAGATGTAACTGCGGCCTAAGCGGTCACTAAGGTAGCCGAAAGTGCACGTCCCCATTAGAATCCCTAGCACAGACACAGTCCCAATGACTCCAGTTTCGGCATCACCCAAGTCCCACTCTGCATTCATCTCATTCATGAAAATGCCCGTAGACAGCATAACCATGTTGTCAGCCGCCCAGCCCTACATGTCCGATACACAGCCACAAGCCACCACTATATAGTTCTGGTAGGCGCCCCAACCCAGTCGCGTCACAGCCGTCTCCACTTCACTGAGAGACTGGGCCATTAATAGGAGAAGCTAATGGGAAGGAAAGGGCTTGTGCGACTGTTGACTATTTATGGGTGCTATATTGAGCCTTGAAAGTCACTGGAAGGTGACTAGGAAAGGTGACCTGACTGCCTCTTATATAGAGGAATGAGAACATTGTAAGGCTGACCTCAAGGAAACTTGAGGCATTCATTGTCACATCTACCAGTCTTTTCCACAATACAGCTGAAACAAGGCTCAAGCTGGCATTTTCCCCAATCTAGGCTTAAAAGAAGGCCTTATTTCTTAGCGAAAATCCCAGTGAGGAACCCCGCTGCCTTTTTGACCTGAGGCTTATCCTCCGCAGGCGGATCTGGCTTCGCAGCTTCCTTCCGAGGAGCTTCAAGAGTCGCCTTCGGCCCGACTTCCGCCTTCCTAGGCTTATTTGGCGGATTTGCAGAGCTAAATATCGCTTTGGGAGGGTCAGTTTGCTTCGGTCTCTCTTCCTGGCTCTCTTGAGGAGCAGGCTTCTTGGCTTCAGGCAGAGGCTGGGAGATGGGTTGAGGCGGACTGGTTTGCTTGGGCCGGGCTTCTTGTTGCTTTGGAGCAGGTCTGGACTCAGGCTCTTCCTGAGATTCAGGCACAGAGCGGAAATGAGGCGGTGGCGACTCAGCCCTGCGGTCTTCCCCAGGCTCAGAAGAGGAGCGGGAGGAAGGGCGCTTAGCAGAGACAACTGCCCCAACCGACTTCCTTTCCAGTACAAACAGCTTCTCCGCGTCCAGTTCCTCCTTTAGGTACCTCCTCGTCACGACCTGGCTCTGCAGGTCGTCTGTGAACTTGCCAGTCAGCATCAGTCCGTCTCTCTGCGAAAGCACACCCTTGCCTTCCTTGCGGTCCTCTCTCCACCCGCCTACGTACTTCGCGCCTTCCAAAGTAGTCATCAGGCCGAAGCCTTCTCGCAGGTCTTTTTCGAACGTGCCCACGTAGACACCCACTCTGGGCATTTCCAAGCGGCCGTAGCCGTGTTTAAACCCGCCTCTGTACTCGCCCTTGTAGGTGACTAAGTGGCCGTGCTCGTACCCCAGTCCTTCCCTTTCCCCCTTCACCCACTCTCCGGAGTAGACAGTCTGGTCATGTCCTCGGAACACTGCGAAGCCGTGAGGGTCGCCTGCAGCCCAAAAGCCCAGTAGGACGCCTCCCTGGGGGTCGATTTTGCGACCCAGACCGTGAGGCTTGTCCTCTTCCCAGGCTCCTTCGTATATCGACCCCTGGGAAAGACATATCCCACGGCCGTGCCGCAAGTTAGCAGGGTTGAATTCCCCTCTATAAAGTGTGTGGTCGTCGATTTCGGCCAATTCGGAAAAAGGCAGCTGCGCTGCTGCCATTGAATTGAAGGGAAATGGACCGATTTCCTGACGCTTATCGATGGCTTCTTTACTAGCGAAATCGGTCAATTTTCTCCCTTTCGGGAAAGCGAAACTCTCCAAAACTCTCACTCGGTCCTCTTCACTTAGGTCTGAGAAAGGGATTTTCGAGGGTCTGGGAGCGGGTTTCGGCTCAGGTTTGGCTTCTGGCAGCGACGCAGGCTTCGGAGACTCCGGCTCAGCTTCTATCGACTCCTCTTTAGATGGAGGCTGCTCCTCTTCATTCGAATTTTCTTCAGATTTGGGCGCATTCGGGTCGATTTGCTCACTAATTTCCTTGAGGACGTTTTCGAACCAGACCCCACGGACTACTCGGTCGTCTCTATAAGTGTAAGTGCCTTTGCCGTGCTTGAGACCTGTCTCCCACTCGCCTACATAGACCCCTGCAGTTTCCTCAAGAGTGCCCCAGCCATGCTTCTTGCCTTTCTGGAACTCGCCCACGTACTTTCTCTTATCCGGCCAGGTGTACACTCCACTCCCATGCATTTCGTCCTTCACCCACTCACCCTCGTACTTCCTTCCATCCGCCCACTCATACGTGCCTCTGCCCTGCAGATAGCTCTCCACGAACTGTCCACAGTAGCGGCTGTGTGGAGGTTACTTTCCCTTGCTCCAGCGGAACTCGCCGTACCCATGCTTCTTCCCCTCTCTGAAGTTGCCCTGAAACGTGCCTCCATCGCTCCAGGTCTCTGCGCCTTCCCCATGCGGCATACCATTAAAAACCTCCCCCGTATAGCTGGCTCCAGCAGGGTGACTAATAGACCCTTTCCCTCTCATCACTCCCTCAATCCACTCCCCCTCTAGCTTCGTCCCAGACGGATCTAGCATTCTTCCCTTGCCATGCATTTTCCCTCCTTGGAAGTACCCTTCGTAGATAGTCCCATCGTTCGTGACCTGCACTCCCGCTCCGTCGAGTTCTCTGTCCAGGACTTGGCCGGAGTACACACGGTTGACGGAGACTTGGAAGCGACGCTTCATGGTGCGCTTGGGGACTTCGGGCAGTGGGAAGATAGGCAGGGTGAGGTACTGCTGGTAGGAAGTGAGGGAGGGCTTGAGACTGAACATTTCGAAGAGACGGATGACGGGGTTGTTTTCGGGCTCGGGGTTAGGGGAGGCTGCGGGGCTGGACGCCATTTATGAGAGAAAAGGCAGGAAAGCAGGGTGAATGAAACGCTATCTTTCCCGATTCTAATGCTGTTGCTGTTAATTGGTCTACTGCCTATGGCCTGGAATAGGTCCAATTAGATTACTGAATTGCATGAAATGGTGCTAATTACTGGAGTACCTAGGAAGGTAAGTGTATTGTGGTAAATAACCTCTCTTCTGAGCCAAATTCAGCTTAATCAGTCTTCCCAGCCTATCCAAGCCGAATTTCCCGCCTATTTAATAACAGATACAGTGAAAATACCTTCTTCCCTTCCTTATAATGACTTCCGATACCACTCCAACCACCCCCATCCTGATCTACGGCAACCTCGGGCACCTGGACTTCGTCTCCGGCCTCACCCGCACAGCAGTGCACAGCGCTCCCTACGAAGGCATGTATGCCTACACCACCTTCAACAACCACGTCTACGTAGTCCAAACCTCCGGCCAAGTGGATATCTACAATATCCCCACTCACACGCTAGTGGAGTCCTTCCCTGCGCCTGGCCTAGAGAAGCTTGATCCGTTGCTTGTGTTTCCTACTCGCTTGTTCTGCCTGCAGGCCGGGTACTTCCTGACTATGGAGAAGCGGGTATGGGAACGAGTGAAGTGGATGGATGCGTCGAATAAAGGCTACGGCCAGTCCTGCTGTCTACGCGGCTGCACCTATGTCATAGTGAGTGAGCTGAGGCCTGGGCCCCCTACCTGGTGCTGGAACTGCCAAAATGAAGAGGAAAACTTCATCTATCAATCGGATTTGCTAGTCCTGCAAGGCGAGTCCTCATTACTGAAACTACCCATAGAACTGCCCTATGGCCTGGAAGTCCCCTACCTTTTACCAGCTACAGACACCGACATCGTCTTTATTGGCGGGGGAAAGGGCCGGCGGCAGGAGCCTGGGATTTACCAATTCAACGTGGAAACGCAGAAGCTGAGCTTATTGGGGAAAATGCCGTTCTGCAGCTGGGCGACTTGCGCTTGCATTGCTGAGGACAGGCTCTATGCTCAATATGCAAATGGCAGTTTCCTCAATGTGTCGCTGGTTACGGGGATGGGCTTTGTGACGAATGGGGAGTTGATGCGGTTTTTCTGGTTTATCAGCAGGAAATTGCCGAGAATGCCGGTGCCGCTGCTGAGAGACGTGATCAAGGATTACCTGCAGATCTCTCGACTTAGATTCTAGTCATGCATTGCCTTTTAGGGAATAAATGTGTATTTACAGGGACGAAAGCACTATCTAGAAGCCGACACAAGTGCATACTTCAGCACTAAAAGCCTAGTGTTCGTTATTCTCGATTACAAGTTTCTGGGTCCTCGGGTGCTCTTTATGCCAGCCTTTGCGCCCCTAGAAGTGGTATCTCCCCGAGTCGGAGGTCTGGCCACAGGCTCTCTGAACACCTCTTCCTCTTCGTCTGAGTCCTCGAAACTGCTCACACTCCGGTCCGGACTCATACTCTCTATCACTTCCCTCCTTCTCGACATCTGCACTGTAGACTGAGCGGGTCCCTGCAGCTGTCTCGCAGTGTCCATCCCTGGGATATAGGGCATTATGGAGGACTTCTTAGGTGTTAGGGACTGTGGAGTGACGGCCCTGCCAGGCAAATACCTGCTTTCATCAGAGGTGTCTGAGTAGAGGGAAGGCTGCGAGGATATGGACTCCAGTGCTAAGCCCTTCCGTCCACTGCTTATAGGGTCTACTAGCATGTCGTCTTGACTATCCTCTGTGTAATACATATGCTTCTCCACTGTTTCCTGCTTGTCCAGAGTCGGTAAAATCACCTCTTCTTTGAAAATCGTGGAGAAGCAGGCGTCGGAATAGCGCTGAACGCCAATGAACATTTCGCGGTCCACTAGGTAGGAAACCATTTCAGAATACAGCAAACTACGCACGAATCCGCCCACCACTTCACACACACTCCACGAAAAGAACCCCGCCAGCCAGGCCAAACCCGCCACCGAAGTGACTGTTTTGGTGTGTTCGCCTGTGAGCATCACGGAAGTGTGCAGGAGCCAGTAGTACACAAACAAGGGAGAGGAGAGGAAGAGGACCATTTGCAGGACCCACAGGAGGAACTCGGCGGAGTGCACTGGCACTAGGGTGTGCTGCGGGCCTCTGGACACTAGGAAGTACCCACGCTTTGAAGCCTCTATGAAGGACGTTCCCCATATCGCTTGGTACGGGATGATGTGGGAATTGAGGTATTTGAGCCGGAATTCGTAGCATTCTAAGCAACATCCGCACACACTCGACCCACATCTCTCAGTCTTTTCGTTCATTGCACTCAGGACGACTTTCACTATTCTCAGCACTTGTCTGGGAGTGCGTAGCACAGGAATTGCAATTGAAGCGAACACGACTGACCCAAGGTGGTACCTGGCCATCACCCAAAACGCAGTTCGCAAGGGCGCCTGCAGTCTACTCCTGTCCTTGGAAAAGAACCAAGTCGCAGCAAAGCCGCCCAGTAAGTACTCACTGGTCTGCACCAGCACTGAGGTCCACCACAGGAACATCACCCCCTCGTACAGAATCAACCCTCGGGTCCACACTGTGAACTCGATGGATTTCGTGGAGTTGCCGGGGACGGCTGCTGGGTAGCTGGCTATGTCTCCGCAACTAGCGCTGTAGGAGAGTAGGCTGAGGAAAAGAACGTATATGCAGGCTCCGGCGGTCATGTATTGCAGGAAACAGAGAAGAACCCAACTTGAGCTTCTCAGCGGCACTGCGGTTATAGACAGATATTCAGCTCCTGGAGCGATTCTGCCGACTTTCGCGACTACTGCTAAGACCAGTAGTCCCGCCAGGCCAATTAGCGCAAAGGCAAATAGGCGATATCCGTCTGAATAGGACTCAGACTCGCAGTGAGTCATGGAGACCATGTGGAAGTCTTTACACAGGCGGTCGTCTAACCTCCAAGACTCCTCATAGGCTAGAAAGGCCAGACTCGCCAGGGCAAAGGCCAGGCCGAACATCAACCCCACAGCCAGCCAAATCACTCCCCGCCTCAAATACAGCCACATATAGTAGAAGAAAGCCAGGAAACAAGGGACTAAACCCGCCATCACCAATACGTCCCAAGCCCTGTATATGTCTCCTATCGTCCTGGTGACCACCTTTTCCGTGCTGTAGAGGTAGGTGAGCACTTTGGCTCGATAGACTGGGTCACCAGGCAGACAGTACTTGTTGAAAAAAGGCTTGCTGGGGTAGGCAGTGTAGCACTGGCCTGCTGGGTCATCTGTAGAGTGGTCTGTAGCATAGAGACACACTGCGTTGCGGGCCACTATCACTGGACAGCCTTCCAGGCACACGGCTAACTCCATGGTCTGCAGAGGAGTGGGGAAATAGGTGTACTTCTTCCCTGCTAAGGACCCTATTCCGCACAGTTCGCCGCGGAAATCCCACCCTGTGACCAGTCTGTTGGGGTCTCCGAAGGTGTACACGTACCCCGCAATCCCTGCCAGTGCCACATTGGCCAGCAGAAACAACAGCAAGCAAGGCACATCCGTGCACCTCCTCAGTACTACCGGTCCGTTGAAGTCCGCATTGGTGGGCAGGGGAGTGTTGAACTTGCTGCTCACTTGCTCACTTTCCCACTCCTTTAGCTTGCTGGCTGGCTCCATATCTGCGAGTGTAAGGGGAAGTTTGTTTGGGAATTTGGGATTTCAGGTGATTTGACAGTTAATTCGCTAATCCTTATCGAGGGAAATTGGGGACAGCAGTAGGAAGTGTGGTCTGCGGCCGTAATTAGTCGTAAATGGCCGAGGAACGTAAGGAAGTCTTAGACTCAGAGGCACACAGAGCCTACTTAGCCGAGCTCTTCCGTGCTAAATACCAGGAAATCGCCTCTATGACCACTCCCGACTTCCGCGAGTTCCAAATCCCACTCGCGAGAGTAAAAAAGATAATGAAAAGTGATGAGGAAGTGCGAATGATCAGTGCGGAAACCCCGGCTCTCTTCTCCAAGGCCTGTGAGTTCTTCATTATTGAACTCACATACAGGGCTTGGGTCAACACTGACCAGCGCAAACATCGAACTCTTCAAAGAAGTGACGTGGAAGAAACCATCAGTACCCACGACTTCTACGACTTCCTACTGGACACTATCGGCAAAGAGTTCCTCCCTACGAGCTGAACTAACACCTGCAGTCCCCCGCACTAGCCGCTGTAGGGACCAGTTTCACACTTGCGCGTGGCTGGGCGTCTCCGTTCGGCCCGGACTCTAGCTTTAGCACCAGTTTCTGGAAGAAGTCTTCCACACCCACAGCTGTTTTGGCGCTGGCTTTGGCGTAGAGGGCGCCCAGACACTCCGCCCAGACCCGCACTTCTTCCGAATCCACTGCCTCTTGGTCTTCCAAGTCAGCTTTGTTGCCCACCACTGCCAGCTCTGCTTAGCACTCACTGATGCCTGCTGGCCCCTTTTCAGTGACCTGCTCCACCCAGGATTGCAGGCTGCGGAAGGACTGAAGACTGGTAATGTCGTAGACTAAAATAGCGGCTTGCGCGTCCTTGTAGAACATGTTAGTGAGGGCACGGTAGCGCTCCTGTCCTGCAGTGTCCCACAGGTTTAATCGGACGTCCTTGTGTCCATGTCGAATAGACTTCGTAGCGAAGGCCGCGCCCACTGTATTCACGTACGCCTCTGTAAACACGTTCTTCACAAAGCGAGAAATCAAACTCGTCTTCCCGACAAACGAGTCTCCCAACAATACCACTTTGTACGTCTTTTCTCCCTGCATTTCCTATTAGTCCCTAAGCAACATTTAGCGCGGAGATTTCGACCTTTTGGGCACTTCCAATAGTCTCGTGCCGAGAGTCAGCGTCGTCAAATTCTTCTGCGGCAGCATACAGTCCTGCATGTAGGAGTCGTCAGAGTGGTCACTGGGCGTAGGGATGTCTTCATAGGAAGCCACTTGGATGAGAGTTCCTGCGTCCATCCCGTCTAATGTGATGAAGCTCATCCTTTCGTTCTCTATGTGAGGCCGGAGGTGAGACCAAAGCAAGGCTGCTAGCAGCACAGAAAGGACCTCTGCAGCGCAGGTAATGCCGAAGCATAGCAGCTTGGAAATCGGGAAAGTGGACCGGGACCAGAGCGGCTCCACAGCCTTGGCAGTCGCTCCAATGGCAATTAGGAGCCCCATATACGGACCCTATATGGACTTTACAGCTCGATTCGGTCCCAGTATTCTCGAGTAAATCGACAAAAGCGCAATTCTGCAAATCGGTATCGAGAACGAGCCAATCGCAACTCCAATCACAAAGGAAGAAAAGGTCAGCATGCTGAGAGTGAAGTCGAAGGTAAAGAACCAGCCCACAGCCACCATTATCTGCGCAAATTGCAACAACTTCCGATCCGTTACTTTTCCGTCCGCCCAGTGCACTATCAAGTACGCCACCACTGAAACTGCCAGAGCAATGGCCAGGATTTCGTATGTGTCCTTGGTTTCGTTCTGCACTGTGGTCATTATCACTTCGTAGTCGTGCGTTAGGAGTGGCTTCGAAATGTGCTCGCAGACTGCGAAGCTGGTCATTACTACGAAGGACAGAACGCAGCAGATCAAGACTCCAACTCGGTTCGGAGGCATCATGTGGCGGTCCGGCGTCCCCGCCAGTCTGCAGTCCAGCGGCAACTCCACGAAATACCTGCTCGTAAAGTAGAAAATCCCCGCAGTGCACACAATATGCACGACTGCCGGGAAGTAGTCAAAAGCCGCTCCGAAGTGAATCCCCATCAAATGCATCCCCATCCCCAGTCCCGGCCCGAACATAAAGCCTGCCACTGAGGCAATTCCCAGCTCTGAGAGCACTTTCAGCTTGTCTGCGTCTGCTACTACGTCTGACACGTAGGCGTACTCGATGGTCTGCTGGCCGCCGGTCCAGACGCCTTGGAAGAACCGGCCGATGATCAGCCACGAGATTGGGAAAAGCGTGTGGACTAAAATGCTGTTTAGGTAGAAGAAGCAGCCCAGGAGACCCACAAAGATAGAGGCCAGGAGAGACGCCTTCGTAGAGATTTGGTTATAAACCAGGCCGAACAGCAAGGACCCAATCACTTCCCCCACATTATTGGCCATCAAGATCGGGAACGCCTTGGCACTGGACGCATTGGTCTGATCCAAGTACTCGTGAATCCAAGGAGTAAACAGGCCGAAGCTGAGACAGGCGAAGAACACATTGCCGTAAAAGACCTTAAGGAAGGGGTATTGTTGCCTCCAGCTGGTTAGTTCCGTGCCCAGTGTTAGTCCGTCGTCCATTATGAGTCTGTTTAGTAGAGGAAGGAGTTGTGGGGAAATGCAGGGGTGTGCACTTTAGTAAATGCAGAATTAGGCTAGTTGAGACGGAAATCAGTACTTGGAGCGTAGCTGATTCGGACTTTCTTCTTGCGGCCGTAGGTGAGCTTCCACTTGCTCTTGTGGTTCACTATGGAGAGTACGTCGTCTTCCTCGAACTCTGGGTTAATATCATCCCGCTTTCTTTCCTCCTTTACGTGGTCCATGAAGTCATCAACTCCCACCTCTTCCCCAGTTCCATTCTTCCCCTCTTTCTCATATACACGTCTCTCAGCCGCTGTGAGCAAGTTCCACTCCGACTTCATCCTTTGCAGCTGCGCTCTTTTGGTGGACAACTCCGGATGTTCCTTCAGCAACTCCAACTTGCGAGTGCGGAAGTAGCGCTGCTGGGCCTCCTGCAGCTTGGTGAGGCTGGGCTCAGGGGTGGTCATTATAGAGGGAGTGGTGCGCAGCTAGGGCTTATAGAATGGAAATGGTGCATGTGGGCAGGTGGCTGCGGGAAGTGTCGCTGGTGACTGCGGCGGTACTGGCGGGGACGCTGGGTTGGTCGCTGGCCTGCATGATAAGCCCAAGCGTTTGGAACGCTTTGGCTAATATCCCTAATGATACTGTCGGCCACTGGCAGCTGTACCGCATCCTTACAGCGCCCTACCTGTGTCCAGCGCCCCTCAGTCTGCTGATCCAACTCCTCTTCTTCGCTTCTTTGGCTCAAAAAGCGGAAAAAGCCGCTGGATCTTTGGCCTATTTCACACACCTCCAAGCGAATAGTGATCTTTAGACAGATTCTTTGGCGCAAATCGCCTACTTAGCACTCTCCGCCTTCCTAACCAAAGTGCCCCTTTTCCCAGTCCCAGGCGCCTTTTTCGGCCTGTGGCCGCTGCTAATGTGTGAGTTTCTGCAGTACTGCAGACGCCAGCCCGATGCGAAAATGCAGTAACGGCAATATAGGCTCTTCCTACTACCAGTCCTAGTAGAGGCCAAGTACATGCCTTGGGTCTTTTTAGCCCTCAGTTGGCTCTTCGGAGGACTCGTAGAGACCAGTATCGGCCTCGGAATCGGCTATTTGAGTATATCTCTATGTAGACTTAGCCGGGTTTCCGCCTTTTTTGCGTGTGCAGCATGTCGCTCAGTTCGAAAGCACTAAAATCGGACAAGCTATCAGCAAATCTCACAGATATGTGCCTATAGGCTATAACTTGCCCAGTGGGAAGCAGCAGGGCTTTGTGCCCTTCTCGGGCCAAGGCAATGTGCTGGGGAGCAATGAGGACGAAGGCGAGGAAAGCAGACTTATCATAGCCTCTTAATTCCCTTTTTACTGAGAATTAAGGGAAATGGGGTCCTTAGACTGCCTTTTAGAGGGGAAATTCAATGCTTTCGGCTTCTTTTTCTGGGTTTACTTTACTTCCAGCAGTTTAAAGCGAATTTTAGCAACTATTTCTCAGACTATCGTTAAAATACTCCAATTACACAGAAAGCCTAATAATAGAAGTTCCAACGCCTCAATTTAGCCTGCGAAGTACTGAGATTGAGCTTATAAATACCAGGACTTTGGTAATGAGCAGGCGTAAATGGCCTTTTGAGCGATTTATAAGAGAGTTTTACCACATTTGGCATTTCCCGCATTGCTACAAATACGCCTATTTCAGGTGTTAGGAAGCTGGTTTGCCGCAAGCCGCTTCCTTGGACGATTTATTAGTCGGTACGAACCGAAATAAGTCCTTCCAATTTGCAATTTCCAGCTAGTTCCTCGGTTAAACACTTAAATGGGCAACTGCTGCGTCCGCGACCCCTCCCAGTCCCTCACTCCGGCCGAACCCGAGTCCTCCAAGACTGACAAAGCGCCCAAAAGCGTCCAAATCGCCCTTGCCGACCCCGCCCCCACTCCAACTCTCCCAGTCCATACTCCCAGAACCGCTACCCTGAGCACCCCCCACAGTACAAGCCACCGGTTCACTTCCAGAGCCAGTGACAAGGACTGGAAGTTTCTGACCCGCAAAAACACTGTGATTCCCGACTCTTCAGGCTTGTCCCTCCTCGCCCTGCCTGTGAAGCTCATAAAGCAGCCCTTTGAAGACCTGTACGAGACGCACGGCAGGACCCTGGACTTGCCCTGTGGGACGCTAATGCTGGGCACGCATAGGAAGACTCGAGTGACGAGGCTGGTTTTGAAGCTGGACAGGCCGAATATCAGTAAAGAAAAGGAAATAATGACCCAGTTGGCGGCTATTGCGACTCTCGGCAACCCCAGTATCCTCAAAATCGACTCAGTACTTTGCACTGAGGACGAAATCTTCGCAGTTTCAGAGCCTTTCGACCGGCTGAAGTTCGTGGATTACTCAACAATCGCGGAAATGCAGTCCGAAGCAGTGGTGCAGCGACTCGCAATTCAGCTGCTGAAGGCCCTCGCCTACGCCCACTCCCAAGCCTACCTGTTTAAGTCCCTCTCCATACTGAATTTGGTCTTTTTCAAGGGAAACGACGACAATTTGATGCTGAAAGTTATCGCTATGAGCGGCCCGTCGACTCCTTTGGCCACAAAATCCGATAGCAAGCAGAAAGGACAGCTGATTTACTCAGCGCCGGAGGCCTGGTCTGAGAAATTCAGTGATAAGGCAGATATATGGAGCTGCGGAGTGATCCTTTTCCTACTAATAACCAACAAAAGGCCATTCAAAACCCGGCTTCCTATAGACGACTTGAAGGAGGATATGCGTGCAGGGGCCAAATTCTCGCGAAAAACGTGGATTCGGATTGATAGAAGGGTGAAATCGCTGATTAGCGCTATGTTGGCTGTAAAGCCGGAAAATAGGCCTACGGCTGTGGAGTGTCTGGCGTTCCCCTGGCTGCAGGACGTGGCCATTGCGATTCCCTCCGCTATGCCTACAGCTATGGTCAATTTGAGGCGATTCAAGGGTGGAGACCCGATAAAGCTTTCCATTTTGACCTTTATGGCGGTGAATGTGCTGAGTCATGAGGAGAAACTGCCTCTAGAAGAGGTTTTCGCTTATATCAATGTCAGTGGCACTGGACTGATTAACCTGGACGAGCTGACTCAGGCCTTCGCCCAGCTCCATATCCAGGAATTGTCTCACTTCTTGGCCGCAGACGTGCTAAGAGCGGTTGATACAGACAACAGTGGCACTATCGACTTCCCCGAATTCCTCCTCGCATCCGCAGACTACCAAAGTCTCCTCAAGCCCAAAAGACTAAAAACCGCCTTCGACCTCTTCGACCCCGACTCCAGCGGGGCCATAACACTAGAGGAGTTCAAAGCAGTGCTGAAGTACCAAGGCAGTGAGGACGTGTGGGTGCAGTTCCTGAGGGAAGTGGATGAGGACGAGAGCGGGGCGGTGGATTTTGGGGAGTTCACAAAGTTGGTGAGAAGGCTTGTGGGGACAGTGCGTAGCTAAGCCTTAAAGTATGTTTGAACCGCTTTTGGCTGGATATAAGTCTGTGATAGGGGCAAAAGGAGTGGAAATTCACTTTTCCCTCTGAAATTTCCATACCCGACTTTATCACTGTTTCTCTTTTCATACTTTTGGTGTTTTCCCGATTCTTCCCATTATAATGGGCAGTTGTTGCATGCGAGAAGTCAGCGCTGACCTGCCCCAGGACAAACCCACTATCCAGCCTTCTCCTCTGCCTCCTGCTCCCTCTGCAAAGCCCGAAGACCCTCCCAAGCGCGCTCTCACCACCCATTTCGCCAACAAGTCCCCTGACCTGCGGTCCACAGAAGAGGCAAAAGCGTCCAAAATGCGACGACAAAACAGCGAATTCGTCCCAAAGACAGCTCCCGAAGAAGCGAAAACCGAGCGAAACCAGCCCCTGTCTCTAGACATCCCAGTCATGCAGCTGCACCGTCCTTTCGAAGACGTGTACGAACCGAAAACCGCAAGCGGCCCAGGAAAGCTCTTCTTAGCAGTGCATAGAATTACCAAAGTGACAAGGATAGTGAAGCAGTTGCCTCGTTTGACCAGTCGGAAGGGCAAAGACCCGAATTCGGACCTGCAAAGTCGCTTGGAGGCTTCTATTGGAGTCAGTCACCCGGGCCTGTTGCAGGCTGATGCGGTGCTGTACAACCGGAGGGAGATTTATGTGGTTTCAGAGAATTTGAGCCTAGTGAAGGTGGTTGAATACTCCGAAATCGCAGAAAAACTCACCGAAGGTACCATAAAGCACCTCGCAAAGCAGTTATTCAGAGCAGTCGCCCACATACACGCTCAAAGCCTAGTCCTGAAAACGCTCTCCATCGCTTCAATTCTGTTTTACATCTGCAAAGACAGCGGCATAAGGCTAAAATTGCTGAGTATCGGCGGGTGGGAAGAGGAAAGCAAGGGAAGTACAGTGAAAAGCCGGGCTTTTTACACAGCTCCGGAGGCCTTTGGTGGGAAGTTTACAGAGAAGTCAGACCTGTGGAGCTGTGGAGTGGTCCTGTACCTGCTCCTCGCAGGCACCACTCCTTTCCAAGGGAAGAACGCGGAGATGCTTAGAGGCGCTATGCTGAAAGGAGCGAAGTTCCCAGCTTCTGAGTGGAGTCGGTTTGATCCGCGGGCGAAAGGGCTGGTGGGTGGATTGCTGGCTAAGGAGCCTCGGAGCCGGCCTACAGCTGTGGAGTGTCTGCAACACCCCTGGCTGCAAGATTCGGCCAGCGCCCCGGCCCTACTGCCCGCGGCTATGGCCAATATGAGGAAATTCCAGGGAGGAGAGCCGTTCAAATTGGCGATTTTGTCCTTTATTGCCAGGAATGTACTGAGTCCAGTGGACAAACAGCCTCTAGACGACGTTTTCGCCTACCTCAACGAAAGTGGCAGCGGATTCTTAACCTCCACCGAGCTCGTCCAAGCCTTCGCCCAAGTGAACAGAGCCGAATTCTCCCAAATGCTGGCCTCCGCCGTCCTCACCGCCCTCCACCTGCCCACCCACAGTCCTCTCACCTACTCCCAGTTCCTACTCACTGCCACTGACTACCAGGCGCTCACCAAAGTCAGCACCTTGAAAGTGGCCTTCGACCTGCTGGACCCGGACTGCAGTGGGTTCATTATGGTGGAGGAGTGGAAGACGGCGATGAACTTTAAAGGAGGGGATCAGGAGTGGAGAGAGGTTATGAGGGAGTGGGATAGAGACGCTAGCGGCACTCTCAGTTTTGGGCAGTTTGTGAAGCTGGCTCGAGGCATTGTGGGTGAAGTCCGCGGGCTGGCCTAGTAAGTAGGAGCAATGTCGATTTCCCGATAGAAGCAGTGTAGGCGCTGTCCTGCAAAGGGACGGCTCGAATAGTGATAATATTGCCATTTTCCTGTAGTTGGAGTGTTCGTTCACTACTATGGCGTAGTCTCTGCCCACTCTCTCTGTTTCTACAGCCTCAGGAAACACTCTGTTAGGCAAGCTAATTCTCTCACTTGCCAATATATAAAATGGGCAACTGCTGCGTCCGAGAACTTCCTTCCACGACTCCGGATGAAGGCAAAGAAGTGCTAGAAACCGCTTTTTCTAGTCCTATCGCCACAAACAGCGAAGCAGTCAATTCCAACTCCCTACAAACTGCGAAAAAGACTTATCCTGGACGAGGGTTGAAGACAGCGGAATCCAGCAGAAGGCCGACTCTGGTTAAGTCTTTCACCAAACAGTTGTCTTGGGAGCAGGACTTGGCCGCTATTTCAGTCCTTGCGAAGAGGCTTTCGCCGCTATTTGAGGAGATGTATGAACTGCGAATCGAGTCTCGTAGAGGACTGCTGGGGGCAGTGACCGTAGGCACACACAAGCCGACCCAAATAAAGCGAGTGGTGGGCAAGGTGGAAAGGCTGGGCAGGACAGACGAGGACGTAACTGCCGATTTAGAGGCTTTAACGAGTCTGAGTCACCCTGTTCTTTTGAGGGCGGAGACTTTCCTATATAATCGCAAGGAAGTTTGCCTCTTGTCGGAGAACTTCACTGGGGTGAAGATCCTCGATTTCGCGCAAATCGCGGAGAAGCAGTCGGAAGCGCTCGTGAAAAGCTTCGCTTTCCAGCTGCTTCGATTAGTTGTGTATATGCAGTTCCGAAGTAAAGGCATGAAGCCGCTGTCTCTGCCTCAGTTCCTGTTCTATCAATACCCCTCCAAGGAGATTTCCTTCAAATACCTGGGACTCGCCGAGTGGAAGTTGCCCAGCACCCACAAGTCCAGCCTAGAGACTTCCCGGCTGTACACCGCTCCCGAAGGTACTGCAGGAGACTCAGAAAAGGCAGTGATTTGGAGCTGCGCAATGCTGCTGTGCATACTACTCACCAATACACTGCCTTCCCAAGGCAGCACTACAGACTTCAACTTGACTGGCAAGGTCTGGACTCGGTTCGACTCAAGGGGGAAGTCGCTGATTAGTGCAATGCTTGCGAAGGACCCGAGGAAACGGCCTACAGCTCTGGAGTGCTTGGCGCACCCGTGGCTGCAGGACTGTGGGCTTGCTGTGCCTGCTGCTCTGTCCACTGTCATGACTCACTTGAGGAAGTTTCAGGGCGGAGACCCATTGAAACTTGCAGCCTTGTCCTTCATAGCGATGAATCTGCTAACACCCGAGGAAAAGCAGCCATTTGCAGACATTTTCGCCTACCTCAACACTAGCGGAAACGGAGAAATCAGCCTAGAAGAGCTGGCTTCCGCCTTTTCCAAGGTCAGCAGAGCTGAATTGTCTGAGTCTCTAGCTGCGGATGTCTTTCGTGCTGTAGACATCAACCGCCGCGGCTCCATTAGCTTCGCAGAGTTCCTGCTGGCCTCTATAGACTCCCAGAGTCTCACTAAGAGCAAACACTTGAAAGCGGCCTTTGACCTGCAGGAGCCTGATTCCAATGGACAGATAGCCCTCGAGGACCTGAAAATCATGCTGAGAAGTCGGGGGGAAGAGGGGATTTGGCAGAAGGAAGAGGGGAAAATGGGGTTTAAGGAGTTTGTGAGATTTATGAGGGAGGTATTGGGCGAAGGACGTAGATAAGCCTATCAGTCACTAGCGCATTTCCCCAATATACTCGCATTTCCCTCTAAATCGGCAGTAGCCGTTCAATTAGCAGGCGAAAATGTCCTTTTCCCTAATAAGATGTCTTCGATATACACTGAATTATGGGCGCTTGCTGCCACAATGCTAGCGATATCGACCCTCCCTCCACTCCCCAGCCCGCCCAGTCCAAACCCGCCCCTTCCCCACTCTTGCCTCCTACAGTCCAGCACGCAAACATCTCCAGTGCACAGGTGCTCCTTGCACCGCCCGGCCTAACTGTCAAAGGTCTCAGGAAGCAGTCATCTGCGGATGGATCTGTTAGTGGAAAAAGCAGCACAGGAGGGAGATTCGGGAGAGATATAGAAGCGCCTGCTGGATTGCCGATAAAGAAGCTAAAGAGACCGATTGAAGACTTGTATTCACTTACAAGTGTACTGCATAAGGACAGCTTCACTCTCGTCTACTTAGCCAAGCATCTTCACACTGGCCAAGACCGAGTTATCAAGCGAGTAGAAAAGGTGAAACGGGGCAAACAGCAAAAGGACGACAGAGTAAAAAGGCTCTTCACTGAAATTAGCGTGCTAAGTGGATTGGACCACCCTAATATCTTGAAGCTGTATGAACTGTATGAGGACAAATTGTACTTCTACCTGGTGTCGGAGGCACTCACAGGCGGGTACTTGATGGACTATTTGACTATGGGAAGGAACCTTTCGGAGCCACTGGCGGCTAAAATCATAGTACAGGTGATGAAGGCTTTGAACTACTGTCATAGTAGAGAAGTCATACATGGCAACCTGCGTATGGACTCCCTTATCCTGCAGTCCACTCCTACTGATGACAATGTGCATGTCATAATCACAGGGTTCGGGTCTACATCTCTGCTGTCCCTTAAGGAATCACTTAGTACCAAAATAGGCTCTGCCCTGTTTATCGCCCCAGAAACCCTCCAGTATGAGCCAAGTGAGAAGGCAGATGTGTGGAGCTGCGGGGTAATTCTGCACATGTTGCTATGTGGAAATCCGCCCTTCAACGGACCTACGACTGATTCAATATTGGAGCAAATAGCTAGTGAGTCTGTGACCTTCCCACAGGAGTTGTGGGAAGGAGTGAGTTCGGAGGCTATTAATCTCCTTAGGGGAATGCTTAATAAGGACTCTGCAACTCGTATTTCCTTTACTGAGTGTCTCAACCACCCCTGGCTGCAGGCCAATTCAAAATGCACAAATTCAGATTCGAAACCAATTTTCCGCGCTTTGCGCAATCTCAAAGTCTTCGAGGCTAAAAAGAAGCTAAAACAGACGATATTGTCCTTTATGGCGGCTCGCATTGACACTCAAGAAGAAACCAAATCTCTGCGTGATGCCTTCATTTCAGTGGATACCAATGGAGACGGGTTTCTGAGTAAGGAAGAGCTGATCAGTGCGTACGCCCAGCTAATGACCAGAGACGAAGCAGTCTTCGTTGCTGAAAAGGTAATGCGATGTGTGGACTTAGACCAAAACGGCTTCATCGACTACTCCGAGTTCATGCTCGCCGCCAAAAACCACAAACTCCTCATGACCTCCCGCAACCTCCGCTGCATTTTCACCCAATTCGACCGCGACAGCAGCGGAAAGATCTCCTTCAATGAGTTCAAAGAGACCCTGCATGGGCAGAAGCTGCAAGCGGACGATGGAATGTGGGCGGAACTGCTGGCGGCGGTGGACTCGGATGGGGACGGAGAGCTGGATTTCCAAGAGTTTAGCAGGTTGATGCTTGCAGCGGTGGATATGGACGGGGGCAGAGTGCGAAGATAGTTATTTGCCTCTAACTGTAGCGTAAATACCTAGGCCCTAAGCCTGGAGCTGCAGACTTCCAAGCGCATTCCTCAGCGCTTATCTACTAACTTCCTCCTTGCTTGTAATAAGTTCACCAAATGGGTACCTGCTGTGAAACTGACCGAAAGAACGGCGCTATCTTAGTGCACGCTGCTCCAACGCCCCCTGCAACCCCTGCACCCGACTCCCTTCACTTCCTTTTCCCCCCTAGCACTCCCTGCAGCCTGCCAGACAGCAGCATACCCAGTCTTCAAACTCCTTTCAGCAACAAATACTTAACTGCTCCTTCTAGTCCAGTCGCCAGGACAAGTACGCAGAGGGGAGAAGGACACGGCCTAGGACACAGTCTCCCTACTACGCCTCGAGGAAATAAGTCTTCGTTCAAACAGGAAATCCCGATCAAGAAACTCGCAAGGCCAATTGAAACTATTTACCAACTGACAGCAACTGTGCATGCGGACAAGGCTACGAGTGTATTTGTGGCGAAACACTTACAGACAGGAATTGATCGACTAATCAAAAGAGTGGAAAAAATCAAAAGAGTAAAAGGTCCAAGCCGCAATAATCAGGACCGACTGCGCAGAGAGGTGGAAATGCTGAGTCGTCTGGACCACCCCAATATCCTGAAGCTGTATGAACTGTATGAGGACAAACTATACTTCTACCTGGTGTCGGAGGCACTCACAGGCGGTTACTTGCTGGACTATTTGGACAGGGAAAAGAACCTTTCAGAACAGTTGGCAGCCAAAGTCATACTGCAGGTGATGAAGGCTCTAGTCTACTGCCACAGTCGAGGAGTCCTGCATAGAAACCTGCGCATGGAATCGCTTCTAGTCCAGTCCTCCTCTACAAGCGGAAACGTGCATGTCATAGTTCTCGATTTCGGGGCTGCAGTGATGATGTCGTCACAAGATAAAGAAGCTTCCAGGGCAGACTTAGCGATATACACTGCTCCGGAGGCTATAGCGAATGAGCCCACTGAAACTGCAGATGTGTGGAGCTGTGGGGTGATTTTGCACATGCTGCTTTGTGGAGAGCCGCCCTTTAACGGTGGCTCTGCCAAGGCCATATATACCAAAATAGCGAGTCGAAATGTGGTGTTCCCGCAAGGATTATGGGAAGGAGTGAGTTCGGAAGCCATTAATCTGCTCAGGGGAATGCTCAATAAGGACCCTGCCGCTCGCCTTTCCTTAGCAGACTGCCTGAGTCACCCCTGGATCCGCACCAATGTCCGAAATGAGTCCTGCAGCTCTAAGCCCATTGTAACAGCTCTGCGCAACCTGAAAACCTTTGAATCCAAAAAGAAACTAAAACGGACAATTTTGTCCTTCATTGCCGCCCACATCGACTCCCAGGAAGAAACCAAGGCCCTGCGAGACGCCTTCATGTCAGTGGATATCAACGGAGACGGGCTATTAAGCAGAGACGAGCTGATTCAGGCCTACAGCCAGACTATGAGTGTGGAGGAAGCAGCCTATGTGGCTGAAAAGGTACTGAGAGATGTGGACTCGGACCACAGTGGGTATGTGGACTACTCCGAGTTCCTACTTGCAGGCAAAAACAACAAATTGCTCCTAACTCCTCACAACCTTCGAGCCATTTTCCTGCTTTTTGACAGCAATGACAACGGCAAAGTCACCTTTTCAGAGTTCAAAAACGGCCTAAAACGCTACAATTTGAGTGCAGCGGATTCGATCTGGGAGACTTTGCTGGCAGTGGCGGATGTGAATCACGACGGAGAGTTGAGTTGCGCAGAGTTCTCGCGATTGCTGCTGGCTGCGGTGGACATGGACGAAAAGCAAGTACGTAGATAGCAGATATAGTGCTTTGGGGGGGAAATAGGGTGGATTTGGAGTTCAATACCGCCAATTCGGTATTTGGGCGGATTTAAAGAGTTCATAATGCAAAATCGACTGATTTCTTCCAAAAACAGCCGAGAGTTTCAGTTTTTTGTGTGACTATGCTAAAAAACAGCTGCTTTGAGAGCCGGAGAAATAGCAAAATTGCTTAATTTCTGCAAGCCAAGCAGACATAGTGCATCCCTTAATGTCCCTACAATGGGTTCCTGCTGCGAAACTGACCGCAGCAGCGACCTCCTAGCCCAAGAAACCGACTCCCTACTTACCCAAACACAAGCCCCGCCCTCCTCTAGCCGCCCAGAGCCCTGCACTCATCATATCCGCCGAGGACAGTCCACTACTAAGCCTGGGCAATCAAAGTCTCCAAGGAAGCAGTTCCAGAGGTCTAGTGTCGGGCAGAAAAGCATCAAGACAGGCCATTTGCATGGTAGGGAAGTCGCAGTATCAAGCCCTGAACTTATCTTGATGAAGTTGCAGATGCCGATAAAAACACTGTTTGCGTTAAACAAGGAGCTGCACAGGGACTTGAATGCCACTGTGTACCTGGCGAAGCACTTGCAGACAGGGAAAGAAAGAGTCGTCAAGCAGGTTAAAAAAAACAAGCGTGCGAACTGTACTGACGCTAATAGTGAGGAGCGGTTGCGGGGAGAGGTGGAAATGCTAAGTGGATTGGACCACCCCAATATCTTGAAGCTGTATGAACTGTATGAGGACAAATTGTACTTCTACCTGGTGTCGGAGGCACTCACAGGCGGGTACTTGATGGACTATTTGACTATGGGAAGGAACCTTTCAGAGCCACTGGCGGCTAAAATCATAGTACAGGTGATGAAGGCTTTGAACTACTGTCATAATAGAGAAGTCATACATGGCAACCTGCGTATGGACTCCCTTATCCTGCAGTCCACTCCTACTGATGACAATGTGCATGTCATTGTGATAGGGATTGGATCAGCATACATCAAATCAGTGACGGAAAAGACGAAAACGACCATAGGGTCTTCGCTCTATACTGCCCCAGAAACCCTCCAACATGCGCCAAATAAGAAGGCAGATGTGTGGAGCTGCGGGGTAATTCTGCATATGTTGCTATGTGGAAATCCGCCCTTCAACGGACCTACGACTGATTCAATATTGGAGCAAATAGCTAGTGAGCCTGTGACCTTCCCACAGGAGTTGTGGGAAGGAGTGAGTTCGGAGGCTATTAATCTCCTTAGGGGAATGCTTAATAAGGACTCTGCAACTCGTATTTCCTTTACTGAGAGTCTCAACCACCCCTGGCTGCAGGCCAATTCCAAATGCACAAAATCGGGTCCGATCCTTCAAGCCTTACGCAACCTGAAGATCTTCAAAGCGAAAACAAGTCTGAAGCAGACCATTTTAGCTTATATTTCCACCCATATTGACACAAATGAAGAAGCAAAGACACTGCGAGACGCCTTCCTATCCGTCGATGTCAACGGAGACGGACTATTAAGCCAGGAAGAGCTAGTGACTGCATACAGCAAAATCATGTCCAGGGACGAGGCTGTATTTGTGACTGAAAAGGTACTAAAAGACGTGGATTTCGACCATAACGGGTTTGTAGACTACTCCGAATTCATGTTAGCCGCGAAAAACAATAAATTGCTTGTCACATCTCAGAACCTTCGCACGATTTTCCAGCTGTTCGACAAGGACGGGAGCGGGAAAATCGCTTTCAGCGAGTTCACAGAGACTCTAAAGTGCCACGGACTGCGGAGTGACGATGCGATGTGGGCGGCGCTGATGGCGGAAGTGAACTCAGACAGTGACGGAGAGTTGGACTTCAGAGAGTTTTCGAGGCTGCTGCTGGCTGCTGTGGGTATGGAGGAGACGGGTAAAGGTGGTAGTATATGTGGGAAATCACCACAACATCTTTGAGCATCGATTAGGTCCCTATAGCCTATCCGCAGTCGTTTCCCCGGGCTAAGCCGCACTCTACCATCCATTCCCACTTTTCCAGCTTCCATCTCCATCATAATTAGGCAACCATGGGCACCTGCTGCATACGTGAAAAAGACCACGGCCCCAGCGTC
>Ga0247837_1002402_pt1 | contig 35661 bp, 32 predicted proteins | sample LaCtaG_2_FD_187115 | JGI IMG/M metagenome (GOLD analysis project Ga0247837, IMG submission 187115) | Freshwater microbial communities from meromictic Lake La Cruz, Castile-La Mancha, Spain - LaCruzMarch2015_14.5m | ecosystem: Environmental > Aquatic > Freshwater > Lake | place: Spain: Castile-La...
GTGCCCAAGTTGAGCCGTTGAAGCCCGCCGGCGAGCCAGTGCGTGCAAGGTGCTCGGCAAAGTCGCCGGCAAACTGAAACGCACTCAAATACGCTTCGGCTTCGACGTTCGCCCGGGCATCGCACTGGCAATACGCTCGAAACACCGTAGCGGCATCGACTCGTCGCCGGTCGCCGGTGCACGGGCCGACAATCCGAAAGCCGTGGGGGTGCGTCGTCGCACTCATTCAACGCCCTCCCGTGTGGTGGTAAACAGAGTCCCCGGCCCTTCGCCGTTGGCATAGTCGAACAGCTCTTCAGTATGCCGTTCGACTATGTCATCTATGTCATCGACGGCGTCGTCGTCCCCGTCATCGCCAAACGTTTCGCCGGCCTGCTCACGCCGATACGTTTCATGTGCTGCTCGAATACGAGAGTATTCGGCAGCGACATCGTCGTCGGGCTCGGGCAAGTCGGTCGGGTCGGTGCCGCAATCCAACCGCAGAGAAGCCGCTGCCTCAGCAAGTTCGAGCACCGCCGCCCGCAGGCGGAGAAGTCCGGCACCACGCCGCTCTCGTGCACCAACACGCACGGGGTGGTGCTTCGGCGTCCCCTCGTACTTTTCTTCAAACTCGGCGATGAGCATCTCGATAGAGGGCCGATAGGACATGACGACTCGGTGCCGCAGTGCGTCGAGCTGTAGCACGGCGTAATGGGCTTCTAACTGCTTGGTTCTGGACATAGAAAAACTCCTAGTTGGTTGGGGGCAGGGGGGAAGCGAAGTCACCGTCGGCCGTCGGGTCGGCGAGCACTTCAACGACTGCAAACGACACGACACGGTTTCGCTCGACGCCGTCGTCGTCGGCACGCAAGGCGACTTTCACGTCACACACGAAGCCGGCCGGCAGCGGCCGGTCGAGCATGTCGAGCGACGTGACGCCGAGCTTGGCAAGGTCGCGCTTCGACATGGGAAGTGCCGCAGCGGTGAGCCATGACGTGTGCCAGAGCTTGCGGCCCTTGTGCTCCCCGTCGTCGACGGTGAACACGACTTGATAGCCCGGCGTGCCGCCCTTCGACGTAACGAGTTCGCCGTCAGTGAGCCGGCAGCGGTATTCGCCACGGGGCAGCGGCAGCATGTCGCCGGCCGCTTCGGCTTCGTCGAACTGGCGGGTTAGTTCGGCCCGGGACGTGCCATTGAGAACGTCGACGAGACTCTTGCGGGGGTGCGTGCTCATCGGGCCACCCCCGGCCGCTTACGGCAGTTGGGACAACCGTCGGCAATCCACGCTTCGACAATATGCCGGGGCCAGCGAACACACCCGCCGAGCCGCACCGGCTGCGGAAACTTGCCGGCATCGACAAGCCGGCGAACATGCCGTGTGCTCACGTTGAACACTTCGGCGACATGCTCAATGCCGAGCATGGTGGGCGACGATGCCGCCCGACTGCCGCTGGCGTCAGTGCCGGCGGCGGGAACGTGGGGACTCATAGTGAGTTCTCCGAGTGATTGCGACACGAAACGAACGTCGTTTTCGTGCCGACCCTTGGAGTCTCACGGAGTCACCCCCCACCCTTGCAGTTCCTTTTTTTCATTTTTTGGCCGGCCGTGGGTACGGCTGTCCCCGTGACGCTGTTTCTGAACACCGGGGCGTGTGCGTGTGGTGATACATCATGGTTTACGTCACTGTGGCACCCCTATGATCTAGGCATACCCGGTGGGGGTGGCCGAAACGGCTGTCGTCACGCAAACATGCGGCGGTCGGCGAGCACTTCGGCGACGACTCGGGCTTTCTCTTCGTCGGTGCCGTTGGTCAGCAGAAACCGTTGCATGTCGTCTACGTCATGGTCGGCCGGCGTGACACGGTCGCCGTTTCTCTTAGCGATAAACCGGTCGATTGCCGACGGGCCACTCGGGCCGGCCGGCACGTCGATACGGGCCAGCGACGCCGGCGTCAGCCCAAAGTCAGCGAGTAGGTCACGGGCTACACGGGCCGCAGCCGCAGCGATGCCAGCGGCCGGGTGTGCTTTCGGGCCACGGGGGCCGTCGACAATCGGAGTCTCTCGGGCAATCCGAGCCGCCCCGACGTGCCGACTCCACTCGCCGGCGAGCAGCCCGAGTGCCAGTTCGTGCGACTTCCGCAAGTCGCCACGCTGAGCCAGGAACCCGACAACCTTGTCGAACATGTCACTGGCAACCGGGTCGTCGGCTACATGCTGCGGCTTCGCAATGTCGACGCCGGTGATGCCAGACGTGGGCGGGGCCATCGGAAAGCCGTTCGTGTCTCGCTTACGTTTGCGGGGGCCGTTCAATCCCATTGTCATTACTCCCGGGGGTGCAGGCTGCCGAGTAGTTCGACGGCCTTTTTGAGAAAACCGGCACGCTCGTCGTCGGTGCCGGGAAGCTGAGCGACAAGGGCGACGACTCGGGCAAGTTCGTCGAGTCGATTCGGCGTTTCAGTGCAACCGGTAGTGCAACGCTCGGCGGGGCTTGCCGGAAGTGCTTTGTTTTCAGCACTTAGAACTATGGTGCCGGTGCTTGTGATTCTAGGGGTCGCGGGTTCGAGTCCCGTTAGCCACCCTTTCAGTTCTCCCGCGTTTGCCGCGCTTGGCTTTGGCTTTGTTTGCTCAGCCCGCTCATTTCCCCGCGTCGCCGAGGTCGAGCTTGCTCCACTTCCGGTCCGTGAGCTTGGCGGCATTCTCCGCCGACAGCGGACCGTTGTTTTTGAACGTCAACGACTGGAGCTTCGGCAGGGAGAGGATGTGCCCGACCGCGGCCTCCGTGGCACCGGTCTCCCGGATCGTGAGCTCCTTCAGGTTAGGCAGGCCGGCGATCACCGCCATCGTCGCATCGGTCATTCTGGGCAGGCTCCAGATATCGAGCACCTCCAGTTCCTTTGCCGCCGCGAGTTGCCGCAAGCCATCATCTCCCAGGCTTGCCAATTCGTGCAGATAGAGCCGCTTGAGCCGCGGAAGCGTGGCCAGCACCGCGAGCGCCGGATCTCCGACATCGGGCAGATCACGCAGCGTCAGCCGGGTGAGCGGCAGCCCTGCAAGCGCCAAGATGCCCTCCGAACCGATGCCCTGGCAGCGGAAGATTTCCAGCGACGACAGCGTCGACAGCTTGGCGATGAGTGGCCCGGATGCATTCGTGATCGCAAAATCCTGGAGAAGCAACGATTCGAGCGTCGTGCTCTCGGCCAGGCCCGCCACGCCGGCGTCGGTGACGGCCGTGCTGCGGTGCTTCAGGGCGACGAGATGCGGGAGCGTGCCGACAAGTTCCATGGTCATGTCACCGGCCTCCATGTTGCCCCGCAGATCAAGCGTCCGCAGTTCCGGCAGCTTGGAAAGGCGGCGCGTGTTCAGGTCGTTGAAACGGTTCTGGAGCAGCGACAGTCGCTCGAGCTTGTGCAGGCCGGTGATCAGCTTGAGTGCTGTTCCGGTCATGTTGGTGTTTGAAGAGAGGTCGAGCGAAACCAGTTGCGGAAAAGACTGCACCAGCGTCTCCACGCCGGCATCCGTGATCCCGCTGTTGGTGATTGCCAGCGTTTCGAGCTGCTCCAGGCCGGCGAGCTGTTGCACCATCGTGTCGTTGAGAATGCGGCAGTTGAGGATCTCGAGCGTCTTCAGGTCATCGAGCCGGCCCAGGATCGCGATGTCATCGGCGGTGAGTTCCGCACCATCCTGGATCGAGATGGTGGTCAGTCTGCCTGCATCGTCGAGGCGGTAGGTCGCAGCCTTGCCAAGGGCATCGAGGCGTTGTCGTGCGGCGGTCTGGTCTGCAGCCGTTGGCTCCGCCATTGCGAACCGGCCTCCCGTTTCAACAAGGCCGCAGGCGATCACCAGCAGGAACACCAGTTGGACCAATGCGCGGCATCGCACCAGATTCGTCATGTCGTCCTCTTTCGTCGTTCGAGAAGGCTGCCGCGAGATCGCGGGGTCGGTAGGGTATGGAGCCAAGAGCTCCGGGTGTGTAGGGAAGGGGATCCCATCGCTGACGCTCCGGGCTTGTATGAACAGATAAGCCACGCGATCCATCCTGCCGTAGAAGCCCTCGGCGTAAGCCCAGGGGACATGAGGCCTGAGCACCGTTCCGCCTGCACGTTCGACATCAACATCCGGTGCAAATCCGGGTCGCCAACCCCTCTTCAGTCGAGCCGATAGCCCTGCGGATACGTCGGCTTGATCAGATCGGCGACGCGGGGAGTCTTGAGCGCTTCGAGATTGGTCACCTTCAGGTTCTTGGCGTCCCACTCGACCTTCTCGCCCCACTCGCCCATCTCGCCGTTGGCTCCGCCCTTGGCGGCCGCCCAGACGGCCAGATTGCCCAGCAGGATCGTTTCGGTGAGCGGACCGGCCCGATCGACAAAGTTCGACCTGCAGATCTTTGGATCGCCCGCCCGTTTGGCGCGGAACAGTTCGAACATGTTGTTGACGTCGTTGCCCTTGCCCTGATCCTCCGCCTTCTCATAGTCGGCCGTCACCTTCTCGACCCCACGGAGTTCGTACTTGCCGCAGTAATCATCCGACGAATAGAAGGCCCCCTTCTCGCCGACGACCAGCACGCCGCTATCGGAAACCTTGTCGATTCCCCACTTCGCGAAGACCTCCGCGGGCGGCTTGTTGCCCTTGCGGTCGTACCACCAGAATGGAATCGCCGGCCGCTCGGCGGTCGCGGGAAACTCGAACTTGATGATTGAGCTGGCCGGGAAGCTGTCGAAATCGTGGCCCGTGGTCTTCGCGGTCACGGAGATCGGATCGCGGAGCCCGCACGCGGCGAAGGGCACTGTCAGTTGGTGGCAGGCCATGTCGCCGAGCGCGCCGGTTCCGAAGTCCCACCAGCCGCGGTGCTGGAAGGCATGGTAGAGCCCCGGCCAATACTCACGCGCCGGTGCGACTCCGAGCCAGTTTTTCCAGTCCAGCCGCTCGAGCGCCTTGCCGATCTCCTGCTGCTTCTTCTGGATCAGGCCGGCAACGATCTCCGCGACCTCCTCGGCGGTGGTCGTGGCATCCTCCTCCTCGTCCACCTGCTTGAGCGCTTCGAGCTGATACTTCCGCACGTTCATCCGCCGACCGGGTCCCTGCGCCCAGACGGGCCGGTTCGACCAGCAATAGACCTCCTTGAGCGGGCCTAGCACGCCCGATTGAATCTGCGCGATTGCTTCACGGGAGGAATCGAGCGCTGTGCCCTGATTGCCCATCTGGGTGCAGACGCCAGTCTCCTGGGCGACCTTTGCCAGAAGCCTCGCCTCGTAGATCGTGCGGGTCAGCGGTTTCTGGGTGTAGCAGCTGATTCCCAACCGCATCGCGTCGAGCGTAGCCGGAGCATGCATGTGGTCGGGCGTGCTGATCGTGCAGATGTCGATTTTCTTGCCGTACTTGGCGAGCAATTCCCGGTAGTCGGTAAAACGCTCAGCGTCTTTAAACCGCTCGGAGCCCCCCTTTTTCTCGAGCGTCGTACGATCCACGTCGCAGATCGCGACCACGTTGCCGAAGAGCGCAGCGTTGTCGGAATCGCTGCCCCCTTTGCCGCCAACGCCGATGCAGGCGATGTTCAACTGTTCCCCGGCAGATTGGCTCAGGGCCTGACGGCCGCCGGCGGCCACGAAAAAGCCGGCACCGGCCATGGAAGCGGTCTGCAAAAAGCCGCGGCGTGTGGTTGCGGACATATGGTCTCCTGACTCACTCATGGAAGCCCGACGGAAGCCCGACGGAAGCCCGACGGAAGCCCGACGGAAGCCCGACGGAAGCCCGACGGAAGCCCGACGGAAGGCCCGACCCGGTTGGGCTATCGTAATCAGTCAAACGACTGGCGGATAGCCTTCGCGGGGAGGGTCGAATTGGCACATTGCGAGGTTTCTGCCGGCTGTTTGACTCCCCCCGCCAAGAGCGGTATCACGACAGTCTTGCACGATGCCCTGATCGCTCCATCGCACCCGTTCGCGGAGATACCGAACATGATCCTGGGAAAGCTCTGGAAGGCGCTTGCCGCGCAGATGAACAAGGTTGCCAACTACTTTTGGACGGCCGATCCGGTCGCCCAACTGCAGTATGAATATGACAAGGCGGTCGATCAGATGAAGGAGGGCCGGGAAGGGCTCGAACAGTACAGGGCTCTCGTGGAGCGGGTGCTCCGCCAGGTGAACAGCTGTCGCGAGCACGTCTCGTCGCTGGAGGCCCGCGTCAAGGCCTACTTGCAGGCTGGGGAGCGGGAGACCGCTTCGAGGTTTGCCCTGGAACTCCAAAAGGCGAAGAAAGATCTCGCCGAAAACGAGGCCCAGCTCAAGCTGCACGAGACCGCCTACGAAAATAACGTGACCAAGGTCAAGCATGCCACGAAGAAGCTCGGCGATCTCAAGTTCAAGATCCAGAAATACGACGCCGACCTGAAACTCTCCCGCGCGGAGGCCGAACTCGCCAAGCTCGCCAACAGCTTCAATTTCGACATCACCACCGACTTCGGGCAGATCGAGGATGTCATTCAGGACAAGATCGGCCTGAATCGGGCCAAGGTGCGGGTCGCCGCCGATCTCTCCGGTGAGGGGCTCGACAAGATCAAGGCCGAGGCAGCCGTCGAGAAGAACATCGCCGATCAGGCGCTTCGGGAGTTTGAAATCGAGATGGGCATGGTGACGCCCGAAACGGCCGGAGTGAGGGCCGACGACAAGGAACTGGGCACCGAACGAACCCGGCAGACGGCGGGTTGAGCGGCTTGCCGAGGCGAGCCTCCCGCTCGATCCCAGACCGTTTTGTGTGAACCGTTTTTTGTGAATCGGGTTTGTATGAACCGAGGAGTTGCCGGCGGTGACAGACATAGCTCCGACAGCCGAGCCGTCGCGTGGATTGACTGAGGCAGACAGGGCCGTTGGTCAGCCACAGTCTGCGCCGCAGTTGGGAACGGCTTCGGTCGCGGGGCCGTCGGCCGCGCTGCCGGATTGGTGTCCGCCGTGGGCCGAACGCCTTGGCGACGCCTATCTCTCCGGGACGAGTTGCGTGTTCATGCTGCATGGCAACGTCCGCGATCTCGTGCCGCTCGGTCCCCCCGCCGCCCAACCGGCCGCAGGCTGGGGCACCGCCCCGGATTTCCTGTCGAGGGAGCTTTTTGGCCATTGGGACATTGTGCTGGCCTACGATGTCGGCAAGGGACTGCGGCCGCTGGCCGGCCCTGATCCGGTTCGCCTGCGGGCCATGGTGCAGTGGCTGACCGAACGCCTCGGCAACGCGGCCAGCTGGCCCCGTGATCCCGATCAGGCGATCGCGGCGATCGACGCCCTGCTCGAACGCAACCTCATCGATCCGCCCGAACAGCGGAAGCGAATCGCCGTCGTGCTCGACTACGGACAGTATCTCGCTCCGGCCGGGGATGCGGCCTCAAGCGTTCGGTCCGGCGCCGGCAGGCTGGTGCGGATCCTGGGCTGGGCGACCAATCCACTGCTGCGGCGGGTCAACGTGGCGATTGTGCTGCTCACCGACAGCCTCGCGGAGATGCATCCGCGGCTTGTCACCAACCCGGCGGTGACGACGATCAATGTGCCACTGCCCGATGCGCAGGAGCGGGAGCGGTTTGCCCGGTTCACTGCGGCGGCGGCTGGCATGCCCGCTGACCGAATGGATGCCGTGAACCGCACGGCCGCCGTCGCCGGCGGACTCACGCTCGAAAGCCTGCGGGCGGTGATCACGATGTCTGCCCGGGATGGCACCCCGCCCGACGGACCGGAATTCGCCGCCAAGAAAAAAGACCTCATTGAGCGGTCATGCCAGGGACTGGTCGAATTCATCCAGCCACGGCTCACGCTCGACGCAGTCGCCGGCCATGCCGAGGCCAAGAACAGGCTTGAGACCGATGCCCGCGCCATCAAGCGGGGCCAGCTCGAGAGTGCCCCGATGGGCTACCTGATCTGCGGCCCGGTCGGCACCGGCAAGAGTTTTATCGCCGAGTGCTATGCGGGCAGCGTCGGCATCCCATGTGCCATGCTCAAAAACTTCCGCAGCAAGTACGTTGGCGAGACGGAGGGCAATCTTGAGCATGCCCTGGATGTGCTCCGGGGGCTGGGACCGGTGGTCGTGGTCATCGACGAGGCTGATGCCGCTCTTGGTAACCGCGAGTCGGGCGGTGACTCCGGCACATCGGCCCGCGTCTTCTCGATGATTGCCAGGCAGATGGGCGACACTCGATACCGGGGCAAGATCATCTGGATGCTGCTCACGAGCCGTCCCGATCTCCTGCCGATCGACCTGAAACGGCAGGGGCGGGCCGAGGTGCACATTCCACTCTTCTACCCGCACGACCAGGCGGAGATGGATGCGATGTTCACGGCGATGGCCCGCAAGAGCAGGGTCAGGCTCGCGCCGGGCCTGCCAGGGCCGATCGATCTGTCGCTCGGGCTGTCTGGTGCCGACATCGAGAGCGTCGTGCTGGCAGCCAGGCGGAAGGGGCTGGAGCGTGCGGCCGATGCAGGGCAACCCGATCCGGATACCATTTCCGCGGCAGACCTCGAGGCGGCGATCGACGACTTCATGCCCTCTGCCCAGGGGCTCGAAAAGGAGATGCAGGAGATCGCCGCGGTGCTCGAATGCACAGAGAAGCGGTTTCTGCCTGAGCGTTGGCGGGAACAGGTCGGCAAGGCTGGCGGGCGGGCACACCTGCAGGAACGCCTCGCAGCCATCCGCGAGGTGATCGGGTCCTCGTGAGAAGAAGCCCCGTCAAAACAGGCTCCACAAGAAACGGACTCGTCAGAATCGATAGACTGAAACCCTGGCATGTCCTCCAAGCCCGCCAAAAAAGTAAGCCCAAAAAAGTAAACCCGGCAAGTAAACCCAGCACTTAAACCCAGCACTTAAACCCAGAGGAGAATCCCATCATGGCAAAGGCATCCGCAGGCAAGACCCCGTGGTTTGATGAGGCGAGCGAGGCTCCGATGCTGGCCGAATACGCCCGGAAGCTCGACTCATTTCTCGATGTCGTGGCCGATGGCCGCGTTGAGTCCAAGGAGATCGAGGAGCAGGAACACCGGGTGGTGGCCCTCATGAAGGAAGTCGAACCCCTGCTCTCGCCAGAGGCCCACGAGAAAGTCACCAGGCTGCTCTGCGAGGTGACGGCCTACGACCTCATGAATGCATTTCACATGGCGGGACAGTCGCGTCCGAGGACCCAGTTCCGGGGCTAGGCCGTCCGGATGCAACTCCTGCATCCGCCTCATTGGTGCGGTCCGTCAACTCGTTCGATCGTCTCCGTTTCAGACACAGATACTCTTTCAGCACAGACCTTCAGCACAGACCTTCAGCACAGACCTTCAGCACAGACCTTCAGCACAGACCTTCAGCACAGGGGATTTCCATGGCAGGCCAACCCAAGGCCCCGTTTTGGCTCGCAGTATGGATGGTGATTCTGGGGCTTGTCGGCCTCGCAGCCTGGCGGGCCGGGATGCTCGACCAGTTTGGTCTGGGGCGTCCGCCCGTGGCCGGTGGCAACGCGGCGGCCAGGCAGGCGGGGCCTGGTGGACCTGTTGGCGGCGGTGCAGGGGGGAACGGCGGTACAGGAGGCGGCGCGGGGGGTGAGCCGGGGGCGGAGGGAATCCTTTTCGAGGCGGGCGACTCTTCCGTGCCGACAACCGTCAAGGAATACTCGTTCAAGCCGGCCGAGAAATTGCCGCCGGTAAAGGGCACGAGTGCCTACAAGCCGCTCGAAAACGACACGGTGCGGTTTGCACTCAATGTCTGGGCCGGCTGGAGTCCGATCATTCTTGCCAACGATGGCTTCAAGGCGGGCAAGGTCTGGCAGGCACCCGGTGGCAAGCCGTTCAAGATCGAGCTCGTCTTGATCGACAACCCGGTCACGATGAGGGATGCCTATGCTGCCGGCGAGGTGCACATCGGCTGGGCCACGCTCGACATGATCCCGCTGTTCCTCGAGGGGCTCGTCGACCGGACCGGTGCGCCGAAGGACTCCCGGGTGATGCCACGCATCTTCCAGCAGGTCGACTTCTCCAATGGAGGAGACGGCATTGTCGTTCGCGAGGGCATCAAGAACGTCCGCGATTTGGCGGGCAAGAAACTGGCGCTGGCCCAGAATTCCCCCAGTCAATTCTTTGCGCTCAACATGCTCGTGGCCGGGGGGCTGCAGCCCGGCGACGTCGACATGGTCTACACGGACGATGCCTTTCAGGCAGCCGCGGCTTTCAATGCACAGAAGGATCTCGCCGGCTGTGTCTCGTGGGCCCCGGACATCTACAACCTGGAGAAGGCCAAGGGCAACCGGATGCTCGTCACCACCCAGACGGCCAACCGGCTGATCGCCGACGTCTGGTTTGCGCGGGCCGACTTCGCCAAGGACCACCCGGACAAGATCGAGGCGATCGTACGGGGCATCTTCGATTCGATGGAGTCGCTGAAGACCGAGTCGTCGCGGGCGAAAGCCGCCGAACTGATGGCGGCCGGCTACAACATCCCCGCCACCGATACCCTCGCCATGCTTGGCGACGCCCACAGCACCAACTGGGCTGAGAACTATCAGTTCTTCATCAACCGGAACAACCCGGCCAACTTCGAGCGGATCTGGAAGCAGGCCTACTATCTCTACCGCCGAATCGGTGCGATCTCGAATCCGCCCGTGCCATTCGATCAGGTCATGGATTTTTCGGTGATCCAGAAGCTCGGTGCCGAGCCGAAGTATGCGGAGAGCAAGGATGAATACTCCAAGCCGCTGGCTCCGAAGACACTCTCCCAGATCCGGGCCGAGAACGAGGAGATTCTGACCAACACGGTCGTCATTCACTTCTTTCCCAACAGCTGGGATCTCCGCAAGCGGATCGTGCGGCGGATCGACGGCCGGGAGGTCGAGGAGCAGTACGATTCGACGGTCGATCTCGTGCTCGACGAGGTGGGTGGCCTCGCCAAGCAGTTTGGCAACGCGAGGATCGTGATCGAGGGCCACACCGACGGATCGATGAAGGGGCAGGTACCGGCGTCGATGGTGAAAGAGCTTTCACGGGAACGGGCGGCCTCGGTCAAGGCGGCACTCGTCGAGAAGTTCGACTTCGACCAAAACCGCTTTGCAGTCGACGGCATCGGCTGGGAGAAGCCGGCCGACCCCGAGCAACCCAACGACCATGCGAAGAACCGTCGCGTGGAGATCAAGGTCTACTCGGCGGAGAAGGAATGACCACGCAAGAGGCTGCGGAGCCGAAGGCCCCCGGGCCGGTGGGCGATGCAGCTGCGTCGATCCCGGCGACTCCGTCGACCCCGAACATGTCGACCCCGGTGGGGCCGTTGCGGGGTGAAGCGCCCGCAGGCACCGCATTGCTCTGGGGCATCACCTGCGTGGCCTGCGTGCTGGCGGCCTGGTTCATCGCCACGGCGGGCGAGGCAGAGGCCCGCATGACCAGCCCCGCCATGTTGCCAAGCCCTGCCGAGACGCTTCGCGAGCTGCCGAGGGTTTTTGGTGAACGGAAGCTCGTCGCCAACACGATCCGCACGCTGACACGCGTCTGCCTCGGCTTCGGCTTGACCGCTACGATCGGCGTGCCGCTGGGGGTGCTCGCCGCATGCTTTCCGGCAGTGCGGGCCTTTCTCGCGCCGCTGACCGTCTTCGGCCGCAACATCCCGGTGGCGGCACTGATCCCGCTGACGTTTTTTCTGTTCGGGATCGGTGAATTCCAGAAGGTGATGTTTCTCTTCATCGCCAGCGTCGCCTTTGTGGTCAGCGACACGACCGCAGCCGTGCTCGAGGTTCCGCAGCGGTATGTCGATACGGCGCTGACGCTCGGCGCTTCGCGGCTGCAGATCATTCTCAAGGTGCTCGTACCGCTAGCCGCGCCCGCCATCTTCAATTCGCTTCGGCTGCTCTTCGGCCTCGCATTTGGCTACGTGATGCTCGCGGAACTGGTGAAGTTTGGCAGCGACTCGGGCGGTCTCGGCGATCTCATCAACATGTCGCAGCGGCGGGGTGAACGGGAGCCGATCCTGATCGTGCTCGTGATCATCCCGCTGGTTGCCTATGCAATCGACAGGGCGCTGTGGTGGCTGCAGTGCGACCTCTTTCCACACCGTTACGGTGGCCGTGGCTTGCTGCCAAGGCTCTGCCGCGGCCTGCGGCACGGGTTTGCCGGGCCGGAGGAGGGGACCGCATGAGCGATGAGACGCCGGCCGATCGGCCGGCCGCGGTCGACTTTCGCGGGGTGACGAAGATCTACGCCCCCGGCACGCCGCGGGAATACACGGCGATTTCAGACGTGAGCTTTTCGATCCCCGACGTCCCTGACCATGGCGAGATCTCCTCGTTTCTCGGGCCGAGCGGCTGCGGCAAGAGCACTGTGCTGCGGCTGGTGGCGGGCCTCGAGCCGCAGCACCCTCCAACAACCGGCACCGTCATGGTGCTCGGACGCGAGATCATCGGCCCCGGGGCCGATCGCGGCATGGTGTTCCAGGACTACACCAGTTTCGATAATCGCACGGTGCTCGACAACGTCGCGTTCGGTCTCGAATGCCGGGGTGTGTCGCGGCGGCAGCGGGAGCAGGAGGGCCGCGAGTGGATCGAAAGGGTGGGGCTCGACGCCGTCCGCGACGCACGGAAATATCCACACGAATTGTCGGGAGGGATGCGGCAGCGGGTGGCGATTGCCCGCACGCTCATTCTCCGGCCGCGGATCATCCTCATGGATGAACCGTTTGGGGCCCTCGATCCTGCCACGCGGCTCGACATGCAGGATCTGCTCGTCAAGCTCTGGCGAGAGGTGCAGGCGACGGTGCTGTTCGTGACGCACTCGGTGGAGGAGGCGGTCTATCTCGGCGACCGGGTCTTCGTGATGGCGACGACTCCGGGGAGAATCGCCGGTGAAATCCGGATGCCGGTCGCGTCGGCACCAGCCCGTGCCACGCAGTCGGAGCCGTGGTTCCACGAGCAGGTTCATAACCTGCAAGACCAGATCGAACAGATCGAAGCGGCTGCTCAACGCCCCGGCGGTGGTGGATGATGAAAACGGTGCCTCTCGCGGCCCATCCTGCATGAACTATCTCCGTACGGCTTTCACGACGCGGTGGAACCTGCTCCTGTTCGGGGCGGGGGTGGCGGCGGCCTTCATCAGCGGTTTTCCCGGCGTTGTCCTGCCGTTGGTGGTCGCCGGTGAGATCTTCTATCTGGCAAACATGCTGACTAATGACCGCTTCCGCAGCGCCGTTGCTGCGCAGGACGCCAAGGCCCGTCGTGCGGCGGAGGCGGCCGGTTCGCGGGAGGCCTACGAACGGATCCGCAGAAAGCTGCCGCCGCCGCTTCTGGCCCGATTTGATCAACTTCGCGAACACTGCCTGAAGCTCGTGGAGCTTGGCGGAAATATGCGGGGGCCTGATGCGGCGGGCCCGGATCGTGGATCGCTCGAGTCGCTCGACCGGCTGCTCTGGGGCTACCTACGGATGATCTGGGGAGCAGCAACGCTCTCCGAGTTTCTCGATCACACTGACGATGGTTCGATCAAGACGCGGATCACCGATCTTGAGAAACGGCTGGCGAAGCTGCCGGCCGGCGGTGGCGAGCCGGGGCAGCTTCGGGCCACGCTGGAGGACCATCTGAAGACAAGCCGGGAGCGGCTGGCGAACATCGACGACGCGAAGCGGAAGCTGGACGTGGTGGCTGCGGAGATCGAGCGGCTCGAGTCGAAGATCGCGGCGCTCGCCGAGGGATCGGTAGCCAAGCGTGACGTGAGCGACATCGCCCAGAGGGTGGACGAGGTGGCCGAGGGCATGCGGCGAACCGACGAGACCATGCGGCAGCTGCAATTGCCGCCGGAACTCGAAGATCTCGAGGAGCCGCCACAGCTCCTTCGCGAGGAGGCCTGACGGGCCGTCAACGCGTAAGGCAGCAGGCCTTCGCGACCTGCGATCGTCGAGAAAAAACGACAGGGCGTCGTGTTTTTCGTGAAGTCAATCCAGCCAGTCCCGCTCTTCGAGCCGCTCGGGCGTATAGACTTCCGTGACGTAGCTGATGTCCTTGGAAATGAGCGACTCGACTTCGAGCTTGAAGCCGTTTTTCAGCATCGTCTCGATCTCCTTCTGCCAGCCCTTCTTCTCCGCAAACCATGGGTAGGCGGCGATCTGCTTGGCCCGCTTGACGTCGGTGTCGGCCAGGGCGATCTGCACGCTCGGGCTGAGCTTGCAGCGGTCGTAGTCTCGCGAACGGATGCCGAGAAACTTCGCCTCGGGGATGGCCATCCGCTTCGACTCGTAGGCCAAATTGATCGATCCCTGCTTCAGCACCGAGTAGATGTAGTAGCCCCAGGGATCATTGTCGAGCAGGCAATAGACCGGGAGTTTGAGTTCGTGGTGGAGTCGGTAGAGCATCCGCCGCACACCGCGGGGAGGCTGGCCGCCGCCGTGCGTGAGCAGGCAGTTGTGCTTCCGCCAGAACTTGTCCTCGTTGAACCGGCGCCAGACCGTGTCTTTTTCGACGTGGAGGATGAACTTCGCGTCGCACGACTTGAACGCGACGATGTCGGACTCGACGATCGACGGAATGCTATAGCCGCCGGAGCCCATGCGGGAGCAGTCGATCTCGTCCCCGGAGTCGATGAGCGTGATCGGCCCCACCATCCCGCCGCGGTTACTGGCGTAGACATGCAGCTGCTCGCGGAGGCTTTCGAGCGTGACCTCCAGATCCTCGATGATCGGATCGCACTCCTCCTGGGTGGCGAATGTCTCCTCGCGGGTGCCCTCGATCGTGTGCTTGAGGAGGTAGTAGAGGCCTCGGATACTCGTGGTCTTTTGCTGTTCGATGAGTTGCTTGCAGCCGGTCGCCACGAGCAGGGTCTGCATGTAGCTCTTGGCCTGCGAGAGGTTGAAGAGCTGCCGCCGGTTGGTCTGGCCGCCCATCTCGATGATCTTCCGCGACTTGTTGAAGCGGACGTTCGAGAGGCTACGGGTGGGGATTTCCAGATGGGGATCGCGGTGCTTTCCGGCAGCGCTGGCAACCCCATCGGCCAGATCAATGATCAGCCCGCGGGTCTTCACATCGATCGGGGGGAGCTTGATCGCGGCCGTGCCGGCGGACTTCGATCCGCGTTTCGTTTTTGGGGCCATGTGCGGTAGATTCTCCTGGAGTGTCCGGGGAGCATCCTACCCTCCCGGAATCAGTCCCGGAAAAGGTCCGCGATCATGCCGAAAAACCTGCTCTCCTACGTCCTGATGGCCCTGCTCATCGGGCTGGGCACCTTCATCATCTGCCGTCCGAAGCCGCGTTCGACAGACGGGTAGGGCAACGGCTCATCCAGACGCCGAAGGTGCGCGTGTATTCAGCACCGCACGTCGTCGGCCCGGCCGACGGCGTTGATGCGTCGCAGGAAATGCGGTTCTTCGACAACAGCCTCGGGTTGGTGCACCTGACGGCGATCGTCTGTCTTCGGCGCGACTTGCGGAGCATGGAAGAACTCGGCGATCCGGCCAACCACGGTGCGCTGTTCCGCCTCGGTGAGCTCGGGGAAGATCGGCAGCGCCAGCGTTTCCTCGGCAGCCAGTTCGGTCTGGGGCAGGTCGCCCTTGTGCCAGCCGAGATGCTGGAAGCACTGCTGCAGATGGAGCGGAACTGGATAGTAGATCTCCGTGCCGACACCGCACGCGGCGAGGTGCGCCCGCAGGGCGTCCCGCTGGCCGTCGGCGGCACGGATCACAAACTGATTCCAGACATGCCGGCCGCGAGACTCGTCGCCGGGCACGGCCACCTGGCTGGCCAGGTCGTACTCGGCGAAGAGTTCCTGATAGCGGGCGGCGTTGGCCTGGCGTGAGGTCGTCCAAGCGTCGAGGTGTGGGAGCTTCACGCGGAGCACCGCGGCCTGCAGCGAATCGAGGCGGCTGTTGATGCCCACGATCTGATGGTAATACCGTGGCTCCATGCCGTGCACCCGGAGGAGCTTCAGCTGCTTGGCAATGTCGTCACGGGTGGTTGTGAGAAAGCCGCCGTCGCCGACACCACCGAGGTTTTTCGTCGGGTAGAAACTGAAGCAGCCGACGTCGCCAAGGGCTCCGGAGCAGCGACCATGCCATGTTGAAAGGATCGACTGGGCCGCGTCCTCGACCACGGGAATGCCTGCGGCATTGGCCACCGGCAGGAGAGCGTCCATGTCGGCGGTGCGACCAAAGAGATGCACCGGAATGAGTGCCTTCGTCCGCCGGCTGATCTTCTTCTGCACGTCGGCAGGATCGATCAGGTAGGTGATCGGATCGATGTCTGCGAAAATCGGCACGGCACCGAGCCGCGTGACGGCGCTGGCGGTGGCAAAGAAGGTGTAGCTGGGCAGGATCACCTCGTCGCCCGGCTTGATGTCGAGAGCCATGAGGGCCAGAAGCAACGCATCGCTGCCTGAAGCGCATGAGATCACGTGCGGCACGCCGAGCGACTGTGCGAGTGCGGACTCCAGTTCGTGCACGTCGGGGCCGAGGACGAATTTGCCCGAGTCACAGACGCGGTCGAGCGAGGCGCGAATCTCCTCACGAAGCACCGCATACTGCCGGTCGAGTGCCAGCAGCGGCACGGCGGGCAGAAAAGCACCTGCGTCGATACCAGGCTCGCGAGCGGAAGCGGGGACGGAGGCGGTCTGGCCGCGGGGGCCGTCGGATGTGGATGCAGTGGAGGAGCGGATCATGGTGTGCAGATCTCCGGGGCCGGCAGCGCGATGGCGTTTTGGCAGTCAGGCGATTCCGCTGCCACACCACGCTCAGACGTCGAGATCGTCACAATTGCCACATCCACTACAGTCAAAGTGCGTCCAAAATGGCTCAGGACGGGTGCCCGGCAGCCTGAAACGGGCTGAGGGAGTGGAAATAGGAAACCACCGGAACCCGAGTCAAGGGCAGGGATCTCAGGGGCGGCCGTGGAGGGCTGGGCGGGCGGGGAGGTTTTTCAATGGTGCTCAGAGTTTGACACCTGCCCCATACAGACCCTAGATTTTCCGTCGTTGGTAAGTCTCGTTGGGATCCCCAGGCGTGCACGCATGGGACTGGCGAGGGGAAAGTGGAGTTGTGCGGTGTGTGGATGCAGAGATGCATCGGCGACCGCCGGTTGGATGGGATCCACGACGCTCATTGATCTGGGGCCGATCGCCCAGCGAGTAGGGTTGCCGGTTGCGGCGGTCGAGGCGGCCGTGCGCCTGCTCGACGATGGCAACACCGTGCCCTTCATCACGCGGTACCGCCGCGATCAGACCGGTGGCCTCGACGAGGTCGGCATTCGCCTGATTGCCGAGAGCGTGGGCCGAGCCCGCCAAGTGGCTGATCGGAAGCAGACCATTCTGCGGACGATTCAGGGACAGGGGAAGCTGACGCCTGAACTCGAGGCGAGGATTGTCTCGGCGACCAGCTCGAAGCAACTCGAAGACCTCTACCTCCCCTTCAAGCCGCGGAAGCTTTCGCTGGCCGAGGTTGCCAGGCAACGCCGGCTCGAACCGCTGGCCCGCGAGATCATCGCGGCCGATCCGGCCGCCACCGACCTCGACACACGAGCCGCCGACTTCGTGGATCCGGATGCCCAGGTGGCGAGCGTAGCCGACGTGCTGCTGGGCGTTGGGCATATCATTGCCGACGATTTCAGCGAGCATCCCGACGTGCGTCAACGGCTCAGAGGCATCCTGCATCGCCAGGCCCGGGTCACGAGCCAGCGGGTGGAGAGCGCGGGTAAGGCCCAGTCGAAGGACGAAAAGCATTTTCGCGACTTCTTCGACTATGCCGAACATGTCCAGCGGGTGCCGCCGCACCGCGTGCTGGCGATCAACCGTGGCGAACGGGCCAAGCTCCTCAAGGTTCGGATCGACGGGCCCCTGGACGAGATGCAGGCGGCCGCCGATGAATTGCTCGTGCCGGCCGGCCATCCCCACGCCGATTTCCTCAAGGGCTGCGTCCGCGACGCGCTCTCCCGGCTCGTGCTGCCGAGCCTCGAACGCGAACTCCGCCGGGAGATGACCGAATACTGCGAAGCGCACGCCGTCGAAGTGTTTGCGAGAAACCTGCGGAACCTGCTGCTTCAGTCGCCCGTGGCCGGCCGCCGCGTGCTTGCGCTCGATCCCGGCTTCAAGAGCGGCTGCAAGGCTGTGGCGATCGACGAATGTGGCAATCCGTTGGACCATGCGGTGCTCCATATCATCGGCAAAGCGGAAAAACGGGCCGCCGCCGCAGAGAAAATCGTTGAGATGGTCACGACGCATGCCTGCACAGTGGTGGCCATCGGCAATGGCACGGCTGGCAGGGAGACCGAGACGCTGGTGGCCGAACTTGTGACAGGACGGCTCCAGGAGATGGACGTCGCCTACGTCGTCGTCAACGAGGCGGGGGCGAGTGTCTATTCGACCAGCGGCTACGCTCGCGAGGAGTTGCCCGGGCACGAGGCCGCGGTCCGCGGGGCGATCTCGATCGGCCGCCGGCTGCAGGACCCGCTTTCGGAACTGGTCAAGATCGAGCCCGCCAACATCGGCGTCGGCCTCTACCAGCATGACGTCAAGGCTCGGCACCTGCATGCGTCACTCGATGCAGTCGTGGAGAGCTGCGTGAACTACGTCGGCGTCGATGTGAATACGGCGAGCCCGGCCCTGCTGCGGTATGTTTCCGGGCTCAACCAGACAACGGCCCGCAATCTGCATGAATGGCGGGCCAAGAACGGGCCGTTCACCTCCCGTCGGCAACTGCTCGATGTGCCGGGTTTCGGCGAGGCCGCTTTTGTGCAGGCGGTTGGCTTTCTGAAGATCACCGGCGGTATCGAACCGCTCGACTCCACCTGGATCCATCCGGAGAGTTACGAGGTGGCCGCCAAGGTGCTGGAGCGGCTCGGTGGCTCGCGTGAGGAGCTCGCCGGCCGGCAGCAGGCCGAGTCGCCGGCGGCAGGACTCAACCTCGAATCGCTCGATCTTGAGGCGCTTGCCGGGGAACTGGGCGTGGGAAGGCTGCTGCTGTCCGACATCGTCGAGCAGTTGGCGAGGCCCGGCCGCGATCCCCGCGAGGATCTGCCAAAGCCGTTCTTCAAAAAAGGCGTGCTGAAACTCGAGGATCTGCAGCCCGGCATGGAACTGCTCGGCTCGGTGCTCAACGTGGTCGACTTCGGTGCTTTCGTCGACATCGGCCTGCACGACAGTGGGCTCGTGCACATCAGCCATCTCTCTGATCAGTATGTGCGGGATCCACACGACGTGGTGAGCGTCGGGCAGGTGGTCCGCGTCTGGGTGCTGGAGATCGACAAGGGACGGCGGCGCGTGGCCCTGACGATGATCCCGCCGGGCGTGGCTCGGCAGGATGGTGGGCCGCGACGTGGACACGGACAGGCACAGGGGCAGGGTGACGGGCAGGAGCAGGGTCGGTCGCAGGAGCAGGGTCGGTCGCAGGAGCAGGGTCGGTCGCAGGAGCAGGGTCGACAGGGCGGCCGCGGTCGCGGTCGCGATCCAAACCGCCCACACAACAGCGGACAAAACCAGGCAGAGGGCAGGCCTGCCCGTCCGCCACGAGTTCCGGCTGCCGGGGCTCCGGCCGGCGGTGGCAGCGTTGGCACGCCTGCCGCACCACGGGGAGATCGTTCGCAGGGTGGCCGCCGTGGGCACGGCCGTCCGCCGCAACGGGAGCAGGGGCCTCGGGTCTACACTGCGACCTCCAAAAAAGTTGAGAAGCCTCTGACCAAAAAGATGAAGGAAGGCAAAGAGCCGCTGCGAACCTTCGGCGACTTGAAGCAGTTTTTCACAACCCGCGAGGAGCCACCGGCGGCCGAACCGGAAGCTGGCGGCGAAGCAACGGGGTGAGAAGGCGTGGCACGACCGGTGTCCGGTCGGGCCTGGCCGCCACGGTGGGCGGGGCGATCCTTCTGAGGGTGACCGGACGTTTTCAGCGTCCGGATGGCAAGATGCAATCTCGCCGCCACATGGCAAGATAAAGTCTCGCCGCCACGGGAGAGAGGCTTTCGGGCCGACCCTCACCCGGCTTTAACGTTCACGGAACGTGATCCGTCCTTTGGTGAGGTCGTAGGGGGAGAGTTCGACCTTCACCTTGTCTCCCGGCACAATGCGGATGAAGTTTTTCCGCATCTTGCCAGCCACGTGTGCGTTCACGATGTGGCCGCCGGTGATCTGAACGCGGAACCGGGTGTTGGCGAGGGCCTGCGTAACGACCCCTTCCACTTCAAGAGCTTGTTCTTTTTCCGGCATTGGTATCCTTGCTGCAAACCGTGCATGCACGGCGCTTTTATCCACTGAAACGAGCCTGCATGGTATCCCCGGCCAGGCGAACAGTCCAGCAGCGGCAGATCAACGCCGGCTGCCCAAGCCTGGCGAGGATGTCAGGATTCATCGCTGGTGGCCTCTGGGGCCGATCCCGAAGCCTTCCACCGCAGGTAGGCGTCAAAAAAGCCATCGAGATTGCCGTCGAGCACGCTCTGGAAGTTGCCGACATAGTGCCCCGTCCGCTGGTCCTTGACCCGTTGGTCAGGGTGCAGAAAGTAATTGCGGATCTGTGAACCAAAGCCGGTCTTGGGCTGCTGCTTGTAGCGGGCCAACTGATCGGCCTCCCGCTTTTCTTCCTGCATCCGCGCGATCCGGGCCCGGAGCATTTTGATCGCCGTGGCCCGGTTCTTGTGTTGGCTCCGCTCGCTCTGACACTGTACGACGATCCCGGTCGGGAAGTGCGTCAGCCGGATGGCGCTGGATGTCTTGTTGACGTGCTGGCCGCCAGCACCACTGGCCCGGAAGACGTCCTCGCGGACGTCTTCATCGTCGATCTCCACTTCCGTGTCGTCGTCGGCGATCTCGGGAGAGACATCGACGGCCGCGAAGCTCGTCTGCCGCTTGCCCTCGGAATTGAACGGGCTGATCCGGACGAGCCGGTGGATGCCCATCTCGCCCTTGAGATAGCCATAGGCCCACGGGCCGCGAACAGCGATGGTGGCACTCTGGATACCGGCCACGGCGTCATCCTGCCGGTCGAGGAGCTCCACGGTGCAGTCGTGCTTGCCGGCCCACGCGGAATACATCCGGAGCATCATCTCCGCCCAGTCGTTCGCGTCGGTGCCGCCGTCCCGGGCGTGGATCGAGACGAGTGCATCGCTCGAGTCGTGGGGACCGGAGAGGAGCGAGGCCAGCTCCAGGCTGTCGACGAGTTTCTCGAGCCGGTCGGTCTCCTGGGCGAGTTCGCCCTCGAGCGACATATCCTCGCGGGCCAACTCTTCGAGGGCCTCGAGATCACGGCCCACAGCCAGCGACTCTTCCAGCGGCTTGAGGACCGTGTTGATCGTTTTCAGCTCAGCGACAGTGGCCTGAGCCTTGCTGGAGTTGTTCCAGAACTCAGCCTCGCCCATCGCTGCTTCGAGCCGGTCGGCGGATGCCCTGCGTCCCGCCCAGTCAAAGAGAGTCCCGCAGCTGTAGCAGTCGGGCCCGAATGGTTTCTGCGCGGTTGAAAAGAGCTGTGTCCATACGAGAAGTCTATGCTTTCCAGCACCTCACGAGAAGGAGAAAGCACTTATCGACGGGACGTGTCGACAACACTTCAGCTCGAGCGGCTGCCATGCCGGCCGAAAGCGGCGGGGGCGGCCGCCGGCGCGGTTGGCTTCGGGGGATGCTACGTCCGCTCAATCAGATTGCCTGGTAGCCGCCGGATCAGTCGCCGCATTTCGAGGACTCCAACCGTGGCCAGCACCTGGGATACGGCCAGACCGCTCGAGCTGATGACGTCATCGACATTCACCGGCTTGGAGACACCCTCGGCCAGGGAGTCGAAGGCATCAAGCACCTGTCGCTCGATCTCGCCCAACTGCATTTCGGCAGCGCTTTTGACCGTTCGTCCGTCGGCCGTGGTGGCCGTCTCGAAGAGCGGCCCGAATTCCTCGAGGATGTCGTCCACGCTCTCGACGAGCTTTGCACCGTCGCGGATCAGCCGGTGGCAGCCCCGCGACATGCGGCAGTCGATCGGCCCCGGCACAGCGAAGACTTCCCGGCCCTGTTCCGTCGCGAGCCGGGACGTGATCAGCGCTCCCGAACGGTCCGCGGCCTGTACAACCACGACTCCCAGCGACAGCCCCGACACGATCCGGTTCCGCTGCGGAAACGTGCCCTCGTGGGGCGCGGTCAGCGGCGGCAGTTCGCTGATCAAAGCACCGGAGTCGATGACCTCGTGGGCCAGATCGGCATGCTCCGGCGGATAGACGTTGAGCACGCCGCTGCCGAGCACGGCGATCGTCCGCCCGCCCGCCTTCATCGCGCCGCGATGGGCAGCGGCGTCGATGCCGCGGGCCAGACCACTCACGACGGTGTAGCCGGCGCGGGCGAGGCCGGCACCGAGCTGTTCGGCGACCTTGAGGCCATAGGCGGTCGCATGCCGGGCACCGACGATGGCCACTGAGAGCGAGTCTTGGGGCAGGAGCGTGCCACGAGCGAACAGCAGTCCAGGCGGATCGTCGATCCGCGACAGAAGCGACGGATACCCATCCTGGCCCTCGAGGAGGATGTCGACCGACCGCTTCCTGCAGAGGGCGATCACGTCGTCGGCGGTGGAATCGTTGGCGAGCGTGGGCAGAGACGCGGCGAGCTTACGGCTGATCCTGCCGACCGAGGCGATTTCGGCCGGGCTGGCAGCGAACACGCCCTCAGGTGAGCCGAAGCGTTCGAGCAACAGCCGCCGCAGTCGGGAACCAATGCCCGGCACGCAGGCGAGGCGGACGTGGCCGCGGAGGTCATCAGGCGACATGGGATGAGACAACATGGAGAGAGACGCCCAAACGTTATACGTGAACATTTGTCACGTTGTAGCGGGCGGTCCCTGTCGCGTCAAACAAGCCGAGCCAAACAAGCCGCGTCAGCCGGCGGCGCACTTGAGTTCGGCAAGATGCTGGGCCGTGCCCACGAGCCGATCCCAGTTTTTTTCCACGTACTCTGGTGGGCCGCCGATCTGGGCCACGACCTGTGCCACCTGCTCGGTCGCCACCATCTCTATGGCGTCCCACGGGCAGACTTTAAGATCATAGGGGTTCGACTTCTTGCCGGGAATGTGGACGCAGACCTCGCAACCCACGCACCGCTCGATGTCGATCTCGCACCAGCTCTGCAAATTATGGAATTTATCGAACTGCTGAACCTTGAAAATGCAGTCGACCGGGCAGACCTCGAGGCACGACTCGCAACCGGTGCAGTTGTCGGCGTTGATGACCGCCAGTTCCTTCGGCAGCTTTTTGCGGGGACCTGCTTTTGCCATGGTGGTTTGATCGGCTCGGGGGGCTGTTGGACTCAAATCCCGGTGTGTTCGGCGGCACCGGTCTTCTCCATCGTAGCCGCCGCCGCCGAACCGTCCAAATCCGGCCGGTGCGGGCCGCAAACGCGGCCTGACATGGGGCAAACGGCCGCGCACGTGGGCTGTCGCTTTGACTACAGAGCCCCGCGGGCGGCCCGGCTAGACTCCTCACCATGAAGCCCATCGTCCAGATTTCGCTCGATCTCACCGACATCGACGAGGCCCTCGAGACGGCGTCCCTCGCCCTGCGGGCCGGCGTCGACTGGCTCGAGGCGGGCACGCCCCTGATCCTCGCCGAGGGGCTCCATGGCGTGCGGGCCCTGCGAGGAGCGTTTCCGCAGGTGCCGATCGTGGCGGACCTCAAGACGATGGACGGCGGCTACCTCGAGGCCGAGATGATGGCCAAGGCGGGCGCCACGCACGTGGTCGTGATGGCACGGGCCCACGAAGAGACGATCAGATGCGTGGTGAAGGCCGGGGCCGACTTCGGCTGCAAGGTGATGGGCGACAATATGGTCTGCCCTGACATGGTGGCCGGCGCGAAGTGGCTGGAGGATCTTGGCTGCGACTACGTCATCCATCACATCGGCTACGACGAACGCCGCGGCATCGCCGCCTCGGGTCAACGGATGCCCAGCCCGCTCGACCAGCTGCGGGAGGTGGTGCGGGCCGTGAGCGTGCCGGTGCAGGCGGTGGGCGGGCTTTCGCTCGAGCAGGCCGTTGCCTGCCCGGGCTATGGGGCTCCACTGGTCGTGCTCGGGGCGCCCCTGACGATCGACGCCGATGCCTTCAGGACCGCCGATGGCGACCTGGAAGGATCGCTTCGGATGATCTGCAAGGCCGTCCATGCACAGCAAGTCAGCACGTCATGAACAGAAAGTGATAGCCCCCACATGAAAGCCGCCGCCGTCGTCAACTTCGCTCCCGAGAAGGGCTCCGTCGAGATCCGCGAGATCGAACAGCCATCGATCGGCTCCGACGACGTGCTGCTGGAGGTGGCCAACGTCGGCGTCTGCGGCAGTGACCTCCATCAGTGGACCGCTGACCATTCGTGGCCGGTCAACTATCCGGTCGTGTTGGGCCACGAGTTCGGCGGCACGATCACCGCAATCGGGGCCGATGTGCAGGGCTGGAACGAGGGCGACCGCGTGGTCAGCGAGACCGCCGCCATCATCAGCCACGACAACCCGATGACCCGCCGGGGCCTCTACAACCTCGATCCCACGCGGAAGGGATTCGGTTATGGCGTCAACGGGGCGATGACCCGGTTTGTCCGCGTGCCGTCACGGATCCTGCACCGAGTGCCCGACCGTCTGCCGTTTGAGCAGGCCTGCCTCACGGAGCCCTGCTGCGTCGCCTACTCGGCCGTCGTGAAGAATGCCCGGATCGAACCGGGCGATCGGGTGGTCGTGCTCGGGCCCGGCACGATCGGCATTCTCTGCGCGGCGATGGCCCGGCTCTGCGGGGCGGAGGTGGTGATCGTGGGCCTGCCAGCCGACGCCCATCGCCTTGAGATCGCGAAGCAGTACGGCTGCGAGGTGATCATCGGCGACGCCAAGCCCTGGGCTCTGGAGCGGGACGGCCTCGGCTGCGACGGTGTCGTCGACGCTGCCGGCGCCAGTGCCACGCTCAGGATCGCGCTGGATCTCGTCCGGCCCGCCGGTTGGATCAGCAAGGTGGGCTGGGGCCCGCAGCCGTTGAACTTCTCGCTCGATCCGCTCGTACAGAAAAACATCACGCTCCAGGGAAGCTTCAGCCACAACTGGCCGATCTGGGAGCGGGTGATCGCGCTGCTTGCCAGCGGCGCTCTCGATGTCCGCCCCATCATCGGCGGCGTCTGGCCGCTGGAGAAGTGGCACGAGGCCTTCGAGAAGATGCACTCAGGGGCAGTCGTGAAGAGCGTGCTTGCGCCGTCACGGGCATGATCGTGTACGGATTCATGTCTGACGTTTCCCGTCACCAGCAGCTGTCCCAAGCCCCACGAGATCATCAGGTGCAGCCAGTATGAGACTCTCCGGCAAGGTCGTGATCGTCACGGGCAGCGCCACCGGTATCGGGCGGGCGATCGCCATCAGGTGCGTGGCCGAAGGCGCCCGCGTGGTCGTGCATGGTCTCGAGGCGGATCTTGTCGCCGAGGTCGTGGCGGGCCTGGGCCGTGGCAATGCCGTTGGTCATGTCGAGGACGTCACCACCGATGGCTGCCCGGAGAGTCTGGTGTCGCTTGCGATCGCGTCATTCGGCAGGCTTGACGGCGTCGTCAACAACGCGGCGATTATCACCACTGGTGATATCCGCTCGACCGACGCGGCCTCGTTCAGCCGCACGCTTGCCGTGAACACGCTCGCGCCGCTGCGGCTGATCCAGGCAGCCCTCCCACACCTCGCCGCCACGCGGGGCAGCGTGCTCAACATCGGCAGCGTCAATGCCTACTCGGGCGAGCCGAATCTGCTCCCCTACAGCATCTCGAAGGGCGGGCTGATGACGCTCACGCGGAACCTCGGCGACGTGCTCTTCCGCGAGGAGGGCATCCGCGTCAACCAGATCAATCCCGGCTGGGTGCTCACCGAAAACGAGATTCTCCGCAAGCGGAGCCACGGGCTTGCCGACGACTGGCCCGCCTATCTGCCCAGGGAGTTCTGCCCGGCAGGGCGGTTGATCAGACCGGAGGAGATCGCCGCCGCGGCCGTCTATTGGCTCGCCGACGAGTGCGGCCCGATGAGCGGCCAAGTCGTCGATCTCGAGCAGCATCCGTTCATCGGCCGCAATCCGCCTAAGACGATCGCCACCGTGCCACCGCCACCCGCATCATGACCACGTCGCCCATCGCATCGCATTCGCCTCAGCCCCGCCTCGCGGCGTTTCCCAAGGCGTTCATGCAACCGCTCTGTAAGGACGGTGGCATGAGCGTGTCGGATTGGATCGAGCTTGCCGCACCGCTCGGCGTGGAGGGCCTCGAATGGTATGCGGGCTTTCTGGAGATGGCAGACGAGGCCAACTGGCCGCGGTTTCGCCGCGAGGTGGAGTCGCATGGAATGACGATTCCGATGATGTGCTGCTCGCCCGACTTCACCCATCCCGATCCGGCCTTCCGGGCTCGCGAGATCGCCAAACAGAAGCGGTGGATCGACATGACTCACGCGCTCGGCGGCTCCTACTGCCGCGTGCTCTCCGGGCAGCGGCGGCCCGAACTCTCGATCGACGAGGGCGTGCGGCTGGCTGCCGAATCGATCGTCGCCTGCCTCCCCTACGCGGCTGACCGCGGGATCACGCTCATCATCGAAAACCACTACAAGGACGACTTCTGGGAGTATCCGGAGTTTGCCCAGAAGATGGATGTCTTCTGTCAGCTCGTCGACGCGATTCACGATCCGCACTTCGGCGTCAACTACGACCCGAGCAATACCTTCCTCGCGGGGGAGGATCCGCTGGAGCTTCTGCGGCGGGTGTCGCACCGCGTGGTGACGATGCATGCCAGCGACCGGTCGCTCGTCGAGGGCACGCTCGACGACCTGCGGCGGGAGGAAGGGGGAGCGGTGGGCTATGCCAAGCGGCTGCGGCACGGCGAGATCGGCAAGGGGCTCAACGATTACGACGCAATCTTTTCGGAGCTGAAGAGCAAGGGTTTCTGCGGCTGGGTCAGCATCGAAGATGGCGTCGAGGGAATGGACCAGCTCGCCCGTAGCGTCGCCTTCCTCACACGGAAGATCGCCGAGCATTGGCCTGCTTGAGCGAGGCTGGCTGGTGAAGGAAAGCAGGGGCTTCACACCCGCAACCAGTCCTCGATCACAAGGCCAGGAATCCGCCCATAGTGCTTTCGGTTTCCCGTGACAAGCGTCGCCCCGAGGCTCACTGAGATCGCCGCGATAAAAAGGTCCGCGTCGGCGACAATCCGCCCGTTGGTCGCCAGCATTGCCTTCAACTCGCCGAACAGCCGCGCGCTTGCGAGGTCCGGCGTGAGCACCGTGAGCGTGTTAAGAAACCGGACAATCAGGGCCGCATTCGCTTCCGGCTTCGATGACTTCGCTGCACCGTAGAACAACTCCGAGGCGGTGACCCAGGTGGTGGCGACCTCGTCGATCTCCGCCGAGCGCCGGTCCAGGACCTCCGCACGCCCTCTGAGGATGCCGATGCACGTGTCGGAGTCGAGCACCTTCACAGGTCAACGTCCCGGCCAGCCATGCGGGCGGCGTAGAGAGACGCGACCTCGTCCTCGAACGCGGCATCGCTCGTCCAGCCGCCGGCGAGTGACCGCCAGGCCGTGACCTGCCGTTGTGCCCGCTCTTCCGCCGTCTCTCTCGCGGCGAGTCCGCCCTCGATCAGCACAATCGCCTCCTGGTTGAGGCTCCGGCGGTCGCGGGCTGCAGCAGTACGAAGCCGCACGAGCAGTTCTTCCGGAACGTCCTTTAACGTGATTGATGACATTCGCACCTCATTGGTTCCATTATGGTGCGGAAGTGGAACTCGTCAACCTGATTCCTCATGCCTGTTCTCGGCGAACCCTCGTATGGGGCCGGCATCAGGAGCAGCCCCGACCACTCGCCCGTAGCGTCGCCTTCCTCAAGAGGAAGATTGCCGAGCATTGGCCTGCTTGACGTAGGCCGAAGGCGTGAGCCCGGTATGGCGGCGGAAATGCTGCGTGAAATTGCTCTGGTCGCAGAACCCCAGCCGCTGCGAGATCGCGATGATCGGCTCGTTGCCCGCCCGCAAGGCCTCACTTGCCGAGCGGATCCGGCACTTCATCCAGTAGGTCCGCGGGCTGAAGGCGAACACGCCGTGGAACGAACGCTGCAGCTGCCGGGTCGACATGCGGCAGTCCTTCGCCAGACGGGCAATCGAGGGGAAGCGGGTGAGCTCGGCCCGAAGGGTCGACAGGGCGGGGACGAGTCGGCTTCCGGCCGCGCCCGGAGGGGCGATGCCGCGGCAGCCGCGAAGCGTGCCCATCACGCCGATCACCCGGCCACCACGGTCGAGGAGCGGATACTTGTTGGTCTCGTACCAGTCGGGCAAGCCGATCTCATCGAACCAGAGGTCGACATGCCCGATCAGCGGCTTCCTCGATTCGATCACCACACGGTCGTCGGCCCGGTAGTGGGCGGCGAAGGGGCCGGGGGTGAGATCCTCGTCGGTGGCACCGAGCATCTGCTCGTAGTCATGCAGCCCGACATGCGACAGGATGCCGCGGCTGAAGAAGAGTGTCTCACCGGCGAGGTTCTTCGCGAAGAAGAACACGTCACCGAGTCCATCGAAGGCGCGATGGAAATGGCTCTCGGGGGCGATCTCCGCGAGGAACCGCTCCTGCTCGGCCGCCCAGTCGCGTTGTGTAGCCGATGCCTTGCCGACTCGCGTAGCCATCGTGCCTCCCCGCTCCTTGTCGCCGGCTGTCACCGTGTCATACTGGCCCAACCTGCGACTGTGACGTCTGCGACAAAGTAGGAAATGAAAATATAGGCCAGGAAAGACGTCTTCCCGACAGCCCGTGTCGCTTTCTCCATACATACCACGGATGCTCCATGACGCAACCATCACCGTCGCCTCCCTGCGTGATCGGGCTTGGCGAAACGCTCTGGGACGTCTTCCCAGACGGGGCCGTCTGGGGTGGGGCACCGGGTAACTTCGCCTGCCATGCCGCGGGCCTGGGGGCGGAGAGCTTCATGGTGAGCGGCGTGGGCTCTGACGAGCTCGGCGAGCGGGGGATCGCGGCGCTCGAGTCCCATGGGATCGATTGCCGCCATGTGCAGCGGTCCCCGCGGCATCCCACGGGCACGGTCACCGTATCGCTCGGAGCCGCCGGTGATGCGAGCTATGTCTTCGCGTCTGACTCGGCCTGGGACCATCTCGCCTGGGAGACGTCGCTTGGAGACCTTGCCGCCAGGGCCAGCGCCGTCTGCTTCGGCACGCTCGGCCAACGGGCGGAGGAATCGCGGCGGACGATCAGGCGATTTCTCGCTGTGGCAGGGCAGGCTGTCCGCGTGTTTGACGTCAACCTGCGTCAGCAGTTTTATTCGCCGGAACTGATCCGCGAGTCGCTGGCTCTCGCCAACGTGCTCAAACTCAACGACGACGAACTGCCGGTCGTGGCTGCGGCCTGCGGCGTGACGGTCGACGATCCGGTGTCGGCGGTTCGCGAGGTCGCCGAACGGCACGGCCTACGGCTGACGGCGCTCACCCGCGGGGCGGCTGGGTCCCTGCTCGTGGCTGACGGCGTGGTGTCGGCCCGGCCGGCGGAGGCATGCACGATCGTCGACACGGTGGGGGCGGGCGATGCCTTCACTGCCGCGGTGGTGATGGGCCTGCTTGATGGGCGGCCGCTCGAAACGATCCACGACCACGCCGCGCGGCTGGCGGCCTTCGTCTGCGGCCATCGCGGTGCGACGCCGCGTATCCCCGCCGAGTTGCGGGCGTGAGGCGGGCCTCACCGTCTGCCGAGGCGACTCAAGTCAGCCTGCTGCCACGGGAGACAGGAAAGCGGAGGGGGAGTTGAGGCTGTGTCGGCAAGAAGGACGAGACCGAAGGAGTTCGACCCGTGGCCACGACTTTTTAACGTATGGAATACGCCCGGGGGGCACGGACAAGTTAAAAACTTGCCGCCACGGGGGACAGCACATCCCGTGCTGAACAGGACCGCTCCCGTCCCTCTTCATCGAGCTATTCCGCGGCGAGGCCGGTGCGGCTGTTGAAGATCCGCGTCTGGCCCTCGGTGATGCGGGTGATCGCCTGCCACCGCGGCGAGTTGGGTCGGGCGGGCCGCGGACCGAAGTAGGTCTCGCCGCGGCGTGCACGCTCGTCGTGCTCGGTGATCTCGTCGGCCGTGAGAGCGAAGTCGTAGGGGGAAATCCGGGACGGGAGCGGATTATCATTCGCAGGCAGCTCACTGCCTCCACCGGAGATGAGGCAAAAGACGCCGAGAACGTAGTCCGTTACGAACCGAGATCACTCGTTGGTAATTCGCTCCCGTCTCCAATTTCCCCCCACGGGTTGATCACCTCGATTCCGCAGTCCTCGTAGTCGACCGTGTTGCGGGTCGCCAAGACTGCCTGGCGGATGTGGGCGATGGCGGCGATCTGGCAGTCGAACTGGCTGATCGGCCGGCCCGCCGCGCGGCGAGTGGCGGCGATGGCGACATAGGCCTGGGCGGCGGCGGTATCAAAGGGCAGGATGCGATCCCGGAAATCCTCTTCAAGCATGGCGTCGACGGCCTCGGCGAGACTGGTGCGACGCCGTCCGGCGGGCAGAATGGCCACGCCAAGCCGCAGTTCGGCCTCGCCGATCGCCGTGAAGAAGACAGTGGCGCCATCCTGCGCGGCCAGCCAGGCCTCGACCGCGGGCGATGGTGCGGGTCGCAGGAGCTCGGAGACGACGTTGGTGTCGAGGATGATCATCCGCTCCGCCGACCGAAGTGGGGTGGCTCACGCATCGGCTCCCGCGGGGCCAGTTCGAGTTCGACACCGCCCAGAGCCGCGAATCGGCCGCGGATCGCAGCGGCGAGATTGCGGGGTGGCGGGGTTTCGGCCATCACCCGCCGGAGGATGTCCCGGGCTTCCTCCTCCATCGAGCGGCCATGCTCGGCAGCACGGATCCGGAGGCGGAGTTTGAGATCGTCGTCGAGGTTGCGGATCGTGATGCTGGCCATCGTCCCTCCGGAAAGTGATCGCATTGTAATCATTGATCGCACTGCAATCAATGATTGCAAAAAAGGTGTCAGGACCCATTTCTGCGGAGCACCCGCCCGGCTTGGCCGTGCAAGGACGTATCCCCTTCGGCAGCCAGGAAATGAGTCCTGACACCTTTTTCGAAACCGATACCTTTTTGAGTGCCAAAAGTGGCTCCGTCGGCTCATACTGTGTTGGAGGATCGTCGATGACTCAGCCGCAGCGATCGCTGGTTTGTATCTGCCTTTCGGTAGCGTGTTGCGCTCTTGGGGGTGGGCCGCAGGCGGTAGCCGACGATTCGCAGGACGCACACGCCCCCGCCCGGGCGGTTGTCGCGGCCCGCTGCGTGGAGTGCCACGGGGACGACGCCCGGGAATCGGGTCTGCGGCTCGACTCGCGGGCCGCCATGCTCAAGGGGGGCGACTTCGGCCCCGCGATCGTCTCGGGGAAGGGGACGACGAGCGAACTCGTCCGCCGGATCACGACGACCAACCCCGAGCAGATGATGCCGCCGGAAGGGCACCGGCTCTCGAAGGATGAGGTCGCCGCCATCACCGCCTGGATCGATGCGGATGCACCCTGGCCCGGCTCCGACGACTCGCCCGCCGCCGTCCGCGATCCGCGGCTCGACCACTGGGCCTGGAAGGCGATCGCGAAGCCGGCCGTGCCGGCCCGCGTGGAATCCTTCGCGGCGATCACCGGCGTTGAAGCCGAACGCAACGCCATCGACTTCTTCGTCCGCGAGACGCTCGCCGAGAAAAAGCTGTCGCCGTCTGCGGTCGCCGACCGCCGCACGCTCATCCGCCGGCTCGCGTTTGACCTGACGGGCCTGCCGCCGACGCCTGAAGAAGTGGATGCCTTCGTCGCCGATGCCGATCCGGCGGCCTACGAAAAACTCGTCGACCGGCTGCTGGCCTCGCCTCGCTACGGCGAACGCTGGGCCCGGCACTGGCTCGACGTCGTCCACTACGGCGACACGCACGGCTACGACAAGGACCAGCCCCGGCCCAATGCCTGGCCCTATCGCGACTTTTGTATCCGTTCGCTCAACGCCGACAAGCCCTACGGCCGGTTCATCGAGGAGCAGCTCGCCGGCGACGTGCTCTTTCCACATTCGACCGACGGGCAGGAGGCGATCGGTTTCATCGCCGCCGGGCCGTGGGACCTGATCGGCCACCGCGAGGTGCCGGAGACGAAGACCGACGGCAAGATCGCCCGCCACCTCGACCGCGACGACATGGTCGCCAACACGATCGGCACGTTTACGAGCGTCACGGTCCACTGCGCCCAGTGCCACAACCATAAGTTCGACCCCATCACGCAGGACGACTACTACTCGCTGCAGTCCGTCTTTGCGGCGATCGACCGCGAGGACCGGAAGTATTCGACCGATCCCGATCTGATGCGGCAGCATGCGGCCCTCGATACCAAGAAGCAGTCGCTCGAGACCCGTAAAAAGGAGATCGAGGCGGAGTTTGCCAAGGCTGCCGGCCCGCGGCTGGCCGAACTCGACAAGCTTATAAAGTCAGCCGCGAAGCTCGCCGACGGTAACCCCGGCCCGGCCTACGGCTATCACAGCGGGATCGCCCAGGCGGCCGACACCGTGAAGTGGGTGCAGGTCGACCTGGGCCGCGAGCTGCCGATCAAGGAGATCGTGCTCCATCCCTGCTACGACAACTTCAACGGGATCGGCGCCGGCTTCGGGTTTCCACTGCGGTATCGCGTGGAGGTGGCGAATGATCCTGAGTTTCGCTCTGGCGTGACGACGGTCGCCGCGTTTGCCGACGTCGACCGAGCCAACCCCGGCACCAAGCCGCAGTCACACTCGGCCGGTGGCGTGGGACGGTATGTCCGCGTCACGGCCACGAAGCTCGCCCCGCGGTCGAACGATTGTATTCTGGCGCTGGCCGAACTGAAGGTGCTCGGCACCGACGGCGTGAACCTCGCGACCAAGGCCACCATCACCTCGCTCGATTCGATCGAGGCGCCGCCGCGGTGGTCACGGCAGAACCTGGTCGATGGCGAGAGCCCGGCCGAGTTTTCCGACGAAGGGACGCCGCTGCGGCAAGAGCGGGAGGCCCTCGTGGCCAAGGCGGTCGATCCGAAGCTGACGGCCGAACTCGACGAGTTGAAACAAAAAGCCGCTGCGGCCGACGCCGAGCAGAAGGCGCTGCCGCCGCTCTCGTCGGTCTATGCGGCCACGACGAAGGTGCGGCAGGGAAAGCCGCGAACGATCCACGTGCTCTCCCGCGGCAACGTGCTTGCTCCCACGCACGAGGTGTCGCCCGGGTCGCTTGCCGCGATCGAAACGCTGCCGAGCCGGTTCGATCTGCCGCCGGAGCATGCCGAGGGAGACCGCCGCGTCGCGCTGGCCCGCTGGATCGCCAGCCCCGACAACCCGCTCACCTGGCGATCGATCGTCAACCGTGTCTGGCAGTATCACTTTGGCCGCGGCATCGTCGCGACGGCGAGCGACTTCGGACGCATGGGGGCCGTGCCGACGCACCCCGATCTGCTTGACTGGTTGGCGGCGGAATTCCGCGACGGCGGCGGCTCGCTCAAGAGCCTCCACCGGCTGATCGTCACGAGCGCGGCTTACCGGCAGGGGAGCCGATCGCGGGACGAGTCCGCCGCGATCGACGCCGACAATCAGTATCTCTGGCGGCAGAATCGCCGGAAGCTCGAGGCGGAGGCGATCCGTGATGCCGTGCTCGCCGCCGCGGGCACGCTCGACCTCACGATGGGCGGTCCGGGCTGGCAGGATTTCAAGGTCGAGCATCCAGCGCACTCGCCCCACTACCGCTACGACCTTGCCGACCCTGCCGACAAGAGTATCTGGCGGCGGGGTGTCTACCGGTTCATCGTCCGCAGTCAGACGCAGCCCTTCCTGACCTGCCTCGACTGTGCGGATCCCTCGATGCGGGTTGAGAAGCGGAACGAAAGCATCTCGGCGCTGCAGGCCCTCGCGCTGCTCAATAACGGCTTCATGGTGGTGCAGGCCCGGCAGCTCGCCGACCGCGTGGTGCGGGAGGCGGGCGACGATCCCGAGCCGCAGGTGAAACGGGCTTTTGCACTGGCGATTGGTCGTGATCCCGACGCCGACGAGGCCGCTGCACTGGTCGAGGTTGTGAAGGCCCACGGCCTTGCCAACGTCTGTCGTGCGATCCTGAACCTCAACGAGTTTGCCTTCGTCGATTAAAAGGCAACTTTCACAGTACTGTTCGGCACGATATCTACGTTTCCCCCAATGGCGGCAAGTTATCAACGTGCTGAATCAGAGGCCCCAAGCCCAACAAGATGCAATCTTGTCGCCACGCTCGAAAAGAACAGAAAGAGCCGCGACGAATACCCAATTCCCCTGGTGCTCCTGACACTATGAAAAACATATCCCCATATCACGCTTTGTCGGACGGCTCGACCTCGAGTACCGTCACCCGCCGCGAGTGGCTGGCCCGCTCTGGCGGCGGCCTGGGCGGCATCGCGCTGGCGGCGATGCTGGCTGGCGACCGCGATGCGGTGGCTGCCGGGACCGCAGAGGCTGGCGTGAGCCTGCACCCGGCCTGCGTCTATCCGCCGAAGGTGAAACGCGTCGTGCAGCTCTTTATGGCGGGGGCGGCCAGCCACATCGACCTCTGGGACTACAAAGCCGACCTTGTGAAGCACCACGGCCAGCCGAGCGATTTCGGCGAGCCGGTGGAGGCGTTTCAGAATGGCCTGGGCCCGTGGCTCAAGCCGATCTGGGATTTCAAGCCCTACGGCCAGAGCGGCAAGCTGCTTTCCACGCCCGTGGCGGCGCTCGGCGACGTGGTCGACCGGATGGCGTTCATCCACAACCTGGTGAGCACCTCCGGCGTGCACTCCGCGGCCACGCTCCTGCAGACGACCGGCTTCGTATTGCCCGGCTATCCCGGTGCGGGCTGCTGGGTGAGCTACGCGCTCGGCTCGATGAACGACAACCTGCCGACGTTCGTCGTGCTCCCCGACCACCGCGGCTACGGCTCCAACGGCGTGAAGAACTGGGACGCGGGATTTCTGCCGTCGCAGTACAGCGGCACGGTCGTGCAGCCTGCGGCCGAAGAGCCGCTGGCCGACCTCCGGCCGCACAAGGCCGCCACGTTCGTAAACGGCGCCTCCGACGCCGCCGCCCGCGATCTCATTGCCCGGCTCAATCGCCGGCATGCGGAGAGTCGTGCGGGCGACAGCCGGCTGGATGCCCGGATTCAGAGCTACGAACTCGCCGCCAAGATGCAGCTGGCGGCGCCCGAGTCACTCGATCTCGCCGACGAGCCGGCGCATGTGCTCAAGCTCTACGGCCTCGATCGTGCACGGACGAGCTGGCCCAGCCAGATCAACGCCGAGGAAGAGACGCACCACTTCGGGCTCCGCTGCCTGACGGCCCGGCGGCTGCTCGAACGGGGCGTGCGGTTCGTGCAGGTCTGGAGCGGCAACGATAACGGCTTCCCACGCCGCAACTGGGATTCCCACGAGGACGTGGAACGCGATCACGGACCCCTGGCCACCGGCATGGCCCGCGGGGCGGCGGCCCTCATCAAGGATCTCGATCAGCGGGGCATGCTCGACGATACCCTCGTGCTCTGGACGACGGAGTTCGGCCGGATGCCGAGCTCGCAGGGGGGCAGGGGCCGCGATCACAATCCGTTCGTGTTCACCAACTGGCTCTGCGGCGGCGGTATCAAGGGGGGCATCGTCCACGGCGAGAGCGACCAGTGGGGCTACAAGCCGCTCGACCGCGACCATCCCACGACGGTGCACGACGTCCACGCGACCGTGATGCGGCTCCTCGGCGTCGA
>Ga0247837_1002411_pt1 | contig 35565 bp, 28 predicted proteins | sample LaCtaG_2_FD_187115 | JGI IMG/M metagenome (GOLD analysis project Ga0247837, IMG submission 187115) | Freshwater microbial communities from meromictic Lake La Cruz, Castile-La Mancha, Spain - LaCruzMarch2015_14.5m | ecosystem: Environmental > Aquatic > Freshwater > Lake | place: Spain: Castile-La...
GTGTAGACTAGCGGGGAAGGAGCATGGGAGTGGCTTGGGGAGGGTAGGCAGGACCTCCATATGGCTGAAGGGAAGGGATTGGGCTGGTAGTTCGGAGCAGGGGTAGTTGGGCTCGTGTGGGAAATATGTAGGAACTCAGCGGAAAGCTCTAGGAACATTGGCTGACTACAGACTTTATCCAGGATACAGACAATAAGTGTTGGACATAGAAAGTAATTAGAGAGTAAAGAACAAGAATACGAGTACAAGGTCCCTATTAATGTGAGTTGGGGAATTGATTATAAGGTTGGGAAGAGAGGAAAGATCAAAAGGTCAATGGATGCTTAAAGAACATCGTAAGAGTTTAGGGTAAATATAGGAGCATAGGGTGTTAGGGGGTATGTATGAGATTATTTGTCGCAGTGGAAGACGATGAATCTATTGAGTTACCGGTGGGAACTGTGCAAGTCCACCTGTTGTTCTCTATCGCTACACAACTCGCTACGTTTCTATAAATTCCCACTGCTCATAGCTTCATTTCGAAGCGTAATAAAGTCTCGTGTATATCTGCAGATGCTAATCGATCGCTGTATTGCCACGTAAGAGATATTTCTTGCAACATAGAATTAATATTACAGTTCTGCTGAGATAGCCACATTAAATACCTTTCTGTCTGGTTGTCGCTACGAAAACTGAAACTATGGTGAGTTTCATGAAGGAATAAATCAGCGATTTTGTAACAGTCTGATGACTGCTCTCTAGAGGTTAGTGCCTAGTGTTACACTAACTTGGAAATAGCGATGTTGCCTAGCACGCAGCTGATCAGGTGCAGCACTGTCACTACTATGGCTATTCCCAGTCCAGGGCCCACACTCGTATACAGAGACTTCTCAGTAATACGCACATAGTACCCAACATACATAAAAGCGCCAATTCCCCACAAAATCATCCCCGCTAGCAGTACTGCTTTCATGACTCAGCCTTTCCAGAAGCATTTGGGCCTCACTAGGAGCAGCACCATGTGCAGGAGGCCGAGTCCTGTAAGAGTCGTGGCTGCAATGCCCAGTCTTCGCGTAGTCTTCCCCACTTGTATGAGGTCTTTCCAGTCGGAACACATGTTTATGCAGAGAGTCTCAGGGGTGGAGGAGTCATGTCGATGACTGATAGGACGATTATGATCACTGCAAAGATTATGAAGATGATGGCGACGGCTTTCTCTCGAGGGTGAATGACCGGCTGGCCTGAGTAGACAATAGGGAAGCCGAGCATGGGAACGGCTTGGGACGAGTAGTCCGGCTGGAGGCCTCCATAGGGCTGGGCTTGCAGGCCGTCGAAGGGCTGAGCGGCGGAGTAATTTCCTCTGGGGAACTGTGGAGAACCCATTATTATTAGCCTGCAACAACTATTAGCCTGCAACAACTAGCCTTCGCCTCGATTATGAAAAGGAGCGAATCGGAGTACCCTTGCTAGCACAAGCATTAGCCCACTGCGCTCTCATCTATCTGATGAACCATGACCGCTGTAACTGCCAAAGTGTCCTCGTAACATCCAATGTCCATTGCTGGTAAAGGCTAAGACACAGGGTGGGAATTGGCTGGAACTGCAGGATGAGAGGCTGCTATTGACTTCATGGGAGAGGGGATATCATTACTGCTAGCCCAACTTGCACCTATTTGGGTCTGCATACTGGGAAAGGATTTTAAAAAGCGAAATCTGTCTCAACGGCAGGTTTCTCAAGGAATATCGTTATAAAGCGCAATGGTATAATATCTCAGATATCCATTTGATGCATATTCTGTTCTGCTTGGCTTAGGTCTCGTGTTTGGGCTATTGTCCTCCTCAGAATACCTATAAAGGTCGGACAGAACTGTTTGCCAAGATAAACAGTCGATTTCGCTAGGGACTGATTACTGACTTCCTGATTTTATCCATACACGAAATGCGGTAAATTCCTCACATACTGATAAATCTGTTTCCCATGAAGGATTAAGGTCCTACTCTAATAAGCTAGTTTGGAAAGAGCCCAAATACCTACTCCGCAGTTCGCCAACTGTAAGACAGCCATGGCAATCGCAAGTGCCAGGGTCCATCCCACAATCCGACGAATTACTTTTGATCTCCGCAAAAAAGCCCACATATGTAAATGTCCCAATCACCCAAACGGCCGTAGTCACCACCCTGCCAATCCTTATAGTCCAGCCTTTGCAGCAGCAGTATGATTCAGTAGTCGATAGGAGAAGCAGTACCCCGATTAAACACACAGATGTGGATGCTTGCGCTGCATAGCCCATTCCTTGCATTATGTTTCCGCCTTTGAATGACGTATTCTAAGTTGCTGCAGACGTTTCCGCACTTGTTAAGGGGATAGATAGTCGCTACACATCAAGTCTTTGGTATCGCTTAAACTCTTGTCGAATCCATCGGCATATACTCAAACTGATGCGCGCTTCACAATAGTGAATCCGCTCAGATAGATTCAGGCGAGACCTGAAAGTATCATAAAGAGTATTGTCAAGAGAATATAGATTATCCCCTGGTAATTCAATTGCCCACCAGCATTGCTGCCATCATAGCTGTCTGCATCCTGACCCCAGAGACTAGCGGGGGAGGGAGCAAAGGAGCGGCTTGGGGCGGGTAGTCCGGCTGTAGACCTCCATAGGGCTGGAGTTCAGGGTAGGGACTGGGCTAGTAGGCCGCCATAGGGCTGAGCCGAAGGGTAGTTAGGGGCTGGGTAGTCGGATTCGCCCTGGATTGGCTGAGTTCCTTCCAAGTTGTTCGCCATTATTGAATTTAGAAGAATGTGTGGGTTTGATGTAAAAACAGCGTGTTTTCCTTATAAGGCTGCGGAACTGATAAAGGGAAAAGGGGGTGATGACGCTGATTTCTGTTATTTTTTCTAGTCGACTTCAGTGGCTATGAGGAACTTTTATGGGTGTTTGAAGGAATTAACCTTCAATGTCCCTCCTATACAGTTTAGTGCTTGTACGCCTACTTAATTCAGTCAAATAGATCAATAGCAGGTCCATGGAGTCCGAATCCCTGGAAGTGGCCGAGTCCTCCCCCAAAGGCCGCTACCTACGCGTACTTTTTCCTCAGTACTCGAAGCTCCTTCGCTCCTCAGGCCCCCAGCAGGTCTACTTGGGTCTGGACAAGGACACTGGCCGCAAGGTGCATTGGCACTTGATTCAGTTCGCAGGCGTCTCTGTAGTCGAGAAAGAGCGCTTTGTGAGTCAGGCGGAGAAGCTGAAGACAGCCAAGCAGCAGTATATTGCGGGGATATTAGCTGTGTGGGGAGTACGCGGCAGGGATATGGTGGTAATGATATGCAGCCACGAAAGCGGAGAGACGCTGTCAGGAGTCAACGGGCGGGCCTTCAGCGAGAAAATGCGAGTGTGGGGCCCTCAGATCCTGAGTGCAATGGAGTACCTGCAGGACTGCAAGGCCAGTCCTATCCGCATCAGCAGGCAAAGCATATTGGTAACAGAGGAGCGCGCCTTGCTGGAAGACGTGATCATGCTGCCAGGGAAAGCGGAGCCTGAGGAAGAACTGCTGCGTCCGGAAACTGACGTTCTCAGCTTCGCAGCAGTGCTTCTGGAGGCCTTGATTCCCGGAATTGCTCCTATGTCTCTTAGCGACTTGCTAGCGCAAATACGGGAAAGCCGGGCTTTTCGACTGCTAGAAAAGGTCCCAGACGAGCGGCTCAGAGACCTGTTGAGTCACTGTCTCTGCCCCGCGCCCCAGCGCTGGTCCATTCCCCAGCTTGCTGAGCTATGCAAGACGCTCTACGCTGACTCCAGCCTGGACTTTCGCTCTCCCCTGCTTTCCCAGCACTCCGCCTCTCACGACAGCTTGCCTGCAGACACAGGGCGCCAAGTCATCCCTATCAGCCTCATCATCGAAACCGAAGACTCCAAAATAAACGTGGCCTTCACCTTCCATGAAGGCGAAGACTCTCCGGACCGAGTGGCCGAGGAGCTCCTGCAAGAGCTGAGAGTAAGTGGGCGATACATCAGGGAAACAGCCGCTGCAATCACTCGCAAACTGTCGGAAAAAGTGCTCTCCAGGTCCGCAGGCCTTCGGGAAGACGTGGAAGAGCCACCTCGCATGGAAAGGTCCACCTCAGTCCTGTTAGAAACTGCGCGGTCTATTAAGCCTGTGAGGTCGGGGGGAGACTTGAAGACGGAGCCAGACCGGTCTATGTCCCGGAAAAACACTGCGAAAGTACCTGCTCCGCTGGTGTTCCTAAAAAAGGGACAGGAAAGCAATGACTCTGCACTGGTCAAACAGGTGCAGGAGAGACTCAATTTGGTCCTGAAGGAGGAAATCAAGGCGGATGGGCAATTCGGCAAGAAGACAGAAAACCTAGTGAAGCAGTTCCAAGAGCAAGAAGGCCTGCCAGTGACCGGGGTAGTGGACCCCACGACCTGGGCCACGCTACTGACGCAGTTTAACCGTCTCTGGAAGAACGAAGAGTTGGACTAATGTTTAGTGCTAGGACTGCTGAAGCACTGCTCTGCTTGCTGGCGCAGGCACTCCAGACGCTCTTTGGCGCTCTCCATTTCCCTCATTTGCGCTTCGGAGTGGCGGAAATTGGACAAGATTTGGGCTTTTCGAGCGAAGTTGGCAGTTTGGAGCTGCTTTTGTGTGTTTTTCAGCTCTTCTAACTTAGTTTTCTTGCTTTCGGCCTTGCAAATGCGCTCCTTTTCGCGAATTTCCTGCATTTTCCGCATATATTCCTCATGCTCCCTCTCTTTTCCCATCACTTTCTCCTCTATTTCCAGACTTGCAGCCAGATTTGTCCTAACTTTCTCCCCACTTTGCCTAATTCTGGCGGTGGAAGCAGCCATCCGAGTTTCTCTGTTCCTCAAATGTCGCTGAGAACTCAGCAACAGGCTTTTCAGCACTTCCCGCTGGCTTTCCTGTCCCTTCTCAAGGCTGATTTCCTGTATTTTCTCTCTTTTCAGGTCTCTTTTCAGCCTAATGGACTGGCTTTTGGCCTGCTTGGCTGCAGTGGCTCGCTGGAGGCCTCTGACTAGTCTGAGTTCAATGTCAGCTAGTTGGGTCTGGACCTGGTCCTCAGAGGCTGGATTAGAGCGTACGACAGTGGTAGGAAGAGAGGGACTGGCCCGGGGAGGCGGCTTGGGGGAAAGGGACCTAACGGCCTGTTTTTCCTCCAGTTCCCAAGCTTTGCGGGTGCGTTGAAGGATCGCAGAGCGGTGAGACTGGTTGAGAGCGGCTTTCGCAAGTAGCTGTGCTCTCAGAGTTTGTCGGTCGTTAATGCGCTTTTGGTGCTTTTGCAGGTCCGCTTTAGTCCTTTCCTCGCTGATTTCCAGTTCCTTTGCCTTCAATTTGCTCTGGTTTCCTCGGACTCTACGCTCAGTCTCCGCCCTCTCCACTGCCCTTTCCAGCCTGCTTTTCCATAGTCCAACGCCTGAAGTGGGTGTAGTCTCTCTCATCGCAGTCGTAGGCCGGGCTCCTTGCAGTCGCTTAGTGAGTTCCCTGCGGACGATCTCCACCTTGGCTTTGCGTAGTTCCTCCGAGTGCTGCAGACGGAGGGTGTTCAGAAGCTGAGGACCAGCAGCCAGGGCAGATAGAGGTCTGGGGTAGAGCTCTGCGAGGGACAGACCGAGAGCGGAACAGACCTCTTCCAGCTCAGTTGCGTAAGGAGTGTCTGTGAGGAAGCTCGGGGAGTTGCGGTCGGGAGTAGGGGAAAGACGTCTAGACTTGCCCATTATGGCTATTTTATAGCTTTGGGAGTTGCTGTTCGAGACCTGCTTGACGGACGTAGTAGTGGCCTAGGGCTGTCTCGAGTATAGGCAATTTGGAGGACGGATAGATGAGGTAGGGACTGGACCAATCAGGCAAGTGTATATAGATAAAATGCCAGTCGCCTGGGCTGGCAGCCGACACCACTTCCCGAAAGAACAGCCTATAAGAAATGGGTGTTTCCCCTGTCCTCCTACTTCCAATCAGTCCTCCGCTCTTTTGTTTCTCTATATTCGCCTTCTAATAAAAAGCTCCCATGGTCGACAGTGCTCGAGTGGCTTCTGCTAATTCTGCAGGCGCGGAAAACCCCTCTGTAGGGTCGGCAGAGCGACTACAGCCCCAACCCTACTCCGAAGACACCTGTCGTGACCTGCCCTGCCTCCTAGTCTTCCTCTTCCTTTTCACCTGTCTCTGGACACTCAGCGGTTGGGCTTACTACACCGGAGACCCACCTAGACTGCAGCGAGGCTGGGATATATATGGAAACACGTGTGACTACGACTTGAGGGAAAGTCGCGGGTATACCTACTTCCCTCTGCCTTTAGAGACGTTGGATGTGTCGCTCTGTCTGGCTGGCTGTCCAGCCGTCGCTTCCATCGAGTCTCTATGTCTGTACAGCCCTGCGGGCAGCGAAATCGACGAGTACGAGTGCTTTAACTCCTACCCCTCGAAACCGTTCTTCAACAAGTACTGCTTGCCCTCCGACTACCACCAGCGGAAAGCAGTTCTGGACTGGCTGTACTCCGCAGACCAAGTGATGACCCGGGTAGTGGGTGATTTGGCCAGAGTAGGCTCTATATAGGCGTGGGACTTGCTGGCGGTGGCAGGGTGCATTACCGGAGTAGTGGGTTTCGTCTACTTCCTGGCCTTTCGAGTAGGGGTCCGGGGAGTGATAATGGGCCTGTACGCAGTTTCAGTACCGGTAGTGCTGTTCCTAATGGCAGTGTTATGCTTCCTCATATACGAGGAGTACTGGCGAGTGGATGGGAAGGTCTGTTCCTCCTTCGGCCCGGTAGACATGGTGGACTGTGACGAAGGCGACACTGCAAGAGGCTACAGAGACCTTTGCTGGGTGGTAATCAGCCTGATTGCCTGCACCACCCTGGGCTTGATCCTCATCAGTCCCAAGGCTTTCCCGGCTTCAACCATTTTCCAGAGACTCAGTGTGCTGTATCGCTTCGATATACAGCTACATGCCTTTCTACTTGCCATGGTAGTGATCGGAGTAGTGGTGTACACCTACTTCATCACACTAATGATCTACCAAGTCAGCTGCGGGGAAAGTAGTTGGGAGGACTCCAGCTATATCCCCCCAGGCAAGGTGAATTCCTGGAGCTTCCACGAAGCAGAGCGGGTGTTGGTCTTTTTCACAGTGGGAATGGTGCTCTGGTCCTTCTCCCTCCTCATCCACACTACCGAATACGTGACTGCAGTGGCGAGTAAGGTCTGGGCCACCACTCGTCCCGCCCCTTTCCGCATCACCAAGGCCTTATATCCCTTATTTCGCTACCATCTCGGCAGTGTCTTACTAGCTGCAGTCATTATCCCAGTAGGCAGACTACCCCGCAACCTTATGGTCGGCCTGCGGAAGGTGTGGAAGAAGGCGCCTGTGGGTCCGCTGGACTATATGACCTCGGATGCTCTTTGCTACCAGGCGATTAGGGGGGGAGGGTCCTTTTTCAGGGCTTGCAAGCGCAGTAAAGAGCTGGCGGAGAATTCGATGTCGCAGAGGGATACCTTGAATGCGGGCAATTCGCTGATTTGGCTGTTTCAGTTGGTGGTGCTGCTGGTGGCGCCGGTGTATGTGATGTACTGGATTCAGCACAAGTCGGTGACTTACAGAGGGAAGTTTACCCAAGAAATCAGCTCAGTGCTGGCAATGGGCATTTACGCCTTGGTGCTCACTTGGTTCCTTGCAGGACTACTGGGCAGTGTGCTCAGAGGCCTGCTGCACGGCAGCGCCATAATGAACTGTCTCGCCGACCCTTCCAAACCTCCACAGAACTTCTTCGACGCTTTGGAAGACTTCACCAAGAAAGCGGAAATTCACCCAAGTTCCCCCTCAAACAATAAGCCACTTGCGCCCCCTCCTTTGACCCAGGAAGAGCCTTCTAAGAATGAGGACGTCAGTGTGCCCCCGCCCACTCCCCCCTCTCGCCAAGACATGCGCAGAGGCCGCGACGAGCCAATCAGCCAGTCCGGAGACCAATTGGTGCCTGAAGACCAAGAACATTCCGGGGAGCCACAGCAAGAGCTAACCTAAAAAGACAGCTAAGGCGCTAGTTCTTCAGTCTCGGTGTGGCTTTGGAGGGAGAAAAGACGCAGAGCCACGTTAGTGAGAGTAGCTTCGGGAGTGAGTGAGCGGACGACTGGCATGGGCTGGACTTTGGCAGTGGGGGCTGCAGGCCAGAGGAAGCCACTGTGCTGGTGACTCAGAGGCGAGGGGCTGAAACTGGCTCGGGACTGGGACAAAGACGCAGGGTAGGCAAATAGTCGGGGCGTAACAGCCACTATTCTCCCTCTTCGTATCACAGGAGTGAGAGAGCCTGTATGGATCTCTGGAGTCCTCACCCTCATTCCCCCGAACTTCACTCTTTTCGGTATCACCAAAATAGGCGGCTGCATTGGCTCTGACCCTTCCGGCCTCATTTCCACCTGCGACGGCTCCAGTACTGAGTCCGTCTTGCTATTCGGCACTGAATCCTGCTCGGGAAGGTCATGGTTTTGGATGGTCCATTCCTGGATATAGCGACTGCAGAAGGCTTCTCGCAGGGCTTTGAAGAGGAGGTAGATCAGGACTAGGGAAGCGAGAAGGCAGACTCCGATTAAGGCAGAGGAGTAGCCTCGCTGCGAGGATGAAGAGGCATTGACCAAGTACTTATCAGCCAGCAGGTATATAATGAGTCCCACCATCCCCAACACTCCAGCCAGCAGTGGTGCCAATAGACAGTGCGTGAACCCCTCATTGAGAAACCCCTTCGGCGCACACCTCCTTCTCAACTTGACGTTCATGACAAAGGGAGTCTTGCACAGTTCACACTGCGCCAGGGCTAAGTCCTGCTCTCTGCTGCTGAGCCAGGCCTTTAGGCAGTCTTCGTGCACGTGTCGGACGGTGCCTGCGCACTTGCAAGGGTGGAGCAGGAGGTTGTCGGAGGTCTCGGACTCGAGACAGATCCTGCAAGTGGAGTCGGTGGACTCGTCGACTGCTCGGGCGTCGGTGATAGGGAGGAGGTCGAAAGGCAGGTGGAAGGCGCTGCTTTCTAGCGAGGGAGCGGGCGTGCGGCTTCTCCGCTCAGTCATTTTCCTTATTTCTTTGGGACATTGAGATATTCGCTCGAAAATCCAACCAAAATAACTGATTTCCAGCCAATTAACCCAATTTCCTCCTGAAACCAGCCAAACCTTAATATATTTCTACCTAATCCCTCAGTTCCAACAGCTCCATATGCTTTTTCCCACTCTGCACGACGAAGAACCTCTCAGCCACTGCCTTCCCCTCCAGTTTAAAGTCCCCAGATCCCACCAATTCCCCATTCACTCGCAGCGCTTTCTGCGAAATCAGCTTCTTTACGGCCGATTTGCTGTCCGCAGTGCCCAAAGTGGCCAATATCGTGACTATATCAGTGTTCAAATCTGCAGATTTAAGGTACCGCGCAGTGATCGAAGCCTTCAAAAGGGCGATTTCCTTATGGGAAAGCTGAGAATAGCAGCGGGAAAAGAGCAATTCGGAGAGACGGACTGCAGTTTGGGCCATTTCTTGGGAGTGAATGACGGAAAGGAGTGCAGAGCCCAGGGCGATTTGGGGCTTGCGCAGGTCTGGTGAGGCCTGGCAGAGGGCTGTGATTTCCTCTTCGGGTGTGAAGGTCAGTCTGCGGAGGAGAGTGGAAATCGAGTTATCAGGCAAGTTGTAGCAGTACTGAAAGATGTGATATGGAGAGGTCAAACTTGGGTCCAGAAATAGAGCGTTTCCTTCTGATTTTCCGAACTTTTCCCCGGTTTCAGTGGTAATTAGCGGCAGTGTGAGGCCGCAGGCAGTTGCCCCACTGCCCTTCCTTATCAATTCAGTGCCTGTGGTGATGTTGCCCCACTGGTCGCTTCCCCCGATCTGCAGCACGCAGTGGTGGTGTCTGTGCAGCCATGCGAAGTCGTAGGCCTGCAGCAGTTGGTAGGAGAACTCGGTGTAGGTCAGGCCTTCAGCCCGGGCCTGCACCATGTCCTTCGCTAGGAGGGGGCGAATAGGGAAGAGGAAGCCCACATTCCTCAGCCAGTCCAGCAGACTGAGGTCCTTGTAGATATCGAAGTTGTTGACGAAGAGGAGAGAAGCAGAGGTCTGGGCCGCTGCCTTGGCCAGTAAGCGAGGGAAAATCGCTGCAATTTGCTGCTGAATTGCCACACTGTTCGCACGCACTAGGTCCATTTCCAGCTTCGGCCTGGCCGCAGACTTTCCTGAAGGGTCTCCAATGAGTGCAGTTCCGCCCCCAATCAGTGCAATTGGCCGTATATTGTGGGCAGCGGCGGCAGCCAAAGCATTGAGAGTGACCAAATGGCCCAAATGCAAAGAAGCCGCTGTCGGGTCGAAGCCGCAGTAGGCCGCTACGTCTTCCCTGGGAAATGTGGGCGGAAGCACTGTGCAGTCCTTCACAAGTGAGCGACTTTGCAGGAATTTCTGCAGAGCTGCTAACTTCCCAGCCATAAAGTGCCCTTTAAAGGGGAAATCCGCCTACTGTAAAGGGAGCAGGGTCTAAGGTCGGCTGCCCACTGAGACTATTTGGACAGTGATGTCGTCCACACACTCTTCCTCCTGTCTCCACCTGGAGGCTGCCAGGGCTATCAGTGCTCCGCAGCACTCTGACTCCAGCCCAGCAGACCACAGCTTTTCAGTGCTTTCCACTGCTTCCTGACTCGATACGAAATCCCAAATGCCGTCAGAAGCCACAATCAGGAACAGGTCTTCCTGCGTCTTTGTGTGTCTCAGGACCTCTAAGTCGCGAATTACCAGGAATTGCGATGAGTCCGATACTGGTAGCGACGTAATCGCCCATAGCCCTAGACATAGCCAGGCCGGGACTATCTTCGTCCTGGAACCAAAGCCTTGCAGGACCTATTGGCTCTTGAAAGTCGGAGAACACCGGGGCAATTCTTCCGCCTTGCTGCAGAATTCGCTGCCGTTCACTTGGTAAATCCGGCTTGTGGTCGGTGGATAGGGGAATTGCTTGCACGGAGTAGGGCGATTTGCGGCATAAAACCGCCCTGGAGTCGCCCACATTCGCACAAAATATTGCATCAGTAGTCACAAGGACGGAAATGCAAGTCGAGCCTGAACAGTGCATGTCGAAATGCTGCTTTCTCAAGGCGTCATTGACACTTTCATATGTATCCACTAGGACTCGGGTCTCATCTGCATCTATTTTGTTCAGCCTAAGCAGTGTTTCCGGCAGCCGATTTGTGAGAAAGTGACTTACGAAGTGTCCGGATTGCCCGTGTCCATCGCACACTCCGAAAAAGACGCTTTGGGGACTGATATTGGAATAGAAATATGCGTCTTGATTGTGAGGCTTGGGCTTGCCGAGGACACTGCCGATTTGGCTGCCTGCGAAATGAGGGCGGAAGCTGTGGGTTTCTCCCCTTCTAGGAGATAATAGCAAACCACTGTCGCTGGCCAGTCTTGGCCTAATAGTAGGCAAACGAAAAGGAGAGCCAAAGACACGCTGTCCGCTTAGTTTCCTGGGACTGAGAGGCTGCAAGGGAGGGAGAGCACGCATTGCCTCCGCTAGGTGTTGCTTCTCTCGTGTCAAGTTGGCTTGAAACCCTCCTGGTTTCGACCTTCTGGGAGAGACCACGATTAGCGCTCCAGGACGCATATTAATTGTTCAAAAACAGACATTCTCATGAGACTAAAAAGCAGCTATTGCAAGAAGGAATGAAGTGCTTAAGGAAAGAAAGGCAGCATTTCAAGTACATTTGTATGTGCGAAACACGTATTTCGCAGTCCACACCTGTGTATTAAAAGAGACAAACAGGCCTAATCGAAGCCTTATCTATACTGCTTGTGTCGTCTCGGCTTCGGTACCAGTAGGCCACTAATCCCCCTTTCTTCTCCCCAGCACAGCAGCTTCCATCCCCCCAACCTGCTCTGTCCCTTCTTACTGCTGAATCCCGCATTCGGCACATCCGAGGCTCTCAGCAAGTAGTCCTCCCCTTCCTCCTCGATATCGCCTTTCCCTGGGAAGCAGGTGGGAGCGGGCAGTTCCTCAACTGCTGCCAAGTTGGCGAAGTAAGGGTGCTTCACTATTTGCCGGGCGGATAAACGGTCGTCAGGGTTGTAAACCAGCAATTTGGACAGTAGATCTAAAGCCTCTGGGGAGACGTTGCCCAGTACGGCGCCTAAGCCAGTACCGCAGACAGCGGGCAGAGCCAGAGCTTCGCTGTTGCCTTTGGAGTGGAAGTGGGCGAGGAGGCTTGCGCTGGGAGACCCGAGGACACTGTTGATTCGCTTGACCTGCTCCAGTTCGTTTTGGCCTGTAAAGAGGGGCTTTAAAGTGAGCATTTCCGCGAAAACGCACCCCAAACTCCATATATCCGCCTTATAATTATAGAACCCGTCTGTCAAAAGACACTCTGGGGCTCTATACCACCGCGTACAAATATAGTCCGTGAACGGCTGCTTGGAGTAGACGCCCTTGCAGCTCCCGAAATCCGCCAACTTCAGCTCATCTCCCGATATAAGCAGATTTTCCGGCTTTAGATCCCTATGGAAATAGCCCGCTTTGTGCAGGGCAAATAGCGCCTTTACAAGGTGGTAAACCAGCACTTTCACCCGCTCCTCCGGATATCGGTTTTTCCTGCCCTTCAGCCACTCGTAGGCGTTTTGCTCCATGAGTTCGAAGACCAGGGCCAGCCGCCCTGTGGGCTCGTCACTATGTAGGACTCACTATATGACGTCGAGGAGAGGCACGACGTGGGGACAGGCGGAGACCTTGCGGAGGGACTGGAGCTCGGGGAGACTGTCGACCTGGGATTGAGAGGTGTAGAGCGTCTTCATACATTTGACCGCAACGATCTGTCCCGTTTCCTCATTCTTGGCCCGCAGCACTTGACTATACGCCCCTTCGCCCCGCTTCGACAGCAAGCGGTACTCTACCTACACCTCACTCTGCATTGGGTTAATTAATGCCAATTTGGCGCCTTCCCACTGAGGCTTTCCAGATTTCCCGGTCCCTGAGTGCTACTAATAGACTGCAGTTGCCAATACTTACTTTGAATTATATGCAAGTACACAGTAGGAACATTAAAACAAAAAGGACGTGTGAAAGTCCGGCCGAAAACTGGGCGAAAAGGCTCAAAGGCTGGAAATTAACAGAGGTTTTAAATCTACTGAGTAACGAAGTAGGCCTAAAAGCACCGATATAGGGGCTTAGAGATATGAAAAGCTGCTTCTGTCTAGTGGGAGAACTCCCAGTCGCAGTAGGTTTCAGGTAGGCTCACTTGGCTAAGGACTATTTAGGCGCATTATAGAGAAATCCTTCGAATCTGTCCATAGCCAGGCCTAAAACTGGCATATCACCTTAGGAACAACCCTGCTATTCCCTCAATTCCCCATAGTTCTGCTAATGAAGAGCGACACTAGTTCAAGTCTCGGCCAAAGCGCGACTTCCAGCACTATGCAGAGCCTTATAGCCAGCGAAAGACCCCGTTCCCGCAGTATTGACGCAGGCACTGGGTCCTTACACCCTAGAAAGGCCCTGTTCGACCCTTTAGTGGCGGTGGTGAAGGTGGAATTCGTGCTGTTTTGGGTGCTGCTGGTAGCGGTGGCGCTGCTGCACTTCAAACTGAACAGGGGAGAGACGGGGGAATTGAACTGTAGAGGGGAGTTGTAGCATAGGAAGTAGACTTAGACAGGATTTACTTGCACTTCCCTGTAAATAGCCTCAATTAGTGGCTTTAGTTCGAGTATAGGCAGTAGTGCTGGGAGTTCTATACATTAAAACACGATTTTTCATATAATAGTCCCAAAATCTGCAGAAAGTCCTGCTTTCTTCCGTCTTTTCCGGATATTGAAAGCGAATATATGCTGAATTTATAGCCAGAGTGTATTTTACCTAAGTGAGAAGGGAACTCTGCTTGACAGGTACGGGTTTAGCTAAGAAATCTGGATAAAATCGCCCAGGGTATTTGCAAAAAGGTATAATAATAGAGGAAATGTCGACTATTTCAATGCTGTATATTTGCTGAATTTGAGGGAAATTCAGGCACCGTTTTCACTTCCTTAAAAATAAGGGAAATTAAGCAAAACACTGGAAGACGATTGGATCACTAGTCCAATTTCACTTATCGGGAAGAGCCAACTCTTCTGTGCTGGGTATTTCCGCCTCAAGTCAGATTTTAGAATAAATGGGCTGCGGTTCTAGCAACAAGTCTCGCGTCCTCCCCTCCATATCCCTGGACCCAAATCTCCCACAGAGCCAGTTCAGCAGGCACAAGTCCCTGTCCCGCAAGGCCAACTCCTTCCCTTGGCTAGTCAAGGCTCTCACTACTCCCCGCCTCAATATCTCTGAGAGTAGTCTGTACCTCCGCCGTAAAATGACGAACAAGGAGTCCGGTCTAGACACTTCTGAGTCCTTATATAAGTTCTCGAGAGCTAGAAGCCACTTCCTTGGCGGTTTAGTCGGTCTAGGCAGTGCTGTCTGAATCCATTTAGAGCTGATTAAAAAGAGCTGCTACAGTAACGGCCGACCCCACAGGGACAGATTTCCCAGAGGCACTGAATTTTAGAGGTGAAAAGGGTATTGGAAAGACTGTTTTTTGCGGTAAATAGCTACTCAGAGGTCTATTCAATAATTCCACTTTCCTAGTTTCTACTTTGCTCTAGCGCTTTCTACAGGGAAAGTGGATTCGACCGAAAAAAGCATAAATTCGCTCAGTGCTGAATTCCGCTTCAGAGGCATTTCCCTATATATGGGCTTTCTGGCCATAGCAAGGTACTCCCCCATTCTAGACCTTATAGACATCTGTCTATTTCAAGCTTTCCAGGGCGGATTTGCGCTGATTATCAAGTAATTGATATCCCAAATAAAGCCTATAACAAGCGCTTGCAAGGCTTTTTCCGGCTAAGAAGTGATAAAAGTCAGCGAAAAACTCGTTATTTCAGCGTAAACACTGCTACTGGGTCTCTATGCTTTGGCAAACCCTACCTAGCCCTGCAATTGCTGCGGTGAAGGAGGAATTTGGGCTATTTTGAACCTGCTGCTGAGCTTGCGCTGTAGTCTCAGCTGAACAGCAGGCTAAAATGAAAAGATACCTATAAAAGCGGAGCGCGATGGCTGAAAAGGTATAAAAGGCTGAGAAGAAGGCTAACACCTGCCCTATCCAGACCCTGGGAAATAGCCAATAAAGGACTGTATATTGTCCGGAGGTTTCCTTAGAAATAGGCAAAGGGCAGACTAAATTAAGTGTGGGGTTCACTCATTGGGAAAACACTGTCTATTCCAGCTTTTAATAAATGGGTATTTCGTCTTTGGTCAGGTTTCTATAATAGAAATGGGCTGCTGCTCGAGCAAGAGATCCCACGTCCTCCCCTCCATATCCCTGGACCCAAGTCTCCCACAGAGCCAGTTCAGCAGGCACAAGTCCCTATCCCGCAAGGCCAACTCCTTCCCTTGGCTGGTCAAGGCTCTCACGACTCCCCAACTCAATATAGCGGACAACCCTCTCTACCTCAGACGCAAAACGACAAACAAGGAGTCCGGTCTAGACACTTCTGAGTCCTTATTTAACATCTAAAGCAGGAGGTTGGCTAGGAACTGCTTCCTTGGAAATTTGCTGGGCTTGTGAAGAGCACTTTAAAGGCCATTAGAGCCAATTTAGTCGAAGAGGGAATTGCGACTATAATGGCCGATCAAACAGAGGCAGACCCCTGGAATCCACTAGAGCTATAGGTAAATAGGCCTCTGGAAAGTCAGCTTTTTCAGGCAAATAGCGTCTAATCAATCAGTCTTGGCTGTGTACTCTAAGTACCCTCAGCAGGAGGAGAAATTGGGCAGGAAAAGCAGGGATGTGCTTAGAGCTAGGCTTCGTCTCCGCGGAATCTCCCTATTAGTACCCTCAAGTCAATAGCGTGAGCGTTCTCCCCTATTTCTAGACCTTCTTTACCCTTCTGACTACTTAAAGCCCTCCGAGTGCTAGTTTGTGATCGGTCTATGATGTTCCAAGTGACACCTATAACAGGCTTCTCCTAGCGCTTTTGCCCGAATATAAGGGAAATATTGACCTGGGAAGGACGGAAGTCAGCGAACGACGTCGTTTTCGCGGTATTTGAGCTGCCACTGGGTCTCTGCGCCCTAGCGAACCCCAGCCGACCTTTAATTGCGGCGACAGAAATCGTCCAATAGAGAGACCTCTCTAAAATATAGCGAAGACTGCTAGGTAGACAAGGGCTGCAAGCCCCAGAAACAGACCTTTACCTAGGTCCAGACTTTACTACTTTGGAAATAAGTCCTAAGGCCGTTCTTCGTCCCTTGAGAAAGGCACGGACTAAGCCGATTTGGGGACTGCTAGTGCTGATTTACTCATGGGAAAGACGCAGACTAGGGTTTTAGTATATTCCAGCTTTCGTTGATGGGCTATTCTGCCTTTCATTGGGTTCCTATAATAGAAATGGGCTGCTACTCTAGCAAGAGATCCCAAGTCCTTCCCTCCATATCCCTCAAACCCACCGTCACAACGAGTCACTCCAGGGCTACGAAGTCCACATCTAGCAAGACCAGCTCCTTCCCCTGGCTAGTGAAGGCTCTCCTTGCTCCAGAACTCTCAATTACGGAGAGTAGTCTGTACCTCAGACGCAGACAGACGCGCAAAGGGTCCAGCTTAGAGACTTCCGTGTCTTTGTGTAACCTTTAGACTGCTGAAATCAGCATAAAACCACGGTCTGTTTGCCTTAGCCATTCCAGAGCCTATTAAAACTGACCGAACTACGATTTTAATGGTCCATCTGACTTAAAGACGGCTTTAACGAGGGATGAGTATAGGGAAACTGCTTTTCTGAGGCAAATAGATGCAAAGCGCTGATTTACTTGGTCTGTTTTATTGCCGCTGCAGCATTTTTGCACTTTCTGCAGGAGAGAAATTGGATGAGAAAAGCAGAAATTGGTCTAATTGTGAGATAGACCTGTGAGGCAGTTCCCGATTTGTGAGCTTCCCTGGCAAACATTGAGATATTCTTCGCCATTTCTTCCCTTCCATAGACTTTTGGCCGCGTACAGCTCCTCAAGGCATATTTGCGCGGATCAAGCAGACTAGCGTGATCGCGGTTCCTATTTGGCCGATATCAGTGTCTATAAGCCTTACTTTTCCTACTACTCGGACAATATCAGACCAAGAAAAGAACGAAAATCAGAGAAATTCGCCAAATCAGAGATTCTGGGACTTACGATTTCCCCACTATAATGGAGTATACAGCTATATAGAGGCGCAAAGAAGTACACTTCAATACCAGACTTCGCAAGTTCCCCTGGGTACAAACCTAGCCAAATCGGATTTCGAGGAATGCACACTGGCTAAGAAGGCCCTGGCACTACTATGTACTACAGGGCTGAGTCTCTTTCTTGAGCCTTACGGTACTCTATACAGGAAATAACTATCTTCCCACCCTAACACCCTAGAGCATGCCCTCTATTGGATTTCTATGCGCTGGCATGTTCTGTCTGACCCTGTGGTTCTGCGGTACAGGAGGGATCTGTGCACTTCCAGCTGAAACAGGCTAAAGTGGAAATACTCCTCAGGGAGGGCTGAAAAGGCCCTCTATGGGTGAGATTCGGAAAGGCAGAGGGAATTAGCTATAAAACTCAGATTTATTAACTAAAATTGGGAAACTAGAGAACGGCTGCATGCCAGATTACGCCTCCTAAGTCCCTAAGGGATTTGCCTTACTGATTTAGGTGTGGAAAGGAACTAATTGCCAGCTGCCAATATAGGGCATTGACACCTACTAGTCCAGACCTTTCGAAAATGCAGTTCTTCCACATATAGCGGTATTGCTGATGAACATATTGGGAGTAGCCCGAAATAAGGGATGTGAATTGTGCGGATGTCCTTAGAATAGGCAAAAGGCAGACTAAGCCTGAAAACTACTAGTGGGGACTCACTCATTTGGAAGACACTGTCTCTGTCAACTTTTAATCATGGGAATTCCGGCTTTGGTCAGATTGTTAGAATAGAAATGGCTGCTGTCCAAGCAAGCAATCTCACGTCCTTCCCTCCATATCCCTGGAACCAAGTCTCCCACAGAGCTAATTCAGTAGGCACAGGTCCCTGTTTCGCAAGGCCAACTCCTTCCCTTGGCTGGAAAGGCTCTCACGACTCCCCGACTCAATATCGCTGCAACCCTCTCTACCTCAGACGCAAAATGACGAGTAAAAGGTCCAGCCTAGACATTTCTGCGTCTTTATTTAAGCTCTAGACCGTCTATACCCGCCTAGAAACCACTTCCCTGGGGAGCGATATGCCTTATCGAGCCGCTCGAAGGCCCATTATTATTAGCCCAAAAGCGGCCTACGACGTGTAATTCCTTGCCAAATAATGGCAGTGTTCCTCTGAATTCAATAGAGATTTAGGGTGTAAAGGGTACAGGCGAGGTTGCTTTTCACAGGGAAATAGTGATTCCTCATTAGTTGTTTCTCGCGTTTTCAGTCCTTTTGGCACTTTCTGCTAAGGAATTTGAGCGATAAAAGCGTGAATTCGCTTAGATCTGGGTTCCGCCTTTGATGCAGTTCCCTATTTGTTAGTCTTTGGTGCATGTATTCTTCCCCATTTCTAGGCCTTCCATAGACTTTTGCCTACTCAAAGCTTCCTGAAGGCATATTGCCTGGTCATTAGTCAATTGAGTAGGGATTGTGGTTCCTATCAAGGCCTTCAATCGGCGCCTTCAGCTCTCATTTCCCTGCTATCTGAGAATATCAGACTCGGAAAATACGAAAATCAGAGATTCTGGGAATTGGAGTAGAGAAGTCGGGGAACTGCTTAAATATTGGCGATTATCTACTTAGTGTAGAGTATAAAACTAGATAAATCCACAATTCCCGCAATTATTTTCACTTCAAGGTCCGAAGTTGCGAGTTCCGCGACTACACACATCCCGCTAATCAGATTTGAAGTTAGGCGCACTATTGAAAGGGCTAACGCAGGTAGGAGAAGTAGCAGGTACTATGCACCTAGGCCTGATATCTGGCTTTCGCCCACACTGAAATACCCCGAATCCGAGGAATGCATACACTGAACCCGCCAGTCTTAGCAGTGATGTAATAGTGTAGCGGGAGCCGGGGATAGACTTCTAAGCAGCCTAGTTGAATTTGCAGATGTATGGACACTGGGGTAATTTGCGCGATTTCACCTGCCTCTGCTGAGCGGATTTGACGGTCTGAGTCCTGCAGCGATATCTACTTGGCTAGTCAGGCCCTCACTACTCCCAGCTCAATATCGCCAGGGGCTATATTATTAAGTACTAATGTCAGCAAGAAACCGCTTCCCTGGGTCTATGCTAAAAGTCCATTAGAGTTGAATAAGTTTAAGAGTGGACTGCGGCTGTAAGGGCAAGGGCCGATTTCCCTGGAGCTGTAGTGGATGAAAGGGCCTCGGAAAGACTGCTTTCTCAGTCACTTTCCCAGGACTATTCAATCCAACTGTCTCTATTCTACGGACTTAGAGAGGGATTTGCTTAGTGCTGAGTTCGTCTCTAAGGAGTGCCTATTTGGTGGTTTCTAGTCAACAGCGCTTGTATCCTTCTACCATTTCCGAACCGTCTATAGACTTCTAACTACTTCAAACTTTCCTAAGGCGGATTTCGCTGATTAATATAGTGTCCTGATTCATATTCCGAGCAAAGTCTACTATATGCACCTCCTACCCCTTTTCCCGAGTTTGGGGGTTATTCATTCATCGACCATAGGTCTCCGTCTATTACGGCTTTTAACAATAGGTGATTTCGTTTTTACCCGATTTCTAGAATAGAAATGGGCTGCTACTATAGCAAGAAGTCTCACGTCCTACCTTCCATATCCCACCAATCCACTGTCCCCAAGAGTCGGCCAAGGAATCCGAAGCCCCTATCCAGCAAGGCCAATTCCTTCCCCTGGCTAGTCAAGGCTCTCTCTGCTCCAGAACTCAATATCACAGCGAGTCGTCTGCTCCTCCGACGCAAACTGAAGCGCAACGGCTCCAGTCTAGAGACTTCCGAGTCTTTCGTTAAGCCCTAAACCGCTGAGATTAGCTTAGAAACCACTGTTTGCCCAAGAAGTCCCTATTAAAACTGCGTGGTCCATTAATTAATGGCAGGGCTTTCGATTCAAAAAAGCCTTAGCGCCGCTAAGGGTCTCGGGAACTGCTGTTCGCAGGCCAACAGCATAGGCTTTCTTCCCATTTCTAGACCGTCCATAGACTTTCTGACCGCTTAAAGCTTCCTAAAGGTGGAAGCAGCAGGTATTTACTACTATGTGCCTTTATATGGATGAGTATTTAGCTTTGAGTGTTGGCTTTCACCCACATATACGAAAACTCTGCACTCTCCTTTTAAATGCCTAGACGGTCCTACTGCTTCAGACTTCGCTATATCCACTTAGCCCGCCATTATAGTGTCGTACTGTAGGTTTCATAGTAGAGGTATATAGGCTATGGCAGTCTTGTAGTAGCTGTGCGGAGTATATATGCAATACTTCTATCCTAGCTTTGTTTTTTCCCTTTCCGCAATAGACAGTGTAGTCCGCAGACTAGGTTATCTCTACTGACTAGCTTGATAGTCCTCCGCGAAGAAGCCATGCTTCAGCAGGTCTCTCGCCCTCGGTCTCAGGTCCGGATCATACTCCAACACATCCATCACGAAGTGTCTGAACTTGCGGTAGTGGTTCGGGATCAGGTCCTGCATAGGGAATACGTGCAGGTCAGGGAGCTTACGCACTGCACGTTCGCTGCGATGGGAAGCGAGCTTGGGGAAGTTGAGGTGGTAATGGTCGAAGTACTCGCGGGCAGAGCCGTGGCAGTGCCGGGCCATCCAGGTGGGCAGCGGGCCTAGGACTTTCTCCATCATGGCGAGGTGCTCATAGTTGTCATGGGTTGGAAAGAGCAGTTCCCCTGTATACAGCTCCACCAATATACAGCCAATGGACCAAATGTCCGACTTTTCGCGCCACTGCAGGCCTGCCTAATGCTTACCCAGTATGACCTCCGGCGCTCTGTACTGTCTCGTGTTGATTACAGAACTGTGGTGGTCGTCATCAAACGTTGCTCCGCCAAAGTCTATCAGCTTGATATCTGTGCTGGCAGGACGGAGACGTTTCTTACACAATTCATTACTGTGGCGGGGTCGAGAGCCAGACAATCAGTCTGCAGCAGGATGTTTTCCGGCTTCAAATCAGTATGCGTGAGTCTCAAATGGTGCATGAAATCCGCTGCTTGCAGCATTTGCCGGGCGAATTGCTGCACTTCGTGCATGGAAAAGCCTGCCTAGTCCCTACCTTTGTAGTCGTTTCGCTTGATGATGTCATATAGACTGGGTCCCAAAGGCTCGAACACAAGCACGAAGCTGCTTTCCCAGGTGAAGGAGTCGGTCATGCGAACGATTTTGGACTGATTTTCGGGATCTGCGGTGTTGAGACGCCTGATTATGTCTGCTTCTATGCGGGCAGACGACACATACCTCTTCACCGCCCTAATCACCTTCATCGCCTTGACAGTCTGATCCTGCAAGTCCTCCACTTCCACCACTCTCCCGAAAGTCCCGTCGCCCAGCAGTCCCTTCACCCGGTATCGAGGGGTAACGGCCTGGCCAGAGGTCCACTCGAAGTGGCCGGCGTCTTGCACCTGCACCTTGCGAGAGGAGGGGGAAGTTGAGTGGGAGCGAGAGCGCCTGGCCTCCATTTTATAGGCTGAATGACTGGTATGAGGCGTGGAAGCGGGAGATAGGAAGCATTGGAGTGAGAATTGGGGGGAATGGTGGGGAAGTAGGGAGAGAAGTAAGGACTTTAGGAGGAAGCGGACTTGTTCCTCCCGCATTCATAGGAAAATGCGAGGAAATAGAGATGTCAATGCAGGAAAGGAGACTAATACTGCGAAAGCAACTACTATTTTGGCGTATCACAGTAGCAATAAGGAATTTCCCCATACTTTCCCTCCATTCCGACCAATATCCCCCGCAAATCCCACGTCCTCCCCTAAAATATAGAATATGGCTGCGATGATGACCTCCGTCAACCTCTCCACAGGCCGCAACCCAGTCGGCAACATCCGCGACATCCTCGAAAGCGTCTCCAAACAAGCCTTCCAAACCCAACTCAACCTCCGAGAGGAACTCGAAGGCACTGACTTCAGACTGGAAGAAAGCAAGGGAGAACTAGACCTGCGGGCTGCGGCTTTGGATGTGTTTAAGGAGAGGATTGGCAGGGAGATTGAGGAGTTTCGCAGGGCGCTGGGGCAGCAGTTGGAGAAGTTGAGAGGGGACTTTGAGAGCAAGGAGAGGGAACTGTGTGCGGAGATTGCGGCGAAGGAGCATCAGTGGGGGCAGTGGAGAGCGGAGGCGAAAAGACGTCGGGATACGCTAGAGGCCGAAGCCGCCAACCTGGAGAAGGGAGCACTGGACTACACTGCAGAAATCAAGCAGTTGAGAGACCGCAGGGAGCAGCTAGCGTCGCAGCTTCGTCACCGCCTGGAGCGGGTTGCACAGGTACTGGCGGAGGAGAGCGACAAGGAACTGCAGCTGCTGAAGCAGGTGGAAACCGCGCTGCTGAGCAAGGTGGCCCTGCTTCGGAAGCAGAACTTAGCCGAAGTGGAGCAGCTGGAGAAGGCATGGGAGCTGCAGGCCTGCCAAGTGGACGACTTGGCGCTGGAAGTGGGCCGAGCGTGCTGGGCAGTGCTGCAGACTAAGGAGTAGCATAGCATAGCGGGAAACTGCAGGTAGCATTGGAACAGCTGTCTGGATGCAGACTAGAAGGTGTGTAGTAGTGGAAACTAACTAGTAGGGCTTGACGTTGCTAGTTGCTATTAGCGAGAGCGGCTGCGAGAGCGGTGTCGTAGCGGCGAAGGCGACCTGCGTCTTCCCTGAGTCGTCATCCTATACTTGGAAGATGCACCCAAAGGACCACAGTACTCCCCAGGTTTCGGGTCATGCGGCCGACAACGACGCGCCTTTTCCACCTTTATTTCCTTGCCCTGCAGCTCAGCTTTGTCCATTTGCCTGACAGCTTCGTCTGCGTCGCTGCTGAGTTTGAAGGTGACGAAGCCGAAGCCGCGGGATTGCTTGGTGTTGGGGTCTTTGACGACACGGATGTCGGAAAGGCTACCATAGCGTTCGAAAGCGGTGCGGAGGATGGATTCATCGGTGCTGCGACTCAGGTTGCTGATGTACAGGTTATTCCCAGGGTTAGAGTCCGGATGTTCCGCGGGCGGGTTCGAAACCCCGCCTTTCGGCGACCTTTGTCTACGGTCATCCCTGCGATGGCGGTTTTCGTAGCGGTCGTATGACGAAGACCTGCGGTGTCGGCGGTCTGGTGACCTGCTGTGAGAGTAGCTATGCCGTCTGGGGGACTTCATGCCAGTCCTTATTCAATGTCAGCCATTAGCGCCTAATAGGGCTGCGCGGCTTCCTGCGATTCCGTTCTGCTCCTCGAGGAACTGCACATACTCAAACAGCAGCGCTTCCTGTATACCACCTGCTCGCGCCCTCCATCTCTTCACCAGTTCTCTCACCCCTCTTCTCCACACCTCACACAGCTGTCTCAGTCGCAACTTCCTAACCTGCATAGCAGCTCTCTGCTTGCTTGCCTGGATCTGCTGCTCCAATAGCTCCGCGACCAGCATTTGGTTTCTTATTACTGCGATGTCGGACTCGAAGAGTTGGTCTTGCGGTTTGTCACTTTTCCAGCTAGAAATAGCCTTTAAAAGTACCATTTTGTGGCTTTTTCGCAAAGCATTTAGTCCCCTTTTCAGTGCAAAGTGGGCAGGGTCCGGACTTGCAGATTTCAATTTTCTCCAACATTTCCCGTAGAAAGTAGCTCGCTTGACGGCGGAAATAAAGAGCTTAGCAGCTGCAAATCGCTGTTTTGAAGGCGCTTTAGTGGGGTTTAAAAGTATCCAGCTGAACTGCCAAAGTCTCCTTAGAACTCTGTGCAAGGCTGGGAAAAGGCAGCAAATCCCCATTTTCCACCCTCGTTTTGTCCTTAATTTCCCACAAGCGCGTCTCAAATCCGGAGCAACTTTCAGAAACAGGACATGCGCAAGCTTCGTAGCGCCTCTTTCCCTCCTAGCCTCATACAGCAGACAGCCAACGCTCCTCCCGGTCCATATCGACAAAGCCAACGCCAGTTGGAAGCGACTCGCAGAGTCACTTTCTCGCATTCTGCTATAAAGGGGAAAAAGCTGCCTCCCCCAGCCACTCAGACTCCGCCCCACTATCACACCTGCAAGTTTCGCAGCAGCCCGCAGTACTTCCGGACACAGCACAGCTGAGCGCACCTGCTGAGCTCGGAGTTGCCAGCGGTGCATAGCCTGCGCCTGGCCTCGCTGCACTCTGCGGCTGAGCAGGGTTAGTAGACTTTGGCGGTAGCGGCGGGATTTGTGCTGGCTTTGGAGGAAAATGACATGAAGGACGTCGGTGACGTCGTTGGCTTGCCAGAGATGGAAGCGGTGGACGAGGCGGAAGTCAGGGGCGGTGCGGCGCCAGAGGACAGTCAGAAGTCGCTCCACTGCCCTGAGCTTCCGCATCTGCAGAGTGCCTTTCGAGTCATAGGACTTGTGCACAGCCTCCTGTCTCTGGTCGTAAGGCACTGCCATCATATCAATATCCAGACTTCCCAAGACAAACACTGTCTGAAGAGTAACGGTTAGACTACTTCTTCTTCGGCTTGCGGTCACAAGGCTTCAGTTCAGGGTTTTTCTTGACGTTGTAGCGGGCTTCGGGGTACTTTTCGATGTCTTCGTACCGGCCGTAGTCTCCCTGAGTCGTTCTGAAGCGGGCGTCGCGCATGTCTGCCAGCTTTCCTTCGAGTCTTTGGATTTGCTCTTCGAGGTTGGGGTTCTTTTCTTCGGTGCCTGCGGCGCTGAGGAAGCCCCAGTCGTCCTGCCAGCGCAGCGCACAGTTCGTCTCATTCATAATCAACGACCTCCAGTTGCGGTCGTCCGACACCGGGTCCACCGCTTTTGACTTGGCCGACATCTTGTATAAGCATTAGTCTGCCAACCCGCAGCCCTAGAGAGTGCATAGACTGAGAAAACTAGCGTGAGACAGGTTACTACTCCTCAGCCGCCTCCTCGCCCTTCTTGCCCTCAGGTATGAGCACGTTGTGAATGCTGGGGATCACTCCTCCGCTCGCTATCACGGTGTTGCCCAGCAGACGGTTCAGCTCCTCGTCATTCCTCACAGCCAGTTGAATGTGTCTCGGCACAATTCTGGTCTTCTTGTTGTCCTTGGCGGCGTTTCCAGCCAGTTCCAACACCTCCGCAGCCAAGTACTCCAGCACCGCGGCGGCGTACACAGGGGCGCCTGCGCCGATTCTCTCAGCGTATTTGCCTTGCTTCATGAAACGCGAGATACGGCCGACTGGGAACTGCAGGCCTGCCTTGTGGGAACGAGAGGTCTTCGCTGCGCTTGCTGCTTTGCCGCGACCACCCTTGCCTTTGCCGACTGTGGACATGATTATAGGGGCTGAGGACAGGGCGGTTTTAAAGCAAAGGGGACCAATCAGAGAGTAGATATGGAAACGCAGGGATACAAAGCGGCCAATCACAGGGCAGATTGCGGTTTGGAGGGATACTTCTGCCCACCTCCCGCCTAGACCCCCTACACCTAGTCTCATACACAGACGACTGCTGGGACAATTTGGACTGATTTGGCTGCTTTCTGCGGCTTATTCGCTCTTCTTAGCCACTTACTGGGACTGACTTCCCCTCGAAGACTTATCAAACTCAGCACTAGTCTAGCTACAGGCGGGTAAGGAATTGGGTCTGTGAATGGTCAGAGCAGAAGGGTTCTTCAAGAATCAGAAGAACGAAAGTATGCAAATTCATCATATCTCTTTATAGAGTTCCATACATGGCTTCCAGCCAGCCGCAAAGGCCACATTCTAGCGACTGAGTGAAGTTCGGCTTAGGTGTCAGGGTTGTCTATCGAGGAGTCTAGTTGGACTTTTCCCTCGCAATAGACTCTCGGCCCGCTGAAAATGCGCTTTTATTGGAAGAGTCTTTGGAGTAGAGATGACACAGGACTGAAAACACTCGCTGAATTCAAGCATAGTGGATAGAGGAAATAGTGGACTGCGTGGCATTCCTCCAGAAGTCTATCGAATCCTCGAAACACCCAAATGTCCAGAAAAACAACTAAATATACATTGTCTTCCTCCAAGTATCATTCAACAGTATTGCGGTTTTGCCTATTTCCAAGGAAGTGCATACTGAGGAATCCATACTCGCAAAAACGAAATGAGGCTCCATGTGGAGGACGAAGCTACTTATATGTCTGAGCCAAGACATACGAGGGTGTTTTGCAAGCTGGAGGAGTCTGGAATCGATTGAGGATACTAGTAAGTGGATTGGTGAAATGTAGTGTGAGAAATTCATGGTAGCAAAGGGTCGAATGTCCCTAAAATGTGAATTTTGAACTATATCAGAACTTAATATTTCTCGATTTTCCAGAAAATCAGTTGAAGGATAGAGCGGAATTATAGGGAAATGAAACTTACGAAAACCCCTGAGTCCAACTTCACTCCAATTCAAGCAAAATCTAGGGTATTTCCGCAAGCATTATCCTCTTCCCTGTCAGTTAATCCGAATTCACCAGGAAGTCCGGCTTTGAGGGTAGTGAAACCAGGACAAAGACTACATCCCCAGACCAGAAAAGCTGCCCACCCCCTGGAAGTAGCCTAGGTCTAAGCCTCTCCCAATCTCCCAACTCCATTATTTAACGGAATGACCGAGGCGAGGGACCGCATGCGAAAGCACTCCGAAAGTCACGTGTTCGGCACCCCCACAGCCCGCAAAAGCAACATCCGAGAGTCCGACTCCTACCGCAGTTCCGTCTTCGCACCTCCAGAGCGCAAAGCCGCCCGCTTCAATCCTCACAGGCCGACAGACCACCAAAGTGCTGATTTCTACGATGTGTCCACTACTGCTCCCAGTGAGAAACTGCAGACTGTGGCGCAGTTCCAGCCCAGTTACAAGTATGAGCAGCAGCGACTTGCAGCGAAGCCGCCGCCTCGCTCCTTTACTCCGCAGCCCAAAAGGACGTATGAGCCTGTGTTGAAGGACTTCAATAGCAAGAAGTTGCTTGAAAAGGCGGTGGAGAGGCGGAAAGACCTGCCGAGGGCTGTAACCCCTGTGGAGACACTGAAATCGGAAGTGGGGAATGAGGAGAACTTCCCCAGAAGTCGAGCGGAGTCGGAAAGGAACTTCGTGGACTGGTTCGGCCGACCCCGGCCAAACGCAGCTATTAGGAGGGAGAAAACGCCCACTGCTGCTAGCTGGAAAGACGCCCGCTTTGAGGATAAAAGCACCAGACCCTTGGAAAACTACTCTCCTGCTGCCTTCCGTGACCAGCAACTGCGCTCTTCTCTCGACCCGCCCTCCCCCGTCGTCTCTCGCCCGCAGCACCATGTCCACACTCCTTCCGGCCCTTCGAATCCTAAGCAAATGCGTCTGTTCAACCTTAATCAGGTGGAAATCCAAGACTTGCCGCGACCTGAAGAAGCCCGTTTGGATGCGTTTCTGATCAAAGGCCTGCATGCGAATGCTGACGTACTCTCAGTTCGGTCCCTCTGCCAAGGCCTGCACATAGTCTCAGTAGAGCCGGAATTGGACGATATACAGGGCAAATGCAGGGGCCAGGCGAAGGTAGTGCTCCGGCACTTCCCTGGGGAAGACACAGTGGCCCGGCTTGTAGACCAGGTCAAAGACGCAGGGCTGGACATACAGAAGCACCGTCCAGACCTGGGCAGGAAAAACAACTACACGGATTTGGCAGGACGCACCTTCCTCGACCACCAATTGCAGTTAGAGGAACGTCGCTTTGGAGAGGACCTGCAGAACCCGAGACTGAGCAAGCAGAGACTGCTGGGCAGTGCAGCGGACCTGTTCGGCAGCAGTGCAGCTCTGAAGCAGTTCCATGGACAGGTGGGGAAGGCCGGGGAAAGCGGAGATAAGGAGTTCAGACAGTGGGAGACTGTGAAGAAAGGGAGGAGTCAGACCCCCGGGACCAGCGGAAAGGTGCAAGCGGACAAGGGCTTTTTGCGCCCCACAGAATCGTGGAAAAACAAGGCTAAGTAGGTCTGCTACCTGTACCCACTACTACCTGCAGACTGCTTAGGGACCTAGGAAAACGTTCCAAATGGCAACTGAGCAGTCTTCGCTCACAGTGACGATTTGCTTCTCGTCCGGTGCCCAGCGCAGTCTTGTGATGGGTCCAGAGTGACCAACGCACTGCGCAGCGCACGCCAAGTTGGTGAGGTCGAACACATACAGCTCCCCACTCGCTGCCCCTGCAGCCATATACCTGCCCCCCGGGCCTATCTGTATCGCATTCAACTGTCCTCGGAAAGGGATGTACTGCACTGGGTTCGCTTCGTCGCAGTCCCAAAAGAGGATGTTGTTCCCCACTCCACAGGTCACTAGTTCTAACTCACTGTCCAGTCTTTGGGTCATGTCGCAGAAAGAGCCGTTGCCGATTTCGTGTCTGGTGATTCTGCGCTCTAATTTGAGGTCGTAGGAGTTGATGACGCGGTCGTTTCCACATGTATGGATGATGTGGGGAGTTTTGACGTCTGGGAAAACCCGGGTGACGGAGCGGCGGTTATCAGTGAACTGCGTGATTAATTGGTGGCTTTGCCGGGCCCATAGTCGCACAATGCCGTCTTCTCCCCCACTGATGATATAGTTCTGGTCTATATAGAGAGCGGTGATGCCGCCTCTGTGTGCGTTCGGCACTTCCCAGACTACCGCCCCTGTCCCAGGGTCGTAATACCGCATAAAGCCGTCCTGCCAGCCAGTCAATATCTTATCATCTTCTGAAATCGCACAGGCAGTGCCCGCTACTCGCGTGCTGGGCCCGGCTCTGAACAGGACTGAGTAGTTTCCACTGTCCCAGAGACGTACAAACCCTGCTGCGTCGATTACGCAGAATCGGTCGGAACGGGAGCCGAAGGCGATGTCTTTGCAAGGCCCCACGTGGCTTTCTGCGAAGATCACGTTGGACAGGTCTCTGGTGAGAGCTCGGAAGATGCAGCCGAGGCTGGTGCCGCAGATCAACTCGCTGCCGTCAGGGCTGGAGTTGATAGAAACCACTTTGCCGGGTAACTGCGCCTCAGCCACCACTCTCCAGTCCTTATCCCCGCCCGCCAGTTTCTTGAGTCTGCCATCCCCCGACCCCACAAAGAGGTCCCCCCGCACCTCCGTCATCGCAGTGATTCCATTGGTCGAAATCGGCAAACTCGCTCTGAAAATCCTAGAAGCCAGGCTGAACACACACACTTCCCCACTCTGCGTGCCAGTGAAGGCGTACTCCCCGTTCTGACTGACAGCCGAGCAGGTGTACTTGCGAGTGAGGCCGGTGCTGGGCAGCTGAATGCCGGTGTTGGTCATTCCGTAGGTCATGCTGGCGATGTTGAAGTCGAGATTGTTGAGTTGGGCTTGAGCGAAGTAGGCCTGAAAAAGGGTGTAAGAAGGGTGTTTGCCGGCCCCGGGCAGACCTTGATTAGAGTCTCTAGTGGGTCCCCAGGCGAAGGTCAATAACGGCTGTTCCGTCCGCTTGCTGTAGACAGTGCTTCCGTCCTTACTATCCCAGATGATGAAAGCGCCGTTGTCAGCCGCAGCAGCCAGGAAGTTGCCATCGTTGGAGAAGCGCAGACATGTAGTTTGTCCAAACAGTCCCATGAACTGGGCCAAAGGCTGTCTCTGGGTCAGGTCCCACAGCACCACGGGAGCCTCTGGAGTCTTGGCGCGCTGCGACCCGGCCTGGCCGGAGGCGAGGAGAGACCCGTCACTGGTGATTGCCAGGGCAGAGACGTCTGCGTCGTGGCCGCGAAGGAAGTACTGCAGGTGGCTGTCTGAGAGACTTTCCACAGCCACGAGGGCGTCCACTCCGTAGATGATGGTGTCGCGGGCTGCGGGGTGGAAGATGAGAGTGTTCTGGTACTTCCCCGTGTAACCGAAGAGATGCTCGAGCTCCAGAAGGTCGGCCGCCATTACTAAGAGTCCAGACCTAGGCCAGCACTACACTGGTAGCTGAGGTCCTAGGGGAGGCTATTTGACTGGGGCAGGTGTGGAAAGTGGGGTAGACGTGGAGGTTCATTTGGTAATATTGAGGATTTGCCTGTTTTCAGGCCTCATTTTGGCCTATTTCTCCCTTCATCCTGGACACATTTCAAATTTTGCGATAACAAATCGCTTCAAACATTTCCGAAATCCCAACCCAAATCCCATTTATTCATCAAGCAAACCCCTGCTAAAGCCTACTTCCCCCTACCCTCCCTTTCACCCATTTCATCGCTAGTTTAAATATACCCCCGGGCGCGAAATGGCCAACATCCCTCCATACATCGAAGCCCTGCAGCGAGACCTGACGGCTTCCCACCGCCCTGAACGAGTGCTGCTGAAGTACGCCTACTGCATCACTCGCGACATCACTTTGGCGGAGATATACAGGACGCTGGGCTTCAATGCAGAGAGGAATTGCTTTGATGAGGGGCTGGAGAGGGACAGAGTCGTGGAGTTGATAGGGCAGGAGTATGGGGTGGCTGCGCACTCCAATATAGAAAGTCTACTAGTAGCGTCTGTGACCGCAACCCCTATCAAACCTGCGGAGCACGACGAAGAACTGCGCAGCTCCTTCCACCGCTCCTACACCGACTCCCACCTCTCCCTCGCCCCCACCCGCGAAATCGGCATCGAAAGCGCCTACCCCGAAGCCAGCGAATTCTCCACTCCTCTGCACAAAAGACACCTCTTTTCCACTCCCCGGCCCAACCGCACCTACCACAGTGTCAGCACCAGGGCCAGTCGCCTCATTACGCCCAACTCAGTCACGTCTCTGTCTGACGACGAAAGCGATTTCGACCCTGTGAAGTCGTCGAAAGGCCTAAAAAGCCTCACAATTCAGGTGAAACAGATTCTTTTGACCAGGAAAAACATTTCCTACCAGGAAGTTGCAGCGATTCTGACTCGGGAAGTGTGTGGGAACAGCAGTGAGCGGGTCAGAGAGGAAAAAAACATCAAAAGACGCGTTTATGATGCGATTAATGTGCTGATAGCCGCTGGAGTCCTGGACAAGGACGAGCGGGGCGTGTTTATGAGGAATTCGGGGGAAAGCAGAGAGGCAGTCGACATGGAAGAGGAAGTCCTCGCCCTGCGCGACTCACTCCGGCAGAAACGCACCCAACTCACAGACCTCCTCAACCGCTTCCTAGCCGTGCAGCATTTAATCCACCGCAACGCGCAAAGCAAGGAACCAGTCGACTCCCTGCCCTTTCCTTTCATTGTGCTGGGTGCGGAGGACTCGCCTGAGAACGCGGTGAGGGCTAGGTAGGTGCATATCATCACGAATCGCCCGTGCACGAACTTGCTGGTGAAGTTCGAACAGCCGATGGAGATGCTGGGAGACATGGAAGTGCTGCTGCACTTAGGTTTGCACCACATGAGTCTGCAGATGCTGACTCATTTGCTGCCGCACAGGGACCTGTTCAAGTATGTGGACGGCAGCTTTCGCCTTTAGTAATTGAATTTCCCTACTTCTACCTAAAATTGCGCTTCAATAGCTTCAAACGGAGCCTAAAAAGCAGCAAAAAAGCGGAATTCAGAGTAAAAAAGCCGCTTTTTTAGGGAAAATATGAGACATTTAATGACTTATAACACACTTTTTCAATGGTATCCGCTTAAAATGGCCTATTAATAGCCAATAAAGGCCTATTCCCATACTATAATCCCAATAAATGCCGAAAATGATGGACCAGCCCTCCTCTAACCCCAAAAACTCCCACAAGCGAAGTCCATATCTGCTCTTTTTGAAGGAAAAACGCTTGGAACTGCTCTCTTTCAACCATTCGCTTTCCAAAGCAGAGCTACGGAGTGCTATAGTGGCGGCCTGGAAGAGACTTTCCCCTGCTGAAAAGATGCAATATCGCCCTGAAAGAGAGCGTTTACCGGCTAAGGTGGAACAGAAGCACCCGGATTTGCTGTTGGAGTTGGGGAAGGCACTGAAGTCGCTGGCCAGTTACTTTTTTGTGAGGCCGATTTAGCGTAATATTTGAGTTTTCATACATTTCTGGGACAATTGCATAACTGTTCGAGAGATTTCACATACGTTTTGCTTCTCTGCTGCTTTATAGTAGAATTGAAGGTTGCTGAGGGGAAGGGCAGTTCGGACTGTAGGGACAAAGTATAGAAATGACGGCTGTGCTCGTGTCCTGTCCGCTCTCCACCCGCACTATAGACCTACTCGCCGCCCAGCTCCGAGAACTCCCCCCTGCCACTCACCTCCTCGCCACTTCCCACTGCATATCCGAAGCCCACCGTCTCCTGTCCCTGACTCAGTGTTCCCCGACTGAAGACAACACTTGGACTGAGGATGCATCTGAAGCCTTGAAAGCAGTGCTACAGAGGGAGGAAGTTGTAGTGGTGGTGGTGGGACAGGAGGAGTTTAATGCTGTGCTGCAGAGTAGGGAAGACACTGCTATGAAGGTGTTTGCGATAGACAATCAGTCGGTTTTAGCAGTGGTGACGGCTGCGGAAGCATGGGAACGGCTGTGCTGGCAGGGCAGAGTGGATACAGTGCACAAAGCTGTGCTGAAGGCAGTGCAGAACCAAGTGAATGCAGGACTAAAGGAGATCATGATAGTGTTTGAACGGATACAAGCCAGGCAACTTCAGCTGTTAAGCGACCTATTTGAGTCCAGACTGGACATTATCGAGCTCTCGACGAACGCCTGCCTTGCCAACTTTGAAATCCTTACAAGACGTGTTTTAGCCCAAAGCTCAGACGTCTTACAAGTAATTCCACTGCTAACCCAAAAGTTCCTCTCTCTTGACTTCACTTCCTCAGCCATAAAGACTCCTCCAGCTCCGCCTATCAGACTTCCGCGTCCTGCTCCCCAGAGAGTAGCGTCTGAGTCTCTGCCTCAGGACTGGCAGGCGAGAATCTGCAAGTTGGAGCACAGTCTGGGCGAACAACTGAGTCAGGAGGCACTAGCAGTGCTCATGAACCTCTCTGGAGCAGATTTCCGGAGTGACGCAGACCTCATATCTGCACTGCTAGCCTCGGCCTAATAGATAATTCATATGGCGCTATGCAGACATGTTACAGCTTCATCGTAGCCTGAATGCTTGAGCTTTAGCGATAGGAGGAATCGGAGTTTTGAGTGATATTTGACAATTCTTGGCCGCTTTTCAGCGCCTAGAGCCGTCTTTAGGGCTTCAATAATGGTTGTCACCACTTCTAAAAGCGACAGGTTGTCTATATCGATTGTGCGTTTCGGATATATACCAACTGCCAATAGAAGCTATAGAGTAAAGCCTTCCATTAGTTCTCTATACAGCATATATATCCTGGCCAACGTATACAGAGACTCCAGGACCACCCTGCTTTGGGTCCAAGCACTGGCTCCTTCCCACCTGAGCCTCAACATCACCCGGGAGGCCTGCAGCTACCTCCAATTGCCTGGTATCAGCAGCGGGCTGGCACACAATCAGATATTTCAACTTCTGTACCATGCGAAGCGACCCTCCTATCCTTCTTGAAGGAATGGAGTATCTTTGTGAGAGCACTTGTGTAGTAGTGGGAGTCAACACTATGCTTGTTTCTGGCGGATCTCACTCAGTCCAGGACAGTTCCCTTGGAGATATGAAGTTCGGACATGCCGGTTGCGGACTTGTGATGTGGAAAGGGGGGATTCATGCATTTGGCAGTGTAGTCGGAGAGCACGACGAGTGCACGAAATGCGAAAGAATGAGTGTGAGGAGGGAAATTTGCACTAGGAGTGATTTTGAAAAGGCAGTGGAATGCAAGTATATAAGATGACTGCGAGTAAGACGCACTACACTTAGAAAACTGGGAATTCATATATATTGTTAGGAAAGTCTTGCTTCTCAATGATGATTTCGGGGTTGAGGGTAAGCAGCCTGGAGAACTGCATACTTACATCGAGGTGTTTCGGAACGTCTGTGATTGATCTCTGCAAACCGTCTGAAACAAGTTAGATCACGTTCTGAAAAGTGGCAATTTCAGTAGTATCGACTTTGGACTCAAACTCGGTCAGTTCGGTGTCAATGTCAGATTTCAATTCTAAGCGGAAATAGTCCAGCCCGTTCTTAAAGTCTGATTTCACAGCTGCCGTCTGATAGCGTTCAGTAGATCGCTGATGCTTTTGAGTAATTTGTGGCTCTTGAGTTGGTTAATGCCAGAGACGGGTACTCGGGGCCGCCTTGAAATCGGTCAAATGGTGCTTCCCCTAAGTAACTTCTGCCTTTCAGCCGGTCTTGGCGCTAGCACTTCGACCTTCCTGTTTTCGCATTATAAAGCGAACGGCTAGCATTAAAATGCACTGTAGGACTCCACGAATCGTTCTTATTTCAAATCCTAACAACTCGAACTAACTCCTTTGCTCATTCTCTACGTGTCGCAGTCTTGACTACCTTTTCTCTACTTTGTGAGGGTTTCAGTAGTTACTCTTTTGACCGATAGCAAGCTCTTCAACAGTGTTGCAGTTCACAAATATATCTGCATATCACTCGCAGTACGGACAAATACACCGACGATGTTTCTGCGCTCCGCCTTTTTCGAGTGATTGGACAAGTCACAGAGATGCTAAACCCTTCGCTTACTGCAAGCTACTGCACAGTCATAAGGGCGTCATAGTTTTCGTGTATTCAAAAGGTCTGGCGAGACTACGAAGAGTCTGGGAATCGGAGGCTTAGACTAGGATAAGGTGATAGGACTTAAATGCAGACTGCTGTCTATTCGAAGTGAAGCCTGGACTTATGCCTAGTGCTGGTACACCTACGCAGACTTCATACTAGGTGTTAGGCACTTCATACTAGCTGCTAGAGTACAGGGCAATCCAATATAGGAGTAGTCACCAACATACAAACAGCCTGACGATTATAGATGATGTTAAGAGTATGAGCCTTACCGCTGTGTAGCATCTAGGAGAGAAGCAGAGAAAAACTTCAACAATCAGGCTAAGGCCCGAAGAGCTCAATTCCTTATTCCAGAGAGGTGCAAGTTCGTGCTGAAAGTGTTGTCAGAGGGAGAGCCAATATCCGAATTTCTAATGAAGCACTTAACAGGCCACTAGAAAGTGAAAGCGAGTTCAACCTTTACTACCACCATTTCACCGATACATAGATACCAATAAAATGCTTCTACTCATATAACTCTTCTTATGCATTCAAACAGTTCATTTATAGGCTTTGCCATTATGAGCCGCAGACCTACTCAGTGTTATGGCTGCAGGAAGTGCAGGCCTGCTTGTAGCCTCGGTCTCGCGGAAACTGGGTAGCAGTCCTGCGTTTCCAAGCTTTTCCCCACTCGTTCAAGGAAGTCCCAACTGCTGTGCTCAAGTTGAGTCCTACGGCATACAGAAGATGGGGAGATTTGTCAGCGGCTTCCTAGGCAAAGCAAGGAGTTCGGGAAGAGCGGCGTATCAGTACCTGTGCTGGGTTCTAGGCTACAACTGCGTCTTTCTCGTGGAATACTTCGCTTTGGACCTCATCATGGTGGAGGTGTGTCGTGGTATCAGAGCTGGGTATTAGGATTTAGATAGATTTGTGACAACTGAGTATTGTAAAATTACTGATTTAAGCGAA
>Ga0247837_1002413_pt1 | contig 35550 bp, 25 predicted proteins | sample LaCtaG_2_FD_187115 | JGI IMG/M metagenome (GOLD analysis project Ga0247837, IMG submission 187115) | Freshwater microbial communities from meromictic Lake La Cruz, Castile-La Mancha, Spain - LaCruzMarch2015_14.5m | ecosystem: Environmental > Aquatic > Freshwater > Lake | place: Spain: Castile-La...
ACACCCTAAGCTTTTTCTTATCTAAATTTTAATTTTTATATCACTATTGTGTGAATGGTTTATAATTGAGGTACTCTTTTGAATTTTTTTAGTTTATCTCTTGTCATTCCTTTTGTTTTCTGTGGCTCTTTTATTTTCAATATATCGATTGACTAGTGAACTCGCATTACCTCCTTATCGTTGCATTGCTTGTTTCGAATCTAGCTGACTTACTCTATTGGCTGTAATATGTCTGGTCGTCAAACTCGTGTAGACGCCATCATCCGTGAGGCTACCTTCATGACCAAACCCTCTCTCAAAGTTCGCCCCGTCTCCGGCTTGTCAGTTGAGCTCTCTCCTCCTCCTCGCTTCGCTCGCAAGTCTCCCGGCAGTGGGCTGAATCCTTCTTATTATAGTACGAGGTCCGGCATCCTCAATGCCACCCAGCCACAAGTTGCAGGCAAGCTGGGAGGAAACAACTACATACACATCCTGAAGCTCAAGAAGAGCAGATCTGTGAAACGAACTGACCCGACCTTCACAGAACCTTCCTCCCTTCTCAGTGCCAAAAGTGCTTCCCTGCTGTCCTCTCTCGTCACCAGTCCTAAGGGCTCGCCCCAACGCGTCTTTGCTCTGCCTAGGTCCTTCGAAACCTCTGCAATTGAATGCCGCTGTGAGGACGCTCTGCCTTGTTCTTGCGGAAAACGTGATCTCACCACTCCCCCCGCGAAGTGGCTGGAAGACCTGACAGCGAAGTGCACTCTAATGTCCCTAGCCACGAAGACTTGCAAGCAGCAGCTGCACTCCCAGTCCAAGTACGTCAGAGAGAGACTGCAACTCTACACGCGAGAAACGGAATTGGCTCTGAGGAGCCAGCGGAGAGAAGCCAGCTTCCTCGTGCGGAAGCGCATGCACGAAGTGTCAAGACGACTGCTCGCCAATGAGTTCGTGTAAATGGCTTTTATGCAACCGCCGGTTACCTACAAGGTAGTCGCGGAGCCCTACAGAGTGCCGGAGGGCGCCGTTCCCTTCTCAGGTGTGCCCAAAGTGCGTCCAACACCCATGGATCCGCGAGTGAGGGAAACAGACGTGCAGAAATCCCAGCCAGAGTATCTGCCGAAGAAGAAAGTGCGCAGCACTGGGTCTCTTCCGCGTCCCGACTTCAACCCCTACACACTTATGGACTCTCAAGGCACCTTCACAAGGACCAATGGCCTGGGCGCCTTCATGATCGGCTCCGAGGACTGGGTGCGCAAGAAGGAACAGCATGAACGGCGTCAGATCTATGCGAGGCAAGTGTTGGAAACCAATCACGCAATGATCGTTCATCAGCGGCCCAAGAGAGACTCACACAGTCCTGTCCCGCAGAGCACACGCCAGCGAGCCCTCGCCTTCGCTAAGGGAATCAAGAAGCCCACTATCGAGCCCAAGTCCACCGTCGCCTCTCACAGAGTGGTGTTGCCAGACCCACTTGACCAGTTGGAGGCGCGGCATGTCCAACTGAGGGGTCGAGTAGAGAGCTTCAAGGCCTACTTGCTGTGAACTCCTAGTGCTGAATCTATAATAGGCTTCGCAACCTGCTTAATGACATATGCAAAAACATCTTAGCAAATTGACGAGCGGTTCAACCACTTCAAGTCATCACTGGCACACAGTACAGTTGTTTTACCATGCAGCTTTTCGCTTTTCTCACATTCAGAAAGAGATTCAGACCTACGGAGCTTCGAAACTCGTGTACTCGGTGGCTGTGCCTTTAACTCAGTACTCAGATAGTCCCGAAGCTACAGGCCACTGGACTCTCCTGCCCTCAAGTCGAATTCTCACAGTGTGGCATTACCTCATGTACCTGGTGCTGCTATGGACAGCAATTGTGGGCACATTCGTTCTGTGTTTCCTCAATGCCGCAGAGACACAGGCGGAGCGCTTGGAAGTGTTGCTGCTCGTGCTGTGTCCTTTGGACCTTGTCGTTTCCTTCCTTAGTGCGTACAAAGGGCCAGGTCGGCAGGTGGTGACGAGTCCTCAGCGGATAGCTGTTCACTACCTCCGATCGTGGCTGGCACTGGACTTACTGGCCTCTGCAGGAGTGCTGACTTCGCCTTGCCAACAGGTACTGCCCCCTCCCTTCGCTGGGCTGCTGCCTTATCTCGTACACCTGGCTCAAGTGGTGAAACTGGTGAAACACAGCAAACAAATCAAGTGGACGAGACCATTGAGGCGAGCCTTGGGACCTATTGCCCTGCGAATACTACGATTGCTGTGCTTACACCTAATGATAACCCATGTCTTGGGCTGTCTGTGGTATTTCTTGGCTCGCTGGGTCCAGTTCCAGCCTGAGTGCTGGGTAGTGCGTTATGGTTACCTAGACAAGTCTCCCTTGGACAGCTACATCGCCAGCATCTACTTCATTTGGACGACTCTGGCTACAGTGGGCACTGGGGACATAGCGGCTTACTCGCAGGAGGAACGTGCCTTTACAGTGGGACTCATGCTTTTCGGTGTGGGGTTTTTGTCATACACTATCAGTACTGCCTCTGCCTTGCTGCAGAACTCTGAAGCCAGCGAGCTCACCAGGAAACTGGAGAGTGTGAGGGACTTCGCCCAGACTCTGTCGCTGTCCAGCCAGCTAATGCAAGAGGTGCAGGCACACTTGAGCTACGCAGCGAAGCACGAAAGCAGGAACTGGCAGCAAGAGCTGGACAACCTCCCGCTCTTCCTCGCTGCCGAACTCAGCCTCTTCATGCACCACCGCCTAGTGGCGGAAGTGAGCTTCTTCCAAGACAAGGAGCCATTCTTCATTTCCGAGGTGTTTGCTCTGCTGCAAGTCTCTGCCCTGGAAGAAGGCAAGACTGTCTACAAAGAAAGCAGCTTCCCGAGCAAAGTCTACTTCCTGCGAAAGGGCAGAGTGGACCTGCTTCAACAAGAGTCAGTCTTCGTCACCTACGTCCAAGGCTCCTACTTCGGCGAGCTGGAAATGCTGTGGCGCACCCCAAGGACTTCCACAGCTCGGACACAGTGCGCTACTGAACTGCTCGTGCTGCCCAAGGATCACTTCCTTCGAGTGCTGGACAAGTACCCCGCTGTCAGATCGGAAGTGCTGGAAATCGCTCATATCCGCCAGGCTCGCAACACTCTTCTACTCAAATCTGTTCTGGGTGAAGGGGGTGTGAAGTCTAGCTCACTCGCACTCAATCGAAAGCAGTCGATGAGGCATCTCAAGCAGCGGGAGAACTACCGGGTCAACTGGAAGCGCCTCAATTCACTGGACAATTCTCTTCACAGCAAATGGAGCTCCGCATCCAAACAAACCGACTCCAATCAATTAATATCTGCAGGACAAGCATTTGTGCCCAGTGAAAGTCAAGCCCGCCATAACATCGTGCGCAGAAAGCGGAAATCAGTGCTGGCATCTTCTATGAGCGAAACTCTCAATGAACAGCAGTTGACGCTCAGCCGCAGAGCCATGAGTTACTTGGCGATCCTGAGACGGGAGTATGAGACCTTGCAAGGTGAGATGGCGACAATGGAGAAGGAGCAGAGACACTTGGCAGCAGCGGTGGAGGAATTAAGTGGCTGTCGTTAGCTCTTGGCTGTAGACAGCTGTGTCAACCCGACCTAGCAATAACTATTGAAGTGAAAAGGCAAGAGCTGGTTTGTCCACTGGCTCACCACCTTCACAGTTCCGAATGTGGCCATCCCACTGGCAGCCAGAGCGAACATCAGACCTAGGAGATAGAGCAGGAGACTGCTGCGGACGTAGCGCTGCATCCCCAGGAGGCTTCCGAGCACGCCCGCCAGGCCAAGAAAGGCGCCGTACTCGTAGTGGGCCTGCCCGGCCACAGCGAATTGCAGGAAACTCAGGGAACTGATGAAGAAGCAGAGCACGGTGCTTGTTGCGGTGACCCCTTCTGCTCGAAGTCCATAGGCACGCAGCAAGGAAGTCACGAGGGAAACTCCGGGCACACCTAGCAGTCCCATGCCCAAAGCAGTTAGCAGTGCAGTAACCGCCAACTTAGTCCCATTCCAAGGCGTCCATGCGAGTCTGTCCGCTTCCAACTGATATCCCAATTGCCTGTACTGCATGTACTCCCGCACCTGAAGAAAACCTAACCACCCTGTTATCCCTCCACAGAACAAGGAAAACACCAGTGTAAACACCCAATATTGCTCACTGCAAAGCGATAGCCCCAGCACTGAAGGAATCCCCTTCCCACCTCTCACCAGCACAAATGCAAGCAGTAGCAAGTACAAGCACACCACAGAAGCAGGCTCTGACCAGTGAATTTCCTGCTCTTCAGTCTGCAATTGCTTCGACTCAGTTTGCAGCGATTCCTCTCTTGAAAGCGCTATTCCCCTGCCTAACTCTCACTGTGCAAAGATCCTCACTGCTTCGAACACCTGAGTGAGTAGAAGCAGGCCGAGCAGCAGCCACTCTGGCAGCACAGCATTGCCCAGCACACCGAAGCTGGTGCCCAACAGCAGCGGCCCACTGAGGAACAGGACCAAGCGGTACTCTACTGGGCTCGAGTGTTGGTGAGCCAGAGCAACTGCCAGCCCTCCACAAATGACTAAGTTGACAATGGGCAGAGTTTGGTGTGCGGAAAAGCCCCCTAGCCAGATGAGCAGAGGGACGAACACAACTCTCTCTGTGACTCCTGCGAAGGTCGCTAGCGCTGATAGGGCAACAATACAGAGCCAGAGACTCCCATCTAGCAGTGTAAGTGGCCATACTTCCTTGTGTACACACACTCCCTCCTCGCAGGCACTCAGCATGTGGCAGCCGTAGTCTACCAGACAGCGGTCCGCGTAGGTTCCCAATGTCTCCATTATGCTATTGTTGGATAGAAGGGTGCGAGCCAAGCCTGCCACCACCTGTTTCCCTCCCAGCCACAGACCCCGGCTTCTCAAGACTCGCAGAGAGAAGAGACACCATTACAACCTCTCCGACACTCATCGAAACCAATTCCTCAATGTCAACCTGCGCTCTCTGCAGCGACCCAACCAGTCCTTCCAAGAGTCTCCGCCCAGAACTAGAGAGTCCCCTCCTTTCCGTCTCTCCCTGCCTGCAGATCCACTGCTCGGCACCATTCAATGTCCTCTTAACAGTCCTGACTTCCCTCCAGTCTCCGACTCAGACCACCAGTCAGGCCGCTGCTACTGCTACTTGTGCACCTGCGAGGAACACCTCTGTCCCTACAAGAAGCGACCTAGACAGGTGTTTGTGCCAGAGGGGCAGCGGGACAACATCGACCAGGTCGAGTTCCTCAACAAGCGTCTGGAGTTCCTCACTGTCACAGCGCCCCTGCCCAAACCCATGACTGGAACTTCCGCTGGGTCGAGGCGATACCATCTCACCTCGCAACTCACAGGCTGGGAGGACAGCTTGGAAGCCAAGCGGATTAGAGGTCGAGTCAGACGGTCCAATGAGACCTGGGACCCGCTCGACAAAACGGATGTATCCATGCGCTTCGATACACCAGAGGACAGGACAAAACTACCGGAGCTGCGCCATATGACTGTGTCTGTAAAGAAGCACGACGGGGAATGGAGCCCTGCTAGTGTGCTAAGAAACAGCAGACTGCGGGTGACAACGGAGTAATCTTCCTAGCATGGCTTTCTCACAACCAGCCCACCCCTAAACCATACTCAAAACGGATATCAAATATTAAAGCCCGGAGATGAGACAAGTCTGGTTGCTCAGCTGTGGACTGATTTCCCTGTGTGCTGCTCTCCAACTTCGAGCCAAAGCGAGTCTGAGGCAGGAACAGACTGGAACTGTGGATGCCGTGCTTATAGAGGACGTGGACGACTTCACTGAGTGGGCCTACAGGTATGCAGGGCTGGATTATGATGAGGACGATGAGTATGAGGTACGGACTAGTCCTGTGCAAAACGCCCTCGTTGAAGGCAACTGGCAAAACGGCCAAGTCACACTATTAGACCGAGATGAAGCCAATGACAGCGACAACCCCGCTATGGCTCGCTTCCAATCTTTCATCGACGTCTCTCCTGCTCAAAACCCCTTCGACCGCGATGTGGACGAACTGCCTGATAGTCCTGATGACAAGGGGAAAGACCACCGCAAAGGGGATATGGCCTTTCTGCTGGTCTCTACGTTCGACCCTGACACTTTAGGTTCGGGGCAAGTGTGGGCGGTACCGAGGGATCACACAGACAGAAGTTTCGTCCTCTTGGGTGGACTGCAGACCCCCACAGGAGTGTGTTTCGACCGCAACCACGACTTCTTGTATGTCTGCGACCCAGCTCAGGCGAGCATTTACCAGTACGAAATCGACTGGTCTGACAACAGGTTCATTTTGGGAAGTGACCAAGTGGCCACTATTGTGCAGGCGGGAGTGCCCACTGCATGCACTGTGGACGCCTACGGCAACCTCTACTACACTGACCTCCTCAACAACACCATTCACATGGTTGACTATTTGGATCTATGGTCCGGCTTCATAGGACAAGATGTCTTGCTGTACCAGCAGACTGATGTGAGTCTACCCCGGGGCATTGACGTTTACAATAGCCAGACCCTCTACTGGCTCAACAGTGCAGACACGCAGAACTCCGGACTGATCGTGAGCGCTCCAGCCGAGGAAGAAACCCTCAACTCCGAGACCATCACTGTCAATCTACGCGATGAAATGAGAGGCCAAGCCTTAACGCTCAGCTCCAACTACGCCTACTTCGCAAGCACAGATGGCACGGTAAGTTACTAAGCAGGTTTGGGCATACGACTACATCGGCTCTCCCAATCTCTACTTGAAGTCGTCCAACTTCTTCAGAGACCCGAGAGGCATTTGCTACGGTGACCATGACGTCTACGTAGCAGACTACGCTCAGGGCCAAGTGTGGTACTTCGCCGATAATAAGAAAGAAGAGGTGGATGCCAAACTGTTCCTGCAACTCACCAACGCATATGCACTAGCCTGCATAAACGATTAACTATATACCTAGTTTTCCTTCCCTTCATGGGGTCGGGACCAGGTGCGAGCGCTGTGGCCGCACAGGGCAGCGTGTGGCTTGCGTTGGTAGTGGTACTTTTCAAAGAGCGCAGCTACCAAGCTGCTGCTGCATTCGTGTTTTGCTGGCTCTTCAGCCTCTTTCGCCTGAGACTCACTCGTTATCCAGGCGTGCTTGAGGATGTCGCTGCAGGCAGGACGACGAGAAGGCTCGATTGTCAGCATTTTCTGGATCAGGGCTCTGGCCAGTGGCGGGATGGATACAGGCAAGTCGAACAGACCCCGCTGGATTTTGGAGTACAGGTCCTTGTCAGTGATGCCTTTGAAGGGAAAAGACCCTGCCAAGAGTGCGAAGAGCAAGACACCAAGCGCCCAGATGTCCGCTTGCGCTGCACTGTACTCCTTCCTGGCCACTATTTCCGGAGCCATGTAACTGGGAGTGCCGCAAAACATGCGAGACCTCTGTCCCGCCACAGTCTGAGTGGAGAAGCCGAAGTCTATAATCTTCACCTCTCGGTTTTCATCCAACAGCACGTTTTCCAACTTGATGTCTCTGTGAGCGATGCTCTTCGCATGGCAGTACTGCAGTCCAGTCACTATCTGCACGAAGACCCTGCGAGCCTCGGCTTCCTCCAGCCTGCGCAGAGCCCTCTGTTTGAGGTAGCCATGCAATGAGCCGCCTTGCACATATTCCATAACAAGGCAGATCTGCTTGGAAGTGTTGATTGCTTCAATTAGGCGCACGCAGTTACTATGTTGCAGCTGGGCCATTACTTCAATTTCTCTGCGTACATTGCGACGTCGATGAGGGTCCATCATTTTAACCTTGTCATAAATCTTGATAGCGACTTTGTGACTGGAGGTCTTGTCCAGGCCCAGCTTGACTGAGGCATAAGCGCCCTGTCCAATTTGCCTGCCAATGGAGTAGGTGTCGAGTGAGCCTTTGAACAGAGCTGCACTGCCGAAGTCAGGCACAGGGTCAGGGCGGTTGCTGGGCGTCTGGGAACGCACTTTGTCTTCTTTGTCACAAGGCTTGGGCAGGCCGAGTGGAGGCTTGCGCAGACGAGCACTGATAGGGGACTCGTCTCTCGCGCCTGCCTCAGTCCAGTGCTTCAGGAGAGTGGCTAGACAGGAGGAGTCGGGCAGATGTGGACGACCCTCAGTCATGTTCAAACGTCCGTTTTCCTGCGAACTCATCGTCCCGCCCAGGCTATTGACCTCCGCTAACGGTCTTTTCCCTTTCATATTTTAAGCTAAAAGCGGGATACACTCTAGTTCACATAGCCAGAGAACAGGGCAGCGTCGGAACTGCTTTCGCTGTGGGCCTGGGCAGCCTGGGCGGCTTGGCGGAAGACTCGCCAGGGTCGGTGGGCGGAGTGGGGAGGATAGGGCATGGACAGGGACTTGTGGTGAGTGCGGGACAGCTGCGTGACAGTCATGCAGGCAGCGCTCCACTCAGGCCGCTTCTGCTTCACCTCCGACTGAAGCACAGGTCTGTGGTACCTCCTCAGCACAACTGACCTGTTACGTCCTGTGGTAGGTCTCGAGCCCTCCGCTCCTTCCTGCCGCTGCAGTTCAAACGACCGCACAGCTCTCAAAGGACATCCCTCGGCCTCACTTCCTCTGCCCTGGGGACTGCTGACCCTCTCCATCACTTCGAATTGCCCCAACTCATAGTGCAGTCGGTTCGAGTCTGCAGAGTTCTTAAGCGAGACAATAGATTGATAGCGTTTTCGAAGTGCAAGCGGTGAAGGAATGCGGGCCAACCGATAGGTCTTTTGCGATAGTTTTACAGGGAAAGCGGGAGTAGGAGAGCACACACGCACTCTGTCTCGAGAAAGAGCGGGCTTCAGAGGAGACGGCTGCGGGGAGGGAGAACTGGGCTTGCTGGTCTTCTCTGGGGACAGTACGAAGGGTGCGGACTTGGCCTGGGGACTTTGCAGGCTTTTGCCTATCTTGTGCACCTCTACAGTGGGGCCAAACGCCACTATGCCTGCCAGTCCCTTCTGATGTCGGGAGGACATCCATAAATCACTGAGGTCTTTGCGCACTGAGTGCAGAGCTTTGTCGAGCTTGGTAACAGTGAGGCCTTGGGGAGTGCAGCGGACCGTGTTGCGGAGACGAGAGTGGAGTTGGGACCTGTCTCCCATAGGCACCGTAATAATGGTGATGAGAAACTTGAATTCACACTAAGTGGTGAGACTCAACGCTGATACATATAGATAGCTTATGGACACGTCTGTTCTTCGCACTATCTCTCCCTCCATCTCTCCCTCCAACCTGTGGCCTGCATCTTTCGGTCCTCCCCGCAGGCTGGGTCCGGAGCCCTGGCTGCCGCAGCTAACAATAGCCTCAGACGTGCTTAACGATCTGCGCAAGCAGGCGGACTCTCTGCTGACTGGCTACCTGCTGGGGTACTTCCAGTCCTCCCAAATCACCGCTCTGGAAGAGTTGTATTGGACGGAGGCGCCTCCTGCTGATCTGTGCATACGACTGGACCCTAGACGCAGGATAGCCGACAGAGAAGTGCAGGCTGCAATAGAAGCCACCCACCACACACTTGGACGGCGCAGTGAACGGTCAGTGAGTCCAGAGGCCCTGCACTACTTTCGCCTGCTTGGAGCCTACAACAAGTCTGCAGAGGAAGTGACTTTGAGTCTGCAGCTGGTCTACCCACACTGCGTCTTCACTCTGCAAGCGCTCAGCAAGAAGGTGCGGCTGGTGGCCAGTCCCCTGGCAGAAGAGCTGGTGCGCAGGCCAGGGAGTGACATCAGAAGTGGACTGCTCACAATGGATCAGCAGTTGAGAGTGCTGCCGCTGCTCTCCAATGATCCCCTGGTGCTCTCGTGTCCACTAGTGGGAGTGTGGGTGGCAGGAGACCTCCCCTCTGACGCTCGACTCTGGGCAGTGTGCACCCAGTACGTGACCCACCCTCAACTTCGCCAACGTGTGGGTAACGACCTGAATTCTTTCCTGCTCATAGACTTCTCCAAGGGACTAGCCTGCTATCAAGCCTCACTGCAGCGCCCCACAGCTCAGTGGCAAGTGCAGGTCTGGACTGCCCTGCTGTCTCAGTGCAAAACTGCCCTCACTGTGCACTTCTCAGTCCCCAGACTTCAGTTCGAAGCCGGAAGCCTGAGCACGGCCGCCACCCTTTCACAGACTGAGTAGACAGTCTAGGACTCTAAGTTAACAGTGACATTTAGTCACTGCACTGCTCTAGGTCCCAATTTCGTAGCAATTCGCTTCACAATCAGCTTTCTAAAGTCCTGAAAATTGATCTACCTGGGACTTACCGAGCCGTCCTTGTCCGAGTCGCCCTCCTGCAGCAACTGATCCCACACTCCCTCGTCCATCTCATCATCCACGTCCTCCAGCAGGAACTTCAACTCTTTCGCTGAAATGGCGCCGTCCCCGTCCTTGTCAAACGCACTGAAAGCAGCGTCCAGCGTCTCTGTTTCCAAGTGGTCCCAACTCAAAGTGGCGGTCAGGAACTCCGTGTAGTCCAAGTAGCCGTTGTGGTCTGTGTCGCACACCTCCATAATGCGGTCCACCTCCTCGATGCTTGCCAGTTTCAGCAACTTGTAGCCGCACATCAGTTCTTCACGACTCAACTTGCCGTCCTTGTTAGTGTCCAAAGCGAGAAACACGTTGCGCATTTCTTCGTACTTAGAAGTGTCGATGAACTGCGAGGTGATGAGGTGCAGGGCTGCTTGGCGCATTTGCGAGCCTGCCCGGAAGTCCTTGAGTCGAGTGAGGACGGACACACTGAGAGCCCGGGCAGTGTGCGGGGAGTCCCCAGTGGACTGGCCCTGAAGCCAGGCATGGGAAAAGAGTTCCCACGCAGAAGGACGCTGTCTGGGGTCCTTGGACAGCATCCACGTCACCAAGTCAATGGCCTCCACTGAGATCGGACCCCACTCTTCCTCTGGGAAGGTCACTGGTTCGTTGAGGATGAGGTGGTGGATCTTGGCTTCAGTGGGCGCGTTGAAGGGCGGGTAGCCGCATAGTAGCATATACAGAATGACACCACAGCTCCACACGTCACACTTCTCATCATACGTCCGAGACCTCAGCACTTCCGGGGCAATGTAGTAGGCAGTGCCCACGACTCCCGAAACCCCTTCCTCGTAGACACAACTGGCTCCGAAGTCTATTACCTTCAGCATAGCGCCTTCAGTAGGGTTCTCGAACACCAGGTTTTCCGGCTTGATGTCCCTGTGAATGATACGCTTCTGGTGGCAGTAGTACACTGCTGATAGGATCTGCATCATGTACTCTGCGATTTTCCTTTCTGAGTAGCGGACTCCTTGGGTGATTCGGTCGAATAGCTCCCCTCCAGTGAGTAGCTCTGTGACGATATGGTAGTAGCGCTCGTCCTTGATTACTTCATAGATCTTTAGGATGTTGGGGTGGTCCTGGGTGCACAGTACCATTTCCTTCAACAAGTCCACCTCATAGAGCAGCTTTTTCCGCTGCGCTTTGGGGAGACGACGCCGATCGAGACTTTTGATGGCTCGGACTTGGCCTAGTTTCTTGTGCACAGCCTTGTAGACATGGCCAAAACCTCCTACATTGTCAGTACCTTCCCCAGCCTTCGCTTGAATTTCATACAAATCGCTCAATCGAGCATTGCACACCACCACGTAATTGGACTGCCGCAACTTGAGTTGTTTCGTAGGGGCCAGTCCTTTGCGTCGCTCAGAAAAGCCGGACACAGGCACGTCCAGTCGACTGCGGAGGCGCTGAGGGGGCTCTTGCTCGGTGGCAGCCACTTGGCAGGGAGAACAACCCATTAACAGAAAGATATAGACAGTAACTCGCCAGCATTCCATTGGAGTCTCTACTTAGTGCGTTTCGTTAGAAGTGTTTGATGGCTATCAAGGCTGCTCCTCCGCAAGAATGACTAATTAGTATCGAAACTAGTTATACTTCTAGTAGTACTCAGGGATTTTGCTCCACTTGTAGGAAAACTCTACTTACATTCACTCTGAAATAGCCTAGTTCCCTAGCGGACTGGTTCAGACTAGCCAAATTCATTAATTCCATATGTAGTGGGGCAGGAGTGGAGACAGTGACTGCTCGCTCGGATCTTCCATGATAGTGCTGAGTCGTTGAGATAAGGTTGCCAGCTGCCTCGTGCCTGCCGCCGCCCGCGTCTTTTCTAATATGGTCAGTGCTTGTCTGGAAAGACGGTCCAGGTCGATAGCAAATGCACGGTGGTTGCCCTTATTCGTCTATGCATTTTTCGCTGAATGGAGGCTAAGTGGGAGGACAGGGAGTATTGGCGGAGAGAGCTGGAGTAGGTCCCTAGGCAGGTGGAGGCCAGTAAAGTGCGGTACCAAGTGAAGACAGTGTCTAAGTTGAGTCTGTGTCGACGTCTCATGAGTCGAAGTCTCCACCAAGCTTGCAGCAGGGCTGCTGCTTTGTCTCGAACCTGGTGTGCTCGAGTACTCATTGCTAACACAGTGCTCAGTTGCTCTTCTTTCGTTGTAAAAGTCGTCATTCGCTTCATAAACACAAATATCATTCCTGCCAGCGAAAAACCCAAACCCACAATCAATAGCAACACCAATTGCTCATACCATACTGGATTATACAGAGGAGTATCCCCAAGCAAGAGCAAAGTAGTTAAGCCTGAATAGGTCCCTTCCTCATCCAAACAAACTGCTAGCAGCAGCCCAGCCTCACATATAATCAGTGCGGCCACTAATCCACTTCTCTTCCATGCGATATGCTTGAAGATGAGGCTCCCGTCCACTTTCACATTATTGGAAGCGGCTAACATATGTGCGCGTAGACTAGAAAGCTCAGAAGTCCAGAACAACATTCGAAAGATGTGGTAGTTTCGACACCAAATCAGTATATTGGCCAACGAACTGAGCTGCAGGCCTCCCAGCCTCAGCCCACTGGAAAAAGGGCTCATTAGGTGAAAAGCGCACTCAATCACACAAATAAGTATGCACCTTTTTATTGGCTTAAAATCGCTTTTCCTCCCTTCAACGGCTTGCTTTATCATCTTCTCGAATTGGAGCTTTCGCGACCAATACGTTATCACCAGCCAGATCTGAATAAGAGACAAAACCGCCACTACAGTGAGCACCGCCAATGACTGCGCCGCCTCGACCCAGAATGTTACAAGCAACAAAGCCAGACTTAACCCTCCATTCAGACATGAAAGCCACTGCAGTTGAGCACGGCACAGGGCCAGTTTGAAGTTGCGGTGTTTGCCCTGCACCCGCGCTTCAGAGGAGGGTGATACGACGCCCGAGGGATATGACGGCAGAAGGAGTCGAGAGGCGGTGACTATTTGGCTGAGTTCAACTGCAGGTCGGGGTTTGAACTCGCCTGGGGATTGGAGTTTGAGATCGAGCTGGAGAGGAGAAGGACGTCTTAAATATCGCTTCCGCACCATCATTTTAACCTTTTTGTACTACGTCATAGAACAACTAAGCTCCGTGATTCAAGCTAGTGGGGACAAAGGGCAACTTAGGCATTCATGCAATCAGCAATGAAAGGGGAATTCAGGAATCCTGGCGTAACTTCCTCATAGGTCAGAAAGCATTGTGGGGAAAGAATGCACTGAGCTTTTTCTCGCTGCATAGAGTAAAGCAGGATGTGGCGAGAAGCGATGCATATGGAAATTACACAGAGAGACGTCTAGCGGTTATTTCACTATGAGGCGATTCCTTTTAACTTCGCCTAACTTGACTTTAGGAAGCCTGCCTCGGAGGCCGCTGACTTGGCCTTTTATATGGGAACTAAGTGTCTGACTACAGGGAGTCACACAGGGACAGGGTACTTTTAGTGATTGCTACCGGTGGAACTGTGCGAAAAGGCTTAAAATGTATATGCTATGAAGAGTCACACAAGCGAATTCAATAGCAAGAGAGTTAAAGAAACCCTGGCAGCACCCTCAATCCGCCTTGATGAAAGCTCCAGTTGGGCGTTAGCGGACTTAGACCGACCCTTGATTCCACACTTCAACTGGTCGAATCGGCGAAGTCGTGCAATCGCATGAGTTTGAAGGAGTGGCAAAGCTGCGACGAGAGTCAGCACGGCTAGTGCTCTAGCCTAGAGACTACGGGAGGATAGGAGGAAACGGCTGGAGATATTCCAAACGGCGACGCACAGAATTCCTGGAGAGTTGCTACCGGTGGTATTGAGAGATGTATCTACTGAAAGAGGAGGAGAGGCACCCGCAATTTGGCTCTGCATCCTCTAGTGGTATACCTAAAGGACTAATAGGAAAATCAGGATCTTTTGCGGAATAGTTGCCTTTTTGCGTTCTGCACAGCGGCTTGCTGCGCTTTTGCCCTGCGCACAGTCTTCGGAGAGGTAGGAGTGAAGAGATACTTGTAGGAAATTGGCGATTCGCACTCCTCATTAGCCGCCGAACAGCAGTCCTTTGCCTCACTTTCTTCGCCATATAGGCACTTCTATGCTCGTTTCTGACCAAGTCTTGGGTCTGTGTGGCGCTCACCAGTTCACTGGCGTGTCACACAAGGTACAAGTACTCGCTCATTTGGCGGAGATTGTTCTGTCCTTGGTTGATTCAATAAAAAGCTCCCTACAGTGAGTAGCTCTGTGATGATGTGGTAGTAGTCCTTGATTACTTCGTAGATCTCTAGGAGCTTTTCCGCTACGCTTTGGGAAGACGACGCCGATCGAGACTTTTGATTGCTCGGACTTGGCCTAGTTTCTTGTACACCGCCGTGTAGACCTGGCCAAAGCCGCCTTCATTGCCCGGTCCTTCTCTAGCCTTCGCTTGAATGTCATACAAGGACTCGATTGAACATTGCACAGTACCACTGCCGCAACTTGAGTTGCTTTGTTGGTGTCAGTCCTTTGTGTCTTGTGTCGCTCAGGATAGCCGGACACGTGCACATCCAATCGATTGTGGAGGCACTGAAGGGCTCGTGCTTGGTGGCAGCCATATGACTGGGAGAACAGCCCATTAACAAAAAGATAGAAACAGCAACCTTGCCTGTATGTCTATTAAATTGAATTCATAAAGTGCGTCTAGGAACAATCAAGGCTACATCGGAACTTAGCAAAGTCTTGCATCTAGTAGTACTAAAGATTTTGCATCAAAGGCGACTTCACTGCAGGGAACTTTCATTCACTGTAAAATTACCGAGTTTCACAGCGCGCTACATACTTTATTTATTTCCTTATGCTGTGTGGCAGGAACGGAGACTGCGCCTGATCGCTCAGGTCTTCCATGATAGTGCTGAGACGTTGTGGTAGGGTCGCCAGCTTTCTCATACCCGCCACCGCATGTGCTTTTAAGGTCAGTGCTTGTCTGGAAAGACGGTCCAGGTCGATAGCAAAATGCACGGTGGTTGCCCTTATCCGCCTATGCATTTTTTGCTGAATGGAGGCGAAGTGGGAGGACAGGGAGTATTGGCGGAGAGAGCTGGAGTAGGTCCCTAGGCAGGTGGAGGCCAGCAAAGTGCGGTACCAAGTGAAGACAGTGTCCAAGTTGAGTCTGTGTCGACGTCTCATGAGTCGAAGTCTCCACCAAGCTTGCAGCAGGGCTGCTGCTTTGTCTCGAACTCGGTGTGCTCGAGTACTCCGCGCTAACACAGCGCTCAGTTGCTCTTCTTTCGTTGTAAAAGTCGTCATTCGCTTCATAAACACAAATATCATTCCTGCCAGCGAAAAACCCAAACCTACAATCAATAGCAACACCAATTGCTCATACCATACTGGATTATACAGAGGAGTATTCCCAAGCAGGAGCAGAGTAGTTAAGCCTGAATATGTCCCTTCCTCATCCAAACAAACTGCTAGCAGCAGCCCAGCCTCACATATAATCAGCGAGGCCACTAATCCGCTTTTGTTCCATGCGATATGCTTGAAGATGAGGCTCCCGTCCACTTTCACATTATTGGAAGCGGCTAACATATGGGCGCGTAGACTAGAAAACTCAGAAGTCCAGAACAACATTCGAAAGATGTGGTAGTTTCGACACCAAATCAGTATATTGGCCAACGAACTGAGCTGCAGGCCTCCCAGCCTCAGCCCACTGGAAAAAGGGATAATAAGGTGAAAAGCGCACTCAATCACACAAATAAGTATGTGTCCTTTAATCGGCTTAAAATCGCTTTTTCCTTCAATAGCTCGACTTATCATCTTCTCGAATTGGTGCTGCCGGGACCAATACATCATCACCAACCAGGTCTGAATAAGTGACAAAGCCCCTACGACAACAAGCACGGCCAATGTTTCTGCCTCGCCCCAGTGAGTTACAAACAGCAAAGTCAGACTCAGCCCTGTGTTAAGGCAGGAAAGCCATTGCAGTCGCATACGACACAGGATCAACTTGAAGCTACGACGGCTTCTTCGGATTCGCAACACAGAGTAGGGCAATGAGACGCTCGGCGGATGTGAAGAAGCAAGAAATCTAGAGTCAGTGACAGCCGGACTGATTTCATCTGAAAGCCGGTGTTTGGTTTTAAGCTGAAGAGGAGACGGACGTCTTATATACCGCTTCGGCATCATCATTTTTACAATTTGGATGAAGTACCAAAGTGGCTGTAACCCAAACTAATGGTAATAAAGGGCAAGCAAGGTATGGGTAGCGAGAGGGGAAAGAGACAATTTAGGCCTGTCCTAAGTCTCTAGAGCGCATTGTCAGGAAAGCTCTGTTAGGGGGCTTGACAGCATCCTCCGCAAACATTACAGCTGTTTACAACGCAGGGAAGCAGGACAGAGGCAGCAAGTGGAGTGTATTTGAGCAACAGCACTGAGAAAGTCTTCGCATTCTCTAAGGAACCTCGATTTGGAAAATGTTTTCCCAGAGGTTTTACGGAAACTACTAGCCAGGTAACTAGTCTGTATTATATTTTATTCACCCGGGCAAAGCGGCTAAATGCTACTTTCTGCGTTTAGGTTCAACCAGGGACATGTAATAAATCAATGTTTCAGGGACTATACCCGCCACTCTCAAGAAGAAAAGTCAATTTGCTAAACTACTTTACCTCTATATGCGTTTTTGTGCTTTATTCAATGACTGTCTGAACTGACCACACGTATACGCCTATAAAGTCCTTTTGCTTGTGATAGCGCTGGAGGAGCTACCCACACAAACAACAAGTGGTACCAGGTGAAGACAGCAGGCCTGCAGCAAGTCTACTCGCACAGTATACGCAGTTGGAGGCGGAGTCAGTTGAGCCGTCAACCTTCAAGAACAGCCCAGGCCACACTCAAAGCCCAGAGTCAGTCGCTCAGTAGGCTCTGTGAATTCAAGTTGAGTCAAGAGAGTTAGCCCGAGTAGGTCACTTCCAGGTCAAAAGAGACCGCTAGCAGTAGTACCAACCCCACCATCAGCCCGATTTGATGCACAGTGCTTGAAGAAAAAGCGCCGGTTGAGCTTCACTAGACAACAGTGCGGTAGTTTCGACACCAAATCAACACGTACGCCAGTGAACTCAGCTTTAACTCTCCGAATCTCCACTCACTGGGCAATGGAATAATCAGGTGAATGGCGCTATGATGGAAATCAGCCCCACAGCTCGCATGCACAGTTTTATCTGAAAGTGCGAGAGTCAGCACTGCTAGCGACTCGCTGCGGCCAGGTTTATGCAGCGTTGAAGGTGGAATGTAGCGGAGTTGACTCCGACAAAGACCCAATTGGTCCTGACTGCTGTTTCTGTCCCGCCGCCCTCCGGGTGACAGAATCCTGATGGTTTAGTCGAGATTTGCGGACTGGATCTGGTGACCAGAGGCTAAGAGCCACTGATAATAGGGATAATTCTTGCTGCGAGGAGGCGTAGCATCTGTAATTTCGCTTCTGAAGAGACTGCCTAAACACTTAGAGGATCAAAATATCAGGATCTTTCTGCTTGATCATGCGCATTTTCGCATTCTGTATAGCCACTTGTTGCGCCTTTGTCCTGCCGTGCACAATCTTCGGACAGGCAGTCATGAAGCGAGACTTGTAAGAAACTGACGATTCTCCTTCTTCACTAATCTCCGAAGGCACCACATCCAAACAGCCGTCATTCTGCTGAATTGCCAACTGCCTCACTTTCTTCGCCATACAGACAATCCTATGCTCGTTTCTGACCAAGTCTTGGGTCTATGTGGCGCTCACCAGTTCGTTGGCGTGTCTGACCAGGTACAAGTGGTCTGCACCTTGGTCTGGAAGCAGGCGACTTTCATTTCCTTCAACAACTCCATCTCATAGAGCAGCTTTTTCCGCTGCGCTTTGGGGAGACGACGCCGATCGAGACTTTTGATTGCTCGGACTTGGCCTAGTTTCTTGTGCACAGCCTTGTAGACATGGCTAAAACCTCCTACATTGTCAGTACCTTCCCCAGCCTTCGCTTGAATTTCGTACAAATCGCTCAATCGAGCACTGCACATCACTACGAAATTGGACAGCAACTTGAGTTGTTTCGTTGGGGCCAGTCCTTTGTGTCGCTTCGGAAAGCCGGGCACCGGCACGTCCAATCGACTGCGGAGGCGTTGACGGAGTCGTAACTCGGTGGCAGCCACTTGCAGGGAAACTCTACTTGCATCCACTCGGAAATTTTATAGTTTCAGATTGTCTCGACGTTAGTTTTTACCCTATGCTGTCTGGCAGGAGCGGAGACTGCACCTGCTCACTTAGGCCTTCCTTGATAGTGCTGAGACGTTGTGGTAGGGTCGCCAGCTTCCTCATACTAGCCACCGCCTGTGCTTTTATGGTCAGTGCTTGTCTGGAAAGACGGTCCAGGTCGAGAGCAAAATCCACGCGAATTACCCTTATTCGCCTATGCATTTTTCGCTGAATGGAGGCGAAGTGGGAGGACAGGGAGTATTGGCGGAGAGAGCTGGAGTAGGCCCCTAGGCAGGTGGAGGCCAGCAAAGTGCGGTACCAAGTGAAGACAGTGTCCAGGTTGAGTCTGTGCTGATATCGCATGAGTCGAAGTCTCCACCAAGCTTGCAGCAGGGCTGCTGCTTTGTCTCGCACTAGATCTACTTGAGTACTCCGTGCTAACACAGTGCTCAGTTGCTCTTCTTTCGTTGTAAGAGTCGTCACTCGTTTCATAAAAACAACTGCAAGTCCTGTTAGGTAAAACCCCAAACCTATAATCAAAAGCAGCACCAATTGTTCATACCACACCGGATTAGAGAGCTGAGTATTCCCAACCAGGACCAGAGTAGTTAAGCCTGAATAGATCCCTTCCTCATCCAAACAAACTGCTAGCAGCAGCCCAGCTTCACATATAATCAGCGCGGCCACTAATCCGCTTTTCTTCCATGCGATATACTTGACGATAAAGCTCCAGTCCACTTTCACATAATTTGCAGAGGCTAGCACATAAGCGCGTAGACTAGAAAGCTCGGAAGTCCAGAACAACATTCGAAAGATGTGGTAGTTTCGACACCAAATCAGTATATTGGCCAGCGAACTGAGCCGCAGGCCTCCCAGCCTCAGCCCACTGGAAAAAGGGATAATTAAGTGAAAAGCGCATTCAACTACGCATATAAGTATGTGTCCTTTAATCGGCTTAAAATCGCTTTTTCCTTCAATAGCTCGACTTATCATCTTCTCGAATTGGTGTCGTCGGGACCAATACATTATCACCAACCAGGCCTGAACAAGTGACAAAGCCCCCACGACAGTCAACATTCCCAAGGACTCAGCCTCGCCCCACCAAATTAGAAACAGCAAAGTCAAACTCAGCCCTGCGTTCAGACAAGAAAGCCATTGCAGTTTAATACGACACAGGACAAACTTGAAACTACGGCGGCTTCTCTGGACTCGAAACTCAGAGGAGGGATATATAACTCCCGACGGATGTGAAGTAATAAAAAATCTAGAGGCCGTGACTGCTGGGCTGATTTCATCTGAAAGTCGGTGTTTGAGATCAAGCTGGAAAGGAGACGGACGTCTTATATGCCGCTTCGACACCAACATTTTTACGATGTCGATAAGTACCAAAGTGCATTCCTCCCACAGCGGCTAATCAGCCAAACTAATGGTTATAAAGGGCATGCGAGGTAATATGCAGCGAAAGGTGAAATAGACAACTGAGGCCTGTCCTAATTCTCTAGCAGCATGCTATCAGAAGAGCTATTAGGGTGGGGTTTAGCAGTGACTTCTGCAAAAATCACAGTAGATGCAATGCAGGAAAGCAGGGGCATATGCGGGGTGCATTTAGTCAATTTCCCTGAGAGAAGTCTAGAAGTAGTGATTTCGCCTATGTGTGCACTCCCCTTTGAACACCGCCGAATTCAGACTAGGAAATGTAGTCTGGATGTCCGTAGTACAAATTTCTTCTAGTGATACATGTGGGAACGAAATTTCTAAAGAATCCTTGCTAGTGGCGGAATCTGAACTGGAAAGAGGGTTTCCAGCACATATATGAACCCAAGAAATTTTAGAGAAGAGAATCAATGTTCTGTCGACTATAACTAGTCTTGCACTGTATATCAGAGTGACTAAGCCTTCCTTTCCGCGTTAAATTTACCAGGAGTGTACCACTCTCTTCAGAAGAAGTTCTTCGAAAAGTGCATTAGAGCCAGATGCAAGGCTGAGCAGAGGACTACTCACTGATGTCTTCCTTGGTAGTCTGAGAGACAGAGTTCTTTCGCTTGTAAAGAAGTTCGCTTTCCAGAGTGATGACTGCATGCTTTACTAGAAAATCGCCTTCAGAGGTCAGAGTCGGTCAGCGCCGATTCAATCGACAATCTCACCCGCTGCTGAATAAACGCTGTGGAGCGCGGAAGCAACCACCACACAAGCGAAATCGAATACCAAGTGAAACAGTGACCATATGAAACCAGCCTCATCATTCGCCTCGTTGAGTTCAGAAACAGCCCACAAGGAACAATTACTACAGCTAGTCAAGAGAGTGAAGCTGAACAGATCTCTTCCGGGTCCCGCGGGAGCAAGCCCGCCTGCAGCACGAACTCGCTCATCAGTCCGCTTTGATGCACAGCGAAATACTTGCAGCTCCAACTGAGCTTACTCCCGAATCTCTACTGTAGACACTGGGATCATCAAGTGGAAGGACACTCAGCCGACAGTTGCACAAGGGAGAACGCACACCCGTAATTTCGCTTCTGTACCAATCTTTTGTCTCTGAAGAGACTGTCTAAAGGACTTAGAGGAATAGAAAATCAGGATCTTTCTGTTTGATCATGCGCATTTTCGCGTTCTGCATAGCGATTTGCTGCGCCTTTGCCCTGCCGCGCACAGTCTTCGGTGAGGAAGTCGTGAGGCGAGACTTGTAAGAAACTGGCGATTCGACCTCTTCACTAATCGCCGAAGGCACCACAGCCAAACAGCTGTCACTCTGCCGAATTGCCAATTGCCTCACTTTCTTCGCCATATAGGTAATTCTGTACTCGTTTCTGACCAAGTCTTGGGTCTATGTGGCACTCACCAGTTCACTGGCATGTCTAACCAGGTACAAGTACTCGTTCATTTGGCGGAGATTGGTCTGCACCTTGGACTGGAAGCAGGCGATTTGGTTAGTAAATAGGCCTTGGTTGATATGGTAGCAGTGCACTAGTACAAGGCGGAACTTCGCTAGTTCCCTGTAGAAGAGGGATACAATAGCCACATGCGGCTGTTTCCTCATTCTGGCCTTTAGCAGTCTCCACCAACTTTGGATAACCCTCACTACTGTGTCTATGTGCTTTCTTTTATCCCGGCTGTTCATCAGTTCTGCACACATGTGGAACTCGCGCAGTCTCAGTTTGGACTTGTCCAGGATCGCAGTTGTGACTAGTCCTTGCAGGAACAGGCCTGAAAATACGCTGAAAGTGATCGCGAGTTGGGCGAAAATCGTAGTGGGACCGCCCACTCCATAGCCAATAGTAGCCTGAGTATAAGCCACTGCGAAGAAACTCGTCCACATGCTTGTGTCTATCTGCAGACTTGAGGTCTTTTCCAATACATACTGCACAGGTCCTGCCAGCCCGACCACAAGCCCGTATATACCCACTACTAGGGAGAGTCCGTATCGCTTCATGTAACACCTAAACAGGAATAAGTTTCCCATCGTCACTGTCGTTATTCTGGTGTACATCAAGGTGCGCAGATGCGAGAAGGGCGAGTACCAGTACAGCACTCGTAGCAAGTGGTAATTCCGCAGGATTAAACACACAAACAGACAGTCGTTGAGGGTGTAGAAGGTACGCACTCCACCCAACTCCAAGCTCACTCCCAGCCCCAACCCTGGATAGGGTACAAAGACGTGTCCCGCTGCCTCCAACACACAGGGCCAAAAGAAGCCCGGAGCCTGCCACATCGAGGAGGCGCTCACATGGTCCACTCGAAGTGCTGCATTTTGCAGCTCTGAAAGCCGCCAGCAATGCTGCCAATACACCCCAATGAGCACTATTTCCGTAGTCGAGAGAACTGACAAGCCGACACACAGCAGCACCGTTTGGGTGGCCATGGAATAGGTCTTGTATTGGATTCCCACGATGTAGCCTAATGTACAAAGCAACGCATGCAAAGAGGTCAGCAGACAGCTGAGAATACGCAGACGGCCACGCAGTGCGTAAATATCACTGACAACGGTAGAGCTTTTGACCTGGGGCAGGGAATTGCGCAAGGCTCGAGTTGAAGAGGTGGGTTCTGTCTGTTGCTTGGCAGAGGCGGGCGATTGGAGGACTGCGCTGAGTCGCTTTTTCTTTCCGAACTGCAAAGAGAGCGGCGACTGCGACTTGGCGACGTAAATCCGGTGCTTTCTTCTCCTCATCATTCTGGTAATAATGAGAATGGCTGCCTCCTGTCTCCCAAGAGACTCACACGAATAGATAGCAATTTAGGCCGGACAGTGGCTAAATGAGGAAAGTCTTCTGCCGAGTGAGTCGCTGTTTCGCACACTGCAAAGCTGCTTTCCGGGCTTTTGCGATACGACGAGTGTTTTTACTGCTCAAGGGACTGAATCGAAGCGGAGACTCGCAGCTTTCATGCATGGGACTGTCTGGACTGTAGGAGCCTTTCTGCTGAACCTGTCTTCTCGCAATCTTCTTCACCTTCTTCGCCAGTGCAGTGATTTTATACTCGTTTCTGATCAAATCCAAAGTCTGCATGTCTCTCACCAGGTCACAAGCAGGTCTGAGTACGTAGAGGTACTCGTTCATTTGGCGGATGCGGGTGTGCACGTGGGTGTGGAAGCAGGCTGCTTGGTTGGAAAACAGGCCTGCGTTGGTCTGGGTGCAGTGCACTAGAAGTTGCTTGAGTTTGCGCAGGTCGTGGAAGAAGGATAATACGGCGGAAACGTTTGGCTGCTTCCTGGCTCTAAACTTCATTAATCTCCACCAGCTCTGGATAGCTCTCGCTATCACCTCCATATGTTGGCGCTTGTACTTGCCGTTCATCAGCTCAGCACAGATCAAGAACTCGTTCAGGCGCAGCTTCGTCTGCTGCACTCGATTGGCGGAGATGAGTCCTATGAGAAAGATGCCCAAAAAGGCACATAAAATAGCAGCCAACTGGGCGCCTAGCGATTCAGGCGGATTTACCCCGTACCCCACAGTAGACTGAGTATAGGCGACAGTCCACAGGCCGGACCAGACTGAGGGGTCAGAGGTGTGCTCGAGTACACTGGTCGTGAGGCCTAGCAGCACAGCGATTAGACCGTATATCCCGCCGACTAGTAAGAGTCCGTACTCCTGCAGGTAGCACTTCGATATGAACCGATTTCCCATCGTCACAGTCGTGAGGCGGGCGTACATGAAGGTGCGGAAGTGGGAAAATGGTGAGTACCAATACAGCACTCGCAGCAAGTGATAGTTCCGCAGCATCACAGCCACAAAGAGACAGCTGTTCACTGCCCCTAGGTCCAGGCCTGGGTACGGCACCAGCGCAATTCCTGCTACTTCCAACACACAGGGCCACAGGAAGCCTGGAGTCTCCCACATTGACGCCCCACCCATATGCTCCACTCTCAGCGCGATATTCTGCAAGTCCGATAGACGACAGCAGAACTGCCAATAACACATCACCGCCAGCACTTCCCCGACTGTCAGAACCGCTATGCTGGCAGAGAGAAGGATCGAAACAGTCGAAGTTGAGGATAAACGCACAGTCACTATATAGCCTAATAGGCAAAGTAGGAAGTGGAGGGCGGTAAGCAGACAACTGAGCAGTCGAAGTCTGAGTCTGAGTCGGAAGATAGGGAGAGTGGACTGAGCGGGGAGAGGGAGGGAAGAGCCGGGGACTCGGGAGGAAGCGCTGGACTCGGTGGGGGATAGAGGCACTCTGCGGCTTCTGTTCACAGCGCTTTCGCTCTGTTTCTGTCCCCTTCCAGTTCCGAATTTCAGCCTTAGGGGAGAGTCTTTCCTGGTCACGTAGACTCGCCGCTTCTTCCTCATCTGCCCTATTTAGGAGAAATGTCTCTTTCTTCAACTTTGTATTGGCTTTTAGTCCCTAACAGACTTCTGAACTTATCCCTTCGGCTTTGGAACAGGCGATGCTTAATTTCACGGCATTACAGAAAGGCTCTGATTTCATGCAGGACTATGAGGAAGTCGCAGTGCAGGTTTCATAGCTTTCCTATAAATGGGCATAAAGGCAGGAAAATGGTCAGTTGCAAATTACTCAACTAATGACTAGTCTTAGACACAAAGTCTTTCTGCAAAGTGCAGCAGAGACAATTTAGCCGGCCGAATAATTGCAAGAGAATGGCGCAGCGTTGGTACAGACGAGGGCAAGTCCCCTTCAAAAGTCCGTTTCACCCCCACCTCTCTCAAGTGGAAGTTTCGACCCACACTACCCGACGTACAGACCTGCTGTCCACAGGACGAAAGACTTATAGAGACTACAAACTAGCCTGGTGCAGGACTCAATTGCAGTGGACTGCAGGACTGAACGCTGCGCTCAGTCTGGCACTATCGATAGTAAGCTTGTGCACTGCGGGGAGTGAAACTGAGACCGTGGTGACCGGAATAGCAGTGTGCTCAGTAATACAGGTGTGGCTGGTGCTCTTTTACTGGGTCAAGGCAGGCAAGTTCGCTGCCCTGCTAGGTAGAGCCACTCAGGCGTTTGGCACCATAAAGCACCGCTGGCTGCTTTGCACTGGAGAGTGTGTGTACCACCTCGTAATTCCCTTGCCAGCCAGCACCCTTCTGGGCAGCGGCTTTAACACCCTCGCCAATGTGCTGCTGCTATGCAGGAACTACCACTCCTTGAGACTACTATACTGGGTATCTCCACTGTCAACTCTGCGTCTTTATATATATGTCTCTGTGGTTGGCGTCCAGTTCCGACTGGGAAACCTGTGCAAGTACTGCTCTCGGCATTGGAGCGAACTCAGCACCTTGTTAGCACTGCTCCTGTGGTGGATGCTACTCAGTACAGTAGTAGGGCAGGATACAGCCTGGGCGGGAGTCGAGGCAATGGCCAGGGCAGGGAGCGGCTACATAGCTCCAACAGAAGTCTGGGACAGACTAGCCTTGGTGCTTTCCGCCTGTCTCGGCCTAGTCCTGTTCAGTCTAGTCCTCACTGCCCTCAGACGAGCTGTCTGTCTCACACCCCGCGAAGAGAGTTTCAGCTCTGCGCTGTACAGAACTCCGGCAGTGCAGAAAGCTCGTCTAAGAGCTGTGGGGCTTATTCAGGCCTGGTGGAGATTAGTGCTTATGCGACGCTTCCATCGTATTTGCATCGGTACTGTTTTCAAGTGGTATAGAACTCTCTACGCGGGGAAATTACTATACAGGAAAAACGTCGATTACTCCATTGTGTGCCATTTAACGAATATCGAGAAAGGCATAAAAACCCGCATAAATCGACTGGCTGTGGACTTACGGATGCCAACACACCTAAGCATGATAATGACCCGAGAAGCCCACATGTTTCAACGAGCCAACCAACTAATCCGCAGCAGGTCAATCGCCGCTTTGCGGGGACACCTCCCGCCTATCAAGGAAGTTCTAAGCGAACAGTCCTCTTCCCTATTGAAGGAATCCATGAGTGTCTAGTTAAATTCCATAATTCTGCAGTAACTAGCGGTGGGGAGTCTGCCCTGTTAAGGGGGAGGACAGGTCACTCACTACTTCTCGGATAGTAGGAAGTCGTCCTTGGCATAGCAGCCTTGGCTCTTTCTGTCCGGCTAGTATGTTCGCCTTCCTCATTATTTGCGCTTCTTTGATGATCACTGTGTCCAGTCTTCTCGAGAGTCGCACACCTTTCCGGATCTTCAGGATCTTCACTCTGAGTTGAGTCTCTATAGCGGCTAAATGCGTCACTAAGGAATAAGCGTTTTTGGACTGCGGGACTGCCGGGCGGGCGGCAAAGGCCAGCAGAGTTCTGTACCAAGCGAAAACAGTAAATACGTCGAAGCGGTGTCTGCGGCGCATGAGGGAAATACGCCACCAGGCTTGGAGGAGGAAAGCGGCGGCGACTTTATGTGGGTAGGCGGCTTCCTTTGCACTTAGTGCGGTGCAGAGTTGGGACTGAGAGACGGTTAAAGCCGCAGTCTGCTTTAGATTTGTCAGAATCACAGTAGTCAGCACCACACCGACAGCAACCGACCCCAGCACAATCACCACTTCCACAGGGTCCAAACAGCCCCCTCCCTCTCCCAGTCGAGCCATCGCTTTCAGTGCCTTTTCGACAGTTTCCAGTCCTTTCACGGCTTCCAGCAGTCCACAGAGAGCGAGCACTGCGAGCACTGCCCCCACATGTCCCCATTTCAACACGAAGTGTCGGTACATCACGCCGTGGACTATTTTGAAATCGCAGAGGGAGTTGAAGACGTTCGCACGAAGGCTTGAGAAGGGAGAAATCCAATATAGCAGTCTGAGTACGTGGTAGTTGCGAATTAGTAGCAGCACATAGGCAATGGTGTTGACTCGAACGCCAATTAATAGGTAGTCTCTAGGCAGTGGGATAAGGAGGTGCAAAAAGCACTCTAATACGCACAGTAGTCGCCTGCTTTTAGGCTTTTCCCACCCCACAGTTCCCATAGCCCGACTTGTCAATAGGGCTGATTTTCTTTCTTGGGTCCTGTAGCACAGCACCAGCCACACCTGAACCACCGAGCCCACTCCCATTGTTGTAGTCGTGGCCGGGGACTCCCGGCCCACCTGCCAGCGACTAGCCACTGTCAGTGCCAAACTGATCCCTGCGAGCAGGCCTGTGATCCACTGGAGCTTCAAGCGACACAGGGCGAGTTTGAGTTTACGAGAAGGGCGCAGGACTGTAGGGACAGTGGGAGAGGCGGAGGGGTGGGTAGTGAGATGAATGCGGGAGCAAGTGCCGGCCTGGGTGAAGGCTGGAGGGTGATGGCCCGCCTTTGGACGCACGTACTTCTGCCTAATCACTGGGGAAGCCATTGTTCTTTATTCGCACCCGAATAGCGTGCTACTCGTAATTTGGCAGTAATTCGTTTAGAAGCCTACCAATATTACCCGAGTAATTAATACAAACGAGAATGGAAAGAAAATGCTGCACAGACCTAATTGAGGCAAGCAAGATATACTAACTGCCTATTAGGTGAAGTGGAAGGGGAAAGTAGCAGTTGGTGTCAGGTGACTTGACGCTGGGTGTAGACTCATTTGCTGCTTCTCTAATCGTATTCAGACGACGGGGCATGTAAATGCGTTTCCGTTGATCTGCCAGGTATTTTGTTCTTTTCAAAAGCGACTTTTCTTTTCTAAGTATCGCATCAAGACGGGTGTTTATCCTAGAGGGCACTCGCATTCGCTTAATTTTATTTTTAATTGTTTTCTCAATGGCTGCAAAATGAGAGCATACACAGTACCCATTTCGAGTGTTTGGATGCGGTGCTGCGCGAAGAAACGTAAGCAAGTTGCGATACCAAGTGAAGACAGTACAAAGGTTGATATGATGTCTGTGACGCATGTGGAGAAGTTGCCACCAGGCCTGCAGCAACTCCGCGGCTTTGGTTCGAAGTTCTAACGAGGTCTGCTGTGCACAGAGCTGTGCGGTCAACTGCGCTTCTTTCTCTGTCAGAGTCATGGCTTTCCTTACAGCTGAAAGCACAAGAGCCAACAGGTACACTCCGATACAGGCGGAAACCACCACAGCCACTTGCTCTGCAGGCTTGAACGCCAAGGACTGGCCTTCGCCGAGTCGAGCCAAGGCTTTCAGTCCAGTGTTAGCGGCTTCCTGTCCCAGGGTAGCGGCTAATAGCAGCCACAGACTCAGAAGTGCAATTCCTGTACCTACCGCGCTCCAACTCCGTAGATAGTGCCGATAGGCCAGACAACCAACGTTTAGAAAGGAACTGTATAGGTGAGCGCGCAGGCTTGAAAAGGGCGAGATCCAGTACAGCACTCGTAAAAAGTGGTAATTCCGACTTAGCACCAGCAGGTAAGCCACATAATTGACCTGAACTCCAGCCACCAGGAAGTCTCTGGGCAAGGGGATTAACAGGTGCAGCAAGCACTCCAATCCACACAGTATCCGCTTACTTTTTTCCTTACTTACAGCACCCACAGCCTTGCTCGTCAATAGAGCCGTCTTCCCCTCCTGCGCCCAATAGAACAGCACCAGCCATACCTGAACCAACGAACACACGCAGAGTACAGCCGTGACAGATGGCAACTTACAGCCTACCGCCCAATAGCCTCCGACAGACAAAGCTAGACTGATCCCCGCAAGCACGCCTGTACTCCACTGCATATTGATGCGACACTGAGCGATTTTGAGGCTTCTGAGGTTTTGAGGGGCGGGAGGGAAGTAGGTGGGCGAGGGACAGGAGGAGACTCGGAAGTGGGAACAAGTGTGGGCCTGGCTGAAGGCGGAAACCAGTTTGTTTGGAGAGTGCGTGGGGACTAGAGCGCGCTCGTACTTCTTCCTCAGAACTTTGGACGCCATGAAAAATGTTATAGTCGAATCGCTTTATTTCCCAGGAATTCCCCTAATAGCAATAATCTATGAACAAAGGGAATCTCCCCAAAAGTAGCGAATTAGACCTTTTCACCTAAACGAAAGGCCCTATTTTTTCTAGAAGAAATCTTGGCTCGTATTGATATTCTGAGTCTAGGCACACTTAGCCAAGGCCAGTGTCTTGCTATCTACTCTATACAAACTAGACGGAACTCACCTATAGGATGTTGGCGGAAGTTGCCGTCTACCACTTTAGACGTACTGCGCTTCGCCTGGACTACGTGAGAAGAAGGGTGGCACGTACTTCTGCCAAATCACTGAGAAGCCGTTGTTCTTTATCCGCACCCAAATAGCGTGCTACTCGAAGTTAGGCACTAATCCGCCTAGAAGCCTACCAACGCGGATAAATCGCGAAAATGAACAGCTTGTATTCCCAAGGCAATGAGATTGAACTAGCTGCACAGACCCAATTGAGGCAAGCAAGATATACTAACTGCCTATTAGGTGAAGTGGGAGTGGATGTGGGAAGTAGCAGTTGATGTCAGGTGAGTTGACGCTGGGTGAAGACTCATTTACTGCTTCCTTTATAGTGCTCAGACGACTGGGCAGGCTGATATGTGTCCTTCGACCTGCTAGATAGTTGGCTTTTTCTACAATCACTGTTTCCTTTCTGAGTATCGCCTCAAGCCGTGCGTTTATCCGAGCCGGCACTTGCACCCGCTTTATTCTCGCTTTCACTTCTCTCTCCATCGCAGCGAAATGAGAAAAGAAGCAATACCCAATCCGAGCGTTTGTGTGCGGCTTTAAGCGGAGAAACGTAAGCAAAGTGCGGTACCAAGTAAAAACAGTGCTCAGGCTGAGACGATGTCTGTGCCGCATGTGGAGAAGTCGCCACCAGGCCTGCAGCAACTCCGAGGCTTTGGTTCGAAGTTCTAACGAGGTCTGCTGTGCACAGAGCTGTGCACTCAGCAGCGCTTCTTTCTCTGTCAGAGTCGTGGCTTTCCTTACAGCGGAAAGCACAAGGAACAGCAGGTACACTCCGATACAGGCGGAAACCACTGCAGCCACTTGTTCTTTCGGGTTTGAGGGCGAGGGTTGACTTTCGCCGAGCCGGAATAAGGCTTTCAGCCCGGTGTTGGCAGCTTCTTGTCCCAAAGTGGCTATTAAAAGCAGCCACAGACTAAGAATTGCAAATCCTGAGCAAACTGCGCTCCATCTCCGTAGATAGTGCTTATAGGCCAGACAACCTACGTTTAGAAAGGAACTGAAGCTGTGTGCGCGCAGGCTTGAGTAGGGGGAAATCCAGTACAATAATCTAAAAAAGTGGTAATTTCGACTTAGCAGAATCAGATACGCGACAAAATTAGCCCAAATTCCAGAAACCAGGAAGTCTACAGGCATAGGAATTATCAGGTGCAGCAAGCACTCCAATCCACACCATATCCGCCTACTGCTACTGTTTCCCCTATTCACAGTCCCCACCGCCCTGCTGGTCAATAGAGTTGTTTTCCCCTCGATCACCCAATAGGAGAGTATCAGCCACACCTGAACCAATGAACACACACAAAGCACTACCGTGACAGAGGGCGATTTCCAGTCCTCCACCCAATAGCTCCCAATAGACATGGCTAGACTGCTGCCCGCCAGCAAGCCCGTGACCCACTGTAACTTGAGACGACCCAGGACGAGTTTGAGTTTTCTGTGGGAGTGGTGGGGAGTTGGAGGGGCGAAGGCCGGGGTTGAGGAGATCTGGAAGTGGGAACAAGTGTGGGTTTGGCTGAAGGCTGGGATCAGCTTGATTGGAGATTTGGAAGGGCTCTCGGAGGCTATGTACTTTTTCCTCTGCACTCTGGAAGCCATAACAAATTCTGAGTCAACTATCTAACTTCCCAGCCTAATATCAGTTATCAGCGGACGAAGGCATCTCCTGAGCGAAAGCGAATTAGATACTTGCTTCTTTAGCCTGGGCATTTGGCCCGATTTCTGCAGGAGGCAATTCTGCTTGTTGGTTTTGTAACTGTGCCATCCTCGCTCTAGGCAAAGTTAGCCTTGGTCTGGTGAAGTTAGGGGAGAAGTGGGTCTACTCAGCTAGTGTATATAAACTAGGCGGCAAACTCATCTATAGGAAGTTGGCGGAAGTTGCCGTCTACCGCTTTAGACGTACTGCGCTTCACTTGGACCATTAGAAGGGAGCGGCCTGCCTGCACTGTAAGACTCCCACCCTCTCGTAGGTCCAGCTGCTTGGCAGTTTTCACCAAAGTCCCGAACTTGCTATCGTTGTCTTCCACAGAAAAACGGCCTGTCTCGAAGCGGATCATTGCGTGGCAGCGAGACACTGAAATGTCGTTGATGCGCACGTCACTGTCGTGTCCGCGGCCCAAGCGAATCGTCTGTTTGCCCTGAGTCATCATTATGACATGCAAAGCCTTCGCTGCTTCTCTCTCCGTAGGCACGGCTTCCAGCACTATATAGGGAACGGAAGGTCGGTCGTATTGGAAAAGCACCACTTGGTCCGTTTTCGTCCTGACAGTGAGAGGGAGTTCCAGTTTACACAGGTCGCATTCGATGGTTTTCCATTGATACGTGACCGAGTTGTCAGTCTGCCTGGTTGTGACTTTGCTCTTTATCCACATTTTGAGGCAGTTCAGGTGCAAGTATTTCACAGTTCCATCGCATTTGCAGGGCGACAGGAGAGGGTTTTCCCTGCTGCTTTGCCGCTCGTAGCAGATCCGACAGACAATTTCCTCACCTGTCGCTTCCTCGATTTCCACACTTTCCTCGGCTTCTCCCAGGCCAGATCGCTCAGTGTCCATGCCTTCGCCTATCTCTTTGATGCGGAAAACCACTCGACCAAGCTTGAGAATCGAGTCAGTGGTCAGTTCCAGACCTTTCTTCGGCCCCGGGAGGTAGCGAACTACAGTCCAAAGACTGTCCTCCTCCGTGTACTGCGCCACCGTGTATCGGTCGCCCACTTGTTTCTGCACTGCAAGCAGTGCCTCTGGCTGGTGGCTGCCCGGCCGAAGTGGCAGAAACTGCACCTTGTGCTCATCTCTCACCAAGTGCCCTGCGCACTTCAGCTCAAACAGAGACTTCGCGACGTGGTCTGACTCATAGTCGAACAGACCGTGCGAGTCCCGCATCCAGGTTTTGGCCAGGACGAATAGACTGAGTCCACTCTGCATTTCTTATTATTAGTGGGATTTGAGATATTTGGAGGAGTGGGCGAGTCGCTGGGCCTTGAGTCTTCTCCGACGGTTGCGCTTGAGTAGGGAGTCGAAGGTGATTCCTTGGCTGTCGCTCGAGGAATATATGAAGCTTAGTAGGTCGATCAAGTCTTCCTCGCCCTCGAATTTATGCTTGAGCACCACGCCGATGTACTTCGCCCTTGCCAAGTTCAGGTACATGATTTTATTCAGGTCTTCGAGTGTGAAAAGGTGATTAGTGCCTTCGAGACGCTTCAGCAGGGCGAGCCGGCGCTGGGAGCGGTAGGCAGTGACTCGTATATCCGCTTGATGCGAAAAGACCCATTGATTTGCATTGTAGGCATACAGCGGAACCGCTGCTTCTCGGATGTAGTCCTCGTGCACGCCGAGGAGAGAGGCGTATTCTCGCATAGGGAAGACGGAGCTGCCAGGGCTTTGGTAGCAGGAGGTGCAGATTGGCCGCTTGGTGATTGGACAGACCACTCGAATGCCTTGTCTGGGGATTCGGCTGCAGGCTAAACAGGTCTCTGCATATAGACGTATATAGGCTTCTCGGGCATTGTACAGAGAACTCGCCCGTTCCTCTGGAAAGTCCCTTTCAGCCAGCACCCTCCATAGTTCCTTCGCCCAAGTCCAGGCTCTCCACTGCTTGCAGACCAGCTCCACACTCAGACACAGGTCCGAATGACTGAGGAACTTGAACACTTCCACATGCAGTCGACTGAAGGAGCGAGCAGACTGAGGGGAACTGCAGGGCAATAGGACCATAGACAGGGACAGGAACTGGGAGTTCCACTGATAAAGCCAGGCTGAAAGCGAGGACTGGTTCAGTGGTCTTTGCAGCTTGTTTACAATGTCAGCGGACGTAATAGTCACTGGACATCTCGGTCGGTAGCAGGCCAAGTGGCAGTACCCTCGCTTCTCTGCACGGACTCTAGCCTCCGCAGGCACAATGCAGAGGCCGCACTCTTGGCAGGTCGAGCGGCCGTTGGGGCAGTCCTCTATTGACAGGACGTTCGCGGGGTACATGAATAGTGATTAATGCCGAGGGACGAGCATTGCATTTGACGGAATTTCGGACATATAATGGTGACAAGGACTGGGAAGAAGGGCTTTGGGGTGAGGGAGAGTGTAGTGGCAAGGGAAAAGCTACTTTGGTACTGTGAACTGCAAGGTTTACGGTGTAGCCCTAGCGCTTTGCCCAGTCCCTTTCAAACTGAGTAGTTGCCGACTACCAACGAAGTAGTAGCAATTAGCAGCCTTATTCCACTGTGTAGATGTACCGAGTGACTTATCTTTGAACGGTACTGTAGCCTATACCTAACAAACACCAATCTGCTAATTCAAATAATCACCAAGGCCAGGAGCGGGCTTTGAGGCTACGCTGTCTTGTTCCTCTGTTTTGCATTGATACAGACTTGCGAAATGCGTAGTTAAACAGCTGACTTGCCAGTAGGAGCGCTGGTATCCTAGCAAAGGAAGCCTCCAAACCTGTAGTAAAGTCTGTATTTATATAGTCATTAGTACACCTGCCTCGTTTTCAAATCGGTGTGCCTCTTATGTCCTCATTTTCTCATATAAATCAAATGCCGCGATTTCTTCTGACATTGTTGCTTCTTCTGGCCTCAGCCAATCCTCTCTGTCCTTGTCCTCCCCTATGGGTACGCTTTACACAGCCAGGAGACCAACATTGCGATAAGAGTTGCATGACCAACCTTTGCGAATTCGACTCCCTTTCGAGTATTAGCGGTTCGGACTGCCTGCAAGCGTGCCTAGAGAGTGGGTGCAGCATAGAAGCGCTTGGAAACGGGGTATGTGAGGAGAAGTGCTCGAAGTGGGAGTGTGGGTGGGACGCAGGGGACTGCGGTAGCTGTGCAAAGGGCTGTAAGCACTAAGCAGGTGAGAGCAGTAGCCTAGGGAACGGAGTGTGTGAAGCCAAGTGTAACACCCTAGAGTGTGGGTGGGACGCGGGAGACTGCGGGACTTGTTCCCCTGGCTGTTTTCCTGCGATGCTCAATGATGGGAAATGCGATTTGCCCTGTCTCACTCTGGCTTGCCAGAATGACGGCTCAGACTGTCAAAGTGCCCTGTGCCACACCGGCTGTTACCCCTATTTGCGAGGCAATTCTCAGTGTGAGTCCGCATGTAACACTTTGGAATGTCAGTGGGATGATGGAGACTGTGACTGTTCACCCGGCTGTCATTCCTTTATGTTGACAAACAACATATGCGATCCCTTATGTAGTACAGCTGCTTGTTCGTTTGATAACTACCGATGTGGAGATTGCGCCTTCCAGTGCTTTATCTATATGATAGGCGACAGTCACTGCGATTCGGCCTGCCATACCGCACTGTGTAATTGGGACGGACTGGACTGTGGCTGCGCAGCGGGCTGTTCTGAGGCTGATTACGGGACTTGCAAGGCGGAATGTCTGGTCCCCGCCTGCAACTACGACGCTATGAGTGGCTTCACTGCCTGCCAGTCCGCAGTGACTAAGGCCGCTGCAGCCACCTATCACTCCCTTTCAGTTTCCTTTGCACGAACATATGTGCATAGTCAATTGTGCTTGCCGGCGGCTCCTGGATGCACAGTCAGTGCCTGGGCGTTGTCACTAACTTCCTGTGTAGCGGACTGCGCCAATAGTCTGCTGTGCTTAGGGAGCTTCGGACAGTGTCCACTGACATGTCCATTTGGGTGTACTACCTGTGTGTCTGGGGACCGTTGTCTTTCCTGCCAACCTGGTTTCTTCCTCTTCTTTTCCTCTTGTGTGCAGCGCTGTCCCCTCTACTACAGTCCCGCAGCCCTAATTCCTACCTTATGCATGCCCAACTTAGATACCAGCACTGCAGCTAATCCCTATGTCTACTATGTTTCCAGCAGTACCACTGCACTGGACAGTGACGGATCCTTTGCTAGTCCCTTCCCCAGTCTTTCCCATGCCTTTGCGGCTATATTCGCAGGGTACTCCCAGGTACAGTTCCTCAAAGGCACTCACTCCCTCACCGCCCAACTGCCCAGTGCTCGGCTCCACACTATTAGCGACTCCCCTCTCTACTCCTCTCCTCCGCCTGTGTCCATTGCTCTCAAGCCTGCGACTTGCTCCCAAGTTCCTCCCCACTCCGACTGCACAGACGACCCTCCAGTGCTGCTGTATGACAACTTGCACCCTGTGAAACTAGTGGTATCTGGGCAGCTGGTCCTCACAGGACTCAATATTACCGCTCAAACCACACTAGTACAGGGCTGCACTGATGTAAAGTGCACCTATTGTCCCTGGGTTCAGTCTAGCAGCAGCGGGTATGTGGATGACCGAAGTAAAGCTATCCTTTTCTTTGCTGAAAAGAGTGACTGTGGGCTGTTTCATGGGCAGTCCTTTATAGTGGTCAAGCCGCAGGCAGTATTTGAGGCGTTTCAGTGCAATTTCATCAATTTCCGACAAGAATTCGCCTCTTTGATTTCCTTTTCAGACGCGAAAGTGAGTCTTTCCAATGTGCTTTTCCGAAATATCACCACTCAAACAGCCCTCTTGACACAGACCTCCGCCCTCTCCCCCTCCTCTGTCCTCTCCCTGTCCTCCTCTACCTTCGAATA
>Ga0247837_1002414_pt1 | contig 35533 bp, 26 predicted proteins | sample LaCtaG_2_FD_187115 | JGI IMG/M metagenome (GOLD analysis project Ga0247837, IMG submission 187115) | Freshwater microbial communities from meromictic Lake La Cruz, Castile-La Mancha, Spain - LaCruzMarch2015_14.5m | ecosystem: Environmental > Aquatic > Freshwater > Lake | place: Spain: Castile-La...
TGAGCCCACTGATTCGGATATCCCCGCACTGCGTCGCATGCAGCTTGCTGGTGATGGAACCACGCAAGCCTCACTGCCAAGCGGCGCCTGGAAGCGCTCCGGCAAGGTGGTGTTCATTGACAATTCAGTGAACCGCGAAACGTCCACTATTCGAACCCGGATTGAAGTCCCCAATGCGGACTTGGTCATGGCACCGGGCGCGTATGTCACTGTAAAACTCCAGGTAGACGAGCTAAAGAGCGCGGTTTCCATACCGGAAAATGCACTGACCTACCAAACCGCTGCCGCCACTGTGTGGGTCGTCGACGCCGAAGGCAAGGCGCATCAGAAGGTGGTGACCACCGGTCCGCGCGGCGGAGCAGGCATCGTCATTACTGATGGGCTTGGCGCGGATGAGACGGTGGTGATTGAAGGCATGCAGAAGCTTCGCGATGGCACCCAAACCGTTCCACCGGAAGTCATGTTGCAGGCCATGGAAGCCAAAATTGAGAAGCGCATGGGTAAGGCTGCCGAATGATTGACTTCTTCATTAAGCGACCCATCTTCGCAACGGTGATCGCATTGCTTATGGTGATCGCGGGCGGTCTTGCGATGACCATCATGCCGGTCTCGCAGTTTCCGCCGATCACTCCACCGACGGTACAGGTGTCCGCGTTCTATCCCGGCGCTTCCGCAGAAACAACCTCGGACGTGGTCACTCGCTTGTTGGAACGGCAAATCAACGGCGTGCCCGGCATGATTTACATGTCGAGCAATTCCGTGAACGGCGGGAATGCGGTCATCACCGTCACCTTCGATGTCGGATACGACCTCTCCATCGGCACGGTCGATGTGCAGAACTACGCGCAGACTGCTATCCCGCAGTTGCCACCGGAAGTTCAGCGCCAGGGCATTTCCGTCCGCAAGCAGTCAACTGACTTTGTACAGGTGGTTGGCCTGCGTTCGCCAAAGGGCACGTATAACGCTGACTTTCTAGCCAATTACGCTGATATCAATATCGTTCAGACGCTGCAGCGCATCCCGGGTGTTGCTCAGGTTTCTAACTTTGGACTACGCCAATATTCCATGCGCATCTGGATGGATACGCAGAAATTGGCGGCGCTTGGTATCGAACCACAGACCGTCTACAAGGCGATCGATGAGCAGAATCGCCAAGCCGTTGGTGGACAAACTGGTGCATCGCCTACTACTTCCGTTATGCCTGCATTCACGATGCAGGTCAATACCCTTGGTCGCCTGGAGCAGGTCAAGGAGTTTGAACAGATCGTGGTGCGCAGTGGCAAGAACGGAACCGTCCTCCTGAAGGATGTTGCACGGGTTGAACTTGGAGCTGCAAGTTACGCCACCGTTGGCAAGCAAGACGGAGAGGCGAGTGGACTGTTGGGGGTATTCCAACTTCCCGGATCGAATGCGTTTGAGATTGCCAAAGGCGTCGGCGCGGCGATGGAGTCACTCAAAAAAGACTTCCCGGAAGATGTTGATTACCGAATCAACTACGACACCACCAAATTCGTCAGAGCGTCAATCGAGGAAGTGGTCTCTACTTTCTGGGAAGCCGCGCTGCTTGTATTGATCATCATTTACGTGTTCCTGCAGAGTTTCCGCACAACGATCATCCCGATGATTGCCATTCCGGTGTCAATCATCGGAACATTCGCAATCATGCTGGGGCTTGGATTCTCGATCAATACGCTGACATTGCTGGGCTTGGTGCTCTCCATCGGCATCGTGGTGGATGACGCCATCGTGGTAGTGGAGAACGTTGAGCGCAAGTTCGAAGCGGGTGAAACTGATCCGTACCGAGCGGCCAGTGCGGCGATGAAGGAAGTGGCTGGTCCAATTGTTGCCACCACGCTTTCGCTGGCAGCGGTCTTCGTTCCGGCGTCACTCATGCCCGGAGTCACCGGCCAGTTGTATAACCAGTTTGCCATGACCATTGCCATTTCGGTGGTTCTGTCGGGCATCAACTCACTCACACTAAGCCCCGCCCTTGCCGCCATCTTCCTGCGCCCCCGCAAGATGGCCGAACGCGGTTTCTTTGGTGCTTTCAATCGGCAATTTACACGTGTTGAATTGACATACGAGTCCACCGTTGGCTGGCTCGTGCGCCGCTGGGTGGTTGCTGGTGTCATATTTCTGGCAGCGATTGCAGCTGCACTATGGCTGGTGATCAACGCGCCAACGGCGTTCGTGCCTGACGAAGACAACGGTTACTTCTTTGTTGCCTATCAATTGCCCGCTGGTTCCCCCCTGGAACGCACCAATGCTGTCGCTGCTGAAGCGCGCAAAATTGTTGCTGCACAGCCCGAGGTGGACACGATCATCGAAATCAACGGTCTGAACTTTCTATCCAATGCGCCGCAATCCAACAGTGGCGTGCTCATTCCTGTGCTCAAGCCGTGGTCGGAACGCACCGGCGCAGCGCACAGCACCACTGCCATCGTGCAACGACTGCAGCCACTTCTGTGGACCATTCCCGGGGCCATGGCATTCCCATTCAACCCGCCATCAATCCCAGGACTGGGAACGGTTGGTGGATTCCAGTTGCAGTTGATTGACCGTGCTGGCTTAGGAACCGACGCGCTGTACGCCGCGGCAATGAATATTGTGGCTGAGTCACGCAACCATCCGGACAAACTACTGGGTGTTTCTACGTTCTTCCAGAAGGATGTTCCCCAAGTTTGGCTTGATATTGACCGGGCTAAGTTGCAGCGCCTTGGTGTCACCGTTGCTGACGCGTTCTCGGTGTTGCAATTGAATTTCGGAAGCGCATACGTCAACCAGTTCAATCGATTCAATCAGGTGTATCAGGTGTACGTGCAAGCGGACGCGCGCTACCGTATGGCGCCCGAAGATCTCGGCAAGCTATATGTCCTCAACCGAGACCGAGAGATGATCCCGTTCTCTGCGTTCGCACATGAACGCACCACGACCGGTCCGGACAACCTGACGCACTACAACGTCACCGACACCATCGCCATCAATGGCGCGGGTGCTCCGGGCGTCAGTTCCGGCGTTGCCACTGCCTTCATGGAAGAGATTTGCGACAAGGTCCTTCCGCAAGGCATGACCTATGAGTGGACGGGCATCGTCTATCAAGAGCGGACATCTTCGAACGCTGCCCCCATCGTCTTCACGTTGGCGATCATTGCAGTGTTCCTGTTCCTGGCTGCCCAGTACGAGAGCTGGACGCTGCCGATCCTGGTGGTGATCGCCATTCCGTTTGCTGCGCTCGGAGCAGTGGGCGGTCTCCGCATTGCAGGTATGCCGCTTGATATCTATGCGCAGATCGGGTTGGTGATGCTCATTGGATTGGCGGCAAAGAATGCCATCTTGATCGTGGAGTTTGCCAAGGAGGCCACCGAGCGCGGCCGTTCGCCGGTGCAAGCTGCCATGGATGCGGCGCGCCTACGCCTGCGGCCGATCTTGATGACCGCACTCAGCTTTATCTTGGGCGTGGCGCCCTTGGTGATCGCCACCGGAGCTGGTGCGAACGCACGTCGATCGATCGGCGTGACCGTCATGGTTGGACTGGCGGTGTCCACGCTCCTTTCTTTGGTCATCGTGCCGGTCTTCTATGCACTACTCGTAGTCATTCGCGACCGCGTGTGGGGGCCTGATGAGCCGGACGCCGAGCAGCCCGCCAAGTAACCTTCGCGGGATGAGCAACGCCGCCGCAGCGCCAACTATCACGCACGCTGAATTCCACGCCCGACGCGACCGGCTACTGGCCGAACTTGGCCAGTCGGCAGGATTAGTCCTCGCTGGCGATGCGGATCCATCGCTGCACCATCCATGGAAACCGCACGCGCACTTTGAGTACCTGACGGGCGTCACCGATGAGCCCGGGGCCATGCTCTTCCTCGATCCCACCAATCCAGTGCCAGCCAAGCGCGCCACGTTGCTCCTTCGGCCGCTCAATCCAGAAGTAGAGAAGTGGGACGGCTTCCGCGATGAACTTGGAAGCGCGCTCCGAACCCGCACTGGCATCGATACGGTCCTTCGCACTGGAATGCTCAGCAGGCTGCTCTTAGAGGCAACGCGCCGCACTCGGTCGCTTGCGTGCCTGATGCCACTTGCTGCTTGGAATTCACCAGTATCTGCGGACCTCGCCATCCTGCGCGCGCAAGCTGAGCGTATCCCCGGCACGCAAATCACTGACCGCAGCGATCTCCTCATGAAGATGCGCGCCGCGAAGAGCGCAGCAGAGATTGCATGCATCCGCGAAGCTGGCCGAATCACCGCCACTGGCTTCGCTGCCGCCATGAAGTCCATGCGCGCAGGCATGAATGAGTTTGACCTGCAGGAAGCAGTGGAGCACGCATACCGCAGCAACGGCGCGCGGGAGTTGGCGTTCCGCACCATCGCCGGTGGCGGGTTTAACGCTACGGTCCTGCACTACCACGCCAATGATCACGCGCTCATGGCTGGCGAGCTGGTGGTCCTTGATAGTGGGGCGAAGTTTGCGGGCTACTCAGCCGACGTCACCCGGACCCTGCCAGTGTCTGGAACATTCACCCCGCGTCAACGCGAACTCTATGACTTGGTGCTCCGGTCCCAGGCCGCCGCTATCAACGCCGTGAAACCGGGCGCCACGCTCGCCGAGATCGATGCCGCCGGGCGCAAGGTCATTGTGGATGCCGGCTACGGCGACGCATTCATCCACGGAATGGGGCACCATTTAGGCTTAGAAACACACGATGCTTCCCCTGATGCGCCCCTTGAAATCGGCGCCGTCATCACCATTGAGCCAGGCATCTACCTACCCAAGGAATCCGTTGGTATCCGGATCGAAGACGATGTGGCTGTCACCGCTACAGGCCACGAAGTGCTTACCCCGTCCATCCCCCGTAGCGCTGACGATGTGGAACGGGCGATGGCGCGCTGATCGGGCGCCGCACATTTCGCGCCGCTTGTGTTCAGACTTGGCTTAGATAGCCAAGGAGTTCATCAAAACCACATCCACGCAGCCGATGATTCGCACGGGAGATCGCATGGATCGCGCCTCCTGCCGCGGCCGGGCTCCGGCCTTTAAACGAAGGAGGGCTCCTGATGTTCGCCTACCGCACCGTATTCGTCAGCGATGTGCATTTAGGATTCCGCGGCGCGCGCGCCGAGGAGTTTGCTGCATTCCTCAAGCGCGTTCAGTGTGAGCGCCTGTATTTGGTGGGCGACATTGTTGATATGTGGGCACTTCGGCAGCGCTGGACGTGGCCATTGACGCACAATCAAGTGGTGCGGCGACTTCTCAAGTTGGCTCGCCATGGAACAAAGGTGATTTACATACCGGGCAATCATGATGATTCGCTCCGTCCGTATGCCGGTATGGAACTTGCAGGAATTCGAATTGCTAAACAAGCGGTGCACCGTCTCGCGGATGGCCGCCAGCTCTTAGTGTGCCACGGCGATGAATTCGATCTTGTCGTTCAGCACTCCAAATTGCTTTCCATGCTGGGCACGTATGGATATGACTATCTAGTGCAACTCAACCGAGTGGTCAACGGAATCCGCTCATGCGTTGGCCTGGGGCGTTGGTCTTTCTCACAGACCATCAAGAAGCAAGTGAAGAGCGCCTGCACATTCATCTCCAAGTTTGAAGAGGTGCTTGCCGACGAAGCGCGACGACGCTCACTGGACGGCGTCATTTGCGGGCATATCCATGAGCCGCGGATCGACCGTCGCGCGGATGGCCTGACCTACGCAAACTGCGGCGATTGGATCGAGCGTGCATCAGCGTTGGTTGAACATGCCGACGGCCGTCTGGAAATTATTGACGTCGAAGCACTCCTACGCGAGGCCGGATGGAAGCCGGACCCCACGGAGCACCCGGAACATGTCAGTATTCCAGAGATCGCTGCGGACGAGGACGGCGTGCATGCGCACTGAACAACGAAGCGTGGCACCTCGCCTGATGAATGTGGCGTTCTGCAGTAGCTCAGTCGGATGCGGGCACACCCGCGCATCAGTAGCCATTCACGACGCGCTCCGCGCTCGGGGGCAACTCTCCGAAGCCACCTTCATCGAGGCGCTTGAACACGCACCACGTTGGTTCAGCACGGTGTATCGCGATGGCTACCTTCGTGCCATTCGCCACGCGCCCCGCGTGGTCGGCGCGATTTATAACAGTACGGATATTCCACGCCGCGATCGCAGGCCGCTCGGGCCAGCGCTCGATCGCTTTGAAGATCGCGTCATGGCAAATTTCCGTGCGCACCCCGGACTGCATGCTGCGGATGTAGTGGTGTCCACGCACTTTCTGACGAGCGCGCTGCTTGGGCGCATGCGCATGCGAGGCGAACTTCGAGCGCCGGTAGTGACCGTCGTGACCGACGAACATCCACACGCCGTGTGGCTGCACCGAGGCGTCGACTTGACGTGCGTTGCTAGCCGAGCCGCTCGTACCGCGGCTATCGCAGGCGGTATGGATCCAGCCCGAGTGGAGATCACCGGCATTCCAATCGATCCACGTTTCTGCATGACTCATCAGCGGTCGTTCGCGGTAACGGAACAGCCCCGACCGATGATCTTGGTCTGCGGTGGCGGGCATGGGCTTGGCGACATTCCAGCAGTGGTTCGATCACTGCTTGCCACATCCTTGCACTGCACCATTGTTGTCGTATGCGGTAAGAACGCTGCCCTGGAAGTAGCGATGCGTGGACTGCAGTCGTCAGGCAATGCGGAAGGCGCCAGTGGCCCCGAATTGCGCGTGCTCGGCTACACCAACGCCATGCACGAACTGATGGCCGCCGCCGATCTCATGGTGGGCAAACCCGGCGGTCTCACCACCACCGAAGCCCGTGCCGTGGGGCTCCCAATGGTGCTGTTGCAGCCAATTCCAGGGCAAGAAGAGCGAAACGCGGACATGTTGGTGTCTCTCGGCGCTGCTGTTCGCGCGCAGCGTGCCACAGATGCTGGACCAGCCGTTGCCGCCATCATCGGTGACCCCGTTCGTCTACGGAGCATGCGGATCGCCGCCAGTGCCGCTGGGAATCCACGAGCCGCATTTGACGTGGCTACCGGCATCAGCGCACTGCTTGCGCAAGGGAACCAATGCGAACGCTCAGACCGGCTGCTTGGACGACCAGCCGCATAAGCGGCTGTAGCCCGCCGCATCGGGTCAACTCAATCCGTTCGCGAAGCACTTGAAGCCATGACCACGGTTTAAATCACCGAATCATGAGTAGCAAGGTTGTGAGCCGGAGCAGTATTCAACTGCACCAACTTGGCACCCTGCACTTCCTTTGCAGCGTCCGGATCAACATAATCGCTGTGGCAATTCGCCTTTCCTTCTTCAGCGCCCACTGCCTTGCGGGTCTTTGATGCCAGTTTGTGAATTTCATCGGGGCTCAAGACTCCGCGCTTGGCAAGAATCTCTTGTTGCTCCACGCTGAGGGCCGCGCTCTTCACCGGCTTGCCGCGCTGATACTCCTCATCCTTACCGCTAGCGAATTCTTGGATCTCCTTGCTGATGCGCACACTGCACCAGTCATGACCACACATGGCGCAGAAATCCGTATCGACATCAAGGTCCTCATCGTGATACGCACGAGCGGTGTCTGGATCAAAGCTCAACTCAAAGTGCTTCTCCCAATTCAGTGCTGCGCGAGCCTTGGTGAGTTCATCGTCGCGATCGCGCGCGCCCGGAATACCAAGCGCTACATCCGCTGCATGAGCGGCGATTTTGTAAGCAATACACCCTTGTTTCACATCATCCTTCTTGGGAAGCCCCAAGTGTTCCTTGGGCGTCACGTAGCACAACATGCTTGCTCCGTGATAGCCCGCGGCAGTGGCGCCAATGCAACTGGTGATGTGGTCGTAGCCAGGAAAGATGTCCGTGACGAGCGGCCCAAGAACATAGAACGGCGCGCCATGGCACAACGTGCGCTGCAGTTTCATGTTGAATTCAATCTGATCGAACGGCACGTGCCCTGGACCTTCAACCATCACTTGCACGCCCATCCGCCAAGCGCGCTCAGTTAGCTCGCCGATCGTTTCCAGTTCCGCCAACTGCGCGCGGTCTGTGGCATCAGCCAGTCCGCCTGGTCGAAGGCCATCGCCAATTGAGAAGGTCACATCGTGGCGACGAAGTACTTCGCAGATTCGCTCCCACCCGTCATACATGGGATTCTGCTTGTTATTCACAAGCATCCACTTGGCGAGCAGTGATCCACCGCGACTTACAATTCCGATCAATCGACGCTTGATGAACGGCAAGTGTTCGCGCAGGACACCCGCGTGAATGGTGAAGTAGTCAACGCCTTGGCGCGCCTGGTGCTCCAACGTTTCCAGGATCATCGACTCATCCAAGTCTTCAAGCTTGCGCCCGATGATCATTGAATAAATTGGCACAGTGCCAATCGGTACGGTGCTGTTTCGAATGAGGGCGTCGCGACATTCGTCCAAATTGCCGCCCGTGGACAGGTCCATGACTGTATCCGCGCCCCATTTTTCAGCCCATTTCAACTTTTCTACTTCTTCGTGCGTCCCACTGGAGACCGGCGACGCGCCCATATTGGCATTGATCTTGGTCTTGGAAGCGCGCCCAATCGCCATCGCGTCAAGCCCATACCCAAGGTGGGTTATGTTGGCAGGGATCACCATGCGACCGCCAGCGATCTCATCGCGCACTTGTACTGCAGTGAGGTGCGTTTCACGCTCCGCCACGCGCGTCATCTGCGCAGTGACAATGCCAAGTCGCGCGCTCTCAAGTTGAGTCACCGCAACAAATCCCTTGGGATAGACAACGCGCATCCACTCGCCGCGTGCGCTGACAAAGTCCACCGTGCTGTGTGCGGGACCATGACTGCTGTCCTGATGACTGCTGGTCGGTGCTGCAGCCAATCGCGTGCATGACCATCCCGTTGGGAGAAAGTCCCAAGCAGTGCGAAGGCTCGGCTCCGGCATCCCGGGTGTATCTGGTGAACTAAATGCCAGCGGCCCGCCAATATCCGCGCGCCGTGCAAAGCTGCCAGCGGTGGTGCCCTGCGCTTCCGACGACGGGTTGTGTGCACCATGAAGGGGAAGTGCGTATCCGGCTGCGGTAGTAGTCATCTGATCATCCTCAAAGAAAGGGGCGGCCAAGCAATGCTGACCACTATCCAAATCGGTTTAGGGATGAACAGCACTGCCGCACGGGTGCGGTCCATGCCATTCGCTTCCCTACGCCGGTACGAACCGGGTCAGGTTCCGCGGGTACTTCTCAGCGGACCACAAACGTGGCCGCGCCCCGAGCGAATCCGGAAAGTCTATGCCGGACGTCCCGACCCGCGCCTTGCAAGTCCTGCTTAACGCCGCAATATTCCTCGTATCTCGCCGTTGAATCTTGACATTCATCCACCATCGGTAAGCATTCACGTAAGGGCAACATTAGCCCGATAAACCCTCTGCGCAGCAGTTGCAACGCTCAGACATTCAGCGCACGCATCAGATATGTTGGGATGTATCTGCCACACTTTGGAGCAGCCTGTTGTGTGACTGAGTCACCTGTCTGGATTGTGTGTTTCGGTCAGATTCCGTCTCCGCGGGCACTGGAACGGTCCAGTGGGGGATGTTTAGATCACGGCGCATGGGCTGAGCCAATGCGCGCGCAAATGTTCCGGGGGCCAGTGCAGCGTCCGCTTCAGCGGGCGACCTTCGTATCTGGAAGTGCCTGCCCTTCGAGATTTCCTCCGCAATGCTCCATAGCCCGCCCCGCTTCTCTGACCCAAGCCTCCCCCCACTCGACGAGGCTGATCTCAAGATCATTGACATCCTGATACTTGATGGCCGCGCCTCCGGTCGAGAGCTCGCGCAGCAGACTGGTATCTCCGAAGCCAACGTCAGTCGACGCTTAGCACGATTGATCCAGGAGAAGTCGGTTCGAGTGCTCGGATTCGTTCCACCAGAATTCTTGGGGCTGCACACGCAGTTTGTTGCATACCTGCGCACCAACGGCAGCACCGATGCTGCAGCAGCGAGTCTGCTTGCACACGAACAGATTTCCTACATCAGCGCGGCCCTTGGGACGTATGATTTTGTCATCTATGGCACAGCCCGCGACACCATGGACATGGTCTCCATCATGGACCGAGCCGTTGTTGCCAACCCACTGATTCACGACTACGAGTGCCATGTGATCCTTGAATTTCCTGATGCAAAGCGCGGCCACGCGCCTTCGGTCACCCAAGTCGTGCCGCGGCAGATCGACCACACTGACCGCCAAATCATCCGGCAAGCACAACAAGATGCACGCATGTCGTTCACCGACATCGCGCTGCAAACGAATATCTCGCCAACAAGCGCCGCTGATCGATTCCGCAAACTGCTGACCGACGGAATCATCCGAGTCATCACTCTGCCGGATCCAACACGCATCGGGTTGACACTGTCCGGCAATTTCCGCATCGTGGCTGACGCAGCCACCCGAGCGGTCGCGAGCGAATTGACCAAACTGCCAGAAGTCACCAGCCTTGCCATTGTGAGCGGGCGTTTCCAAATCGCCGGGGAATTCAACACCCGTGATACCGCTCACTTTGATGACTTTCGAGCACGGATACTCAATACCCGCGGCGTGCAGCACGCCGAGATATCTCTCCACCGGAAGTTGTATCGACAGCATTTCAACTGGTCCACGCACGAGGGGTCGTGACACCCCTGAGATGCGCGTGATGAAGTGCGCCCTATCAGGCAGCGCAAGGTTCCCGCTACTTGCACCGTGCGGATATCGTCTTCCGCATGGACAGCATTACTCTCATTCGTGATACGCACCGCTGGATGCGCTGGCTCACTGGTCGCACCCTCGAGGCGGCATCCGCCCTGCCAGATGCGGACTTTCGCCGCGAATTCTCAATCGGATCCGGTAGTGTTCATGGAACACTGACGCATCTCCTTGGCGCGGAGCGCATCTGGATGAACGCCATTCACGGAGACGCCACCGCGGTGATGGCGTCCACCCAAGAATTTCCATCCATTGACTCCATTCGCAAAGGATGGCCGGTGGTACGCGGTAAATGGGATACGTATCTGAATCAATTGACGGATGATGAGTGCAGCCGGGTGGTGATGCGAGTCCGGGATGGTAAAGAGGTTCGCCAACTCGTCCGCGACATCTTGGTGCAACTACCGACTCATGCGCTGTATCACAACGCGCAAATCTCCTTCATGTTCAGGCAGATGGGTCATTCGCTCGCAGATTCAAGTTGGATCCTGTGGCGGCGCGAACAACTCGCGCAAGCAAAGCAATGAAAGCGCCGATCGCTTCCTATGCCATCACTCTTGCGGAGATCACTGCCGCAGCCGGGCGTATTGCGCCTTATGTGCACCGCACCCCAGCCATCGAGAGTGACGTACTGCGTGAACTCACCGGTCGACCAGTGGTATTCAAATGCGAATCGATGCAACGAACCGGTAGTTTCAAGATTCGTGGCGCAACTAATGCCGTCCGCTGTATTTCTGATGCGGATGCCCCGCGCGGGGTGGTCACGCATAGCTCAGGAAATCATGCGCTGGCGCTCGCCACTGCCGCCGCGGAACGGGGTATGCCAGCGCATGTGGTGATGCCAGAAAACGCGTCACCAACCAAGCGCGCCGCGGTGCTGCGTGCTGGCGCGCAGGTGGTCACCTGTGGAAATTCCGGGGCCGAGCGCGAAGCCATGGCTGCCGATGTACAGGCCCGCACCGGCGCCACCATGGTGCCTCCCTTTGACCACGCCTGGGTCATGGCTGGTCAGGGAACAATCGCCCTGGAAATTCTGGAACAAGTACCCAGCGCTGGCACACTGGTCATACCTGTCGGCGGCGGCGGCATGTTGGCCGGCATGGCGATCGCGGCTCGCACGTTGCGGCCAGACATTCGAATCATCGGTGCCGAGCCAGAACTCGCGGGCGATGCGGCAGAGTCCAAACGCACCGGAAGGCGCGCTCCGCAGCGGCCGCCGGTGACTATCGCTGATGGACTGCGGACATCGCTTGGCGAACTCACGTTCCCAGTAATCCGCGACCTGGTCGATGACATTGCTTTAGTTTCAGAGGCGGAGATCATTGCCGCTATGCAACTCATCTTCACACGCGCGCGATTGGTGATCGAGCCAAGCGCCGCAGTGGGGGTTGCGGCCATCCTCGCGGGCCGAGTCGGCGGGTCGATGGATCTCCCGACTGTCTGCGTGTTGTGCGGAGGGAATGTTGACCTGGCCAACCTGCCGTGGTCCGCGTTGCCGGCTTGAATACTGGCGCTCCGAAATCAACTCCAGTGCGACAGCAGCAACCCGAGGTCGGCACCGTTGGTGGTTCCGTCGTTGTTCAGATCCGTCGGTCCTGGTTGCCCCCAACCAGAAAGAAGCAATCCAAGGTCAGCGCCAGTGACCACGCCATCACCATTGATGTCACCAATGATCGGGGCTGGGACACCATTCATAACCAAGCTTGAACTACCAACGGTCGTGCTTGATCCTTCGGCAAAAGTACCACTGATGAGTAGGTGAGCCACTTGTCCGGCAGGAATAATGGTCGGCAGATCAAACGGCGCGCTGACCAATGGTGGCGCCGCGGGCACGGGAACCGTCTCGTTGATCGTTCCCTGGGACGTAAGAGAGATGGCACTACCAACGATAGAAAATGTTCCAGTGAGCACCATCGCGGCTGGTGAACTGCTGGCGAATGGCTGCGCTAGCGCCGTTCCGGCAACGGAGATGGTCACCGGTACGGTCACGGCAAATGCCCAGGTTCCATCAGTGTTTGGCGTGGCAATACCAATCGCTGCAGCGGACTGAGCCGCAGTGGCCGCAGTCAACGAGCCACTATCGACCGGCACATCAACATTCGTTAAACCGATGAATGTGGAAGTCGGTTGCGCTGTACGAAATGTTGAATAGGTCAGCAGCATCGACGTACTGATCGTCCCCGCTTGTCCTGCCAACGTGTCCACCAGCAGGTTCGACACATTTACGACGCCAGTCACCGGATTGAATCCAAACTGAAAGGTGCCCGTCGGGTGTGTGTTGGTGATCGACACCGTTGGTTTCACTGTCGATGAAAATGGGATGGCGGTATTTCCAGAACCACCAAAGAATCCTGGCAGAGTGCGCGTGCCTGTTTCGTTGGTGACCGCAACGTAATTTCCAATCCAAGTGCCCGCGAGGGGAATTTGAATGTTCGTCTGCTGCGTGTAGGTGCTGGCTGGCGCCACCGTGCAATTCCACCGGCTCTCGGCAGCGACTGCGGTTCCCGAAATCATGGCGAGTGCGGCGAAGAATCCGATAGTGGAAAATGCCCGATTCATAGTGGAAACGTAGCACGAATCGCCGGATTGTCCAACAACGGATCAGGAGAACAGCCCACTCAGAGTGGCTCTGCCTGCGACCACAGCCCCAGTAGCAGCCCCAAATCAGCGCCATTGACCTGGCCGTCAAAGTTCAGGTCGCCGATGTGTGGATGTTGTAGCCCGAACTCGCCGAGCAGAATTCCCAAGTCGGCACCATTCACAACGCCGTCATGGTTCAGATCTGCGTTAGGCGCACATGATGGGCACTCGTGTCGAATCCAGTAGTTGGTCCCGTCAAATCCGGGAAGCACCGGCGGTTCATCCGGCGGCGGCGGGTTGGCGGGGTCGGGATCGGTGCACGGTTGACCGCTGCGGATTGGCCCTACATCCATGCCCAACGACACCACGGCGTACCACGGACCGCCAGTCACGGTGATGTTCTGAACCATCGGCGCACAGCGACCGCCAAACCAAATCGAGTGCGTCTCCAGTGGTCCATTCATCGGGCCGCGCATGAGGTGCAGCTCCGCAGGAAACTCTGCATCAAGCGTGAGCCGAATGACGCGCGAACCGGTTCCTCCACCGAGCGTGTACCAATCGGTGTCACGCGGTGATCCAGTGGTGCATGAGCCCGCCACGGTTTGCCCTGCAAGCAGCTGGGAAACCGATCCGAAGCGCGTGGGTCCATCGTTGGTGTGTAGATAGCACGCTTCGTCGTTCAGCCGCGCGCCGGTTGGAACAGTGATCGTGCACGGTGGAAGCCCACACAGTGCGGCGGCGCGAGCAACGCAGACCCAATCCCACGTAGCGCCATCGCAGTAGCCATCAAGTGGCGTCACTCGAGCGCAACAATCCGGATCTTCACAGCCCGGGTCCGGGTGTACCTCGTTGCACGGTCCGTAGGACGGACATACAAGTCCATTGCATTCCGTGCTCGCAAGATCGACGCATACCTGCTCCCAGGTCACGATGCAGCAGTCCGGTGCGATGATGCACACCGCATCGCAACACGGCGTTGTGAAACAACCCGGATTGGCATGCACCTCATCGCAGCGACCGCCACCTCCGCTTGGCCCACAGGCGGGCGGCGGGACGAGTGATGCAGCTGCCGGCCAAGCTCCCGGATCTGCCCCAAATCCAGCCAATTGCCGCGCAAGCACGCATGCTGGGGAGTCGCCCAAGGTGTAACCCGCTGCCGTCACCGCCAGTTCGGATTTCACTCGACGCTGGTTCGTAGCAGTGAATGCACTGCCGCCACAATCACGAAGATTTCGATAGCCGAGCGCATAGTTCCCGGCGATGTCTGCCTCGATCAGATCAAGGTCGCAATCGCCATCAATGTTCACCGCAAGAAAGTGCCGCGCGAAACTGGAGTATCCAAGGGAGACGGGGGCCGCAAATGCAACACCTGCAGCAGTTGAGTCATTCCGCCACACCAAAATATTCCCACCGAGCACAGTACTCGTCACCGCGTCCAGATCGCCATCGCCATCAAAGTCTGCAAGCAAGGCGCCCCAGTGATAGCCGCCCGAAATTTCGCCCGCTTTCACGGCGTTTGCAAAGCCACCAGCCCCGTCGTTGCGGAAAATCACTACTGGCTGACCAGCGCCCGTCGACAACAGTGGCGCAAGAATATCGATGTCGCCATCGCCATCAACGTCACCAATATCAAAGGTGACAACTGCTGGCTGAGTGATGTTGGTGAAGTCCGGTGCGAGCCAAGAAACGGGCGGACGAAATGTCCCGCCCACTTGCCCAAAGAAGATGTCAAAGCGTCGCGTTCCGATACATCCAACCACCAGGTCAGTGCGGCCATCGGCGTTGAGATCTCCCGCCAGAACATCTTGTGGCCCAGAAATTCCACCGCTCCAACCGTCCGCGCGAATTCGTTGTGCGACCGTGAAGTTCCCAGTGCCACCGTTCAGCAAGATGGCAATATGCTCGCTTCCGTAGCAGGAAACCGCAAAGTCGATGTCGCCATCGCCGTCAAAGTCACCCTTGGTAATTGAACGCGGCTCACGATCGAGTTGAATGATTGCGCTCGAGACCATCAATCCACTGGCGGCTCGGCGCATGACTTGCAAGCGTCCTGCATACGAGCGAATCACCAGCGTCAATTCATCGGTGCCGTCCCCATCAATGTCGGCGGCAATGGCGTCGTCCACTTGTCCATCAACAGCTACGGTCTGCATGGGACCGGCACTACCATCGCTGTTGAGTGTGCACCAGTTCAGGATGTTCAAGATGTCGCGCCCGGGTAGAAGCAAATCCTTCTTGCCATCTCCGTCCATGTCAAAGAGCCGCGCGCGCGTTGGGTAGTGCGAGGGCGTGCACTCGGCGTAAAATTCTGGCTCGGCGAAGGTGATGTCGGCGCGGGACGCGGGTGTGGCCAACACGAACAATATCGACGTGATCACGCTGCACAGGAGGCGCATATGGTGGCGGTCGATTTGCACTTTCATTGGTATGTGCTCATTCGCGGGTGGGTTCTCATTGCACTGGCAATTTCGCAATCATTTCGTCCACCTTTTGGAGCCGCTGGCGATGCTGGGCGACCGATGGCTCCAAGAGTGTGAGCGCCTGAATGTGCAGCCTGGCGGTCTGCAAATCACCCGCCTCAACGGCAATGGCGGCCACGAACTCGCGTGCCGCGGGGTCGTACGCCCTTATTCTCGCTGCCTTGGTGGCATATTCAAGCGCCAATTTCAGATTCTTTCGCCCGCGCTCAATGCGCGCTAATTCCATGGCGAAATTGGCGTCGTTATCGGAATACGAGTCGAGCACTTCTAAATGGGGAACCGCTGCCGACGCGTCGCCTGCCGCCAGGGCGGCCTTCGTAAGCACCCGGTGCGGCCAAGGGTCCATCGGGCGCAGGGCGGAGTAAGCGGCCAACCGCTCCAGCGCAAGGGCGTCCGGCGCCGCATCGCCCTTCAGCCGGCGCCGCAGCCAGAGCTCCAGCAGGTCGGGGTGCGCGGGGTGCTTTGCAAGCAACGCGTCCAGACGCGCGGCGTCAATCTCCACTGCACCTTCGGCAGCACCGGTCTCTGCGCGGACCTCCTCAACCATCATGGCCATGGATGGCTCGGCAAGCATGCCCCAAGACCGCAAATCCGCTTCCGCGAATTTCTCAAACCGTTTCATAAATTCCGCACGATCGATATGCAGCACATCAGCAAACGCCGTGGCCTCCACGGTGCCGTCGCGATACAGCGCCAGCAACTTGAGAATTGCAGCGCGTCCCCATTCCTTCTCAATGAACTCCACCATCCATGCACCTTGTGTGTACGCCTGCGTTCGATCGGTCTTCTTCTTCGGCCGCACAAACGCCAAGTTGATCGATTCAAGATCAAAGAGCGTATTGGAGTCAAACGCTTGCGCCAGCAACTGCACGCTGTCCCATGAACGCGGCCGCGTTTCTAAATGAGTAGCAAGCGCTTCAGTGAACCAATGCGGAATCCGATTGCGCGTCTGCTCCAAAGTCACTGTGTGCACATATTCATGGCGCAACACTTCTTGCCAGTCATACATTCCAAGGTGCAGCTGCGGGGCGCCTTCGCGCGGCGCTTCCAATGCAATCAGCGGACCTGTGCTGGCTGCAATGGTGTGAATCCACGGCATTCCAGTGATGCGCACAGCGAGACTCTTGTGATCCGGATGAAGTTCAATGATGGTTGGTCGACCCGGCACATGTCCAAGCCAATCCGTGATATCCCCATGCATGGCATCAAGCGCCGCCGGCATCCACGCGGCAAGTGCCTCATCAATCCCTGGCTTGCAGCGCACTACAAAGTGCTTGCCATCGAAGTGCTTCCAATCGGCAAGTGCCTCAGCGAGCGTCAGGCTGTGGCCTGCCCGCTGGTCAAACGCATCAAGCGATACCGCCAGTCGCAGTGCCGCCAACGCTTCGGCATCGCGGCCGGATTGCATTTCAAGAAGCCCTAACTCCGCTACTGGCGCGCTCCATCCAGGCGCACGCTTCGCTGCTTCTCCCAATGCAGCTGATGCCTCTTCATACTGACGTGCCAGCGCTAAAAACCGTCCCGCCTCATACGGGCCAAGTGGAGATCCTGGCATCAATCGATCAAGCGCGGCCAAGCGAACCGCCAGTGCAGCCATGTCAAAGCGCATGCCATCGGCTGCGGCGCGCAATGCGAGTGCTTCGCGCTGCTCTGGGAATCGCGTGAGAAATGGATCGAGCACAGCAATAGCTTCTGCTGCATCACGCGACTGCAGCGCGCACTCCGCATCAAGCAGCACCGCGAGCGGATGCGCAACGTTGATCGAACGCAAGTGCGTTGCTGCTTGGCGCGCGCCATCAAAGTCAAAGGTCTGCACGGCAACGCGCCCCAACAACTGCAGCGCCTCGCCGCTGCGCAGATTGCGACCAAGCGCTTCCTGAAGTGCAGCAACACCATCTTCAAAGCGATCCTTCTGCACCAGCAGACGCCCTTCAAGTAGTCGAGGCCGCGGATCAAGCTGATCGGCATCACGAAGTTTGGCAAGTGCATCCAACATCGACTGCCAGTCGCGCGATGGTCGACCCTCTAATCGCGCTAGCAATGCTGTGGCTTCGATGGCGTCCATTTGCTCATCGCGCGTGGCACCATTCTGTTCGCCCACTTCCTTCGCAGCACGCGCAGCGACGGTACCGTCGGCGGTGCGCCCAAGGGCATCAAGTGCCAGAGCGCGCATCAGAACACCCCGAGAATCAATGGCTTTTTCTACAAATGGAAGTGCATCTTGCGGTCGACCAGAGGCAATGAGCGCCTCGGCACGAACAGCTGCCGGGGCGGCCGGATCAGTGAGTGCCGCAGAATCAAAGTCTGCCATAGCCAACGCGGCGCGAGCGCGATCAGCGGGCGTGGTGAGATCGCCATCGTCCCAGGTGCCGTGCCGCAACCGAAGGGCGGCGCGCTCTTGATCGGTGAGCGCTGAGCTCTGCAGAGCAGCACGCACCGCCGGCGATAGCTGCACTTTCGGAGGCACCGCCTGTGCGTGCGCCATGTGCACACATGCAAGCACTGCAAAAACTGAACATAGGGAACGCAGTATCGATATGCGCAGTATCACGCTTCGCACATACGCGCGATCAAGCGCTGACGCGATGCCACCAGCGCAACCACGCAGCCATCGCGCACGCATAAAGCTCACGGAAGATTTCCTGCGCCAGGCGTGACGGTCAGCGGACGCTCGTCAACGCGCCAGCCGGTGGTTACTTTTTCTGCCAACGAAAGTAGCGCCTGTTGTGCAGCATCGATCCCGCCATTCATGGTGGCATCGCGCAATGAAACAACGGTGCGCCCGGACTTTCGCTGCGATTCCACGCCAACGGGAACCAGTGATTGCGCGTCGTACCACACCGATGCTTCCACCAAATCTCGATCAGCCATGCCTGGCTTTGGCTTGAGACGCACACCGACCATTGGACGCGCCGACTTCAAGAGCAGCGTGGAATCTGGCGCAGTTGCAAGCGAAGCATCAAACCGCGCAAGCACATCGGCGCGCCGCTGACCGATGGGAAGCGGAACCGGTCCCTCGCCCGGCTTGAGCGGGTCGTACTGCTCTCCGGCGCGCGCCAATTGTCGCCGCACCAGCGTTCGCTGCTTGAAATCCGCCTCCGTCAGCCAGCCGTCCGCGTAGATGTATCGAACCGGTCGCTCATCCATGCGCCCGCTTCCGTCGATGAATTTCTCAAACACCACTGCGAAACGCCGAGTTGCTGGCTTGCCCTCTTCTTGCACGAACACCAATTGACCAAGGCGTCGCTCAGTATCGCCCGTGACATCGTCGGTTGTTTCCAGCGTGATGTTGGCACGGAAGTCACGGAGCGAATCAGAGGTGCGCTCGACGGCCGTCAACAGCGCATCGGCGTCCGCAAATCGAGCGGCGGGAGCAGCGGCTGGAGCAGGGGCGGGAGCAGGTGCAGGCGCAGCAGGCGCACTCGGCGCACTCGGCGGCACCGATGGGATCGGCGTCACCGGCGTCACTGGCGATTTTGGCGTCACTGCCGCGCTCTGCGCGTCGGACGCACACGCGCTGCACGTCACGCACGCCGCCAGGCATGCAACCACCGTGCGCCGCACGGCCGCCGACAATGCTGCCACTCGTACTGCATCACCACGAATCGTCTGCTTCGAACACGCCATGAGCAAAACGATACGCGCCTCGGTCAAACCAGGATCGGCACGTGTTCAACGATATCGAGCCCAAATCCGTGCAACCCGGGCATCGGCTTGGGATGATTGGTCATCAGACGCAACTGCGAAAGGCCAAGGTCGCGCAGAATCTGACCACCGACGCCAAAGAGGCGCGCATCCATCGGATTGCTGCCGCCGCCAATTCCGTCCAGGCGCGTCAGATCGGGCGCATTGACGTCATCGCGGTCCGGGCGACGAATCCGAGCGAGGCGCCCGGGCAAGTCAACGCCAGCACCCTCAGTACGCAGATACACCAGTACCCCCTCGCCCGCGTTGGCAATCGCACGGAGGCTGGCGCGGATCGTCTCCTGCCCTGCGGTTTCAGCAGGACTCCAACGCACACCAAAGACGTCCGAAAGAATTTCACGTCGCTGCATGCGGACCAACACAGGCTCCACACGCGTCTTGGCAATGCCTCGGGAATCAAGATCACCGATACCGCCAAGGCACAGCGCAACATGCGGAAGCGCATCGATTTCACTCTCCCACGCAAACAGTGTGAACGTTCCCTCTGGCGTTTCCACTTTGGCGCCATGCACTGGATCAACACGGCGCACCAAGCCTTCACCACCCAGTCGATGCCGGATGATCTGCTCAACGCTGCACATCTTCAATCCATACTGCGCGCACATGCGTTCCAAATCAGGAACGCGAGCCATCTCGCCATCTTCACGCACCACTTCAATGATCGCTGCGGCAGGCTTCAATCCAGCCAGCCTGCATAAATCCACGCTGCCCTCGGTCTGCCCAGTACGAACCAACACTCCGCCATCGCGCGCGCGCAGTGGATTGATGTGACCCGGTCGCACAAAGTCATCGCGGCGAATATCCGGATCAATGAGCATCTGAATGGTCTTGGCCCGATCCTTAGCACTGATACCGGTGCCCACCCCGTGCCGCGGATGCCCGTCAATACTCACCGTAAACGGCGTACCGCGCAGGCTGGTATTGCTTGCCGTCTGTGCATGCAAGTCCAAGCGATCACAGGTGGCGCCATCAAGGCTCACGCACAAATATCCGCCCCCGATGCGAGTCAGAAAGTTCACCATCTCTGGCGTCACAAATTCCGCAGCAACAACAAAGTCGCCTTCGTTCTCACGGTTTTCGTCGTCCACAAGAACGATCGCCTTCCCGGCGCGGAGGTCTGCAAGAATATCGGGGATCGGGCAAAGCGGCATAGGGTGAACAGGTTAGGCGAAGCGGGTGCCCAGGATGGCAATACCATTCAGCGCCCCCATGACCACGCCAACCCCTGAAATCCGTGCAGCGCGAGAAGCCCTCCTGTTGGAAGTGACGCAAATCCCCACTGCGGCCGGCCATGAACACGCCGTCATGGCATTCATCGATCGGTGGCTTGCAAAGCATGCCAAGGCGGTCACCACGCAACGCGATGACGTGGGTAATTACCTCATTACCCAGCGCCGGCATAGTGGCAATGCCCCGCTATTGATCATCACCGCGCATCTTGATCACCCCGCATTTGTTGTCACGGATGTCAACGGCACAACCATCCACGCGGCCTTCCGCGGAGGCGTGAACGATCCGTACTTTGTTGGCGCTGACATTGAAATCATTGGGCCCGGCGATGCGCGGGCACAGGCAGTCATCAAGACGCTCGCCGCGGATGCAAAGCCATTCAAAGAAATCACTGCGGAAGTTGCAACACATACCAGTCCGTCCACTTCCGCCCCGCCCGCGTGGCTTGCTGCGGGCTGCATTGCCCGCTGGAAATTTCCACGCGCAGAAATTCGTGACGGCTTGATTCACACTGATGCATGCGATGACCTTGCTGCCGTTGCGGCCGCGCTGTGCGCATTTGGAGAAATGCTCCACACCGATCAGTGCGGGCATGTCGGCTTGCTATTCACCGTCGCTGAAGAAGTTGGATTCATGGGCGCCATTCATGCCGCCCGCAATGCCTGGATCCCCAAAGACGCGCGCCTCCTCTGCCTAGAGAACTCGCGAAGTTTCCCCAACGACTCCCCGATCGGCGCCGGCGCCATTTGCCGTGTAGGCGACCGAATCAGCGTCTTCAGCCCCAGTCTCACCAATCACTTGGCACACCTCTTTAGCGCGGAATCCAAGCAGAATCCCGCATTCAAGTGGCAGCGAAAGCTGATGGCAGGCGGCGGCTGCGAAGCGAGCGCGTTCGCCTGTTACGGATACCAATCCACGTGTATTTGCCTACCCCTGGGCAACTATCACAACATGGTGGACATTGATGGCGTTGCTGCCGGCGCACTGCCAGCGCGGGTGGGGCAAGAGTTCGTCAGCATTGATGACTATCACTCCATGATCACCATGTTGCACATCGCCGCGCGCGGCATCGACACGACGCTTCCGGAATCAACCGAGCAACTGATGGAGCGGCTGTACGCGGAGCGATCCTTCGTTCTTACGAAATCTCGCCGCGATCCTTGAGGTGCTTCTGCAGGAAGGCCTTGGCAAACCGCCAATCCTTCTCCGCCGACTGCAGTGTGCCACCCACGATGGTGGAAATGGTGAGCATCGGAAGCGAGCCGAAGATCTTCAGTTCCGCCACGCGTGCGGAGCGATCATCCACCTCGGAAAGCATTTCCAATGCGTTCTCAAGCGCCATGGTCAATTCGGGTGAAGCGCCCTCAAACGAAGGTAGTTCTGGTTCGGCAGCGGGCTCAGTGACACCCTTCTGCATTCGTCGCGCCTGCATCGCCTCGGCGGCACGGCGCTTCTCTTCAATGCGCTTCTTGGCACGCTCCGCAAAGACCTGCCGAAGAATGACCGAAGCGGTAGCGCGAAAGTCATCTTCGCTCTTGAACTGCTCCGGGCGATGATTGGCAAGGCGCACGAAAGCCTCGCTGACGATGATCGTTGGCTGCAGTGTCACCTCGGGCGGGTGCGACTTCATGTACAGCGTGCTGAGGAGCCGTAGCTCGCCCATGATTTCGCCGAACAGGTCCGCAACCGACTTGTCCTCAGAGGCAAGGTCTTCGATCTCATCCATAGTGCGAATACTACTAGTGGCTCTCGCGGCAGTTGCCAGGATCAAACCAAATGTTCAGCCCGTGCTTGCCGCGCCCAATAAGCCCCGGGATTGACGCTTCTCCTATCCTTCTCCACATGCCCGCCGCCGTCTCTGCCGCCGAATCTGCCGCCTCTGTTGATCCAACGGCGGCCCTTGACCGCGCACTCCGTGCAGCGATCGCTGCAGTCACGGGATTGTCCGCAGACGAGTCGGACCCGCACATACGTCCCAGTGGCAATCCGCAATTCGGAGACTTCCAAGCGAACTTCGCCATGGCGCTCGCTAAGAAGCTCGGCGCAAACCCGCGCCAACTTGCCACTGACGTCTTGGCGCGTGCGCAACTCGCTGGCATTGCTGACAAGGCCGAGGTTGCTGGCCCTGGTTTCGTCAACATCCACCTGGCCGGGAGCGCACTTGCTGCCGCGCTTGATGCCTTTGATTCACCAGCGCTCGGCATTGTTCCAGTCACTGCTACCTACGCAGTGACTGTTGATCTGTGCGGCGTGAATGTCGCCAAGCAGATGCATGTTGGTCACCTGCGCGCCACCATCATTGGCGACACCATCGCGCGTGTCCATGAACGCCTCGGGCGCAAGGTGTGGCGCGAGAATCATCTTGGAGACTGGGGCCTTCCCATCGCCATGACGCTCGCGGCGCTGCGCCGTAATGGAACCAATCTTGATTCACTCACGCTTGAAGATCTCAATCGTGCCTACCGCGCCGCGCAACTTGAAGGCCGTGACGATGCCGCCGGCATGATCGCCGCGCACGCAACCCGTGTTGGTCCGCATCGAATTGCAGAACTTGAGGCACAGAACACCGGCGCCGCGCTTGCCCAAGAAGACGCGCGCGCCACGCTGGTTCGATTGCAATCGGGCGACGCGCAGCTGGTGGCCGAGTGGCAAAAGATCATTCACTGCACCATGCAGGAAGTCTTTGAAACCGCCGCTGTTCTTGGCGTTCAACTCACTGATGAGCACAGTCGCGGCGAAAGCTTCTTCCGCGAACGATTGGGACCAACAGTAGAAGCATTTGCCAAGAGTGGACTTGGCGTCGAAGACGATGGCGCCATTGTGGTTCGCTACCCAGACCGCGAACGCCCCATGCTCATTCGCAAGCGTGATGGCGGATTCCTGTACGCCACCACCGATCTTGCGGCATGCAAGTTCCGCGTGCAAGATCTCAAGAGCGATCGCGTGGTCTATGTGGTTGACGCACGACAGCGCGATCACTTCAAAGACGTGTTTGATGCTGTTCGAATGATTGGCTGGAACAAACTTGCTGACGGCACCGAAGCCGAATTGGTGCACGTTCCGTTTGGCAGTGTCCTGGGTGCTGACAAGAAGCCGCTCAAAACGCGCAGTGGTGAAAACTTCACACTGAAAGCCCTGCTTGACGAAGCCATCGAACGCGGCACCCGCGAAGTGCGCGCTCGATCAACGGACCCCAACGCGCCAACCGCCGGTATGTCTGACGCCGACCTTGCCGCCATCGGCAGCGCGGTTGGAATTGCCGCGGTGAAATATGCCGATCTTGGTTCAGATGTCACTCGTGACTACGTCTTTGACCTTGATCGAATGGTGAGTTTCGAAGGCGATACTGGCCCGTACCTGCAGTACGCCCACGCGCGCATGGCCAGCATTCTTGGCAAAGCGCTTGATGCCGCAGCGCACGCGCCGCCACGCCCAGCCATCAGCGTGGCCGAGCCGGCGGAACGACAACTTGCTCTGACGCTCCTGCGCTATCCGCAGATCGTTCGTGAAGTGGCGCAGCACCTTGACCCAAGCCGCCTGTGCGCTTATCTGCACGGTCTTGCCACCAGTTACAACGGCTTCTATCAGCAATGCCCGGTGCTGAAGTGCGAAGACCAAGCCCTCCGCGCAAGCCGCCTGCGCCTGTGCGCCATCAGTAAGCACGTGATGAAGGACGGGCTTGGGCTCTTAGGTATCACGGCGCCAGAGCGCATGTAACGCCTCGGCGGCTGCACGCACGCACCGAGCCCTACTTCCGCAACGCCACATACTCCACCCCTGCCTCACGCATGACGGCCTTTGCCTTGGCGAAACTCACCTGCCAATGCTCGTCGCCGTCTCCGCCGTACTCATAGGTCACCACGCGAACAATCCCGGCCTGCACAATGGCCAAGGTGCATTGCACACACGGACTGAAGCTCGTGTAAACGGTGCTCCCTACTGGGCTGACCCCATTGCGTGCGCATTGAATGATGGCATTCAACTCCGCGTGACACACAAAGTCGTATTTCACTGGACGCTCAAGCCGCTCTGGTAAGTCATCCACTCCACGTGGCAGTCCATTGAAGCCAGTGGCAACAATCTGTCGCGCCGCGCTGACGATCACTGCGCCCACGCCGCGGCTGGGATCCTTGGACCAGCCGGCGATCTGCTCCGCGAGCTCCAAGAATCGTCGATCCCACTTCTCCGAAACATTCATTCCGCTCATGGTCTGCCTTGCTCCTCGTTGGAATTTCCAGTGCCCGGCTCTGCGTTGACGCCAGCACCGGTCTTCATCTCTGACTTCATCTTCTCACGCGCCGCCTCGCGCTCTTTACGGCGCTCCTCACGCATCCACTCGCGCTTGAATCGCTCAAAGTCCTTCCAGCGTAAGAGTGGCAGCGCTGCTTCCGCCATGCGTAATTGATCGGTGCGTTGAATCACTACTCCGCGCAGCAACATCAGTGGTGCCTGCGGTCGCCCTAACGGCTGTATGCGCACCAGCAATTCCTCAGCAACACTGGATACTGATTCACCCACGCGCAACAGCCCAAAATCACGCGCCGGTGGAATTTGCACCGTCATCAGGTCATCGCCAAAGAACACATCCACTTTGCCCCCGCCAACGCCTTGTACATCAAGCACGATGTCGTAACGCCCCGCAGCAGGAAGGCGAACCTTCCACACCGCGACGTCGTCTGCATCCGCCCATCCGCCCAGCAACTTCTCGCTGTCCTTCTCCTTCGACATGACCGAATTCGTTGGTCCAAGGGCACGCCCATTGCTCACGCCCAGCCGCGCAAAGCCATCGGCCGCAAATTCCACTACCGGGAGCCCCACCGATGGATCATCCGGCGGCATGACATCACCGGCCTGCACGCGCGCCAGCATGGCTTCGATGGAAGCACGAACACGCTTCGCTGACAACGCATACGTCTTCATGCGATCGGCGCGCGCGATATTCAAGCCAACTATCCGGCCGCGGCTATCGACCACCGGTCCGCCCATGTTCTGCGCCGCAACAATCGAATCGTGCTGAATCACTTCGCCAAATCCCGTGGCGCGCCGACTCAAGATCGCCCCGCCCGCCAGCGCAACGCGCTGCTCACCAAACGGCGGGCGCAAGATGCGCATCGACACGGTGCGCCGCTCGCCGCTATGCATATATTCCACGCTCACTTGCTCTCCAGGAGCATGTGAACGAATCGGTGAAGCAGCTGACTCCGGCGTTGCCGCTACCACACCGTCAATGCGGAGAATCACATCGCCATCCACCATGCCCGCCTCGGCAGCACCGGACCCGGGCATGACTGCCGACACGATTTGCCCCACTCCGCCAGGAATAGTCGCGCGCTCTTCGTCGGTCGGCTGGCGCATGGCAACACCCAAGTACGCGCGGCTGGCGCCATCGGAACCACCAGACACATACACCCCAAGACCGCGAAATCCAAGAGCAAGCGGCGCCATACCGCGCCCAACAGAAATCACCGCGTCTCCAAGCTCGGGTTCCGGATCAAAGTCAAACGCAATTGGCGTGACGTCAGTGATGCCGGTTTCCAGAATTGCCAAGTCCAGCGCACTGTCCACGGCTACGCGCTTTCCCTGCACTGAAAGACCATCACCAAGCAGCACATCAATACGGCGCGCACCTGTTCCTAACTCGCTCGCCTTAGTAAGAACGTGACCCTCGTCGTCAATGACAACGCCGTAACACGCATCACGTGAATCAACAATGATGCTGACGATGGAATCTGCATACGGATCTGTCAGGGCGGCCAACATCTCCAGCGTGTTGGCGTGCCGATCCGCTTGCTCCTTACGTGCGTACGTGGTGTCGCCCGCGCGCGCATCGCTGCCGTCATTCGGAGCCGCCTCCTCATCGTCATCCGCACCAGAGCGAAGCTCTGCGGCCACCGCAACAGGATCCTTGGTTGGATCAGCTAAATACGCGCCCGTGGCAAGCCCCTCGCGCATGGTGTCCATACGAGCGTTCGCGCTTTCGGCGGTCGCAGCCATGTTGAGATCGGGACGCTCGGAGGCCTCACTGTTGACGCCTACCAGCGCGCCCTCCAGGTCGAAGACCGGTCCGCCGGAGTCGCCAGGGCTGAGCGGCGCATCAATCGCCAGCCGCCAACCATCGCGCCCAATCACCCGACCAAACCGCAACGGCGGCGGACGCCAGGGTGATCGTTCTGGCCCCAGTGGATGACCAAACGCCACGATCGGATCACCAGTGGCCAACGACGCTGACTTCCCCATGGGAACAACCGGAAGCACCCGCCCGCCGGTGGCAACCTTGACTAACCCAACATCGCCGTCGGGCCCAAAGTGTGCACCCACAGTGACTCCCGCCAATGCAGTGCCATCGGCAAGCAACACCGACGCCTTGCGACCCGGCTGCTGCGCAACGTGCCCCGCCGTCAACACCCAGCCGTCAGCAGTGATGATCGTGCCGCTACCGGAGCCAAGTTCAACACCCTTGTCATCAGTAAACACAATGCCAACCACCGCCGGGCGAACCTTCACCGCGAGCGCACGAACACGCGCCTCAAGTGCACGCAGCGCATCAGGTGAATCAATCTCCATACTGGGCGAATCTTGAGTCGCCGAGGGCGGCGGATCAATACCCGCTACGCCGTGTGCGTAACACTGCACCGCGCCAGCCAGTAGCGCACTCAACATCATGCAACGCGTGTGACCGCCCATCCACACACTTTGACGGAACCACGAATCGCAAGCGACGCGTGGTGTCATCGTGTTTAACCGCCTCGTGATGGATGACTGTCGTATGCGCGGTCAGGGGCGCCGGAATCAGAAAGGAATCCCTCAAGCGCTGCACCGGCACGGGTCTTCTGGCAATGCTCCGCAACGGCATCGAGGCGCTCTGCCAGCACGTCCATTGACTGCGCACGCGCCTCAGGGGCAACCTGAATGCAGTGCATGACAATATCGTTGAATTCCTTAGGAATTCGCGGGTCCTGCTCGTGCAACGGTCGCGGAAGACGAATGCTTGCCGGGGCAACTGCACTGCCCACCTTGCCATTACGCGAAGGAAGCGCGCATGGAATCTCCTCACGCAGCAACACCCAATACAGGGTTGCGCCGAGGTTATAGATGTCTGTCAGCGCGTTGATCTCTTGGCGATGCGCCTGTTCTGGAGCGATGTACCCGGGCGTTCCTTGAATGCGCTTCTTGACGGTGCCCACTGCGCATGCTTGCCCAAGGTCGATGACCTTGACGGTCCCGTCCTCGCAAATCATCATGTTGGATGGCTTCATGTCAGCGTGGACGAAGCCACGTTCATGCATGTGCCCCAACGCGCGCGCCGCCTGCGCGAAATACTTGGCAATGTTCACACCGGAAGGCCGCGCGCTCAAATCCAGCGTAGTGGCGTCAACCAATTCCATGAGCAATGCAGCGTCGAGCACCGCACCAAACATGTACTTCTGATTCTTCAGGTAGTTGGTGATAGCCCGAATGTTCGGATGATCAAGCTTGGAGCCCACTTGGTACTCCTGAACAATCTGATCAATGAACCGTTGATCCTTCTCTGTGCGGCGAATCACATGCTTCAGCGCCATCACTTGGCGCGACTTTGGATCCATCACTGCATAGACAACGCTTGCCGCACCTTCGCCGACTTTGTCGACCACTTTGTAGCCGAATAGTTCTGCGGGAATGGCGGATGACATAGACATGAACATAGACACTCGCAGTCAAACACACCCCGTGTCCCAATCCTCCAGAAAGGAGGGCGCACCAACCGAGGGGGCGCGGTGGGCACCGATGCCGTCAAGACGTGACCCCCAACAGGGGGCTAGGCGGCGCGAAGAGGGTAGCAAAACGACTAATAGGCTGCAATATTCCGAGTTTGTCCAACAGATTGGTGGGAAATTGGATTTAGGGACAGCCTGGAGTGCACTCGCAGGCAAAATGTGGCACCGACGAACTACGGAAGAAGTTGCGCGCGGAAGGTTCCAGGCTGTAACTGTCCAGCCTCGCCCAATCCGCTGGCACTGGGGGTCAATTCCTGACGAAAGAACACCGCATGCGCACCAATTCCTAACTCAGCTTGCAGCGCCCGCACCAGATTCAACAGTTGACGGGTCTGCTGGTCCGTGAAGGCACGGCGTTCGCCATTTCCCACCAAACAGATCGCTACGGATTTCCGATTCAGATCGTTGGCGGAAAGTGGCGCTTCATGCGCCCGGAGCGGCCAAGGCGCGCACATGGTCGCAGTGGCATGAGCGCCCGACAACTGTCGCTCCCACCGAAATCCCACCGCCACTTGCCCGTCTTCCATCCCCTGACCATTGCCAATCACAAAGTGATATCCGAGGCCGGCAAGCCCTGCATCCAAGTGCCGGCGTTCCAATGCGGCCACATCACCAGCCGGCGAGCCACTGTCGTGGATAACAATCGCCTGCCACTGACCACGCGCCATGGGCGTATCGCGCGGGGCGATGCGCGGGGTGGTGTTGATTACTACCGGCATGATCGACGCCACTGGGGGCTCGCGCCTGTCCCGAGACGTGTGCAGGTGGTTGACCCCGCGGGCTGGCGCGGCGATCCACAAGATCCCAACGCTCGCGACGCTCGCGACGGCAAAAGCGGCCCACACAACAAGCGATCTCGGCAGCGGTGCTCGAGCGTTCGCTTTGTTCGCTCCGGCGCCACTACTGGGCACGCCATCACTCAAAACGCTTGGCAAAGCCGCGTTTCCAGCGACATGAAGATTTCCGAGGTGCTCAACGTCCGTGTTCACTATGAATCGCGCGTTCCATCGCGCGTCTCCCGCCAATTCATCGGCCGAGCCCGTCGCCTTGGTTCAAGATTCTGTGGTCTTTGGCGTTAATCGGGCGCGCAATGCTGGCTGGGGGGTGCCAAACACATCCGGCTCATCCTTTGGGGCCGCCCCGGTCCGCATGGCATCAAATTTCTCAAACTGCGTGCGCGGCGCACTCTCCGGAAACAGCGGCTTGGTGCAACCGGCGGCAATCAACAAGGCGCCTGCCGCGCTGACGGCCATCAATGCCACTTTCATGTGTTGCGTGTGTCGCATGTCTCGCGTGTCTCGCATCTCTCGATTGCTCGCCAAACTCATGGGAAACATCGTACCCATCACTGCCGCGGTGCCGCCACCGAGCCGGATGTTCGGAAGGTCTGCCGAGTCCAACCATCGGTGCATGAAACCGCCACGGTCCAAGCCACCTTGGGCGGCGCCGAGGCAGGAACCACTACCGGAATCTCCAATGAATAGTGCGTTCCCATGAATGCCGCACGCCACGCCGCGCGCAATTCACCGGGCGCAACGGCACGATGTCCAAGCTCGATGACCTTGCCAGCAGGATCGACAATCGCCACCGTCACCTCGCATCGCCCCGCCACTTGCAACACGCGCCCGAGTCCGTCACGAGGTTCAACCGCCACCCGTACCAGGGCATGGCGCCCAGACTCGTCGGCGCCCGGAGCTTCGGCCGCGGCCGGTACCGGCGCCCATTCCGCGGAACCTCCCGCGAATGCCAACGTCACCATGCGCGGTGTCGCCTCGGCAACCTCACGGTCAGCAGCGCCGACCGCGTTCGCTTGAGCCAGTTGCTCCTGTGCTGCCGCCAACTGCGCTTGCAATTCAGCGGTGGTGCCCTCCAACTCCTTGACACGGCGCTGCAATTCCACTGCCTGCACGCGCGCGTCGGTCAATCCATCGGGTGGCACCAGCGTCGCACTGCATCCAAGCAACGCGATGCAAGAGCACGTCACCATGGCAGCCAGCAGCGTGAGTGGCGCGCGGCGCGGAGTCATGCTGCCCCCCGTCGACGTCGGCGCTGAGCCACGGGCTTGCTTTCCGCCTCTGCAATATCCGCCATATCGCGCTGTGAGACATCATGAACAAGATGCTCCAACGCCGAGCGAAAGTCCACATTGACCATGGACACACGATCGCCAACGCTCAGGAGTCGCGGCGCAAAGTTCAAGATGCCGCGCACGCCCGCTTCTATCAAATCGTCCGCCACTTCTTGCGCGCATTCCGGTGGCACAGCGATGATTCCAATACCAATGTCTTCACGCGCCACAGTGGCAGCCAAGTCACTCATCGGCCGGACGCGCAGTTGTGCCACGGTGCGGCCAACCACCGCCGCTGAAGCATCAAACACCGCCACAATCTCAAATCCTTGCTGATGGAAACTGCGATACGCCGCCAGCGCCCGGCCAATGTTGCCAGCGCCCACTAATGCCGCGCGCCACCGTTTGTGCACGCCGATCACCTCACGAATTGCTTCCGCCAGCGCACCGACGCGATAGCCGATCCCCGGAATCCCGGAATGTCCAATGATTCCCAGATCCTTACGGACCTGAGCGTCAGCCGCACCCACCGATTCGCCAAGTTGCCGGCTACTCACCGTCAATTGTTCGATGGCTTCGAGCCGCTCCAGTTCGCGGAGGTACAGACTGAGGCGCTGTGCCGTCGGTCGCGGAACTCGTGTGTTGCCAGGCATGAGGCGAAGTGTAGCCCCCGCGTCGCCGCACCTTAGACTGCCCGAATGCATATCCGCGACATCCTTGCCCGGGATGGAATGACCGCCAGTTTCGAATTCTTCCCGCCACGCACCGATGCGGCGTGGAACGAGTTCGTTGCTTCGCTTCCAGAGTTCGAAGCGCTGCAGCCATCGTTTGTCTCGGTCACGTACGGAGCCGGCGGCAGCACTCGCGATCGCACCGATGCATTGGTGACGCGGCTTGCTACCGACACCACGCTTGCACCAGTGCCGCACCTCACCTGTGTTGGCCACAGCACCGCCGAAATCAACCAGATCTTGCAGGCGTATGCCTCGCGTGGCGTTTCCAACATTCTTGCGCTTCGCGGCGACGCGCCACGTTCACAGACTGCCGAGTCCGCGGACTTTCGCCATGCGATTGACCTCGTCCGCGCTGTGAAATCTTTCAACGAAGCGCGCCACCATCCTGATCAACGCGGTTTCGGAATCGGTGTCGCTGGATTTCCAGAAGGCCATCCTGAAACGCCAAACACACTGGTGCAGATGGATCACCTCAAGGCAAAGGTGGATGCCGGCGCCGACTTCATCATCACGCAGCTGTTCTTTGACAACAACGCATTCTTCGACTGGAAAGCACGGTGTTCGCTCGCTGGCATCACTGTACCGGTGATCGCTGGAGTCATGCCAGTCACCACGCTCACCAGCCTGAAGCGCATGGCAGAACTTGCCGGTGGCACGCGCTTTCCGGCACCACTCTTGCGCGCCATCAAACGTTGCGAAGACGATGCAGAATCCGTTGCAAATGTAGGCATTCACTGGGCCACCGAGCAAGCGCGCGACCTCATCGATCGCGGAGTAGATGGAATCCACTTCTATACGCTGAACCGCAGCGATGCCACGCGCCGGATTTATCGAACGCTGGGGCTTGCTGGCAGAGTTGGGTCTGCTGCTACTGGGAACCAAATCCGCTGAAGCAGTCCCAGCATCGCGTCATCGGGGCGTGTCTGGCGCATAGCGTCGAGGCCCTCACGAATGACTTCGCTTCGGTCGGTTTGAAAGCCGATGTAAGAAATCACCAACCCGAAATCAAAGCGATCACTCTGCAGTTCCGGCGATGCGTTGGGCGTGTTGGCCGCTGCTAGACGTTCGCGCGCTGCCGATAGCGCCGCTTCGATACGCGCGGTTGGCGGCAGAATTTCCGTGCCCAAGTGTGTATCGATCATCTCCGGGTGCATAGCAAAGAGCTTGCGAAGCGTCAGCGCCGCGCTGACCGAAAGCCCGGCACCCATTTGCGCGTTGGCGACGCCAGCCATTGCACCGGCGTTGTTGGGGAGCACTGCCAACACAGAGGCGAATCGTTCTTCCGCACGGAAGAACTCGCCGCGTGACATGGACGTGGCGCCAAGTTCCATCATGTCCTTGATGGCACTTGAATCCTCCGGAACCAACGACTGCAACTTGCGCCCGTGGCGAAGAATGAATGCAAGGTCATCCACGCTCGGCTGCCGCGCACGCTCTTCTTTGGTCATCCCGCCGCGGTCGCGTCCATTGGCATCGCGCACAACGGAATCAGTTATCCCGGTTGAGTTTCCGTCAATATTCTTGCTGCCGTCACGCGTTCGACCCGAGCCGGTTCCATCGTCACCCTTGGTGGAGTCGCCGGTGTTGCCCTGGTCCGCTCCGTTGCCCTGATCCGCGCCATTGCCCTTGCCAACACCCTTGCCCCCATCCGCTCCTTGTTCCATTCCATCCTGCTTGGTGGCATCCGGCTCCTTGCCGTCTGTCCCCAATTGCCGTGCAAGTGATGGATCGATCGGGGCATTCTCTGCACGTGGCCCCGCCACGCCGCGCGCGCGATTTTCAGAACCGCTGCGCATCAATTGATCGCGTAGCCAGTCCATATCGCCAGTCAGCTCCCTCTCTATCTCCTTCGCCCGTGCTGCGCGATCTGCTTCCGATGCCGGAACCGGAACGCGGTCGCCCGCGCGCGCGCGGAGTGATTCATAAATGGATGAGTACTCCGGTGCCAATGTTGGTCGAAGGCGCGCTGTATCGGCCAACGAATCACCCGGAAGAAGCGACGTCTGCGACAGTGGATCGCTGACCATTTCGCGCTTAGTTCTGCCTTGCAGAATGTCTTGCTTGAGTCGTTGCCGGTCATAGGTACTGAGCCCCATGTTGCCAAGCAAATCATCAACACCCTGTTCGCGGCGCGACTCCCGTCCGGATGCAGCGGAAATAGCCTGAGTCACGCGCCAATTCAAGCGGTCACTGGTATCGCGCGCGTTGGCAGGGTCAATGATGTCGGCCATGCGCTTCATCTTCTTACTGCTATCGGCGGTGAATCGATCGAAGGCGATGCGCGCATCAAGAGGTTGCTGATTGGTCAAGATGTCGCGCGCTGAAGCGTTGGCATACGTGCGCGTGTACATGATGGCCCCGAACGCCTGGCTTGCTTGCAGCGGGTTGTAGGTGGCCTGCGCCATGTACGGACTGGAGTACACGCTGTACGCGCGCCAGGAACGGTTGTCATCGGATCCAGTTTGACCAGTGAATTCCGACTGCTCGCGGTAGCCGACGCTGCCACGGAAACCGCGTCCACCGGCAACGTCACCAGTAACAATCAGGTTGCGCGAGAAGTAATCTTCCTTGGCACGAGCGCCATTTTCGCCCTGACCACCAACCCGTGAATTCGCATCCAGTACGCCTTGGTTTGAAGTCATCCGCGGATCGGAATGACGCGTGTCACGCGAAAGTGCATCGCCACCTCCCAGCGCGTTCTGCGCATCGGCCGCGCGCGCGCTGGCAAGGAGGAGGATCGCCACAACCGAGGCTCGGAGCGTGATCTGCTGCATTACTCAAGCGTAGCATTCATTCTGAGCACAACCAATGCACCAGATGCAAGAAACTCCGGATGACCGGGAATCACCCACGCCACAGCACCGGACCAAGGTGAGCCCGGTTGCCATTGGCCTGACGTTCGCCACGGTGATCTTTGCGGTGGTCATTGGACTCACCGGTCCGCGACTACGAGAACGCCAAGGCACTACCCAGCAGGACCTGCCTATTGGGGACCTTGCCACCATCGCCGCCATGCACGAAATGCGCGCCACCACGGATATTGCCGCTGGTCGCGACCGCGAAGCCGCACTCACCAAGTTGCCAGAACTGATGCGCGAGGCGCTCGGGGCACGGTCCACATCCGCCCCCGATCTCTCCACCGTTGGCTGGAGCGCCGATGACGCGCGCAATGTGGAACTTGCTCCGGGCTTCTTGGGCACCATGGTGCTGTACAAGAACCACGAAACCAACGCCATCCTTTCGGTCATCATGCTCCCCGACGACGGTCGACCGGTGCGCTTCGATGGATTTGGCCGCGCCATACCGATCGCCCCTGGTGACGAGTGGCTGCAGCTCCTCGCCGCCGACGAAAGCGGTCATGCGCGCACGGCGTACGCGCTCTCGGACGGGCGCGTGTTGTGGCTTGTCATTGGAAACGGGCAGTCAGCCATCGCCCGGGTTGCCAAGCTCCTCAAGTAGCCACCGAACGCGTTGGTGCCACAGCATCGGACACGCGCTCGCGGGCGCCGCAGCCACCCTGCTGCCGCGGACTACCATCCGCACCTCTCATGCCCGCTTACATCACCACTCCCATCTACTACGTCAACGATCGGCCGCACATCGGCCACGCCTATACCACCACGGTCTGTGATGTCTGGGCACGCGCCATGCGCCTGCGCGGCGAGGACGTCTTCTTCCTCACCGGCACTGACGAGCACGGCGTGAAAGTCGAAAAGAGCGCGGCCGCCAAGGGCGTGACCCCGCAAGCGCTCGCTGATGAAAATGCTGCTGAGTTCCAGCGCGTTCTCAAGGTGTTCGGGCTCACCAATGATGATTTCATACGCACCACCGAGCCGCGCCATGAGAAGCAGGTGCAACATTTCGTCAAGCGGCTCTTGGATGCTGGCAGCGTCTACCTCGGCACGTTTGAGGGCTGGTACGACGAAGGCCAAGAGGAGTACTACACAGAGACGCGCGCCAAGGAACTGGACTACAAGAGTCCGATCAGTGGTCGGCCGCTCACACGCGCAACTGAGCAGAACTATTACTTCAAACTGAGCGCGTTTCAGAAACAGCTCGAAGACTTCTTCGCCGCCAATCCTGACTTTGTACAGCCTGCTGCACGCCGCAATGAAGTGCTTGGCCGGCTGCGCGACGGTCTGCAAGATGTACCCGTTACCCGCACCAACTTCACGTGGGGCATTCCGTTTCCTGGCGATGAGAAGCACGTCATCTATGTGTGGATCGACGCGCTCTTCAATTACATCACCGCACTTGGCCTTGGTGAGCCAGGTGGCGCGCTCGCC
>Ga0247837_1002422_pt1 | contig 35407 bp, 26 predicted proteins | sample LaCtaG_2_FD_187115 | JGI IMG/M metagenome (GOLD analysis project Ga0247837, IMG submission 187115) | Freshwater microbial communities from meromictic Lake La Cruz, Castile-La Mancha, Spain - LaCruzMarch2015_14.5m | ecosystem: Environmental > Aquatic > Freshwater > Lake | place: Spain: Castile-La...
CCACCTCACTGTTATAATGGAGCATAAAGGAAAGATGTAAAGAGAACTACGAACAGTGTAGTAGCAGCCAGGTCACTTTTACCCTTCTAGAGCCAATGGCGTTCTCAGTTATAATGGTAAACAGTATGTATTTAGGAAAAGATGGACGGAGCCTTGCGTAGTGGAACTAATCACAAGAGTGAACATAGCAGAGAAATAGCCCTGCATAGCACGTTTAAAGAGCTGGAGATGGAGTATACAGAGAGGCGAAGGAGAGAAGACTAGACATAGAAAGGAGAAGGAGCAGATCTAAAGAAGCACTCGGATTCGTAATAAAGGAAAGCATCAAATGGAGCCTGGCGAGTAGGTGGATGAAATGAGGCAATGCTATGGACTGGAAAGAACCGCCTGAAGATCAGGGTCAATTCCTGCTATGTGATAAGGGGAGGTGATAGAAAGGTTAAAAAGAACTGAACAGTGAAAGAGGTGTCGGCGGTGTAACATGCAAACAACTTACACATACACCTTGCGAGCCGGGAGTGATGTCAACAGTATTGGAAAGTGTGGAAAGGTGTAGTTAAAAGATCCAAAGACTCGCTAATTTTCTATTGAGGACCTAAAAGGCTTGTAACATTTTGGATGAGAGAGTGTTCTTTTAACCCATAACAGACCTTGCAAACGCAAAACGTATAGACCCGCTGCTGAATAAAACCATGGCCCCAAGCCACTGTTCGAGGCAGCAGTGGACCTGGCTGTCTCGAGCCTAGGCATGACTATCCCAATCGTGAACGCCGTAAGACCTGCCCTCTTCCAATGTGTAGAAACTGCAAAGCCCTGGGACTCTGCGTCTCAGGGCTTTGCACTTGCGCTACTTAGCTAAGAATTAGTAGCAGGCATCTATTCCTTCCTACTTGTAATTGCCAATGGCTCAAGTAGTCCCCAACCGCAAGCAAATTCGCATTAAGAAGGAGTTCACAGACCTCGCAAAAAACCCTCCAGACGGCTGCTTCCTCCTCTACGACCCCACAATCCCCATCTTCACAGTGAAAGGCTTCATCATCGGCCCGCAAGCCACTCCCTACGAAGGCGGACTGTTCGCCTTCACCCTGACTTACCCGGATGACTACCCCTTCAAGCCTCCGAGAGTAAAGATAGAGACGCAGATATTGCACCCTGGGATCCAAGGAGGGGCTATTTGCATGGATATATTGAGAGACCAGTGGAGTCCTGCACTCACTGTGAAGTCTGTGCTACTAGGGCTGATTAGTTTCCTGAAGGACCCGAACTTCGAGGACTTCACGAACCAGGAAGCGGTAGAGTACTACCACTCAGGGAGGTTCGAGCAGAAGGCTGAGGAGTGCACACTCACTTTCGCCCACTAGACACTAGCTAGAACACCCTGGAAATAACTCCTCTAAGCACTAATTCCTATGCACAGGCAAAAGCCAGTGTACACATGTGCATACTCCCCTCGTCTATTGTCTCCTCCTATGGCTGCAACTAATATGGTAGAGTCCGGAACTGACCAAATGCTGAGCTTCCTCGAAGCCTTCCTTGATGAGAAGGTGCAGGCGCTCAGCAAGCAGCTCTCCGCCAATTCAGACCTGCTGGCTCAGCTCAGCAAGCAGCTGGACGAACTCCAAACTGTTCGCCGTCCGCTTAAAATCGAAGTTTCCGAGACTTCCAGTGAGTCTGGACTGGAGCCCAAACGTCCCAGTACGACTGACAACCGTCGTAGACAGGACTTCCTGAAGGCAGAGGAAGGCAAGAGGAAGAAGGAGGACGAGGAGCGGAAGAGGGAGGAGGGCAAGCACAAAAAGGAAGATGAAGACCGAAAGAAGGAAGACGCTAAGAAGAAATCTGCAGACGAAAAGGCGGCGAAGGAAGCCGCGAAGCTCAAGCAGCTGGAAGAAATCAACAAAAAGAAGGAGGAAGCCAAAGCTGAAAAGGCACGCAAAGATGAGGAAGCGAAGGCCGAAAAAACCCGCAAGGACGAAGAAGCCAAGGCCAGGAAGGAGGAGGAAAAGCGGGAAAAGGACCTGGAAAAGAAGCGCAAAGAGGAAGAGCTGCTCAAGAAGAAAGACGCAGAGCGCCAGCGGAAGGAAGAAGGCAAGAAAGCGCCCGAGGCCAAGCCAGAAGACTCCAAAAAGGAAGAAGGCAAGAAGAAAGCAGCAGGCGACAAGCCCGCCAAGTCCCGCCTGCCCAAGCCCAAAGGGACCTCTGAAGAGGCTAAAGCCACTGAAGAGACTAAGGAGCCTCCAGTAGTCTCAGCGCCGCCCTTGCCTGAAGTGACTCTCCCCGAAGCCGAAGACAAGCAGGCTTCCTTTGCAGAGGATGAAGACCTACTGACTGAAAAGCAGGAAGTGCAGGAGAGCGACCCGCTGCAGGAGGAAATAGAAAGGATGGAGAAGGTGAGGGACACGTAGGCACATGCGAGGGAAGCGCTGCAGCAGAAAAAGCCCTTTGCGCTGTCTATTGGGTCGAAAAGCGCACTCATACTGATCACGAGTTTGGACGAGTCTGCATTTCACCTGAATTCTGTCCCGGAGTCGGATATGGTCTGGGCGTTTAGAGTGATTTTTCAGCTCCGGGGGGAGCAGCTGCCTCAGAGTGAGGAAGAAGCGTGGGGCCGGTGCACTGCCTTCCTGCAGCAACTTCTCCAGTCCAAGGACACGCTGAGTGAGGGTTATGCAGCCCAAGAAATCACCAAGATCTTCGCCGAGCAACTAAACTTTACGGATGAGAATATCGACCAAGTGGAGCTGCTAGTGAAAGGCAACGAAGGCAAACTAGACCCCGCCATCTACAGCGACTCCTCCGCTCTCGTGGGAATCCTAATGTTCCCTCTGAAGGACGCTGCCATCTACTGCGGCTGTCTCCCCGAAAAGGTCGAGCCGTGGCGACGCTACCAACGCCTCATGCACAAGAAGCAATTGCAGGGCAGTCATAGCTAAGACTTAGATACCGACTCAGTCCGGAGTCAGCGACGCTTGTAGCAGCTTTGCAGTGACTTCGTGCATGTGTTTGGTGTGTGCGATTTGCTGGTCCACGTAAGCTTTCAGACTGTGGAATTTGTAGTCGAGGTAGGAGGAGTTAGGGGGGAGGGACGGAGGACGGTCCTGTGGCAAGCAGAGGGCAGACTGGCGCTGGAAGTCGAGTTTGAGACTGGACAACTGGCTGTTTACTTCTATCTTTAAACTGCGAAGTTCATCCATGCGCTTTTCCATTTGGGATTTCAGAGAGCTCCACTCCGCCTTCATTGCGACCGGCTGCACCCTAAAATCATTCAGCCTCTTCTTATGGCTGTCCTTCAGACTCGACAAGCCAGTCTCCAAGCGGTCTTTCCAGACTTTCTTAAACTTCTTGAGTTGCCTTCTGTGCTCGAAGTAGAGTAAACACAGCAGTATTGGGACTATTACCAGGAAGAAGTACAAATCGTCCAGGCTTGATGGTAGAAGGGAGACCTCGGGGGCGGATTTCATATTTAGATTATAAGGATGTAGCAAGCTCAAGTCAGTTAAGAGCTGATTGAAGATTAAAAGGGACGAGGGAGTGGGTTTCCGTCGCATACAGGAAAAGCGCTAATTAAACCTATTTGAAAGCCGCTGTGGGCAGCCTGCAGAGGCTGAGGCGCTAGACGAACTGAGGCGTAGCGATCCCTGCATCGCAGGCTCTCCAGGCGCGAGCTGGGGCCCGGGCAGACGTCTGGACTTGGCGATGCAGCTGTCTACGTGCTGGGATAGGCCTTTGAGGGCGGCTGGCTGCAGCTCTTTCAGACGCTCTTCCAGTCTTTCCATGAACTTCTCGACTTCTGTCGCATGCAGTGTCTCTGCAATTCCCCGCAAGTACTTCTCCTCCAACACCTTAATCTTCGCCACCAGACATTTCCTCTCGTCTTCCGAAAATGACACACTCGAACACCCCTCACTTTCACTTGCGACCCTCTGTTGTTTCCGCAGTGTCAGCAGGATATCTTCATTCCCAGTCATGAGTCCTTCGAAGTAACTGCGGGTAGTCACCACTGCGGCAGTCACAGAGCTGTCCGCGGCGTACTTCATTAGTGCGTCTGCGCACATTCGTCGGAGGTCTTCAGCGAATTGCCGGCCGTTTTCGTACTCTTCTCGGAAGAGTCGGCCTTCCACCATTGCGAGATTGATCTCTTGCGCTTCTCTGCCCGCCTTTTCTGTGCCTTGGAAGTGAACGCTGCCCGGGTGTCTTTTCACCTTGGAGAGGATGGCGAAGAGTTTGCGAAAGCCTTCCGTGACCTGCGAGCGAGAGGGACGGGTGGAGTAGGAAGGAAGTGCCGGAGAAGGAGTGACGCTCGGGACTTGTGGGAGGTCGGGAATACGCGGAGGCGCAGGCTGAGGCGGCTGCGGGAGCAGCGGCTGAGTAGGCTGGGCCAGGTCCAGCATATACCCCGGAGGCAGGCGTTCATTGAGAAGTCGGAGATGGTCGATGGTGAACTTCATGCTATTAGAGGAAGGGATTCACTAGTTAGTCTGAGTGCCTGCAGCTGATAACAGAAGAAACAGTGCCAATATTACACTTAGAAATACCCAAATGACCCGGGGTTTCCTTAGCCTAATCCCACTAATTTTCCTAGTGGTCTCGATCAGACGCCATCAGGCTTAGAACGAGTGAACTTCCTCTGTGCCTACTTTTCAGCCCGCAGCATTTAGTCTGTGTCCTAGGCGCATATCTCTAGGCCAGCCCGGTTGCAGCCTATTCTAGCCATGCTTTTTAGTCACCACTCGGACCTATACGGTTCCGGAGCTCCCTCCAAACTCGCATCTTCGAGATCGTGAATGGACAAATGTGCAAAATTTAATGCTGACGCTGGTTAAGAAATAGCCCTGTGCACCTAAGCAATCGCTAATATTTGAGACTTACAGCCTCATCCAAAATGCTAATTTCCCTCCTTCCTCTCAATCGTTCCCACCAGTTCTAATGAATGTGAAATAACCTAAGAAACTACCATGCGACACACAGGACAGCAGTTCTTGACTGCCAGCCACTGCTCAACGCAGGGCTGGTGGTAGACATGTCCACACAGTGGCAGCCTCACTGCTGCTTGCTCCGTCGCCAGGTCTTCCATACAGACTGAGCACTTCTGCACTTCGCTGTTCGCCTGGCCGCAGACTTCTTGGTAGTGTAGATTGGCGAGGGATTGGGGACTGAGGCCGGTGGGGACGGAGCCGATTTCTTCCTCGAGGGCTAGCAGGCCTTCGTAGGACATGTGGTCGATGTCTACTGGACTGCGGTCCGAACTGCTCGCTTCCAGACTCGAAAGCTGCATCGCCAGCAGCATTTCCTCATTCTCCGACACCAGCCTCTGTGTCTGCGCCAGCTGCACTCTCAACTCCTGGTTCTCCTTCTTAACCGCCACAACAACTCTCGCCTGCTTGACCATCTGCTGTCTCAACTCCAACACAACCTACCTAGTCATACCTTCATGAGCTCCACTTCTCGGAGTTGCAGCTTGTGCACTTCCTGGCTTTGGGCTTCTTGCAGTAAATGACAGTGCAGGTCTTCGGCCTTCTTCTCGAACATTTGCTTGAGTTCTTCGTGGGAGGACGGAGAGCGGCTGAGAGGCCGCTGGTGCAGGTGCAGAGGGGAGTGGACGGGGTGCTTTGAATGCGAGGGTCTAACTGGCTCCATTTCAAACGGGTCGGTAGTTGAGGGAAATGGCAGAGTTCTAACATAGCTAGAGAGGCAGAATGAGGTTTGTGGGCTTTCCAGAGTAGGACATTAATGATGTGTTTCAATGGATTTAGCCGATACACCTTTCTCACATACCGATTTTCAGCTGCCGATACATGTGTATTGTCTGTGAAATACGAACATGCAACTTGCATATACGCCTAAAGGACACAGACAAGAAAAGTCCCTTTCTCAATACCTGCAAAGCAGTCTCCCACTCTAAGGAATGCACACATAGTGTCTTAGACACATGGCAAAACATGGGAAATGTGTGTTTGTTCCAGGGAGCTCCCGAAATATTCGACTTCGAAGCCACTCCGACAGGCGTAATGCAGCGCACAATGCGAAGCGTAGTCACCATTCAAGCAGTGTGGAGAGGCTACGTAGTCCGACGCAATCTACGCACCGAAAAGGTGCATACAGTCGAAGCGACTTTACCTGCTTACACATGTGAAGACGCGCTATTGCCACATGTAGTGCAAAGACCTGCTACAGTCCTATCCACAGGCGTGTACATAGGCGAGTGGAATCCCTTCACAAACCATAGAGAAGGACGCGGACAGATGCGTTTCGCGGACGGGTCGCAGTACCACGGCACTTGGTTCAAAGACAAGGCGCACGGCAGAGGCAGGAAAATATACACGAACGGGAACGTGTACGAGGGCGAATGGTTCAACGACCTGCCGCACGGCCAGGGCTCCCAACAGCTCTTCAGCGGGGGCAGAAGCGAAGGCATTTGGCTTCAGGGACTGCTGCATGGCCAAGGGAAGGAAACCTGGCCGGACGGGTCGATGTATGAGGGCTGCTACCAACGCGGGTTGAAGCATGGAGACGGGTTCTTTCAGTGGCCTGATGGAAGCTCTTTTCGAGGGCAGTTTGAAAGCAACAATATCGAAGGGAGTGGGACGTACACCTGGGGCAATAAGTGCACGTATGCAGGCCGCTGGAAAAACAACCAAATGCACGGCAAGGGGAAATTCCTGTGGCCTGATGGTCGACTGTTCATAGGCAATTACAGCCACGACAAGCGACACGGCAAGGGACTCTTGACCCTGCCAAACGGCTCCAAAGTAAAAGGCATATGGGTGAACGGAAAGCTTCAGGGCGAAGCGCAGGAAACCGGGCCTACAGGCATCGTCCAGACCAAAACCTACTCAGAAGGCCGAGAATGCGACAGTCAGGCGACCAACAGTTCCGGCCAAGACATGTAGGTAAATAGCAATTTCCACCCTATCCCTAAGCCAATTAGGTCTCCTGCACCGGACTATCAGGCGAAGACTGACCTGGAGACCCTCCATTCCTGCGGATCAGTTCGTCCTTGAGGTGGTCAGTGTCTCGCTGCAGTTCCGTCAGAAGCTTGTTCTTGGAGTCGATCTTGTGCTTGAGTTGGCTTTGAGTGTGCTGCAGACGCAGTTTTAGCGTTTCCAGCAACTGGGTGAGATTTTCCTCTTCGCGCTTTTCCTCTTCGTTGAATGCGGACTCGAGGTCTGAGCCGTGAGTTTTGGAGTTCCACATTTGGTCCTTTAGCTCGACGTCTACCAAGTCCTGCAGTTCCAACTTCGGCCTGGAAGTGGTCTCTATGCGGGACGCTGTGCCTTTCATGTCCTCAACATGGTCCCCCAGACACATCACACAATCATCCTTGTCTATGATAGACGTGGGCAGTGGATTCGTGAACACTATCTCGAAATCCACCTTTTCAGGGTGACTTTTCCCGTCAAAGCGCTTAGATAGGATGCCGAGCGGGATGATGGGCGGGTCTAAGCACATTAAGTCGTTGAACAACTCTCCGTATGTGCGTTCTGTCTTGAAATCGCCCTTAAAGTAAATCTGCGGGATGTGAATTGTGCGAATTAAGACGTTTTCCCGGTATTGCTCCAGGCGAGAGTCGTTGTGTTTGTTGAGTCCCAGCAGTTTCAGCAGGATTTGCACTAACTCGGGGTTGTAATAGGCCTGACACAGCAGAGTGTCCAAGTAAGTACTCAAGTAGCAGCGTCCACTAATGTACTTCGGCCACATCGTATACGGCAACTCCTCGAACCTGCCTCTCGGCCTATTGCCCAGAAAGCGCAAATAGCTCTCATCCCCCAGTTCCAGCAGCACCCTAGCATTGGGAAAACACATTTCTATGAACTTCGCCCCTAAAACCGCATCCGAATCCGGAGTGAATGACTCCTTGTTATGCGCTGTAAGGATCAAAACCGCGAAAGAGTCCCCAATTGCGCAGTTGAAGACTTCTTGAAAGTTCAAAATAGAGCCTTTGAGGTAGTAGATGTTCTCGAACTTGCATTTTAGCTTGTTCCAGATGACATCCGGCTCTTCGGAGGACACGAGACATACTGCTTGTTTGGAGTAGTTGCGGATGGAGGCGACGAGCAGGGAAAAGCCTTCAATTGAGCCGAAAACTACGACGTGGTTGAGGAGCTTTTCGTGCAGGTCGGTGCACCAGAGGTCGATCACTTCGCCGCTTTCGATGTCTGCCTTGTACGTCCTGGATTTTTTGCGAGAGTTGCGAAAGGCTTGAGCCAAGCTTTCCGCCCTGAGCAGTGAAGACTCGTCTGGAGGACTAGAGTCCTGGTCAGCTGTGAAGGTCGACACCTTGCCTGCAGTCTGTTGGTCACAGGCAATGACATAGCAGAAGTCGCCCTCTCCGAAGAGGTAGCAAGAGGGGTTGATGAGGACCTCTTCTTTGTGAGTGGAGGTGTTGTTCGTGCGCACTGCAATTAGCAGAATTCCGTTTGCACTGAGATACAACGCCCTGGCAGCTGCAGCAAAGGGCTTCCCATAGAAATAGGACGACAGCTCAATGCAGTATATTTCCTGCGACAGGCCATGTGTGTACTGCATCAGCCACTCCGTTTCCAAATGTCCCCCCATCGTGATATCCGCGGATGTATGCAGTCCTGAAACCAGCGTGGAAAAGCCTCGATTATGAATGGAAGTGCCTAAAATTCCCATCTTCATTTCTTGCGTCGACACTACAGTGCTCCACGACGCCCAGTTCGCGTATGTGAGCACCACCGGCCGCACAAGCTGTACACAAGTTTTGACGAACTGAGCGTGGTCCTGCACCGCCTTCACGATTAGCATAGCGTTGGAGTCGTTGGCTTCCAGCTCTTTGCCTTGCTGGTCTGTCATTACGAACACTGTGTCTGCTTGAGAGACGTTTGCTTTGCGGAGAGTGGACTCGTAGGTTGGCTTGCCTTCGAGGTACTGCACACGTCCATCGAAAATAGGCAAATCCATGAGAGAACAAAGTTCTTCACTTGGACTTTGCTCGCCGATAATGATGCATCTGTGCTTGTTTTCGCCATGGTCTGGGTGGTAAAACTCAAACAAAAAGCGGTATAATGAGTGCGGCTGGTAAAAGCCCATTAGCACTATGTGGTCAGAAACGTTGTATCTGCGGTCGTACTTGGAGTAATGCGCCATTAGTTGCGATATTCTGCCCAGTTGGTCTCCGATGATAAGCACCATGCTCATAACTAGCACCACAGTGACCATCCTTGCAAGGGTAGTGACAGGAAAAATGTCTCCGTATCCCAGTGTAGAGGACGTAACGATCATATAGTAAAACGCCATAAAGAAGTCAAACTCCTCATTCGGACTTTGATAGGAACCCGGGTTGAGCGTGTCTATGCTATGCACAATGCCCGCGCCTATGAATAGCATCGAGAACAGAGTCATCGCCAGAATCGCAATTTGCTTGGAAATCCCACTGCTGTCGAGAGAATTCTGAGGCAGGTGCAAGTCGTCATCCTCAGTCGCTCTAAAACTGAAGAGTTTGTACATCCTCAAAACTCGCAACACCCGAAAAACTCGCATCATGCGCAAGAAACTCAAGTTGGCGAGGGACTCCGTGACTCCCAGTAGTTCAATGTAGGCTGGGACGATGGTCAGTAAGTCGATGATCGTCATTTTGTTCCATAAGTAGGACACTTTGTTCTTCGATGTCACCATCTGGTAAACCCAGTCTATTGCGAAGAGTGTGGACAGCAGGGCGTTGACGATTAGGAAAATGTTTGCGTTGGACTTTTCGCTGTACGTCTGCACCACATAGACAACACAAGACGCAATGCTGATCGCAAAGTTGTACAAATCACCCAGTGCACTAAAAACAGACACACACTTGCTTTCCCAGCTAGTCCGCTTTTCCCCAACAGGTCTTTCTGTGGCTGAAGAGGACAGTGAGGACCACTGGTCCATCAAATTGCCCTCAGAGTCCAGGGTGAAGTAGTGGGGAGTGGCGGAGGAGTGCAGTCTGGAGGACTCGCGGAGACGGCAGTTGATGAGGAAACTGGTGGCTTCGACCCGCGCTTTGGAAGGACGCATGCTCCGGAACATGGCTAAAGGATATATTGGCTTAGAGCTGGTAGGTGGACTCGCTGGTATAGATGCTTTTCCTATCGAATTCGAATGAAGTAGGCCTGCTAAGCTGCCTTAGGATAGGAGTGGATTCAGACCTTTTCTCGTGTAGCCAGGAAAGGGACAAAATTCCCTAATTTCCAGGCTTGTTTAAACTAGTTCCAGCCAATTCCCCAATCAAAGCATGTGTCTACTGTCATTATTGTCTGCGATTTCTGCTTTTTGAGCTTTATATATGTCGATAGAGGATAAACATTTCCTTCAAAAGAGCTATTTTATCTCGCCCTGCGCTGCATTTGCTCCGCATAGTAGCCATTGAAGTCGAGCCGGACCACCAGACTAATGAGGTGTGTTTCTGCCTTGTTTCGCCTGTGTGAGTCTTACGAGTGGTTGATAATGTCCAAAAAGCTCTGGAAAAGCTGGTCGAATTTGGTGGTAAACTTCTCTATCATGACTCCAAACTGCTTCCCTTCCAAAATGGTGGAAGTCGACGCAGACTCACTTTCCACCCTCTGTCTCCTCCGCTCCAACGGACTCCTGCCCTGCCCTTCCTCCCCAAACCCACTCAAAAACCCCTCATCAAACTTCATCGACTTCGTGTGAATCTGCATCATTTCCGAGTACGACACACAGCACCAGATCAACTTGTGCAAGACGTTGAAAAGTTCCTGGTCCAGCAGGAGACTTTCCTTGAGACATTGGTCTTGGAAGGCTGCATGCTTGCGCATGATTTCATCAATTGTTTCCGCCTTCTTCAGCTCTGCTTCCAAGCGCTGCCACTGTCTTTCCAGCACTTCGTAGGTCAGGTAGTAGATGTAGCTTTTGATGAAGTTGAGCATGCGCTGGCGGAGACTGTAGGAAGAGGCGAAGACTGCACGCAAATTCAGCTCTTTTAGACTTTGCTGCAATAGCCAGGTCTGCCCCAACTGCCTTTCCGCGTACTTGCATATGAACAGGTGGCGGAAGATGATCTGGTACTTGGTCATTGACTTCAGGGATAGGATGAGGGTTAGTGGCCACTTCACTTCGTAGTCCAGTACGAAGGTCTCGACGCCCTTGTAGGCGTGGTGCTTGTAGATGGGACTAGTGTCCTGTTCTCCTGTGAATACGCTGGGGTCCCCCGTAGCACTTTGCATTGCGTAGATCTGCTCACGAAGCGCATACGGCTGAATAGCGCAGGAAACATCGTCCTTGAAGGGATCTGCATTCGCACTAGACGTGCGGAGCGACAACTCCAACAGACTTTCCAGCCTTTCCCTCGCAATGTTCATATGCTTTTTCTCCAACTCGTCCTGTATCGAGTCCAGCAAGTGCACGAAAAAGTCCCCAGTGTCTAGGAAAAAGTAGTGCTTTATCGACTTCAGCCGCAGCACTAACTGCTCCTCGACCATCACCTGCTCTATGAGTCTCTGCGCTGCCCAGCTGTACGCCTTTTCGATAGGCTCGATGAAGTCTCGCTGGTTGGACACTCCGCTCAGAAGGCGGGGGTTTAGCTTGGGGTCTAGTTCGTGGGCGTGTGGGTTGTTGATGGGCTTCTTGCACTCGCGGATTACGTTGAGGTACTTGCCGGTGTAGAGGACTTTTACAGTGAGTTTCTGCAGGAAAATGGGGATTTGGGCTTCGCGGAAGACGAAGCGTTGTTCCCAATAGGAGTCGTTATATTCGCGGTTTATTTTTTCCTTTAGGACGTCTTTCCGCTCGCGGATGAGAAACTCCTCATACGGATCCTCTATAATCCCATAGTAAATCCACTTCGTAAGCATATCAATATACGGCAACGACGCCTTCTCCAGCAAATACGCAAACAGCTCCTTCTGCTTCTGGTCACTAATGCCGACCATACAGGTATACACCGCATTCAGCAGCGCCCCTCCCTTCAGTCCCTCCGCCTCTGATGCAAGTTTATGCAGACTTTCCATTGTTCTAAGACTCGGCTGTATGTAGTACCACAGTTTGTGAAGGGTCAGCGCGTCCTGCGTGAACTCTGCATCCAGTTGGGTCAGTCGCACACGGTACTCTTTGAGCAGGGCAGAAATGCCTTCGCACAGGGCGTGACTGACCATTCCGAAGTCGAAATGAGAATGCACACTCATGAAAATGCTGACTCTGTCGTGGAAGTTGCATAGAGGAACCATCTTTTCCGCTAAGGACAGTAGTGAATTGTCAGCTGTTGGAGACTCGTAATACGGCTCAACTGCGTATGTGAAGCGTTTGACTGAGCCCAAGACTTGCTCCTGCTTGCGACGGACGTAGGTGCCTTCAATGCTGCACATGCAGTACAGCAGGTCTTCCAACAGACATTGCTCCTGCATGGCTAGAGGGAGGTTGCCGAGGTTCTTGCCTTCGTCTGGGATTGTTCTCCTTCGCATTGAGATAGGCCGGGTGGCGGATTCGATTTGAGGGTTGCGGGCGAGGACGAGTTCGTTGCAGTTGAGGTGGACTCGGGTGAACATCCAGTCGGGGAGACTGGGCACGTTGGCTTTTACGATCTTCCACCGGCATTCGTCCCCGCCTCGGCCTCTGCAGTTCACTGTGTCGTTTTCGTCTCTGCTAAGCTCTCCAAACGGAGTCTTGAAAATAACCTCATCAAAGCAAGCAATCTGCCTGCGAGAAGCCGTCGACTTCGGGTCCAGTAAAGTCCACTTCGCCAACTTACTAGTGGGCGCCGTCTCAATCGACTCCACTCTCAACTCTCCCGAAGCATTAAAAGCCAAGCACTCCCCTTGCGCAGTCACCAGTGTCACCGAACTCCCAAAGGTCAGCACTCCTTTGTAGTCGCGGTTGGTGGCGTTGTAGAGACAGAACTCTTCGTTCTTTTCGGAGTCGTCGTAGTGCAGAATGGGGTGGATGCCTGTCACTGTGATGGTGGTGTCTGGACGGTTGACGCGCAGGAAGAGGTGGCCGCAGGAGCGTAAAGCCACTTTGCTGCCGAAGAGGATTTGCGAGGCGTCAGCCTGAATCATTTAAATGGAGCCGCCACTTCGATGGTAGGCTGAATACTGAGGGAAATTGGGCTGAAAGGCGCTTAGCGGAGGTCTGGAGACAGTAATATATCAAACGGAAAAAGCCGAATTCCCAACAAAACAGCTAATTTCTATATCGCCCGAAGCATGTATCTTATCTCTGGGTACACGTAGTCTTGGAAACTAGCGATTTCACGTGAATTCCCTCAATGCAGCCACATCCACCTAAACCCCCTTGCAAGTTCCACATCTCCCCATTGCTAGTTAATGTCCCAGGCGCCTGTCTCCGTGCTGAAAAGCTCCGAAGAAGGCAACTACTGCCTGCACCTCAAGTGCCAGGGACAGCAACTAGCAGCTGTATTCGCCCAAGACAGTTCTATCCGGGTGTGGGACACTGTCTCTGGCAGTGCGCAGTGGAGCGCCACAGTGCCTACTCGGAAAGTGCTCAGTGAGGTGTGTTGGACGGGAGCGGATACACTGGCTTGCTGCAGCACTGATGGGTTGGTGGTGCTTTTCGATGTGAGACAGCAGGGAGTGGTGTCGCAAAGGCAGGAGAGAGAGGCGCTGTATACGCTGGATGCGACTGGGTATTCGATGGCTGCAGGGGGCGATAAGTCGGTGGCGGTGTGGGATTTGAGGACGTTTGAGCAGAAACACAGGTACCAGGACGCACACGTCCCTGACTTCGACATCACGAATGTTCGCTTTTCCCCTCTCTACCCCAACATCCTAGCTTCCTGTTCCGAAGATGCACTCCTGGTTATCTACAACGTAGAAACCGCCGAAGAGGACTTCTGCGTGATTTCCCTCGAAGAAGCCGGGCAACAACTCGGCTGGGACGGACTGAATGTATATGCAGTGACGATTTCCACACATCAGCTTTGGCAGCCGAATTTAGACGACAATGAGGCTCCCAGCACTTTAGTACTCAAAAAAGCGCTCCCGGCCATTCAAGTAAACACAAGCGATTTCCAGTATTTCCTGCCCTGCCAGCTCTCCCCGAGTGTATTCCTTGGTGGCAGCAATGAGTAATGTCCATGCAGCGGGACGTTGTTAGTGGCGGACGAGGAAGGAGCGGTGTTCAGAGGGGTGGGACATAGGGGAGTTATTAGGACTGCGGGAGTGTTGACGGGGGAGGTGGTGGCTACGGGGGCGGAGGATGGACAGGTGTGTCTGTGGAGACTGGTGGAAAGCAGGGAAAGGAGAGAGGGGCAGCAGGTGCAGTTGGGGAAGATTGTGGGAGGGGCGGAGAGAGAGGAAAGACGCTTTAGACCGTATTAGATTCGCTTTACGCGGGAAATCAGTCTATTCCATTCCTATTCCTAACATCCATTGTCGTAATGTTGCATATAAACTGCAGATGTTAATATCTGAAATAACGACAACCTCTAAACCTGCACTTTAGCAGTATGCACCTACACACCTACTTGTATGTATGTACCCAATACAAATGTAGGTTCCGAACAGTGGAATTGCTTACTGCATCAGAGAGGAGTGGAGGCCTACTTATATGTTTATTGCATAGTCCTATACGCGAAATCCGCCCTAGCATGGAACCCCCTCCCTTGTATTCCACTACACAAGGTCTCCTAGTCTGTGTGCATAGGTGGGTAAATGGGTAGTTTAAGCTGCAAGTGCTGTGGAGACAAGGAGGACGGGGAGGCCAAACTGGACCAGGATCTGAAGATTCTGGGCCCAATGAAGGACGGCAAAGGCTCGCAGGCAGAAGCTTTGCCTGCAGACACAGGCTCAGACACGGAAATACCAAATCTAGGCAGTCTGCCCAAGGCTTTGTTAGTGGGTATTGCAAGGAAAGCAGTCAAACACCTCATATCAGTCAAAATATACGAAGAAAGTGCACTAAAGCGGCTGTCTGCGCAGACGGCTAGAGTCAGAGCGCATCTGGGGCCTTTTCTGTATGCAGAGGGCAGGGCTGTGCTGCCCCAGGCTGCTTACCTCGCTGCGGGCTCGCACTATGTAGGGGAACTCAGCGATCAGCTTCCTTGCGGCAGGGGAATGCTCCTATCCTCCGATGGCTCAGTTTCAGAAGGCTACTGGCTCTCCGGAGCCTTACACGGCAAAGGCCGCCGAATCTTCTCTAACGGAGAATGGTACTGCGGCGACTGGGCCAGCGGCGTAATGGAAGGCAGAGGGAAAATGCAGTACTTAGACGAACACTACTACGAGGGGGAGTGGAGGAAAGGCCTGCAGCAGGGCAGTGGGGCGGAGTCTTGGAGAGACGGTGCTGCGTTCACTGGCTGCTATAGGGAAGGGCAGAAGGAAGGGCCGGGGGTGTTTTACTGGTCGGATGGGTCGAAGTATGAGGGGGAACTGCGCAGGAATAAGTTGGATGGCAAGGGCGTGTATCTCTGGGCTGACGGAAAGAAGTACGAAGGCGACTGGAGAGCCAACCGTATGCACGGCTCCGGGAAGTTCTCCTGGCCCGACGGCAAGACCTACTCCGGGCACTACCAAAACGACCAAAAGAACGGCTTTGGCGTATTTACCTGGTCTGATGGACGCAGATATGAGGGCGGCTGGCTGAATAACCTGCGACATGGCAGTGGAGTTGAGTACGTACAGGGAATACCCGTGGAAGGAGTGTGGAGCGGTGGGAAGAAGGTAGGAGTGACTAGTAATTAGGACTTGGGTGGGCTTGTAGACTTGCAGTTGGGCTAAATTCGGCTGCCGTGCACCTAAATAAAGCGAATTTACGCCTATTCAAGCTCTACTTATTGTCCAAACGGCACTCTCCAAAACAATTGGCCCTTTAAGTAATGGCTACGGCTCTAAACTGAGGCAAAAGGCTGAATCGCTAATTCCACCACAGACTCTACTAGGCAAAAGCTCTGGAAAGCCATTTTCCCGCTTTAAATCCTCCACAGAGACAGTTAGCCAGGGAGTTGGTGTCCACCTATCAGTCCTGCAGTCTCATTAACTAGGGCGTAGCAGGGCCTTCAGTACCTCCGTGATGAGCACTTGGAACTCGTCGACGTCGAGAGTGCCGTTGCCGTCCTTGTCCAGGGCTTGCAGCACTCCTGTGATGTCGGCTTCGCTGGGCCCCGGCATGCCTGCCTCGCGGGCGACTTGCTGCATAGCCATTCGCAGTTCTTGCAGGTCGATCTGGCCAGACTGGTCCTTGTCCACCTCGTCGAACACAGCCTTCGCCACTTCCTTCATCTTCAAAGGGTCGGCCAGCAGCTCATCGATGCCTTCCATTATAGCCTGGAATAAATGGTTATCGAGTACAAGCCGACCACTGCCGACACTCGCATATTCACTCCCAAGGAGCTAATCGACTGCCAGGACAGCGGCGGCCGCTGGCTAAACGCCGAAGTTGTAGAAGTCCTCGACGAAGCCCTGCGAGTGCACTTCACCGGCTTCAACAAGAAGTTCGACGAAACAGTGCCCAACACTCCAAACCGAGTGTTGAAACAATGTAAGGACCAGACAGGGCGCATGGGGCAGGACTTCCTGCCAAACCACCGACTCGACGTGTTGGATCCCTATGGGAAGTGGCTGGAAGCGCGGGTTGTCGACCTGAACGAGAAGCAGGTCAAAGTGCACTACCGGAATTACCATGAGAAGTTCGATGAGTGGCTGTCGAAAAGTGAGATGTAGGTAGAGAGTGACAGGGTACGGGAAATCGGGACGTACTCGCCTGCGCAGGGCATTGGCAAGCTCGACCCGCAACACCCTTCCAAACTGGCAGCGAAGCAGCTGCAGCCGGAAATCCGAATTCCGCAGCTCTCCGAAAACAAGGAAATGCGCTTCCGCCAGCTTTTAGCACAGAGAAACTTCTCCATACAAGGAGTGGAGTCGGACGGGAACTGCCAATTCCGCGCTGTGAGTCACCAACTCTACGGCTCTACCCAGTACCACGCTACCATCCGCTCCACTGCGATTGCCTATTTGGACCTGGAAAGGGACTATTTCGCGCAGTTTGTGATAGACGGGTTGGAGAAGTTTGACGAATACTTGCAGCATCAGTCGAAGAACGGGGCGTGGGGGGATGATGTGGAGCTGCAGGCGGTGTCGGAGATATACAGCAGGCCTATAGAGATATATGCGTATGCGAATACGCCGCTCAGGACGTTTCATGAGATGAGTAATGGCAGAGCGCCGTTGAGACTTGCGTATCACGGAGGGTCGCATTACAACTCAATTATCAGCAGTGATTTCCAGCCCTTGCTCACCACAGTTCCTGGAGAGGTCGAAGCCCAGGCCTTACACATCGCTCGCACCCGCTCCATGTCCCGTCTCGATCTCGACGAGGAAATAATGAGAAGTCGGGAGTTCTTTGACAGAGAAAGCCAGCAAGACTTGGAGGCTGCCTTGGAGCGCTCGCTGCAGGACTCGGAGGACCCTGCGCTGCATGACATCCTGCAGAGCTCTATGCTGGACGCCACAGAAAGCCAAATGATGCACCACGTCCTGCAAGAGTCCGCAAGAGACCAGACCACAGAAGACGAAGAGCTGCGCAGAGCCATGGAGCTTTCAATGGAGGAACAGCAAATCCACCCCGCCATTCAGCAGGCGATGGAGCTGGGCTTCTCAATGGAGCAGGCGATCCAGGCGATAAGTCTAGTGGGGGAAAGTCCAGAGGCAGTGGTGGAGTACTTGCTGTGCATACTCAAGTGAGAGACTTAGTAGTAGCTGTGCAGTGGAAGTGACTAGGTAGAAATGAGAATATGCTGGAGACGGTTGGAACGCTGTGTGTGCTGACCATCAGTTTGGCTCTATTGGCGCTGCTGCAGTACCGCAGGACTGAAGGGTATGCTGAGGCCAGGTGGCTGGCAACCCTGATCTACCTGACTCCTGCGACTATGTCCGCACTATGCTGGGGAGCACTTGCCTCCTACCTGCCTTTCGCAGTCTTCGAACTACTGTTCCGACTTGTGAAATCGGTCTGTCTCCTCGCCTTCACAGCCTACTTAAGCAGACTAGTAGGCAAGCAGCCGAACAGTCCTTTGCCGGAATATAGCGGAAATCAGGCGGAATTAGCACTGGCCAAGGCAGACCACGTACAGCCCTTACCTCCCTTCTGCTGCCTCCGGCCTTTGCCTCTGCGGAACCTTGAAGAAGTGCAAGTCTTCACAGTGCAGACTTGCCTAGGAATTGGGCAGTTTACCGTGCTGTCTCCGTTGCTGCTAGTTACAGGCTTACTGCTGCGGTATCTCCCTGCACAGGATATATTACTGTATGGGGAGGCTAGTCCTGCTGGGGCTTGGCTGTATATCTGTGTGGGATCTACTGCTTCTGCACTACTTGCAGCCTATTGGGTGATGCTCTTAGCCCAGGCAATTGACCGAACCCCCAATTGCCAAGGCCGTAACACCCAACTTCAGTCGATATGGGTGATATGTGTAGTGATGGGCACTGAGGTGCAGAAACTGGTAATAGCGTTGCTGACTCTAGGAGACATAACAGCGAATACAGCGGATTACTCAGCAGCTGAAATAAGTGAAATTGTGACTGATATTCTCTGCTGCGGGGAAATGCTGATAGCGGCTGCTACAGTCTTTTTCTTGTTTCCTCCCATTTCCCCTCGAAATTAGGTAGCTTCCTCTTCCCCATACACCAATTACACTTCCCTAAGTCTCATCAATAGCCCCCTTCACAGCCCAGCAGATAGATAAATACGCCATGGATGACATTGACATCGTGCACCTCCCAGACTCCTCCCGGCCTAACTCCGGCGCCCTGCCTGCCGCCCACTCCAACCCTCACGAGCTCTACAACCGTGCAATCGCCCGCTTCAACGACGAGCAGTACGCACTTGCAGAGCGCGACCTGCACACTGCTATCGAAATCACCAAAACTCTCCCAGACACTACAGCAAGGGACAATGAACTTGCAATTATGACTCTGCAGAGAGGAGTTTCCGCCAAATTTCAGCAGAAATGGGCACTTGCGGCTATGGACTTTTGCATAGTCGTGGAAAGGTACCCGGACTCGAAGTACGCGAAGCAGGCAAGTGGGCAGTTGGAAGAAGTCAAGCAGGTGATAGGCGCTAAGAACGAACTGGAGGCGAGACATGAGAGAGATACCTATTTGGAGGCTATCAGAGCCCATGCAGCTGTCAGACTGGGGGAAACTTGGCATGTAGTGTCCACTCAGTGGCTGTCGAAGTGGGAAAGGTGGGTGAAACTGGTCCCTGACCATGCGGAGAGACAGGCGAATATCATAGAGGAAGCTGCGGACTACCCTGGACCTATATCTAACTTCGCTATCCTGGAAAAAGAGGAGCAAAAGAAGTTCCTGTTCGACCAATTGCCCGAAAATCAGTACCAAAACCGCTATTTGACGCACGGATTGACGGAAGACTCAGATTACAAGTTAGTTCCAGACGAGGCTTTCGCCCTACTTAATGAGAAATACAAGACAATTGACGACATTATCCGTTACCCAATCGAAGTGAACGAGACAATGTTTCAAGTGGAAGTGCAGCTGAAGACACTGACAGTGGCCTACTGTCGGAATCGGGAGCCCAGTATAAAGAAAGTGCAAATCAGCAGGAAAGCGACAGTGCAGCAACTGCATGAGAAACTGGAGCGCTGCACAGACTGCAGTGACACGAAGCTGTGGAAAGTGAGTTTGAACGTGTTCAGTGTGGACCAGCTGAACAGTGTTTTGAAGGCGGAGGGAGTGGTGTACTTGGAGAATGGGAAGGAAATGGCGGGGACGGTGGAACTGGAAGATGCAGAAGTGGGGGAAGAGGACGTATTGGTCCTGGAAACCAAGAAAAGAGGCGTCTTTTTCTTCACAAACGACACGCAGTTAGTGAGAGAAGTATGTGCATTTTGCCACGTGAACAAGGTCACGAAGCACTGCAGCATCTGCGGGAAAGTCAACTACTGCACAGTCCTGTGTGAGCGTCTGCACTACCAAACCCACAAGCCATTCTGTGCAAAGCCCAGGAAAAGGTCCTTTTTCCTCTGTATTCCCTGCCGCCAGTCCTCGCAGTTGGAGGATGAAGACCAAGCCTTTGCGAGGAAGGCGAAAGGGGAGGGCAGTCGCATGGGCCGCACAGGGCTGCAGAACCTTGGGAACACCTGCTATATGAATGCTGCTTTGCAGTGTCTCTCGCATACCGATTTGCTAACGAACTGGTTCCTGGACAACCAGTACGAAGCCGCCATCAACACCAAGAACCCGCTGAGCACTGGGGGCCGTTTAGTCCGCGCCTACGCAGACTTACTGAGAGAACTGTGGTTCGGCGCCGCCATTTCCCACGCTCCCTGGGGCGTCCGCAAAGTAGTGACCGCCGTCATGAGTCAATTCGCAAGTCTGCGCATGCACGACGCCCACGAATTCCTACTCTACTTCCTCGACAACCTACACGAAGACCTGAACCAAGTCAAGAACAAGCAGTACGTGGAAGTCAATGCGGACTCAGGAGCCAGTGATGTGGTGCAGGCGGAACAGGCGTGGGAAGTGCACCAGCGATATAACCGCAGTAAGGTGGTGGAGTTGATGCATGGACAGTACAAGTCTACGGTCACTTGCACTGTGTGTGCGTTGGTTTCCACCCTGTTTGAGCCGTTTAGTGTCCTTTCTTTGCCGATTCCGAAACCAAAGCATAAGAAAACTGCAATTTATTTCATCTTCAACGACCCGGAAAAGACGCCAGTGGCTCTGCAGCTGTACCTGCCCAACGAAGCGACTTTCCGCGACCTACGTTCCAACATTTCCACTACTCTCAACATCAGTTCCGACTGCTTTACCTTCGCTACCATTACCAATGACGAGCTGAAATCCGTACCCACAGACCCTAGTCTCCTCTCTGATATCACAAATACGACACTATTCGCCTTTGAAAGTGAGCGAAAAGCCTGGACTCCTCAACTACTAGTGTTGAATTTGCTGGGAGGACAGGGAGAACGGAGCAAAATCTCATTCCCCAGACTGCTGTTTTTCAGTGGAGAAAGCAGCGCGAAGGAAATTCACTTGGAAGTGTTTCGGAAAGTGAGGAAATTCTTCATCAAATATAAACAGCCTGCCAGTGCTCGGACACTCGCAAGCGAATATGAAGCAGAGAAGGACAAAGCGTATAGTCTCAAAGTGTCCAAAGCCAGTCTATCCCAGGGCATTTGTGGGCTTTGTGGGACTCGCCAGTGCCAAAGTTGCCCTTTACCCTACTCCTCAGCAGCACTAGAAGGACTGAAGCAAGCTGCGGGAGGCCCTTTTATGCTCGACTTGACCTGGAAGCCGCAACTAGAAAAGCTGGGCATTTCGCTCAAAGACGTCAACAAATGCAGTGAGTTTCAAGTGCCGTTTGAGGTGAAAGCCGCTAAAATCCAGGACTGCTTCCAGCTCTTTGCAGATGTGGAAGTCCTGGATGCGGAGAACCACTGGCACTGTCCTAGGTGCAAAAAGTCTGTAGAGGCCAAGAAGACGATGGAGTTGTTTCGCATTCCGCAAGTGCTAGTGCTGCATCTCAAGCGGTTCAAAAGCATTGGGTACATTTTGGAAAAAATGGGGACTCCGGTGGAAAGTCCTATGAAAGGACTGGACTTGAGCCCCTACATAGCCACTCGCGTCTCTTTCAAGCCTATATACGACCTCTACGGCTGTGTGTGTCACCTAGGCGCCACCCTTCAATCCGGCCACTACATTGCCTACTGCTACAATGCGACTTCCAAGGGCTGGTTGGAGTTCAACGACTCCAAGGTGAGGCCTGTGTCTGCTGACCAGGTGCAGATTGGAACTGCGTATTTGCTTTTCTATAAGCTTCGCGCGTAGTAGTGTCTCGGCACTTCTCAGTAACTTAATGGAGCCTTCACCCCTGCGGAAAAGTCTGTCAGCGCTGGAAGATGAAGTAGCCTTTGGAAGACTGCTGTCCAGCAAAGCGCCCGATGACTACTCCGGCAAGATGGACACGTGGGTGCAGCGTTTCCGCGAACTGAGTGTGTCCATCAAGCGCATGTACGAAATGTGCGGGCAAGAAAACCTAGCCGCCTTCACAGAGGGAGTGATCGACACACTCCAGCACTCTCTAGACGAGTTCCGCCTACTGCGTGAGTCCCAAACCACCCCCAGTCAAATGGATATTCAGGACGGGGAAGGCACTCTGGATGAGGAGTTATTGAGACAATTGGTAGATGAAGAGCATATGCAGCCTGCGACTGCGCTGGTGCTGATGGTGAGGGAGCGAGCGGAGATGGCGGAGGACCTGTTTGAGGAGGACTTGGAGGAGGAAAGCAAGGAAAAGCGCTCTTACTCCTACTCCCCCAGACGAGTCGAGGCGCTGTACACAATCAAGGAAAAACTGGAAGTCCAAAAGCAGTCTCCTGAAGAAATGAAGCGCAAGCAAGAAGAAAAACAGCACAGGGCCGCCCTCAACCGCGTCCACATCGAATCCCACCGTCTGGAAGATGCGGCCAGAAGAGCCCGGTTAGCCCAGGAACGCAAGGAACGGCGGCAAAGCATAGCGGAGGAGAAGTTGAAGGAAATCCAACTCCGCATCTCCTGTAGGCAAAACCGTGCTGAGGAACTGTACGAAGCCCACCTTAGCCAAATCCGCTCCAAAGCGAAAAACGAAAACACGAAATTGAGCGAAATTGCCTTTTTGCAGCTGCTACAAGCGGAAAGCAAGAAAATGACGATCGACTCGAAGATAGAGGATACCAGGGAAAGGAAAAGACTGCTGCTGGAGTCGAGAAGGCAGAAGCTGGCGGGGAAGCTGCTGAGGGAGGAAGAAGCGGGGAAGAGGAGACAGGCGCTACAAGATGAGTCCAAGAGTCGCTTGATGCAGCAGCATCACAAGATAGAAGAGGCCAACTCGAGAAGGATCAAATTGCTGGAGGAACGGAAAATCCGAGCCGAAGAACTGTCCCGCAAGCCCAGTGAAACCCGCCTCGCTCGTCTCACCAAAGCCAAGGACAAGTCCCCCAAGCCCAGCGAGCAGTCTGAAACAGGCAGTGAGTGGGAGACGGAAAGCGCCTCCTCCGCGGAAGATGACTTGCGCATTCTTCGGGAGCTGGACTTGTCCGCTCCAGGAGAATACCAGGTCCGCCTACACCTGGGAAAGAGCAGGAGGAGGTTTCAGCAGGTGAAAACGAAGGAAATCAGGCCTGTGGTGTGGTGCTCTGTATGCAACTTAGTGACTGAAGAGAACCTAGCAGAGCTGCATTTGAAGGCGGAAAAGCACTGCTACCAGCTGGAAAGCGAAGTCGTGGTGGGCAATGTGACTTCCCCACTGGTCCACTTCCCCCGCGCTGACTCACAAGAATTGAAACAGCAGCGAGACTTATACATGCGCAAAAGAGCAAAAAAGGTGAAAACTAAAGCGCAAAGTAAGGCTTATAAACACGAAAACATCTGCATGATGGGGAGGGAGTCCTCCAGTCCCAACAAAAACCGCCTGCAGAAACTCGCAATTGACCTAGAACGCTGCGTTATGCAGTCTGTGGACTTCCCTGGCCTGGAGGGCGTCATCAAGGACACAATTAAGCTGCTGGATCAGCGTAAAGAGGCGGATTTGCACATCATGCGGCAGCTCAAATTCGTGCCTTGCTGTATGGAAGTCATCAAAAAGGTCTGGTCTGTGCCCAAACACGAAGTCCGGTTCTTGATTCAGTCGCTGGACTTTGTCACCAAGCTGTTGACCATCTTTTCAGGACTGAGTGAAAACCGGACCTACTTCATGATCACCAACCGCCTAGTGCCGCTGACCGACTTAGTGCTCTGGCTGCTCAGCAACAAGCCGAAGGCCATAGCCAGCGTGACCTTCTTTCCCCAGCTCTTCCACCTCCTCACCATCCACTTGAAGCACAGACTGCCTGGAGAGTATGACCACTTCCGGGAAGAGTTTTTGGAGTATCTGATTTGCTCGGGACTGATGCAGGCGCTGAAGCAGAAAATCCGGTACTTGCAGGGACCGATAGACCTCAACTCCAACAACGTTTCCCTGATACTGATCAAAAGTATAGGCTTTCTAGAGGCTTTGACGGCCTTTGCAGGCTGGGGACTTCCCCGCAAGCCTGCCTTCGAGTCCACCGCCTACCTGCCCGACCACTGGAACTACGTCTTCACAGACACTGAAATGGTGGCAATTCCCTACCTGCTGATATGCATATTGCTGCATGAAGGCCCTCCGAAGCAGCAGTCGCAGCCCAAGGTCATGCCCCAATCTGTGCTGTCCGTCACTATTCTCAGCTTCCGATTTCTCAACAACATGGCCCGGATGGACCTGGATTTGCTGCAAAGGACGCTGTGCTCGGAAGAGTGTTTGGACCAGATTTTCCACATCTTTGGGTACTTGCTGCTGTACTGCACAGGGTATATGGAGAGTGGGCCTGAGGATGTGCGGGAGCTACTGCACGAGTTGATCCTGCAAATCGGCTATTTCGCGACTTTATCCTCCAAAAACCAAGACTTGCTGAATCGCGGCGAAACCTCGGTACTCCAGCGACTCTGTGCACTGCCGATTCAGTACTTCACTGATAAGAAGCTGAGCAACGTGCTGTTTCCCACGCTGATAGTGGCCTGCTTTGAGCATGCACAGAACCTTGCAGTGCTGCAGCATGAGATGAGCATTGACATGCTGTTGGCCTATATTCGCACTCAAATTGCGCTGTATCCGGAGCATCCAGTCACTGAGGAGGACGGCCAGGCAGACGATTACCACGCAGGCAGATCCATCTCCAGCGAAGGCAGTTCCAAGTCTATCCTCGCCGCCGCTTCCCAAAAACTAGTGTTTCCCAAGCGTTTCCCCCGCACTTTGTGGGAACAAGCCGCTCACTTCCTCGAACAAGGCGAGACACACTAGTAAGTTGTCTTCCTCTAACATGTGCGACTTGAGGATAGGCATTTCTGACAGAGAAGAAATAGGCTGGGCAATAGCTATAATGGCGGGGAATTGAGGATTTGCCTCAATAGTTCTGGCGGCGGGCCACTATCTCCGCAGCTTCCTGCTATACCTGTAACTCTCACCCATGTCAACCCTGATGGCACTGTCTCAGCAATTTCTCCCGGGGCGGTCAATCCCATCTGTCCAAGATGCAAGGCGGCTGGCCTATGCCGGATTTGCGCTGGACAGTGCACCTGTCTACCGAACTCCAGGTTCTGCTGCTGCGGAAATCCCTAGCACTCTCTACTCCTCCGATTTCTTGTTCAAGCAGTTCCTGATGCGATCAAAGTTGATGTGTGGAGATCATCACTGCTTATACATTCAGTCATGCCAGCCCAGTTGATGCCCGGCTCTTTCAGCGAAATCAAGCGGAAGTTTTGCTGTTTCCACGTTGTAGATAATTGTAGTGCGTCCTCAGAATAAGAAGCCAATGCGTTTGGGTAGAAGGGAAGAAAGCTCACAATCGTGACGTCGAAGTCAGGGACGTAGGCGTCCAGCATATATAAAGCCTCTCTATCCGGTCACTGAGACACTGCCTAGAGCCGAAACAGAGCAATAAGCCGTCTGTACTGCAACAAGCCACCATCTCTAGTACCGTCCAACACACATCACTACTTTCCGAGTAGGCATAACGAGTGTCTGTTGTAGTGTTCCAGAACTATCCTGTGTGAATACGCCTGTTAGTCGTTGTTCCTGGCACTTGAAATTGAGGCACTAGTTGCCTACGCCTTTCAGCGCCAAAACAAGCACATGGGGAAATTAATTAGCACTATGTGGGATGGATACTTTGGATTGAATTGGGATTCAAAGTGTAGATATGTTCGCACTACAGGTCTTGAAATTGTTAATTTCGAAGACCCTTGCGATTAGCAATATCCAAGATAGATGTGCGTTTCAGTATAGAAATTGACTAAATTATGTGTGTTTCCTTTCCTTGCGATTCCTTAAGCGAAACATAATAAAATTGCAATTTATTTCATCTTCAACGACCGAGAAAAGACTTCAGTGACTCTACAGCTGTATTTGCTCAATGAAGCGACTTTGATATCAGTCCCGATTGCTTTACCTTCGCTACCGTTACCAATGACGAGTAGAAATCCGTACCCACAGACTCTCCTGTCAGATATCGCAAATACGGCACTATTCGCCTTTGAAAGTGAGCGAAAAGCGTGTGGATGCGGAGAACGACTGGCACTATGTGAAAAAGCCTGAGGAAGACGATGGAATTGTTCCGCACTCCTCAAGTACTTGTGATGCATCTCAAGCGGGTCAAAAGCATTTGGTATATTTTGAAAGAACTGGGGACTCCGGTGGAAAGCTCTAGAGTTGGAGGACTTCCCCTTACGCCTTAAGCGGGAACATCAGACTTAGCCGGGGCTATGACCGCTGTGGATTTTAACCTGACACAAACTCAAGCAACCGTTTAAGCTGTGAAGCCATCCTGCAACCCATATGTGCAAACTGCAAAGCTAGTGGCTGCTGTTTGGCGTGCCAGCCACTGTCTTGCACGTGACCGTAAATCCCCAGTTCTGCGCTTACTGTACTGAGTCTTCTCTCGAGAAAATCGGTTTCCCTCGAGTTGGCCTCCTCTATCTTGTGATGCTGCTGCTTCAAGCGACTTCTGGACTCGCCCTGCAGCGCCTGTCTCCTCTTCCCCGCTTCTTCTTCCCTCAGCAACTTCCCCGCCAGCTTCTGTCTTCTCGACTCCAGCAGCAGTCTTTTCCTTTCCATCCAGAGTTGATCTGAGTACAACAGCAAGAAAGAAAAATACTGATATGCAATTAAGTCTGAATGTATCCGAAACATGCAATTTACTGTTAAATCGCTAGTATTGGCGTATATATAATAATCCATTATACAGTTCACCTCCGTCACATTACTGCTAAACCAAACAGACCAGTGTAGGAATAAGACCCCCACATCTAGAGGAAGTTCCAATCTCTACTTCCACAAAGCCATTATTTGCATTGTACAGCCTAGACGCCTGGAGTTTCGTTGCGGACTGCAGGACTACTAAGCCGGGAACTATGTAGACAGCGGTGCTCATTTCCCCAGCACAAAACTCTGCTTCGAGCAAATGCTATAGCGCGTAAGTATAATCTTACGTCTAGGAAAGTGACCGAAACACCCACTGCACATGAGAGAACTTTGATAACTAGTAGAATAAGGACATTTGAGTATGGAGTTTGCATACCCATTATAGCAGCCGCTCCCCAAATCAAGCATTCCCAGGCCTTTCCTTACGCTGGGAACAAGTTCGCGTCCTTGGCAGGCTAGCTGCACTAGTCCGCTGTCTTCCACTAATATGTCCAATATGCGTGGCTTGACGATGTTCATCTCGGACATCAGGAGCTGCTCGAATAAGGAGGCGGAGGAGAAGAGAGTGCTGAAGGAGCTGTCCAGGATACGCACCAAACTGTCCGCTCCGAAGAAGCCGACCCTGGGCTTTGACATGAAGAAGTACACGTGGAAGCTGCTGTATATTCACATGCTCGGCTACGAAGTGGATTTCGGACACGCAGAATCGGTCTCTTTAATCAGCTCAAGCAAACACCAAGACAAGTATACAGGCTACGTGGCTGCCTCAATCCTGCTAGGGGAAAAAAGTCCTGAATTGCAGCTGATCGTCAGCGCAGTTCGTATGGATCTCCTTTCCGGAGACGAAATAAACCAAGCCATGGCGCTCGCGACCATCGGAAACATGATGGGTACCTTCCTCACTGCCGAAATCTCCAACGAAGTGCTGTCCCTAGTGACCAACAACACCTACCGCACTTCCCCTGAAATCCTCAAAAAGGCCCTAGCTGTGCTGATTCCTATGTTTAGGTGTAACCCGACTTTGATTGATCCTGAGTCCTGGTCTGAGCGGTTTGCGACTTTACTGGACAGCAGGAGTCCTGGAGTCGTGCTGGCGGCTGCGGGACTGGCAATGACGGTTATTGGTGTGCAGGGCAGTGAGCGGTACTATCGCTGTCTCCCGGTCATTGTGCGCTCCCTGCATCGCTTGGCGGTTTTCAGAGAAATCACCAATGACTACTTGTATTACGGCACTCCGTCTCCCTGGCTGCACATCAAACTACTCAAATTGCTGCAGCAGTTTCCGCCTCCGCAGGAACAGCGGCTCATGGAAGAGCTGCAAGAAGCGCTGTTACGCGTATTCAACCAAACCGAAGTCACGAAAAACGTGAATAAAAACAACGCAGACCACGGCATCCTCTTCGAAGCTCTGCACGTAGTCATCAGCTACAAAGCGCAGGCCTCTGCAGAGCTGCGCAGCCAGTGCTCCTCCCTCGTAGGCCGCTTCATCTCAGTCAAAGAACCCAACATCAGGTACATAGGACTGGAGTGCATGAGCAAGTTGGCTGACCATCCGGATGCTGGACTGCTGCTGCAACGGCATCAAGCCACTATCATTGCGTCCCTGCAAGACCCGGATGTGTCTATCCGCAAGCGAGCCCTAGATGTACTCTACGCTATGTGCGATGAAGCGAGTGCACTAGGGGTAGTGGAGCAGCTCCTGATCGTTCTACCGGATGCGGACTATAGTTTGAAGGAAGACCTAGTGCTGAAGACAGCTATAATGGCTGAGAGGTTCGCCACTGATTTGAACTGGTATGTGGACGTGGTGATCCAGCTAATCACCTACGCAGGGGACTTCGTAGCGAGGGACGTGTGGCATCGCGTGGTGCAGGTAGTGACTGGCTTCGGAGAGACTCAAAGCACAGAACTGCAGAAGTACGCAGCCAACAAGTGCTTTCTCGCACTGTCCTCCTCCCACCCTCACCAGAACATGGTCCAGCTTGCCACCTGTTTGCTCAGTGAATTCGGTAACCTGATCTCCAACCAGCCTGGCAAAAGCCTAGAAGCCCAGTTCGACCTGCTGGCCAAACAGTTCCCCCTAGCTTCCGAAAGCACCAAAGCAATGCTCCTTTCCGCCTTGATGAAGCTAGTGGTCCTCCAGCCTCCTCTGAAGCAGCAGGCAATCCCACTCTTCGAGACCTACAGTTTGTACTGGGATGCGGACATACAGCAGAGAGCGGTGGAGTATTTGAGCATGTGTACACTGCTGAATGACAGCACGCTGGGGTCCTTGTTTGAGTCCTTCCCAGCCTTTCCAGAGGCTTTGCAGGGCAAGAACTTCCTACTCAAGCGGATTTCGCAGATGGGCCTGCGGAAGACGCAGGCTGAATCGCCCGCTAAGCCTGTGTCGGTGGAGCCGGCCAAGCCCCTTCCTGAGCCGGTGCGCGAGCCTCCTGCCCCTGCAGCCAGCGTAGATCTCCTTAGCCTAGACTTCTAACCCTCCACTAGGACAAACAGAGGTGTAGGAAGAGTATACCAATTCCCTTCGTTTCCTCTAAATTCCGTAGTCGCCAATACTCCGCATTGATAAGCCTACCGACTAGTTCCATAATCGTAATGAGAGTCACAAGGATTCTGCGAGGCCTGCGGCACACCAAGCCCCTCATAGATGGCGAGTTCGAGGTGAAGCCCCACCACCCTGTACCCATCCAGGGTCCCAAGCCCCACTACTACTGGACCAAAGGATATGCCAACTACTCGGGGTCGTTCGAAGGAATGCCGCCTGTGCATGACAAATACGACCTACAGCGGCTTCGCAAGGCAGGGCGATTGGCAGCGGATACGCTCCAGAAAGGCTTAGAATGTGTGAAAGCGGGGGTGACAACCGAAGAACTCGACAAAATCATCCACGACTTCATCCTATCCAAAGGAGGGTACCCCGCGCCTATCTACTACATGACCTTCCCCAAGAGTGTGTGCACCTCTGTGAATGAAAGTAAGTCCTACACAGTGGTATGTCACGGAGTGCCCAACCTGCGTCCGCTCCAGGAAGGCGACTCCATCAACTTGGATGTGACAGTCTACATTGACGATGTGTATGGAGACACGAGTGAGATGGCGGTTGTGGGCACGCCGCATCCAGATGTGGAGCGGCTGATTGCAGCTACTCGGGAAGCAGTGAGGGAGGGGATAAAGGTGTGCAGGCCCGGGATTAAGATGAAGGAGGTTGGGGCTGCTTGCGAAGCCGTGGCAGAGAAGCACGGTTTCGCGGTCTGCCACGAATTCGTAGGCCACGGCATCGGCCGACATATGCACATGCCTCCCCCTGTCTACCACACCCGCAACACCATCGACTTCACCATGCAGCCCGGCATGGTCTTCACCATCGAGCCTATCCTTATTGCTAGTGCCAAGTATGAACTGGAAATCTGGAAGGACGGCTGGACGGTGGTTGATCGACACAGGAATCCGTCTGCACAGGCGGAACACATGGTGCTGATTACAGAGAATGGGTGTGAGGTACTGACTGAGAGAGGCCAAGTTAGGCAGTAAGGAGAGAGGAGAATTAGGAACTAGCGGGTTTTGCGTTTCTTGGGCGCTGGCTTATTGATGTAGCGGAAGCCACAGGCAATACAGCCCGCCACAACCGCGAATACCACTGCGATATAGACATACCCCAGTGCTGGAGGCAGCTTCCCTACCTTCTCAGTTTCTTGCAGTGGCTTGTCCTTGTTGGCTTCCCCTTCCTTTATCATTCCTTCTACTGCTTCCATCACTTCCGCTTCCTCCTCATTCAGCTGCAACTCTTCCTCAGTGGTGTATTTCCCTTGTGGCAGAGGCACCAAGTACATGTTTTCCAGCAGCATAGGGTCCACATCCTCGACCTTCATCATTTCCTTCACAGTGTCGGGTGGAATTTCCTTCGCACAGTGAGTGATCATTTGAATCATCACAGTAGTCATTATGCGCTCCACGGAGAAGGGAGAGGACTCAGTGAAGGAGTCTGCCTTGCTGCGGTCAGCACTGAGCCGGGCTCTGGTGAGCTGCATACAGCACAGAAGTTGTGCCTTGCGTTCCAACTGAGCGGAGGTGAGAGCCAGCAGAGTCACCCACCACATTGCTAGAGTATGGCTGTTGTCAAAGCCTACAGGGATGTATTATATTGCGATGGGCCTTTTCCTTCAATAGCAATTCGTTAGCATATCTCCAATGCAACACTGGATGCTAATAGTCTCGGTCAGTCTGCACAAGAGAGCCTGCCAACTCCACAGTTAGTTGTGCCGCAGCGAGTTGACGGCTATTCCAGCAGGCATAGAGAAGTGTAGTAGACGTTGGAATTGCGCTATTCTAGTGCAAGGGGATAGAGACAGCCACAGGCTCCAATAAGGATACATATGGCTATTTCGGGGTGTAAGTGACCACATAGATAGTATACAGCCGAAATCCCCAATTCTCCTCTTTTTGCTTCGAATCCTCTACTTCAGGCCAATAATAGAATGCGAAGACATGCACTCAACGTAGTGCGTCCCCAGGACTCCTCTGAGTGGCTCAAACTGCAGTCTATGTCAGGGGCGCGGCCCCCGCTGCCCACTGCGAAACACATGGAACTGCCCAGTATGCTAGCCAAGGGCAACTCCGACATAGACGCCAGCGAGTTTCCAGAGCCTGAAGAAGCGGACAGTCCCGTTCCTCACACTCGCTTCTACTCTACTCTGAAGCGCAGCAAAGTCTATTTCTACTCGCTCTCTGCGCTAGCTCTCCTCTCCTTCGTGCTAGACGCCCTCCGCACTATCGTCTTACCGAAGGTAGCTGACAGGTCAGTGGACGTGCTGTTGCTAGCGATGTTGGTTCTGTTCCTCTTTGACATGGGCGTGCAGGCCAAGGCAAGTGCCGCCTACCTGGGTTCCTTGGTGTTTTGGCTGGACCTGTGGGCGACTGTAGGCTTGCTGAGTCAGGTGGAATTCATATATGAGCGCTTTTTCTCGGAATGCAGAACGTGGTACTTTTATCGACTCCGACTGACTGAGAAGAGTGCGAGACTGAGCAGCAACGCTATCCGCATCATTCGACACACCACTAGAAGCAGTGCACATGAACAGAGATTCCGCAGGATTGAGAGCTCCTACACCCCCAGCAGTCATGGCAGTCGCATCATCAAAGGCGCCTCCCTAGCGGATTCCTCGGTGGGCAAATACTCCTACGAAGTCGGTCCTACGGCTCTCTCTAATGCATTTCATCGAGAAAGCACTGAAGTTTCCCGGAAACAGATAGCCCGCGGCGGCACTTTCAACAAACTCTGCAAACAAGCGGCCTTATCCACCAAATTAAAGCACATCACCACTTTCGAATCCGGCAAAATTGCCTACGAAAGCAAAATCAGCAAAGTAGTGACCCGCACCATCGTCAGTTCCATGGCAGTCATCGCAATAGTGACGATTTTGTTCAGTTGGCTATACACTACTTTGGGAGTAAGTGGGGGGAATAGCGAGGAGTATGGGCTGAAACTGCTCAGTGACGCTAAGAACTATGAGCAGTACCAGACACTGGTATGGGAATTCATTAGTTTTCATACAGGGGGGAGATTTGTGGAAATACTAATTCGCTTGCAGGCTGGGGATACGGTCTTGTGGGAGGAAAGTATCGACGATTATCGCACATCTGAGGTTTGTTCCTTTTCCTTCCTCGAGTTCACAGCCACATTCAGTATTCAGCCCAAACTGCGCTGTTTCGCTATCTTTGAACTGTGCGAAACCCTCGTTTTGATCCTTCTGTTCCTCTACGTGTCCCTCAGCATTAGCACCTACTTCCGCAACATGGTGCTTTTCCCGCTCGAACGCATGACAGAAACTATGAGACTGATTTGGAAAAATCCGCTCAATTTCATGAAATCGGGGCCTGGAAATCGCTCACAAATCGCAGGAACAGAGTGCTGCTGCAAGGTGAAGAAAGACTATGCAGAGGAGGAAATCAGACTGCTGGAAAACGCATTCAGCAAAATCGGAGTAATGCTAGGGATTGTGTACGGCTCCGCAGGCAGCGAAATGATCACTAACTCCATCGGCTTGGAGGGCAATTTCAGCCCGCTAATACCCGGCAAGGAAGTCCTCGCTGTATTTTGCTTCGTGAAAATCGGCAATTTCGATTCAGTCCTATACGCGTTAGGCCCAGGAGTACTGAAGTACATAAACCACATTTCCAGCTTTGTGCATAATATGGCCGAGCGCTTTCTCGGCTCAGTCAACCGCAACCTCGGCGACTCCTATTTACTGCTATGGAAGGTGCCTGAGGACGACAAAATCATAGTGGGGGACCGCTTGGTCGTGAACCCGTACTCCGCAGTGGTGAAGTCCACAGCGGGACTGGCGGTGTTGTTCGCTGTGAAGACTATTGCGAAGGTGGGCGCTTGCCCTACGCTAGCACAGTATAGGAACAAAATCGGGGGAAGTGCGAAGAGCAATGGACTCACTTTTGGCTTTCATGTGGGCTGGGCGTATGAGGGACCCATTGGCTCCGCATTCAAAATTGACGCTTCCTACCTGTCTCCCAATGTGAATATGGCCGCCCGGATCGAAACCGCCGCCCAGCAGTACGAAGTCCGCATCCTCGTAAGCCAAGACATGTACTTCCGCCTGGGAGACGAAGTAAGAACCTACCTTCGCCACATCGACACAGTGAAGCTCAAGGGAGTCTACGAGCCTGTTTTTCTTTACAGTTTCGACATCAGCGATATTCAGCTGGCAGTCTCCTATTTCCGTATCAGCAAGCGGAAAACGTATGTCCAGCGTCGGAAGCTGAAACAGGCTTTGGAGCAGAATTTGCTCACAGTGACGGAGATGTTCGCGAAGTCGGACACAGTGCTGGCACTGCGGGCTTTGTACACTGCTGACTTTATGCAGACGTATGAGAGTGGTTTGAAGCTGTACTTGGACGGCAGGTGGAAAGAAGCCTGCGACTTCTTCGAGAGATGTCTATATATCGTTCCGGATGGGCCTTCTCGCGTACTCCTCTCCTACATAAACGACCAGCACCAGCGACCGCCACTCGGCTGGTCAGGGGTGCGCGAGCTAACGACCAAGTAGCCATGTATTATTTCCTTAGTCACTATAGGAATCCAGTGCGCTGTCAATTCTTATTTTACTCGGAGAAAGGAGGTCGGGTTAAAGTTGGAAGTTTCGTCTTCTACAGAGGACTAGTGGTGAATTCCAGACTTAATGTATGTATAAATAATGCAAGTCGCGACACTTATTCCGAAGGTAAAATACGATATGAATAGGCGCAATGTTTCCCGGCTTTCCTCAATATTTTGGAGTTAATGTGATAACTGGAGAGCGGAAGCTCTGTTTCTACCGCCTGCAGTCCCATCAGTGGATTAAGAAATGTGTTGCTATTTGCCCTGTGATAATGACAATTTGAGGAAGTTTAGGGTGCAGCAAAGAGTCTTACTTACCTCGTCAAGGTCTATCATAAAGTCTGAGGTCTATTCCGTTTCCTACCTCTAGTTCACAACCACATTCCGCCCAAACTTCGCTATCTTTTAACTGCGCGAAACTTTCCTCTTGATTTTTCTTGTCATTTACGTGTCCCTCAGCATTAGCGCCTACTTCCGCAATATGGTACTTTTCTCTCCTACATCAATGATTAATGCCAGCGACCACCACTAGACCAATGACTAATACCAGCGACCACCACTAGACTGGCTAAGAATACGCGAGCTAAAGACCAAGCAGTCATATGTTCTCTTAGTCACTATAGAAAACCCCGCGCGTTGCTAACTCTTCCTTGACTCTGACGAAGTAGGTCGGGTCCGGGTAGCCGAAGTTGGTGGCGCCACCTTCCGCAGAGGACTTGTGGTGAATTCCTGCCCAAACAACTGTATCAGCGACACCAGTTGTGACGCTTGTGCCGACTTTGAAGGTGTGTCTCCGGTAGAAGGCACATATGAATAGGCGCAGTACTTCCCTGCCTTCCTCAGTATTTGGGAGTAAGGCTTGTCTGCTATTCCCCGAATAGTGGATGTCGTCCTGGACTCCGTCCCTAAAGTCGTAGCTCAGCAGCCAAGAGCCAGGGGGGAAAGAAGCACACTGCAGGTCAGGTACCAGATCCACTCTCATTCTGCCACTGGGCATTGTCCCTTCCATTTGTCCATATGTCACTCCGCACACAGGACACTTCAGCGCTGCCCCGATTAGAGCCGACTGAATGCAGGACTGGTGGAAAAAGTGTTCTTTGCATTTTGAGAGATGCACGACTTGTCCGTCATCCGAAGGCTCGAAGTCGCACATGCAGATTGCGCAGCGCTCAGATTCATCACTGCGGAGATGTCCTTTCGCCCGCTCCTCAGTCACTATTTCTTCAATCTTGGCAATTGGGACGTTCTGCCAACTAGTCAAACGCGCAGCGTCCACACCCTTTGCCTTCTTTGTAGACTTGGGGACTGAGACTTGTAGTGCGAAGCCGGACCTAACCTCCAGCATTTCTGCAGGTAAGCCGCTGGGTGGATGTCCGGTGAGGCAGTAAAAGAGTGTGAATGCGTCTGATAGTCGGCCTGCAACTGCCTTGAGCGCCTTCGCTGCCTCTGTTTCGGAACTCCCTGTGGCTTCTCTATAGCTTTCCACGTCTCTCTTAGTTGTACTGGACTTGTCGGGATCAGTCGGTTTCCTTGTTTTCCTCATTGGACTGAATTACAGCCCTGTTCCCTTAGAACTCTATCCAAATCCGACTAGTTAGATATGGAGCTGGTCAATGG
>Ga0247837_1002426_pt1 | contig 35344 bp, 23 predicted proteins | sample LaCtaG_2_FD_187115 | JGI IMG/M metagenome (GOLD analysis project Ga0247837, IMG submission 187115) | Freshwater microbial communities from meromictic Lake La Cruz, Castile-La Mancha, Spain - LaCruzMarch2015_14.5m | ecosystem: Environmental > Aquatic > Freshwater > Lake | place: Spain: Castile-La...
AGAGTTAGTCCTGGGGCTCCTGGAATCGTGCCCAGCCAAGTCTCGGTCAAGTTGGTATCCGAGTAGGAGTAGTACACGAGTCCAGCTTGGCTATCCAACACAACTAGGTAGCAGCCCAGTTGGAAGTCCAGCACACTCAGCAAGGCCCCGGACTCGTAGCGGTTCACTCGCCCGCACAGAACTATCAATTGGCTGTCAGGGCTGAAGTCGTACAGCAGAATTTCGTCTTGCCCTTCTTTCGTCCCTTTCAGTGCTAAGGTCAGTCCATTGAAAGTTTGTGATGATCGCAGTTGCACACTTGTCAGTCCTGACAACTCGAATCCGTTATACTCCACTGGAGGTTGCTCTAGGCTCGAACAGGAAAACGTCCAAATCATTGTCTCGGTTTTGTTCCTAGTGGCGACAAAAAGATAGATATCGTAATCCTCATGCTCAATTAGTACCGCCGACTCTATGGGCGCTGGTAGTTGCTGGGTCCACTGTAGTTTCCAGTTGTGCGAGTGTTCTTGATAGATATTGAGAGTGAAGTCAACATAAGTAACAAAGTACACGAAGCCGAAGAAGAAGTAGGTGGGCCAGACCCGGGCAGTAGAGGACAGGGGCGCAGGCTGCATCGGCACCGAGGAGAAAGATATCTCTGCGGGACTGGTGAGTTGCAGAGTGGCTGCCGAGGGAGGGGCCACTTGGAAGCTCAGGGCGTCGCCTTGGAAGTAGTCGTCCAGGTCCAGCGTGGCTGCTTCCAGCTCTGTGAGAGTCAGAGAAAGTTTACTTTGAGTGGTGGTGACTTTCGCCAGCACAGGCAACAACAGGGCGCTCAGCCAGGTCACAACCATATTCAAATGATGGTCTGGCTGCTGCTCTTCTCTCTCCTGCTCTTCGCCTACGCCGCCTTCGAAGAAGCCAACTTAGCGAGCTACGAAGACTGTTTCTCTCAGTGCACTGTGCAGGACGCAGTTGAGACGTGTGCACGCCTCTGCAGACTGCTAGGCTTCCAGCCTCGTAATAGTCCGTAGAGGGCTTATAGTGGTAGCAATGGAGGAGGCGAAGTGTCGAGAGCACGACAAAGAAGGGAGTTACTACTGTGGCTCTGCGTCGTGTATGCGTGTCTTCTGCCAGAGCTGCGCCTACAAACACTGTCAACATGACTTCTGGGTGGTGGACGACTCCTTCCAGCAGCGCATTGAGCGCAAGCTCCTCGACCTGCTGGAGAACCTGCGCACTGACTGTGACCACTCTCAGAGCGAACTAGACAGACTGCAGTTGCTCAACTCGGCTCTGCGGGAAGACGCAGCAAAACTCACGCAGCAAGTGTCATCCAAGTTCGACACTGCTATACAGCGCCTGACTCAGCAGAAGACTGACTTGTTGGCCAACATCAACGAGAGGGAGATGCAGCTAGCGGAGCAACTCAGCTCGGCCACGCAGCACTGTGCGCAGGTCTTGGAGCAGCAGATACAGGCCAGAGACAGCACTGACGGCTTCCTCAAGCGCTTCCGGGCTCGTGAGGCTGCGGCTCAAGCCGGAGTCACAGGTGGACTACTGACGAATCTGAAGCGAGGCCCGGCCTTGGGTGAAATGCCCACAGTGTGCATGGGGCTGGATTTCATCTGGGACGGGGATGATGTGGACTGGGAGCTGGGCTCTCTAGCGCAAGCGGACACGCCAGTGCAGCAGCGCCCCTCCATCTACTTCTTCCGGGACTACAGCAAAGTGGTGTGGAAGCTGGATAGACGCACTATGCAGTGGTCTGAGCTCAGTGACTCGTCCTTGCCGATGTTCCGCAGTCTTTCAGTGGCCTACAACAACCAGGACGACAGCTACTCGATCTTCGGAACCACCAAACTAAAGGATGTGATGGTGGTTCTGAGCACTGCAGAGCAGCGGTTTAGTGCGGAGGACCTGCCCTTCTCTTTCCCGATGTGGAGTTGTGCGGCGTGGCTGGGCAAGTCAGTGTACCTGCTGGGAGGCCAAGTGGGGGAGAACTCTCTGAGTGACTGCAGGAAGTACACCTCAGGCTTCTGGACCACAGTGCAAGACCTCAACTGTGCCCGCGACTCTTCTTCTGCAGTAGGCTACAAGGCTCACCTCTACATCTTTGGTGGCTATTTCAACCACCAACTTTTGTGTTCGATTGAGAAATATGACGCTGTGAAGGACTATTGGCTGATGTGTCGCTTACGAATGCCGACGGCACTAGCGTATGTGGGCGTGGTGCAGGTGGCCACAGGCCTGGTCCTGCTAGGAGGCGAGGGTCAGAGCGTGGCCAGCTGTGAGGTGTACTACTGGGATACAAGTGGGGAGCTGAAAGCTCTGGACAAGCTGCAGCAGGGCTTCACCAACCATCTCACTGCCTCCGCGGAGATGAGTGATGACACTGTTTTCCTTCTGGAAACTGAAAGCCAGACCCAACCAACAGTGCGCGAGTACCAACTCACACAGCTAGTCTAGCAGAAAACTATGGGTCTCCCCACACTCTCTGTACCTGGCCATGCACGCCCCTTCGCACCACACGCACCCCGCCCTATCTCCGCAGGTCCTCGCACTCACGAGGAGCGCACACTGCGAAGTCCCGCGTAGCCGTACAGACCCATCATAGTATTCGCCCGCACTTGGGATCTCGTCTGCTGTCTCCACTGGGCCTGGGCCTGGCTTCGGGGTGCCCTTCACATCAACTACAAACTCAGGTGACATCCATCCATCTCGCTCAGGATAGCCACTATAAGCCAGAGCGAAGGTGATAGAAGCACGGTCTAAGTCACTAGCAGTGCCACTGTAGGCTTGGCCTAGGACGTCTTGAGAAAACACCAGTACCGAAGTGACCGTTAGAAACAACATCAGTCGAGCCATTTAACTTACACGCGGCTCTTGCTGCCCACCATGCTCTCCAGCGCCTTCTTCAAAGTCTCGATGAAGGCTTTGTGTTTGCGTATATCTGTGCACAGCGCCTCCACTTTGCCTCTGAGCTTGGCACACTGAGTGCAGTGCGTCTCTTCCTTGTCCATCTCTCTGCGACTCAGTTGGAAGGCGGTTTCGTGGAGACGGGAAGAGTCCTGCTTGGCTGTGTCCAGGAAAGACCTAGCAGACTCAGGCGTTTCTTCCTCTTCCACCGCACTGGCGAAGGACATGTCCAGGTCCGGGTCCTGCTGAATGCTCACCAGCTTGGCAATAGACAGGTTCACTTGGACAATGCTAGGCTTGAGCCGACAGAACAGTTCGTCCATCTTGACATCGCAGAGTGCTGTGAGCAGAGCACTGCGTTCAGGGTCCAACCGCAGGTCGCGAGAGCGAAGGAAGACCAGTTCTTCACGGAGGTTGGCCAGTTCGCAGGTCTGTTGACTCACAGTCTGCTGGTACTGGTGCAACTGCGTGTCTTTGTCTTGGATGATGGACTCGAGTGTGTCGATCTGGCGGGCGTAGGCTTGGTGCAGACGGGCAACTTCCGACTGCACCAGTTGGTGTGTGCTTTCCTCCTCCTGCCTGCGACTGCAGTCTTCTGGTATGTCGAGGCTCAGCTCTGCCATCTGTTTGAACGACATAATACTTTGAATGACCAGTGCCAGTCTGCGAGCCGACTACATGGTCCAGCAGCGTCGAGACCGCGAGGCCTTCCTGGACGGAATGACGCAGCACCTAGCCGCCGACTACAAGCTGAGGCAAAAGGCGCACTGGGAAGCCAAGACTTCCGAAGTAGTGGCTCTCAACACGGTCAAGCAACGTGTGGCTGAGCTGAAGGCGGAGCGAGCCCGCGAGTTGGACCAGCGCAGAGTGCGGCTCGCGGCCCTGCTTCAGTCTGAGGACGAAGCCTACCGCCGGGAATTCGTGTCGAGGCAGGAAACTCCGGACGACATCCGCAGACGCATGGCAGAGAGACTGGAGCAGTTGCGGCAAACAAGGCTGAGGGACCGGGAGGCAGATGTGAAGCGACGACTGGACCAGCGCTGGAAAGAAGGTGCTGATGAACTGCGTCTTCAGGATGGTCAGTTACAAGCGCAGTACACTCGGCTCGAGCAAGAAAGGCAAATGTGGGAAAAACAGCAACGAGCCAAGATAGACAAGGAAGATACAGACCTCTTTGACGAGCTCTGGCGCCGGGAGTACAAGAGACGCGAGGCTGCAGAAGCGGAAGATATTAGGAAGAAAGAGGAACTCAACCAGGCGAGACTGACGCAGTTGGACTGGCAGCGGGACATGCGGGCTGACCAGCGAGCGGAGGTAGAGCGGCAAGAAGCTGCAGAGAAGGCCATGCTCCGCACTGAGTGGGAACAAGAGCGCCTGCGAGAAGCCAACCTCCAGGCGGAGCGCAGCCACATGATTCTGCAGCAGAACCGCGAAATCATCTCTCAGAACCAGTCCATCATCGCTCAAAAGCAACTCGACATGCAGCGAGAACGCGAGTTGGACCGACGCCTGATTGAAGAAGCCTTGGCTCGGGAGCAGGCGATTTTCGAGGCGGAGAAGGCAGCAAGGCTGAGGCAGCGGGAAGAGGCGAAAGCCACTCAGCAGTTCGTGTCTGACAAGTCCCGCAAAGAGACGGAGTTCGACCGAATGATCGAGCGAGCTGCGAAGGAGGAAAACGACAGGCAGTGGGAACGTGCTGAAGCCAAGTGGCAGCAGCAGGAAAACGCCCGCATTGCACTGCTGCGAGAGGTGTACGAAACCAGAGCCCGCGACATCGACGCCAAGCGCCAGCTGGAGTTCGAAGAAAAGAAGAAGGAGTTAGAGGAGAAAGACCGTCTGACTGCTGAGGTGCAGAGAGCGGAGGAAATCGAACAGGCTCGGAAGGAAGCCCTGCGGCAAGCCAAGGTCAGTCACCAAGAGGACGTGAAGTGGCAGATGAGTGAGAAGCACAACCTCAGACAGCGGGACGTGCAGGACGAAATGTACGAGACCAGAGCCATGAAGTTGGCGGAGCTGGAGTACAAGCGCAAGATTGAGGAGGAGAAGAAGAAAGGCAAGGCTTTGCTGGATGAACTGCGGGCTAAGCGGCCTTTCTAGGTCCTAGCTGTGTGCCTGCTCCAGGAGCGGCTTTCATTGTAGCGCTTTTCTCTTATGGACGACTGCGTCGCCCACCTTCTGAGCGCCATTATTGCCATCCGTTCTAGCTGTACAGAGTATGCAATGGGAAACGTGTGTTGCGAAGGCAGATCCAACAAGTTGCCAGTGGAGCGCAAGCAAACGCTTCTAGGTCCTCTGCGAACTGCCAACCTGAGCAGATCAGCGTCCTCCATAAGCAAGCGTCCCAAGCACATTGTCCGCAAGGTGACAGCTCCCCTGCTCGGCTCTTCTCCCCAGACTGCACCTGCAGATACTCCCACAACTCTTCCGGACGCTCCGTTCCTTCCTCCTGTCATTGAAGACTCTCGAGACGAAGGCTTGAGTCTGGACTACAGCCTGGAGCAAGGGTCGGATTGCTCTCAGGTTCAACAAAAACTTCTACTGTCTGTGTTGGGACAGGACGAGGCACTGGATGGACTCACGTCTTTATCAGTGCTGGGCGGCTCAGCTGCAGGAGAACTACTCGTGCTGGCGCTGACTTCCAAGCGAGTGCTGCTGCTGAGTGCATTCAACTACGCAGAGGTGAGATGGGAAATGCCCCTGGGAGAATTGAAGCTGTTGTGTGTGAGCACTGACCGAACACTGGTGGCGTTGGTGTACAGAAGAGAAGGCAAGGAGTTGGAGCATACAGTGCTTTCCTCCTGCGCCCACCTTGAAGACCTGTTGAAGGCCCTCGTAGCTGTCTGCTACGATGCTTGCGGCCACTGTCTGCCCTCCATCTCCCTGCCTACCCTTGAAGCCATTCTCGCGTACCTCCGCCACCTCAGTTGGACGGGTCTCAACGACCTGACTTCGCCAGCCAGTGAGAAGGTCTTCCGTCTCTTTGCAACGCAGGGCATGATTGGCGAGATTCAACAAGTGCAAGTGCAGGCAGTGCGCAAGACCGACTCAGGCGAAGACAGTGTGGAGTTGGTGGTGTCTGACAAGGCCATGTATGTGAAGGTGGTTGGCAGTGAGCAGGTGGAGCGGCTGCCACTGGAGCGACTGGTAGTGCGCAGTCTGGACTCAGGACGACTGAGTGTGGTCACAGACACTGAGCAGGTGTTCACACTGCCCAGTCGACAGAGTCAGATGATGGAGCAGACTATTGCTGCTTGCAGACACCGGCCCAGACATATGAGTTTGTAATGGCACTAGGAAGCGATAGGCGTGACCGTCGAGGTTTTGGGTTCGTCGCATGTACTGATCTGCACTCCCACAAGTGGTATATGCGACAGAGAGCAGTGGTCCTGGCTCTCCACTGTATTCGGTCGATACCGCTCCGCTTTCTTTCTCCTGGCCAGGATATACTCATACGTCGTCATGTGTTTGTAGCGTCGAAGCCAGAAGTTGAGGGCCAGCAGGTTAAAGATAGCCAAGGCCACTGCTATGCAGATAGTGAGAGTGAGACTAGTTGGGACCAGGAAGAGCACCAGAGGCAGGCCTAAATCCCGCAGGCCGGAAGAAGCAGCGAGTTGGAGGTAGAGACAAGCAAAAATAATGAATGCGATTTCAGAGAAAGCCAGAGAGACTATGAGTCGCACAAAGAGTGCGTAATTGGTCTGTCCAATACAGTTATTGAGCCATTTGCAGTGGTGGTCGAAACTGGCCACACACCGGTTGCAAAACCCACAGTGCTTGGACCTTCCCCCTACGCAGGTCTTGCAGATAGTGCACATAGACGGATATCTCCCCATATCAACACAGCCCCTAAGTACGTGTTACAGGGCCAGCATTTCACTGCGGTACTCGTAAACCACCGGGTCTGTCGGGTCTGACTTGGTCACTAGAAAGCCCAGGACCAACACAAGCGTCTGCAAGCCTCCACTAACCACCCCAAACAGAACCTGTCTGAGACTTACTTGGTACTCCAAAGGGTAAGAAGGGAACATGACCAGTCCACTAGTCACCAACTGCAATGCAACTACTGCGTAAGTGAGCAGTTGCAAGGGATGCAGTGGCCTGCAGAACCCGTTGTGCTTGACCTTCCTGCACTCCAACTCAGGGTAGGTTCTCATTTTAGTATGGAAGTTCTGGTGCTGGTAGAGACCGACCTGGAGCTCACAGAACTGCACTTCTGGAAGATGAACTTGCTGGCTGTGAGTGAAGAGAGGGGAGTGGTGGCTGTTGCAAACGGCCAGTCCCTGCGTCTCTTTGAGTTGAGGCCAGACTTCACTGTCTGTCCCGTCCAAGACATTGCGCTTCCCCACAACTCGCTCAGCTCAGAAGCGCCCGGTATCAACCGTCTGCGTCTCTGCCGCCTGGACGATCACTTGGGAGTGGCTCTCGCGACTATGGACGGCCAAGCTCTTTTCTTTCCTTTCAATTCCCTCACCCCTGACCTCGTTTGTTTGAACAACTACGAACAAGAATTCGAAGACAACACCACATGGAGTGTGGACTGCTCAGGAAGCAGAATTGCTGTAGGGTCGAATTCGCATACAGTGGCGATATGGGAAAAGAGTCAAATGGCAGTGCGTCTCAGAGACCACGCCCACAATGTGCCCTGTGTGGAGTTCTCCCTTGGAGGCCGGTTCCTCGCTTCCACTTCTATCAGTTCCTTCCTGATAGTGTGGGAAGGGGACAGAGTCGTGGCTAACTTCAGTCCCTCTGAAGAGTGGGGCTGGGGAGTCAAGTGGCTGCTCAAGTCTGCCTTTCTAGGAGAGGCTAAAGAGTCCCGTGACTCGGAAAGTCTCCAGGACTACATTCTAGTCCATACTACTCAGACTGAAATCAGACTCTTTTCTTTCAACGCTTCCGGAGACCCTTGCTTAGAACACGAGATGCAGGATGAAACCGCCAACTTGTTCGGACACACCCGCTTCTCCCTGCTGGAGACTCTGCCCGCACTGTCACTGCTCGTAGTAGGGGAGTGGGGAGGCACTCGGCTGTACCTGTTCCGACTGCGCAAGGTGGAGGCCGCCTACACTGCAGAACTCACGTACACTCACTTGGTCCCGCAGCTCCTCGTAGGCCTGGCCACAGACTCCTGCGTGCATACTAACCGAGGCCGTATCTACCTGCTCATGACCAATAGCACCCTGCAAGTCCTGCAAGTACGCACTGAAGACCAGAGCATCACGCTCTCTGACGCCTTCGTTTAGCCATAATATGCACAATATTCCCTACGACATCACTCACTTTTCCTACACTGGAGACACTCTCGGCAGTCTGGAACACATCAAATCCGACAGCACAGACACCTACTGGGAAGCGAACACGCCACAAGCCCGCCTCGTTCTTACCTTCCCACCCACTCCAATACACGAACTCAGACTCGCGCTCAGGTCCAGTGCAGCGCTGCTTGTCTCTGCGGGAGGTGACGAGATGGTCACGCTGCTGGAAAAGACAGAGTATCTAACGGAGGACGGGCTGAAGAAAGTTAAGTACGCCAATACTGAGTATGTGGAGAAAGAGTTCACTCGCTTAGAACTGGAAATCACAAATTTAGTATCGAACAAGCCGCTATCGTTAGCGTATTTCCTCCTATATCGCAGTGGAGAGTCTCTGAAGAGGAAAGCCGAGTCTACTCCCAGGTCTCTCCCAGTGCGCAGACCCAAACTAACAGTCCCTCCAGTCCCTCTGCCTGCCCGCCCACTGCAGCAAGAGCCCGCAGAGTGCAGCTACTCCGCCCTACTGCGAGACTGCCAAGTCTTTTCCCTAGACGAACGACCCGACCACATCCGCAGTCTCTGTGCCTGTCTAGGCGCCTGCTGGGTGGAGCACCTCGCAGACGCCACCCATGTCATCCTCACTTCCCAACTGGGAGAGGTGATGAAGGAAACCAAGAGCCACTCTTCTGCTAAGTTCGTTACTGTGGAATGGCTGGAGGGCTGTCTGCGCGACAGAGAGCGCAAGTCTGAAGCCGAATTCGCGCTGTACGGAGAGAGCTGATTTATAGATCTTCTTAATTCTCTACGGAAAGGGACGTTTTGGTATCAGCTCTCTCCCTTCTTGGAAATATCTCGCTTTATGATAGGTATCCAGCACTGATAAGAAAACAAGAATGGGCTCGGCTCTCTACTGCTATTCTGAGTGAAGGAAAACACGCCTGCCTCGCCTTCCTGCAGAGGTGGCAAACCAGATTGCATATTTACTAGCGCATGCACCTGTGTAATGCTTCAGCGATGTAAAGCTGCTCTCCATCCTTTGCCTACACTCACATCACGAGTCTCCAGTGTAAGATAATGGACTCTGTCGCCCGCAGTCTCAACTTCTTCCATATAACAGACCAAATCTACTCCTCGGCGCAGCTGCCCAAAGCCGCAGTCAAGTCTCAACCCAGTCTGCGCTCTCACGTGCTGGAATTGTCTCACAAAGACGCTGCTCTTTTCAACAAGTGTAACATGCGAGCGCCTTATCTAGTGCCTAGAGAAGCGCAGGACCCTGACAGCAGGACCGAACTGCTGTTTGCCTTGAGGAAAGACTTGAGAGCCTTTTATTTCCACAAGCAGAGACATCTGTTCAAGCGCAAGAAGTTCGCTTTTGAGGAGAGGGTGTCTCCACATGTGCCTAGTTCTCCTCAGAAGAAAGCGAAATCTCACTCGCCTCTTCCGTTCATTCCCAAGTCCTCGCCCAGTCCCCTTCCTATGAAGCACTTCACTCCTACCCCGCTAAAAGGCCGGCGTCTGGAGTTTAACGCCTCCATTAAGACACTCGTGGGGAAATGTCGCAGTGTGAGGACGAGAGACAGGCTACAGGAGCGCACAGAAGAAGGACGCCAGCGACTCCGCGCACTGAGGAAAGGAATGGACTGGACTCGAGAAGTGCTGGACCAAGTCGTAGGGTGCGAGGCCTCTGTCCTGCTGCCCTACGTCGAGTCACAACGAGAAGCGCTGGCTTCCTTCCATGAAGACGTTCATCAGTTCGCAAAGGAGCATAGACAGGCCATGCACGGGGCTAGAGGTACGGCTGGCTTCGCTCAGTTGCTGCATAGCTGCAGAAACCTAGTTATCTGATAGTATGGAGCAGGAGGACTTGCACATACGCAGAGCCATGGAAGTCTCCGACCTGCCCAAGCTTCCCACTCACTGGCAGCGAGGCGACTCAGCGCTGGGAGCTGCTTTGCGGCTGCTGCAGAAGCAGAGACAACAGGTGAGGGAGTGGGCGGGCAGCAACGCCTGGCGGGACTGGAACTTGGCCAACCCTCTGGTGTCAGCTTACACCACTATGGTGATGGTGCCAGTGGGCGGGTCTTTTTGCCGTATGCGTCTCTGTAGTGCTGGGCTGGTATCTCCTACTCATCCTCCACCGTAGGAACGTCCGCTACAAGAAGACAGTCTACGCTATGAACCAACACCAGAAGAAGCGCTTCCTAGAGCAGAAGTTCCGCCTGTCCACTAGCGCGCCTCAGAGAATCCAAGGAGAGTAGCTCAGTCATAATATCCTATGGACAGCACTTCTATAGCACTCACCATCTCTGCAAGTCTCCTCTTCCTGCTCTACACTCTTCACACGACTCGTCACCGCATGTACTTGCCAGACAGCAACTTTCTCACATCGCAACTTGTGAGTCCTGACCCAGTCCCTGAGAGTCTGCAGAAGCGCAGGAAACTGAGTGAGGGAGTCTGCATAGTGGAAATTCCAGTAGTTGAGGAGCCTCGGGTAGAGAGGCAGGCAAAGCCTGAACGAAGGGAGCGGGGAACTGAGACTGAAAAGGCGGGCAAAAGAGGGAGGGAAGTGGACCCTAGAGAGGCGGTTAGGACAGGGGTGGAAGAGAAGGGAAAGCTGGGGTCTCAATTCCGCCTTTACGATAGTGCGCAATTTCAAGAAGCCAAAGCCCGCTTCTTCTCTCGACTCAACTCTGCTCCCAAGACACCAAAACAGACCCAACACAAAGACCTAGGAAGCCTCTAATCCCTCGCACACTAGCTAAGTCACGACTACTTGCATACTTCCCCACCCTGTGTTGGCACTACAGTGCACTAGTCCACAGCAGTCAAATACAGCGAGTAATGTACTCAAGATGGCCAGGGGTCCAATGGTGGAGACTATACTGGTATAATGGGGGCCTGTGCTAACAAGTCTGTCATCTCCACAGTGCAGCACTCCCATGAACGCAGCTCCCCAGAAGTCTGCTTGTCCAATCCCCGCCTGCAAGAAGGCCTGAAAGGCTACCTATTCGACAGGAAGAAAGTCAACTCCGTGCCTTGCCTCAGCCTCGAGTCCAGTCCGCTGTACCGCAGACGCACTGAGGGCGAAAAGTCCCTCACCCTGCCTTGCCGCAAGTCTGAGGCTATCTAAGCAGATGTACATACCTTCTAGAAGTCGCTATTACTCTAATTATCTCCGGATTTGGGGAGTCGATAGAGGTAGAACGTGCTATAGGCAGGAGGCTGGAACGGCTCTTTCTGGTACTGGGGACAGAGACCTGGGAGGTAGCTCATTGCGTTCTCCAGTTTCTTCCACAGCGGCAACTTCGTGTAATCCACCTTCTCCTGTCTCTGGGTAGGGGGCGAGCTTTCCTCCCCCTCACTGCCTTCCTTCTTCTCCACCACTGCCGCAGGCTGATTGAACTCTGAGATCCTGGGCGGCAAGTTCGCCATGTCTGCGCCTCTGGCCAGCGCTTCCAGGAACTCCACGAAGCCCATTTCCAAGTGTCTCCTCTTGTGGATTTCGTCCACTTGTGTCATCATCGCGATGTTGAAGCAAGTGGAAGTTTCGCGAGCAGCGAAAGAGTCGTTGATGAGGCCTGCGGTGTTGCAGAAGTCTGTGAACTCCTCGAGACTCATGAACTTCTTGTAGCCCGGCTTGGTGTAGCGGCCTGAGAAGCGACCAAACACTGTATCCAGCACAGGCTTGTAGGCCTTGTACACCAGGTCCACCTCTTCGCAGAGGTAGCGCTCCTGCCGCCACACCATGTGGTTGAACTTCGCTATCATCGGACCCACGTTTTCCGTCAGCAGCTTCTGCACTGCTTCCCCTGCGTCCTGAGTTATTTTGTTGCGGATGTACTTGTCCTTGGCGATCCTCACCAGCATTTCCATTACTTTGAAGCGGACGAGGGCGTTCGGCGGGTTCAGTGGGTTGCTCTTTTCGTCACTGTATCCCGCTGCCTTCAAGTTCAAGTCCAGGTCCGCCAGTTTAAACAGAGTGCCGTCCACCATGCCGCTGATATTGCAGAAGTCCGTGAAAGCGTTCATGCCCACAGAAAAGATATCAGTGGTGCCAATAGCAGAGTAGTACTTGTAGGCGTCTTTGCTGTGTGCCAGTTACAGTCGAGGGTAGGCAGCGCGTAGACTTTCCTTCACTGCAGCTAATTGGTTTTCCTCCTTCACCAGTGTGGCGATTCGACTCGTCTTCCAGTCGAACTCGAAGCAGTTCATCAGCATGTCCTGCCTACCACTCACGTTTGTGTCGAACACGTAGTCTTTGAACAGAGAAATCGGGATGGTCCAGGGCACCTTCTCCATGCCGATGCCAGGAGGCACGTACATCAGTGGGGGAGTGCGCGGCTTGGTTGCGAACGGCTCTTTGATCAGACAGATTTCACCTATGGGATGCAAGTGATTGACACGAGTGACGGTTAATACAGGACTGAAATCGGGCCATTTCTGATAGGAGACAGTAACGGGCTCGACTATGCGGATAGAGGGGATACTGGAGGAAAGCATGGCGGAGTCTTTGTGGCTGAAGAAGAACTTCAGGTCGCCTGGGGGCACAGCTCGAGTGAGCTGGAACTGCCCCTGTCCCACCTTTTCCAGCAAATCATGGTGGTACTCGTCACATTCCAAGTGGATGTACACCGGCTCGTCCTCCTCCTCACCAGACTGGCCCGCCTTCCACTCGAAGGACACCTCCACCCACTCTCCACACACCCAGCAATTCCCTGCCTTCGGCTTCGGTCGTTTCGTCTTGCTGGAAGAAGCTATGATACGGTGAGAGACATGGCCTGCTTCCAGTCTGGGAAAGTGCATAGGCACGATGAATCCTTTCGAGTCCACATAGCACTCATTCCCATCCATGTGCAGTCCCAATAGCGAATGGTTGGTCTTCAGTCCGCCGTCTATGACTTGGCACTCCTCGAAGGTGAAGGAATTGTAGGACATGTCTAGGTGCACCAGGTACTGGTGCTTGTCCAGCGCTTCCGCTACACAGGTAGCGGTGGCGATATCCTTGCCCAGCGCATTCCACGACACATCCAACATCTGCAGGTAGCGGTTGTGCTTCATTCCGTCAAAGAGCTGGAAGCCGCCGCGGGACCCGAGAGCGTTCCAGTGCAGGTCTAGACGCTTGAGTGTGGAGTTGGACACCAGCATTTCATTCAAAGCCTCGCCAATCTTCTCAGTCAGTCCGTTCTTCGCCAAGTTCAAGTACTTCAAGTGCTTGTTGAAAGCCACGACGCCCAGCATCTCCTTCACGATTTCATTGGCGAGGCCGGTGTGTTCCAAGTTGAGTTTGGTGATTTGGTTTCGCCTGTCTTCCAGCAGGGAAATGAGGAGTTTGACGGGAGTGCTGCCCATGTGGTTCTCTGCCAGGTTGATTTCTTTGATGGCGTTGGGACGCACTGTTTCGAGGATGCGCTGGGAGCCTTGCTGACTGAGACGGTTGGACTTGAGGTTGAGACGCTCCACAGACTTCACCTTCTTTAGCCCTTCAGAGAGCGCAGAAGCGTAGCCGTCTCCCATGCTGTACAGGTGCAAGTCCACCTCCGACTCCTTGCCCTTCCTCCTCACGATGCCCAGCGGCTGCGGGAAGAGTCGCTTTTTCTCAGTCTCAGCGATGAAGGCGACGTTGGGCGAGGGGTCCTCGCTGTAGTACGTGTTGGCTTCCAACAGCTGCGAAATACGGTGGAAACTCCCGAAAAAGTCCAGCTTTGCCTTCTCGCCCACGTGGCCTTTGAAGGTCTTTTGAGTGCCTTCGCGGTCTTCCTTGCGGGATTGCTGGAGCAGTCTGACCATGTCGAAGGCGCTGGGGCCTAAATCAGTCCTTGGCAGAGCTGTACTGGCTGCAACAGTTCTAGCGGACGCAAAGCCCACAGACGATCGAAAGCGCACGCTTTTGGTTTTGGTTGTCTTTCTGTGTCTGAGCAGCGGGATGGAGCCGGTGACTTCCGGCGAGACATCGAGTCTCAAAGAGGTCATTTTTATGGATGTAACTGATTGAGGAGAGTTAGTCGAGCTTGTACTTAAGTCTATGCAGGGCTTTGGACTGCTTGAGCAAGGCCTTGATACCTTCAGTCCACGTCTTGAACTCCTCGTAGGACCGAGCCACCAGCTCCACTCTGCCGCCCTTGGTCAGAGGCAGCACGAAGGGGAAATTAGTCACGGCTCGCCCCATTTCCAGCAGGACCGGAGCCTGGTAGTTCACAATGCCCTCTTCCTTCATTTCCCGGTACTTCGCCACTAAGTCTTCCGGCCGGTTCTCAACAGAATCAGCGCCTAGTTTCTTCTGCGCCAGAATGACGGAGAGAGTGAGTGGCGGGATAATCGGCTCCAGCAGCTGGGATATCAGCACGGACAGGTCGACTCCTGGCTTGGAAGGCTGGCGGATCTCTAGCTTCGTCAGCGCCTTGCCCAGCTTCAACTCCCGCAGGCCGTAGCCACAGGCCTCCGGGTCCAGTCCTTCGAACAGGTCGAACTCGGGAGGCTTCGCTGCACCTTTCTGGGGAAGTTTCTTGTACATCAGCGACCCTTCGAGCAGGGGAGTGATCACGCGGAAGAACTCGGCCTCGGATCTTGTGCAGTCACTGAAGCGAATAGTGAAGGCTGGCTTCGAAGACTCTGGCTCGCTGGTGAAGCCTTGGGCTTCTTCCACTTGCAGCGCTTCTCCCTTCAGTTCCCCGGTCTCTTCCGGCCTTTCCTCGGCTCCAAGCTGCTCGCCTTCCTGCTCCTCGCCTGCTTGCTGTGCCTGGGCCAGTGCAGCCCTTGCCTCTCCCTCCCAATCCAGCTCGGGCACAGGTACACTGTGAGTCCTGATCCTCCCTCTGCCCGGCACAGCTTCGCCCACAATGAGTGCCCGCCTGCTCCAGCCCAGACTCTCTGCCTGAGTATCATCCCTGCGCTCCCTATCCAACACCTTCAACTTCCTTTCCAGCCCCCTAATGACCTGTCTGTCCCCTCCCACCTCCACCAGTTGACTCTGCAACTGGTTCAAACGTGTCTTCAACTGCGTCTCTTCCAGCAGAATATCCGCCACTTTGGCCAAGGCCAGAGTTTCGACTTCCTCCGCTTCCTTGTCCAGTTCGTCCAACTTGCAGCTCTTCGCATTGAGCTGGGCTTTGAGTACGTCCAGTCTCTTGCTCTTCACATGTGCTTGGTGTGCTTTGGTGGCGTAGCTGAGACTGAGTCTCAGTTCCTTCTTCTTCTTCTCCACGATGGCTTCGGTGCGGATTTGCAAATCCGCCTCCGCCTCCTTGATGGCTCTGAGTTGGTCCCGCAGGCGCTCTGCTTCTCCCTTGAGGTTGTTGATTGTGTTGGCAGTGACCTGGTACTGCGGCTTCAGCTCGTCTTCAATGGCTTCAGAGTGCCAGTGGGCCAGCCGGTCCCACTGCGAGTAGCTGCCGTACTTGTCCTCCAGCCTAGTCCTCAGTGCTTTCTGCTCGGCTGCCACAGTGGCGGCCACCTCAGTCCTTATCTTCTCCTGCAGCCGGGCGAAGGCCTTGTTCCCCATCGTTTTGAACACTTGCTCCATCTCCCCCTGCCGCTTCTCCATCTCCACCGCCAGCAAGTGGTCGTACGACTTCTTGTACGCGCCCTCCACCTTCATCTTCATTTGCTCAAACCGCTTGGATACAGACTTCTCCGTGTTCATCAACTTCGTCAGTTCCCGCTGCAAAGAAGCGCGTTCTGAGGCTAAGCCCGACCTGGAGAACTCTGCGTTTTGGACTTTTACGGAAAGGTCTTCAATGTCAGTGCGCCGCTTGCGTGCTCGGGCGTCCCTGGCGCCTGCCTTGTCACTATGGTCCTGGAGCTGCTGGCAGTACAGCTGCAGGATGTTGAGGACGGAAGCCTGCATGGCTTCGTCCGCTGTGTGCTCTGAGACCATCTTGGCAAAGGCTGTTTGGATTTCTGCATCTGAAGCCGGCATTTCCCTCGCAGGTGCCATTTCCCCGATAGACAGGCGCACACTGCTCCTCCACCTGTTCATCGCGTCCTCCTTCCTCTTCTGCTTCGTCCTCACGTCTGTGATGGTTCTTTCCATCGCTATGACTTTCTGCTTCGTTTCCTTCACGGATTTCTCCAGGGCGGGGTCAGGCTTGCCGGAGATTTTCTGACTCTGCAAGGCTCTTTCGTCGGTGGAAAGGCGGCTTTGCAGAGTGGAGAGTTCCTGGTCCATCAAAGCAGTTTCGTCTCGCCAGGCCTGCATCAGGTCCACTTCCTTCCGGTCCATGTGCTCGAGTTGCTCTCGCAGAATGACGTCCTCCACGACATACCCCACCTTCCTATTAACAGTCGCCACGAAGTCATAGAGTTCCGGCAGTCCCATGTCCAGACACTTGCGCACCAAGTAGCTCTCCAGCTTGCCTGCTTCCTGTCTAGACTCCGACCTGCTCTGTCTGCCACTCGCAACCGCTGTTTCCTTGCTAGCCTTCGTCAGCTGGTGACTTATCTCAATCAGTTGCTTCTCATTGTCTTCAATGCGCTTCTCGGCCTTTCGCACTTTCTCCATCTGCTCAGCTTTGCGCAGTCGAATGGACCGGAGCATGTCCCGGGTTTCAATTTCCTCCAGGAAGTCTGCGAGTTCTTCTTCGTACTCTTCCTTGAACTCGTTCAGTTCTCCTTCGAAGTCCCTTCTGCGGATTAAAGCGCACTCCGAGGCTGCGATGTGGCCGCGGATGTCCTCTTTGATCATTAGCAGGCTTTCCTGCAGAGGTAAGAGGCGCTCGTTGAATTGCTCATTGTTGTGCTGCAGCCTTTCCTTTTCGTCTAGGATGGACTGGGCGGCTTCTTCCAGAGGCAGCAGCGCTGCTTTGAAGGAGGTCAGCTTCTCGGAGTGCTCGGAGTCCAGTTCAGTTTCGATGGAGGTCTGTGCTGACTCGAGCTGGTCGAACTGCTTCTGCAGGCGCACAATCTGTCCAGCGAGCAGCTCTCTCTTGTGCTTGAGCGTGTCCTCCACATACCTGGTCTCTTGCTTCGTCCTGCGTTTCCCCGCAGTCACGGCCTCCAGTCTCACCTCCACCTCATCAATATCGTTCCTCAGACTTTCTTCCTTGCCATCTGCAGCTGCTGAGAGAGCCGCGATTTGCTCTTCCAGTTCCAGCTTCCTGCGAGACTTATGGTCTCCTTTGAACTCAGGCAGGATGCTGCTGGTGCCTGAGGAAAGGCGGTTGGCAGGCTGAGCTGGGTCCAGGCTCTGGAGCAGCCGTGAGTCTGACATATTATATCGTGGCTGGGACTAGACTAATTAGGAAGGTCGGAGTCCTTGACGATGGCGAAGGTCGTGGGCATGAAAGATGTGTCATTCTTCAGCAGCTTTTCCTGCACATACTTCTCTATGCCCGTGCAGACCTGACTCGGCTTCCCCCTGACATAGATGAGGAAGGACAGGTAGGCGAAGGTGGAGTGTTCACACATAAAGTGGTAGCTCCAGCCTCGTCCCCGCAAGTCAATCACGTTCCTTTCAGTCCCACACACGAAGCAGACGTTCATGACGTCGTCCATGTAGGCAGTGCGTGAGTCTCTGAGCTCTGCGAAGGTGTCAATGATGATTCCGAATATGATGTTGAGGAAAATAATGATAATCACTAGGAAAAACAACATGTCGAATATCATTCTTTCCACTGATCTGTCCGGGGAGGGCGTGGACAGTGCGTCTCCTATGCCGCCCCCGCTGCGAGTGCCGTAGTAAAGCGTAGTCGAGAAGCAATGCCACAGACTATCGCAGTACAAAGAGTCCTCAGGGTCGAAATCCGCCTGCAGGAACACGAACGAATAGCAACTGAACAGGAAAACCACTATAAGTCCCAACACCAGTGTCAGGAAAAGCTGCCTCATGTTCAAAGTAATGGACTTCAGCACATTCACCAACTCCTCATTCTGCTTGATCAAGTCCAGCAGCAGGAGCGGATACATCATCGGGTCATGTATCGCCATGATGGAAATCAGGAAATAGATGTAGTGGTAGTAAAGCCCGAGGCTGTTGCCGATTTCGCGCATGGAGAGCTGCACAGTGCTGGGCTTAATGTGGCCGTGCTTCATACCGCGGTATAGGACTTTCGTGTGTTGGGACTCGTTGTTGGGGACAATTGCATAGCGGTCGAACTCGAGACTGGAGAAGGAGTCGTCAGTGTGGAAATAGGCAGGGAAGTACTCCAAAATGAGGAAAAAGACGCAGGCAATGTATAGGACGATTTGGACCACTCCACTGATCTTCACTCCCACCATCGCAGCCCCCTGCGTCCTTGTCGTTTCATCAATCGAGCCTTCCAGACTGAACAACAACTGCAGGTTTATCACCAAAACCACTATAAAAGACAACTGAGCATACAACTTCCACCTGCTGGAGATCGCCTTCAAAGCCTTCGACACGCTTAAAAGCTGCTGGTGCTCCATTTCTCGGTTCGCAGAGGGCGCTAAGCGCAGGAATTCCTCGATCTTCTTCTGGTGAGAACTGCGGTCGATGCCGTAGATTAGGGCGCGGCGAGAGGCGGGAGTGAGGTATTTGCACTTGAAAGGGATAGGGAAGAAGTGGGCTTGCAGGCCGCCTGTGGGCTTTTCAATCTCTACATAGCCGGTGTAGGAACTGAAGAAGGAGTAGGCGGAGTGGGGGTCCAGGTCTACAAAGTGAAAAGCGCGGAACTCAGGCAGGTTTTCGTACTTCGACTTAAGTTTGATCAAAAGAATCGCCTGCAGCAAGAATATATCCAGCTTTTCCTTCAAACGGCCGCTGTGTCCGTCCTCCCTCTCCAGCATGAACATCTCCCTTTTCGGCCTCACCTTGGACTCGTAGAAGTCCTCCAGGCCCTTTCTCATCTCTTCCCAGTTCATGAACGTGACCATGTTTTCGTATATAGCGTCCGAGGGACTGCCCTCGAGCATCGCTGCAAGGAAGAGCAGAATGTTCTGATGGAGTTGATTGAGCGTAGGGTTATTGATATGGCCTTGCACGAGTAGAAGTAGGTCATTGAGCGACAGGAAAAGCTGCAGGTTTTCCCCTAAAGCCGCTTGATTGCCAGGACACGGCCCAGTCACGAAGTCGCAAAGCGCCCCTAAGGCCTGCACTAGCAGATGCGCAGCAGGCATGCACTTCAACAGTGCGTCGCCTAACGTCTTCATGTCTATCACAAACTGCGCGACTTCGCTCAGTATGTCCAGGTCTGCCTGGCCTTCTCGCTTGCGCTGTCGGTGGATGTAGTTCTGGAAGTCGAGGTGGCAGTTGTCGCAGCAACACTGCAGGAAGATCAGGGCTTTGCCGAGGGTTTCGATTCGGGCCTTTAGGGTTTCTTCGTCTTCGTCGCCGGTGCCGAGTCTGCCCTTGGGAGTTGCCACTGCTAGCAGGAGGTTCCGCACTTCGACCATTTCCTCCTTGATCTGCCGAAACAGACTGTACGACTTCTCGGAAACGTCTAACATTCTGAGGAACTCGTCCATGAAGTCCTTAGTTTGCCTCTCGATGAGTCGGTTCAAAAAGCCGTAAATTGCATCTACCTCGTCCAGGGTTTCGTGGCGAATTAGAGCATTTAGAGCCTCGACTATGACTTCGGACTCTATAAATACGTTATTCAGCTTGTATTTCATCAGCAACTCACTCTGCGAGTCTCCAGCCGGCACAATTTCCCTCAAAAAGTCGAAATACAGCCTTCTATGCGAAGTGCCAATGAACAGTTTTTTAACGCGAATGAGGACTTTTTCCATAGATTCCAAGTTGTCTTTGGATATTTTGGCTGATAAAACGCTGTCTTTGCCCAGGGAAATCACTAAGAAAATAGACACCATATCGGAGAGGTAGGAGCGAGGGTCGCTCGAGGTGGTGGCGGATGTGAATAGAGTTAAAAAGTGGCTCAAATCGAGCTGAAAACGGCTCTCTGCAGTCTCTTCCTGGTGGAAGTCTGGGTGCATCTCCATAGGAGACCGGGCCTTGGCTTCACTGAGAGATTTGATGCAGTCCCGCACAGACCTGCTGAGCGGACTAAAGTCCAAGTCTGTATGTGCGCTTTCCAGTGCTTTCAGTACGCGCTGCCACTGTATTAACTGCTCAGCTAGGTCTTTTCCCAGTTCCGCTGCTTCTTCAAACATACCGAAGTACCGCACCAGTCCCGGCACCACATGCAGCACTCCGCCCTTGTTCTCCCACTCGTTTCCACTGCTGAGCAGACGCATAAGGCAGGCAGAGGGCTCGAAGGGAAACAAGGCTGTGCCTTCCTCCACTAGTGAGGGGTGCTGCGCAGGGAAAACCTGCTCATAGGCCCCCGACCTGCCCAGAGCCGGCAGGTCGATATCGCCGTTGAAGATAGGACGTAGGAGCTGCACACTGCGAGCCACTATATCAAGGAAGCCGGAGACGTCGCGGGTGACCGGCCTTTCGAGGTGGGTGGGACGGAGGTAGACGTAGTGCAGGAACTGCAGGAGAGCGTGCTGCAGGGCGGAGTCTGCGGCTTGGGAGAGCTGGTGCAGGAGACTGAGGGGCAGAAGTGCACTGCACTGCTGGGAAATCGGGTCGTTGTCAATCGCCGCAAGCGCCAGCAGCTCCACCAGCAGCGCAGTAACCGACGTCACCTGCAATATATACCTTTGCGCAGTTATTTCCATTATATACCGAGCAATTGCGATTTGCCGGTCCTTCAGTGGCCGCCCACAGCGGTCAAACATCATAACTTTGAGGAAGTAAAGTCCGTTGGTCCACAAACTTCCTTCCCGTACGAAGGTTTTCAGCACATACTTGTAAAACTTGCTCTGGTCTGTTGAGTTCATGTGGTCGAATTGGCATAGTTCGCGCAGAAAGTCGCAGTAGCGGGGAATCAGCACGAAATAGTGGTGTTTTTGCAGCTGAACGGACATCAATTCGCGATTTACACGGTTATCCTTGATGAAATAGAAGAAAAAAGCAGACAAAGCCGCCTTCAGTCTGAATAACTGTGTATGAACTAGGTCAAATTCCACCGGTAACTGGGTGCAAAACTGCAAAATACCCATAAAAGCTGTATGCAAACCCACAGATCTGGCGATGTTCTGCATTTGAGCCGCATTTCCGCCCCTTCGCAGACAAATAGCGTCTGTTGTTTGACTGACCCAGTCGTATAGAGCTGCTAATTGCTCGTTTTCTGCTTCGTGGGGGTTGGAAAGGAGACTTGTGCGTATTTCCGGTAGCAAAGTGCCCAAATCGCACTCCTCCACTTTAGCCTTAAACTCTGTATATATCCCCACCAGGCCCGGCGCATACAGCACTTGCGCCTGCTTCACCAGACTGTATATGAAAGTGCGCTCATCAAAGAGCATTTTGAGCAGGGAAATGACTGTGTCTTTCAAAGAAGGGTGGATGCTGCCCCACGTCAGGGTCAATTTGAACATGTTTTCGTTCGTTTCGATGCGTCTTCGGCCGACACTGCGAGGCTTGGGGTTGGAACTGCCCAGTAACGGACTGCCAGCGCTTTCCAATAGAGAAGACGCCCTGCGGAAAGAGCTGTTTAAGGCTTCTTTTTCATCGTCATTCAGAGCAGCGGCTATAGAGGCTGCATCTGACTCCCCGCCCACACAGATTCTCAGCAACTTGAGCACTTTTTGCCGGGACAAAATGGTCCTGATGCGGTAGAGCAGGGAAATGACGACTTTGAAGAGTTCGTTGACCTGCAGTTTGAGTTCCAACTCCATGCCTTTGTGTGCGCCTAGGGAGGAAACGCTGGACTTGAGGAAGGAAACTGCCCAGTGCTTGGTAGAGTGGGAGTCGCCGCCCAGGGCGCACAGGAAGTTGGCAGCGACTTGTGCGAGTTTGCGGACTTCCTTGTGTGAGTAGTGGCCCTGCTCCAGCATGGACTCGGACAGGGCTAGAGCTGCGCGCACGTAGTCCAGTTTGGTGCGGAAGGGGTAGTTGGTGATGGTGGCTGGCAACTCATTTTTCGAAAGTACGCCTACTGTCAGATGGACGCATTCCCGCAGACTGCCGGACTGAGCATTCATCTGATTTTCCACGAAGTCTTCGCTTTCGTCAGTACTCAACTCCGACGCAATCACACAGTTATCGTCATTACTGCGGGCCGGCTGGAAGGCAGGCGCTTCCATACTCACAATCAGCGTTTCACACAACTCTAAACACGCTTGGCGGATCTTCAGTGACAGCGACTCCCGCTTGACCATAGATAGCACCAAGTCCGCAGAGAGCTGCACAACTTCCTGTATGCGAGACCTGCCTTCCGTCCAACTGCCCTTACTCAGTGTATTCATCAGCGACATGGCTGTATACAGGTAATCGATGTAGGCGTCTCCCCGCTTGATGGAGTCCAGCGACACGCAGAAGTGCCCGGCTGCTAACTGCTGCGGGTCTGCCTGCAGGAAGGGGTTTCCGGACACCAATTTCTCAACCGAGTCGCCACACTTCGGGAAGAACTCGACTATGAAGTCTCTGCCACTTCGGTCGAGTCGGAAGATAGGGAAGGGGGCCGGAGAGTCGAACAGCAGTCCTACAATTACACGCTGGTACTCGACTTTCACATGGTCGCCGACCTCACACAGACAGTGCAGCAGGTTGATGAACACTGTCTGTTCCTCGATATTGCTCGCGTTTAAAGTCTCCAAGCGTTTGTACCAGCCGTAGAACTCCTCAGAGTAGTCAGGCATCACAGGGTCCACCATCCTGTAAATCTCCGTCAACAGCTTTCCAATCAGCCGCTTTTCTCGCACGACCATCGCACAAATTCGCTCCTTATGCGTTTCCAGTTGACTGCACGAGTAGAAGTTTTCACTCGCGACTTGAATCAGCGTTTCCCAGATCTGGGTGAAGGCTGCCTTCGTGGCTTCGCAGAAAAGGCGGGCTGCGGGGGTGGCTGTCACTTGAGAGTTCTCGAAAATGGCTTCTGCGATGTCGATCAGTCGACTGTGCAGGTCTAGGCCGGCGATGGCAGTTTGCTTGTTTTCGTAGTCTTCTGGGGAGCGACTGGCTCGCATGACTTTGCCGATTTCGGAGAGAGTGTTGACCAGTGCATCCATGCGGAGACGTAACTGCTCTGCATGTTCCTCCAGCAAAGCACGGGAAGTCTCCGCTTGGCTGGAAACCCAGCCCTTTAGCTCGATCTGCAGCTCTTTCGCCTTCGGACCTAATCGCGCCATTTTGAGCGTGAAAGCCGTATCCCCCTCCATCGGGTGTATTTGAAACAGTTCCGTCCGCCCGCTTTTCTCCAACGCCAAAGTGGCTGGAATTTCCACGGTCATTTCCTGGGCCTCAGCAGAGTTCCCATGTCTCGCAGGGACCACAATAGGCATGCACTCCTCCATCCTAGAGGGGTCCACAGCCGCCAGACTGGCCCTGCCGCCAGTGGAATCTAAGGCTGTGAGGATCAGGCTCGACCCGAGAGGGATGGGAGACCCTTCTGGGAAGTTTTCAGGCTTGGGGATGCAAAACTTCAGGTCGGTGGGAGGAAGCTCGGCCAGGACTCCGTGGTGAGACAGGTATAGGCCGCTTTTGGCGTTTTTGAGGTTGAATTGCTCGTTGAAGTGCAGTTCTCCACCTATTGACGCATTGTCCCTTTCCAACAGCCAGAACTTGTAGAAGTCCTTCGGGTCGGAAGTGAGGTAGATATGCTCGGCAGTAGTCAAAGTCTCAGTCTGCAGCACTGCATCTCCTTCCAGTCCCTGAGAATCGGCCAGTCCGCTAGCTGCCTGCCTCACTCGTATAGCAGTCTCTATCTCCTTCGCTACCGCGTCTTCATATATATCCATGTTCTTCTTCAGCTGCACTCGTCTCTGAGTCAAGTCCGCAGACACAGACTCATTCCAGAAAGTAACAGGAAAGTTGGCCTTGACGCTATCCTTGGAGTCCGCCCAATTTGAGTACTTCGAGAACTCCCAAGTGGCAGAGCGGTGTCCAGCGTCGATTTCCAGTCCGCCAGCCACAGCGTTGAAGTCGAGGTACAGTCCAAAGCCTTCATCTTCCAACTGCACCAGAACCTTTTCACTATAGCGTACCGGCTCTCCTATCTTCGTGCTTTGCTCGCTAGGTCTGAGGGTGAGAACACTAAGTCCAGAGTCCAAGTCCGAGGCTAGCACGACCATAGAGGTTCCTGCGCACTTCCCTGGCTTCATTCTATCCACACTGAGGACTGACTCGCTGTGCATGTGTCTCAGTTGCAGGGCTTGGCCGTAGGTAACTACAGCGCCGAGACTCCGCTCTTCCATCACCTTTTTGACCTTTTTGGACAGGGTGGAGGAGAAGTGGGGCAGTTGGAGTTGAAAGAGACAGCACTCAGCGTTCAGCATGTTCGCTTCTAGGGTTGTGCCGTACACACAGCGGTCTAACACACCTTCAGCGGTTAGGGCCGTGCGGCCTTCTGAGGTCGGTCGGCTGAGCATTAGGCAGTCGCCTATCTACGTAACATTCACTCGAATTAAGTTGTCTGATTGAGGAACAAGGGCTTTCAGCTGGGCGACAGCCATTGTTTTATCCATCTAAAGAGCCAAATTCGCTGGCTTGGGATGCAGAGAGTGCGCAAAACTCCTTTCCTTGCACACTTCCAGTAGCAGTCGGTAGTCCACTCCTTCCGGCTTTTCTGCAATGCGCAGCAGTCGTCTCCACTGCCAGTCCTGCAGGCGCAGATTCTGGAGGGCCATACTGAAGATCTCCCGAGCTTGGGAGGAACTCACGTAATTCTCCTTGCCCACTGCTTCGAAAGCCAGCGTGAGCATCTTCCTACTGCGCGAAATGCCCGCACACACCTGCAGAAACTGCTGCGAATCCTCCCAATTCTGCATCCCCGCCGTCTTGAAGGCACTCGCCCACTCCTTCAGGTCCAAAACTCCATCTTTGCGAGTATCAATGAGCTCAAAAAGGTCCTTCAACACAGGAAACGCAGGCTCTTCGTCCTTCGCCAATGCACACAGTCTCCTGACCAGACTCGTGAAATGAGGGAAAGACAATCGATTCGTGCGTGACTCGTCTGCCTGCTGAAATGCATCTCCCGGAGACAGCATGTACTCGAACATGTTCTCTCGAATTCGGGTCAAACGCTGCTGTGCGACCTGTCGAATGCGGATTTCCGCCTCTGTGGCTTTGCACCTGGTCAATAGTTCTCTCCAGTTGATGTTTCCGTTCTTCTGGGAGTCTGCGGTGGAGATGAGTCGGTCGATGTCTCGGGCGCTGAGTCCCAGGCCGAGACTGCGGATGGCTTGGCGGAACTCGAATAAAGTCAGGACTCCGGTGGCTCCGGAGTCGTGAGTGCGGAAAACTGCCTCTAACTTGCCTGCGTCAGTACCTAGGAGAGTGTAGAAGTGCTTCAGAGGGTTGTCCTCACTGAGTAAGCTGGGGAACCTGCTCGAGGACTTCGTAAGGAAGGATGGGGACGTGTGTGAAAGCCGCACCGAGGACTGCGTCGTAGTAGACGTGTAATGCAGTCCTCCAAACACTCGCTCAAAGCGCGCAAACGAGACCTCCGTCTCCTTCCCAGCCATTTCCGCCCATATCTCCGCAACCTCCCCACTGCTGAACCTCTTCGGCACGAGCTTTTGCACTCCCCTGCCAAACCCTTCCACCGTCACTTTCCCCCCCTGCTCTCCTTGGAAGTACTCAAACGCCCGCCTCACATCCCCGAAATTGACCCTCAAAGCGTCCGTCAACTCCCTGTAATGCTGCTCCTTCCACCTATGCGCAGCAAACGCCAGTGTCCAGTCCTGCAGCGTCAAATAGCCCTTACGGTGCATATCCATGTCTGCGAACAACTGCTGCAGCAGCTCTGCTGTGAGGTTGAAGCCGGCCAGGGCGTTGTGCTGCTGGGTGTAGCTTTGGAACTGGGTGAAGGTCAGTTTGCCGGAGAACTGCGAAATCGACTCGAAACTCGTGGAAATGTCGGGGAAGGAGCGGGAAAGCAGGAAGCCGAGTTGCTGCTTGGCGCTTTGTTTCCACTGGGGAGCCACTGGGTGCTCCATTACAGCCTTGAAGTCCGCCAGCTGGACACTGTCCCGCTTGCAGGAGTCCATTAGCTTGTACAAACGGTCTAATTTGGCGGAGGGCAGGTCCGATTCGGAGATATTCAGCAGGGTGGCCAGGCTTTCTTTGAGGTCTGATTTACTGATAACGCCGTCGAAGTCTCGGTCGAAGGCTCTGAAGGCGGCTTCTATGGTGACTTCCTGGGCCTGGATCCAGTGTCTGATCCTCGCCAGCACCCTTTCCTCCTCATTCCAACTGTCTTTGTTGCCAACATCCTCCATTTCCCCGTCCTTCAGCACTCGCAGGAAGGTCTGGTAGTCGATCAGGCCGATTCCCTTAGTGTCCATCGCAGCGAAAAAGCCGTCTTTTATAGGGTTTGAAATATCCACGAAGCGGTTCAGCCCTTCACTCCAGTCCAACGCAGTCAACATCCCTGTATTCGACTTATCCAGCATGCGAAACGCGTCTGCGAAGTTGACTCTCCGCTGAATAAAGGCGCTGCGCAGGAGCTTGAGGACTTCCCGGGCTTTGGACTTGCTCAGGGGCTCGGTGGGGTAGGTCTTGGGCTGGGCGAGGGACAGGCGGGAGCGGTTGGACAGCGCAGCTGTGAGGTCTTCCAGGTCGATGAAGCCGTCTTGGTTGAGGTCAAGTTTGCAAGCTGCTTCCAGGAGTGTGTTTCTCGCTAGGTTTTTCTGCACTTTGAGAGCCAGGAAGTCTGCGAAGGCCTGGGGTGTGGCGCGGCCTCCGAGCCGCTTGAGCAGAGTGGCGGGAGTCATGGCGTTCTGGTTGAGAAAGATCAGCAGTCGCTCAGTTAGCAGCTTCAAAGGGTCCGGAGGCGGCAAATTCGGTCCTTTCAGATGGGCCAAAAAGTCCGTATAGTCAATTTGGTGGGAATTGTCTCTGTCCAGTACTCTCGCCAGTCGCTCTATTTCCAGCGGCTCCAGGCCTACTTCCGCCCTATACACGCAGTCCTGGAAGTCCGCCAGACCTAGTTTCCCGCTGTGCCGAGTGTCCGCTTGCTCGAACTTCGCCCTCAGTTCCTGTGGCTTGCCCTTGATTTTGTCCTGAATTCGCTTGTAGATGTGTGTCTTCCAGTCGCCTTCGTAGGGCGGCACTTCCTGGGAGAGACTGTGCAGGAAGGACTGGACGTCCACATAGCCATGTCTGTGGGTCGCCACCGATGCGATTTCCACTGCCTTCATAGCCGACAAGGAAGCGTCCATAGTCTGCAGTACTGCCGCCAGTTCTTCCGCCGATAGTCGCTGTTTATTCCCAATGTCCATCTTTATCAGCAGGTCTTCAGTACTCAGTTGGTGGCTCAGAATCACGTCTCGCAGGGACTGGTAGGGTCCGTTTTCTTCATACACTTTATTGCACCACTCCGCTAGGTCGACCACTTGGTCCTGCTTCGTGTCTAGGGCTTGGAACAGCATTTCCAGTTCGAAGGAGTTGAAATCGAAGGGTTGCAGGGCAGTAGTGAACTGCGCTCTGTCCAAAGTCTCAGTTCCGCCCCCGGATTGGGCTAAAAGCTGCTCGAAAGCCTGCTCCGAAGTCAGCTTTTCGCGTCTCAGCCAGTCCCGCAGCAGGCGGAAAACGTGACTTTGAGTGTCTAATTTGGTCGCTTGGGGCTGAAATATGGCTCGAATTTCGCTGTCTGAAAGGACGCTTTTCCCTGCGGCGGCCCGCATAAAGGCTCTTTGAGCCTCTGCAGCCCGCACCCTGCCTCCCCCCACTTCAGTCAAGGCAGCCACAAACCTATCGCAGGCTATCAGCCCACCATTGCTCGCCAAGCGAATCACCTCCTCTATGGAAAAGGTCCTGAAAAAATGCCTGATTTTGGCCAGAAACTCATCTGGATGGGTTGGAGTCTTCGCCCTGCTGCCCTCCTCACTAGTGACTTCCCGTATCGAACTCAGGTCGGAAGCAGTCTCCTGCAGACTTCTCCGCGAGTAGTCAATCAGGTCCAGGAGCGACACTGCAGCAGGGTCGTATTGGCCTTCTCTAAGGACTGCATGCAGCTGGTGCAAGTTAATGCGAATCCCTGCTTTCTTCAAAAGCGACAACAGCTCTGAAGAAGTGGTCTTTATCCTAGGTCTCATACCTCCTTTGTGCCCGAATTCCACCACAATTAGTCGCTTTTCCCATATCTTTCTGAGTAAAGGAAGCACGGAATCAGCGTCGTAGTTGGCTGTATAGTCAGTCCTTGGACTTGGGAAGGAACTGGTTTCCAGGGCCCGCTGGGATCGGTAGCGACTCAGGCCGAAAAGCAGCTTGCGGTAGTCCACGAGGCCCTCGATTTCAGCCTCGGAGGCACTTACTAGAGTGCGCAGGGTGTCTGGCTGGATCAAAGGGTTGTCCAGCATGCTAACCGCCTCACACACCTTCGCAAAGGGCAGAAATCCGGTCTTTTCCTTATCGAACTGCTGCAAGGCAATCAGCAGCTTCGCCTGGTTATGCAGCAAAAACTCCACTCTCGGGCTAATCAGCGCCTTGCAGGAGGCCGAGGAACGCGAGGAAAGGGAAGCAGACTTGGGCGGCCGCTTCACATCCAAGGGAAAAGGCAGTTCCCAGCCCTTCAAAGTCGGCCGCTCATAGAGAAACACCAAAACTCCGTCTTTCCCTACGAACTCCCCCAGGCCTGGCAATTTCCTCCTCTCCTCATAATCCGGCTTCCCCAGTCTCCGCACCCAGTCCAGACTTTCTTCTAACAAAGTCCTCGTCCTTTCCACAGGCATTCCAGCGATTTCCGCCAATTCTCCCAGGTCCAGCACAGGCACTGGGGGATTAGAGGGCTGTAGTGGCTCCAGGTCGTCGGCTGGTAGGAAGAGAGGCAGGGCTGGCCGGTCCTGGGTGTAGGTGAAGGTGCCGAGGTGGGGGATGCAGAGTGGCTGTTTCAGCTGTGCTTTGCGCTGGATTAGTTGGGAGAGGCCGACCCAGACTCGCTCTTTTTCATCTGCCATGCCACGGTTTTATATACCTGTGAGGGGAGATCGCATCAGAAGAATGGCTAATTAGCCTGTTCTAAGTGGCAGTGCAGAAAGGGAAGCTCTGTGTAAGGGATGGAGAGGCATAGTGCCTGGTGGATGTATGGCCCTGCAAGTCTGGATGCAGGATTAGGAAGGAGGAAATTGCACGCTAACTAGAGAGTTGCTATTAAATTTGGTCGATTTGGCTCAAGGAAGCGGCTTTTACCGTGATTTATGGCAGTTTCTCATACTGTGTTTATTCAATTCAGAGTCTATACTCCTCGCTCGACTTCGTGAAGCGTGGAAATCCCACTGCCTCTTCCCTCCTTGCAGCATATAACAGTCTCTTCTAGTATTCCATTGCCTACCCAATCCAGCATTCCCAATAATGCGAAGCAGTAGTAAGTCTCAGCTGGACCTCAGTCGCAAACGCCAGTCTGACAAGCACGCCAGCGACAAGGCAGAAGCTCCCCTTCGCAAAAGCTCGCCTGCGGCCAAGTTGGGCTTAGGACGCAGAACTCCGAGCTTTGACTCGCCCTTTGCGAGACTGGCTGCGCAGACTAGGCCGCTGACTAGGATGAGTGAGGAGAGACAGGTCGGACTGCCGCGGAAATCCAGCTATTCTGACATCTATACCGACCCTTCGAACCGCAGTTCTTCCCCCAAAGCACGAGCTTCAGACCCAGCCAGCGAGATAACTCTCTCCATCAACAAAACCTTAACTGACCGTCTCAGGGCGCTCGGACCGCACTATGACGTCAAAGACCGATATCTAATCTTCCAAGACACCTTTTCCACCGTAATCGGGCTCGAAAGCAGCCTCAGCCTAGTCCTCCGCCGTATCAAGAACGGCTACGAAGAGGTACTGGCCCAGTACCTGCACTCCGACTTCGACCGCGAGCTCTCCCGCACCAGCAAGCAGGTCCAGGAAATGCAGCAACTTGTGGACATGCAGCAGCAAGAAAAGGAAAAACTCCTGGATATTGTTAATACGCTCCGGAAGGAGGGGGAAAGGCTGAAAGTGAAGGCGAAGGAACAGACGGAAAAGATTAAAATGCTGGAAGGGGAGTTGAAGGACGCGCTGGAAACGGTAAGGAGGGACCCGCAGCGGGATTTGAGGGCCTTGCAGGAGGAAATTATTATGCTAAAGACCCGGGAAAAGGCCTTTCTCTCTGCTCTCCGCAGTGCAAAGCAAGACAACATTTCCGTCTCTGACCTCCTGCAGTCCTTCTCCCGACACCGCAAGTCCCAGTCCTCCTTCATCCCTACAGCCGTGCCCAAGCTGAGTCTGCCCATAGCCACCAGCCAGCCCTTCGGCCTGCTCAGTCCCATCCGCAAAGCCGCGGACGGGGACCGCAGTGACCAGGAAGCCAGAGAAAGCCTCGCTAGCTTCTGCCAAGACTTCGAAGCCTTGCCTCGTAGCCGCTTCTGAACCTATAAAATACCCGTAGAATTGAGAGAAAAGTACTGGTTAAGCCATTATATATGGGCACCATTTGCTCCACGACGAGGAAGACGTATAGGCCGCTGCAGCGCACTTCTAGGTTTACGATTACGCTGCAGAATGATAAGCAGAAGAACGTGCAACTCAGCAGCATCCCCACTACCTACCAGGCCCTCCTCACCGAAATCTCCCGTATTTACACGATCCCCAAAGCCTTCGCAGTGCTGAAGACGCTAAGGAACGGCAAGGAGTACTGCATCTGCGACGAAGAGACTTATCTGACAGCAGCGGGCGGCCTGCAGACAGGGAGCATCACTATCACTGTCTTCTTTCCTGACCGCCAGGCTATAATTGCCACCAACAGCACGGGAGATGTGGCGCAGAAGATAGAGCTGGACGGGGAAAATGAGGGGACGTGGGGCATTTTGCACCCTGTTCCTATTGACGTCGAGCTGCACTCCAGGTCCTCTATGAGTCAGAGCAGACACTCCAGCTTGTTCCTGCCCCACAAAGAGCCTCGCACAGTACAGTGTCTGGACCGCTGCCTCCTAATGTTCGACGCAGTCACCGGCGACTCCTTCAAGTACCTCGCAGACACCATCGACGAAGGCAGCCGAGCCCTCCAACTGACTCCCAGCAGTCTCCTAGTCACCGGCGGCCTGCACCTCATGACCCAGCACCTTCGACTGGACATCGCTGATGCTTCTTTCAAGCGACTGCCCAACCTGCAGCAAGCCAGGCACAGCCACGCCTGTGTGAGTCTGGTGGGAATTGTGTGGGCGATTGGCGGCATGGAGGAAAGGGTGTTGTCTCATTGTGAGGTCTTTGATGGGGACGTCTGGGTGCAGAAGCCGGCTCTGAACGTAGCGCGAAAGGAGCTAAATGCGTGCATTTGGGGGATGAATATATTCGTTTATGGGGGGAATGGCGAGGTGACTATAGAGAAGTACGAGCGAGAGAGCTGGGTCGAGCTGAGTGTGAGGCTGCCCTGTGCTTTAGCGCTCCCCGGAGTCTACCAAGAGGACGAAAACTCGGTTTTAATCGCCGGAGGAGTCGGAAAAGACGACCAAACCGCAGCTTTTCGCCTCACCCTCGACCAAGGCACCTGCAAACTCCTCCCCAGTCTCCCCATTCCCGACCACTACATGAGCGAAGCGATTTCCTATAGAGAAGAGTACTACTTCCAAGGAGTGACAGTGACGCAGTTGTATAGTCCCGCTACGGACCGCTGGCGTACAGTCTCACAGTCTTTATAGATTAATAATAGAGGGATGGATCCACGGGAGGAGGACTTGGGAAACAAGTTGTATGCTGCGGCTGGCACTGAGGTGTATATGCGCATTTACGCAGGCGCCACCAAGGCAATCAAGCTGCGAGCAGTCCCCAGTGAAGAAGCACTTTTCAGGCAAATCCGGCACGTGAACATGCAGGCAGCCCTAGGCCTGCCCGGTCTAAGCGTAGAGAAGGCAGAAGCGGACAGACAGCCCGCAGGCTACCGAATCAAGGTAATCATGCGTATGCTGAGTACTCCTTTGGCTCAGTACTTAGCAGAGCAGAAGACTTTCGAGGAGGCGAGGGTGAGGAAGCTGGTGCTGGAAATAGCGGAAATGATGGGAATTGCGGAAGTGTATGTAAGGGTATATAGTAGAACTTGCGCCATGGAGGACTGAGTCCGAGCAGTGTGTTTTGGGCGGACTCGCAGTACGCCCTGGGCGAGTTCACGCACAAAGAAGAGGAAATGACGCTGGAAAGAGACCTATTCGGCCTCGGAACCCTGGCAGTCTACTGCGGGCTGTTCAGGGACAAGCGCGGCTTCCCCTCAATCGCCCAGTCCGCCAAAGACCTGCTAAAAGGCCTGCAGTGGTCCCCCAGCTTCAAGTCCCTTATCGAAGGATTGCTGTATGCACGGCCGAAGTCAATGCTGGAAGTGGCTCTCTCTGTGCGAGAGCCTGCAGGTCTGCCCTCCCTGGACCTGTCTCACATTCTCCAGAGGTCCCCGACTTCCAGCCTGGCGGAGAGGGAAGGCTTCAAGCAGGACAGTGCTAGAGGGGATTCGGCTTTCCGAGGGTTGGCTCTCCAGCCTGAGATGGAGAACCTGATTCTCAAGACTCCCGCCCCGAGCAATAGACTGCAGTCTATCCCCGCAGTGACACACAGGACTGCGGAAGTAGTGCAGAGAGTGGGGGAGGCACAGGTAAGGGCGGAAACCTTACAGTTCAAGTTCTCCAAAGGCTACCCAATACCCGCGGAACTCAGAGATCCAGACGATATTGACTACTCCAGGCTTATTCAGCCTGAAAAGGATGCGCACCCCTTCACTTCGCCGCCCCTCAGCCTGGCCACTCCGCCCAAAGTGTCGCTAGACCAGTCCATCTCGCTTTCTTCCCTGTCCTCCCTGTCCTTCCTCCCCCGCAACGAGGAAATCTCGCAAGTTGAAGGCCACCTGGACTCTTTCTCCGAAGACTACATGTCCCAAATCCCTATGTAACTCCCACCCAGTCGCTGTCCCGACTGCCAAGTTGTCACCCCTTTGAAGCCCAGGGAGAGTAAATTCGTGCTGTGTCTGTGTGGGGCGGCGCTGAATGATGGTGAGGAGGTGGTGAATCAGCACTGTCTGGGCTGTGGGAAGTCGAGTGCCCACTTTAAGCCGCTGACCTGCCACCATCCCTACTGCAGACAGTGCCAAGGAAGCAGCGAAAAGTGCAGAAAAAAGGACTGTGAAGGGGAAATAAGGACTAGTTAGGCAGTTTAGAGGGCGGCTTTAGTCTCAGGAGGTGGGAGTACAGGGTCGAGAGATGGGAACCAGCGGTCTGCAGCTCTTGTAGTAAGGTGAAATCTGTATATCCCAGCTTACGCAGGCGATTCAACACCTCTAAATCGTATAAATCCAAAGGATTTCCCTTCCTGGAGGCATTTTGACAGGTAATTGGACGGATGAGTACTGTCAGAGAGGCGGATTTCCCTATTCCGGTGAGCCACTGGTGGGCTAAAACGACCCTGGCGATAGGTCTAAGCAGCGGGTTAGGACACAGCATAGCGGAAATCAGGTCTTTCGCAGGGGCAGTCAAATGCAGAGGCAGGGAAAACGACCCAGCCACGATTCTCTTATAGAGTTCCCTGTCACTTAGACCTTTGAAGGGGAATTCTCCGCATAAAATGGCATACAGCAGAATGCCGCCCGCCCATATATCAGCGGGAAAGCCGAAATAGTCCTTTCTTTCCACTATTTCCGGGGACATGTAGTTGGGCGTGCCGCAATGCCCCTTGATTGAGTCCTCAGTCTGCACGGAAAAGCCGAAATCGATGATTTTTATCTGATTTTGCCGGTCCAGGAGCACATTTTGCAGCTTTAAATCTCTATGTGAGACCTTTTTCCCATGCAAGTAGTCAATTCCCAGCATTATTTGCCTGAAAATCCCCCTCGCCTCCGCCTCCTCCAGTCTCTTCCTATCCCTCTGCTTGACCACACTGTGCAGCGACAGCCCCTCTATATACTCCATAACCAGGTGAATATGTGTGGAAGTCTCGATTTCACACTGGAGGTGGACTATGTTGGGGTGGGAGAGAGAGGAGAGCAGGGCGGATTCCTGTGCTACGCTGCATTTGCGGAGGTCGTCTAGAAGGCGGGCTTTTTCGTAGGTTTTGATAGCGACGGAGCGGCCGGAAGGCCTGGAAACCGCCTTTCGGACTACTGCGAAAGACCCCTGTCCCAGTCTTTCTCCCAATATATAGTCCTTCAAAGGGTCTGTTTGGCTTGCAGGGGCAACTCCCTCCTGACCACTTGTCTTTACATGCAGATCAATAGGCGCAATTCTGCTACTAGCGGAGGTGCTGGGTCGGGATTCCTGCGTGTTCCCGCTTTCCTGGCGTCTCCTTGTCAGCGGTAACTTCCCTTTCCGGTAGTCAGTGCCCAGCACGGTCATATAGGGGAGGTACCAGTGATTAGCGCTGGCGGCTTCAAAGACTTGGAGGGCCGTTTGAGGTCTGCTGAGGGCGGGAGGCAGGTAGGGTCCGCACTGGCGTTTCCTCATTTCCTACTAATAAAGCTGAGTACAGAGAAGGAGAATTAGCGCTAAGAGCTGTTGCAGGAAGGAGTGTTGGACTCTCTATTGCTATGGCAGTAATGATGCGACTATCGCGAGTCTCGAAGGACTCCACCGTGTTCCTCCAGTGCGACATCCAGGAGCGCGCAATACCCAAGATCTGGAACGTCGCAAGCGTAATTTCCGTCGCTGGGACCATGGCGCACGCCGCCCACATCCTCAGCATTCCCCTATGCGTGACTGAAATGATGCCTGAGAAAATCGGCCCTACAGTAGCAGAAGTACGGAGTGCTTGGTTGTCCCCACCCACTGTTTTAGCCCGGAAAAGCCTCTTTTCCATGTGTGTTCCCAAGGTCTTGGAGGTCTTGAGAGGCAAGAAGTCGGTAGTGCTCTATGGCCTGGAGACGCAGGTGTGCATACAGCAGACCTGTTTGGAGCTGCTGGACAGGGGGTTTGAGGTCTTTGTGCTTGCGGACGGGGTCAGCAGTAAGTCTTCGCTGGGCCGCTCCACTGCGATTGCTAGGATGAGGGACGCTGGGGCTGTCATTGAGACCTGCGAGAGTCTGTTGATAGGGATGGATTTGGAGAATAGTGACCAGAAAGCAAGAATAGTGCAGGAATTCGCAGCAAAGAACCGGCCGAAAGAGCCGATTCCCTCTCTCTAGTTAGCTTTTAGTCTAGACTTTCCTTATAACAGCATTTCCTGAAGAACTGCCAACCCCAAGCAGCGCCAACTTGGTAATTTGCCAGCTATTAATGGTCTAGACAGCCTGCTAAAGGATGTGCCTAGTCAGATATATGCACAGTCGTGCATTATCCAGAATTACCGTTTCTCGCTCGTTATGAAT
>Ga0247837_1002427_pt1 | contig 35321 bp, 31 predicted proteins | sample LaCtaG_2_FD_187115 | JGI IMG/M metagenome (GOLD analysis project Ga0247837, IMG submission 187115) | Freshwater microbial communities from meromictic Lake La Cruz, Castile-La Mancha, Spain - LaCruzMarch2015_14.5m | ecosystem: Environmental > Aquatic > Freshwater > Lake | place: Spain: Castile-La...
ATAAACTGTTGACTTTTTGGTTGTGTTGGAACGATCTTGGTTAGACATTGTGACCTTTCAATTGCAAATTTGGGCTTATTTCGATTAGTTAAAGTCTAGGCTGTAAGCCGGTGCGGAATTAATCCGAGTAGAGGATTGAATAAGTAAATGCTGATTAAGTCATTTCCTGCAGGACCTTGGGCGACAAACTGCTATCTAGTAGCCAATGAAGCTAATTCTGAGTGCATCATCATCGACCCAGGATTTGAATCCCTAACAGGAATAAAAAGAATTGCTGAACAATTTGGACTTCACCCAGTTGCAACATTGCTAACTCATGGACATATGGATCATGTTTGGTCAGTTGTGCCACTTTGTAAAGAACACAACATTGCTGCCTATTTACATTCAGATGATGAATGGATGGTTACTGAACCAGAGAAAGCTTATTCAAAAGGAGGATGGCATGAGATAGTAAATATGGCAGGTGGAATTCCTGATTATCGACCTGATGAATTAAAACTAATGAAAGAAAATAGAACTCTTGATTTAGCTGGAATAAAAATTAAGACTCACCATGCTCCTGGCCACACTGAAGGCTCAACAGTTTTTGAGACTGGAAATCATTTGTTCTCAGGTGATGTTTTATTCAATAGAGGAATTGGTCGAACCGATTTACCAGGAGGTAATGCCAGCGCCATGGATCACACTTTGGCAAATGTAATTCTTAAGTTTCCTGATGCAATGAGCGTTTACCCAGGACACGGACCGTCGACAACAATCCAAGATGAGCGTACAAGTAACCCTTACCTGCGACACTTGGTTTAGTAAATTTAAATAAGGAGCAGGTCAAAGTGGCGGGTCAGTTTCAAGCACCTAAAGGTGTTCCTGATTATTTTCCACCACGCTCAAATTCGTTTTTAGCTGTTCAAAATGCAATTGGTAATGCTGCAGCTTTAGCCGGTTATGGTTATGTTGAATTGCCAATATTTGAAGATGTAAATCTTTTTGTTAGAGGAATTGGCGAATCAACAGATGTTGTTAGCAAAGAAATGTATGTGTTTGAAGATCGAGGTGGAAGAACTCTTGCTTTAAGACCAGAAGGAACCGCTGGTGTGGCACGTGTAGTAATTGAACATGGATTAGATCGCGGGCAGCTTCCAGTAAAACTTTGGTACAAAGGACCATTTTTTAGAGCAGAAAGACCGCAACAAGGAAGATACAGACAATTACAACAAGTTGGAATTGAAGCAATTGGTGCACCAGATCCAGCACTTGATGTGGAAGTAATAAGTGTGGCCGATGATGCTTTTAGATCTCTTGGCTTAAGAAATTTCAAGCTCTTACTTACTTCACTAGGTTGTGCAAATTGTCGACCAAAATATCGCGAAAAACTTTCAGATTATCTCTTAAAACTAGATCTAGATGAAGAAACCAAAAATAGAGCTAAATTAAATCCTTTGCGAGTACTTGACGATAAGCGTGAAGAAGTTCAGAAACAACTAAATAGTGCACCCTTAATTATTAATGAATTGTGTAGTGAATGTTCTAGTTACCACAAAGAAGTTGAAGATTTATTAAAAGCAACAGATGTTGCCTTTACTCCTGCACCAAGACTTGTGAGAGGTCTTGATTACTACACCAGAACAACTTTTGAATTTGATCATCCAGAATTAGGTGCACAATCTGGAATTGGTGGCGGAGGTCGCTATGACGGACTCATGGCTTCTCTTGGTGGACAAGATTTAAGTGGCATTGGTTTTGGAATTGGAACCGATAGAACTTTGATGGCTTGCGAAGCTGAAAACTTAATAGTGGGAGATCAATCCTTCGTTGATGTTTTCATCGTGCCAATTGGCGACAAAGCTCATTCCTTAGCAGTTTCTCTGTTACAACAAATTAGATCAGCAGATATAAGAGCAGACATGGCTTATGGAGATCGTGGACTAAAGGGTGCGATGAAGGCAGCCGATAAGAGTGGTGCGAAATTTGCCGTGGTCATTGGCGATGAAGAAGTAAGTAGTGCCCAGGTTCAAATAAAGAATTTAGGGGATTCTTCCCAAAACCAAGTCGCATTAGGTGACATGGTTGCGCACTTGATCCAAGCGATACGACAGACTGAGAACTAATAAATAAGTAAGTAATTTTTTGAGTTTAAAAAGGGACGTAAATTAAGTGTTAAGAACACATGTAGCTGATGCACTTCGAGCAATTGATGCTGAAGTAAAAGTTACCCTTGCCGGTTGGGTGGGAAATCGTCGCGACCACGGTGGAGTTGCATTTATTGATTTAAGAGATGCTTCAGGAATTGTGCAAGTAGTAGTACATGACGAGAAGTTAGCCCATGATTTAAAACCAGAAACTTGTGTACAAATTAAAGGTCAAGTAAAGCGTCGCCCAGCAGGAAATGAAAACAAAGATTTACCAACAGGAGATGTTGAAGTTTTTGCCAGTGAAGTAAATGTGTTATCTCAATCCCAAGCTCTACCTTTTCAAATTGATAAAGAAGTCGATGTCAACGAGGAAGCTCGACTTAAATATCGATATCTTGATTTAAGACGCCCAGGAGGTCCTGGGTCAGCTTTAAGAATTAGAAGCAAAGTAAGTCAGTATGCAAGAGATGTTTTATTAAATGATGACTTTATTGAAATTGAAACTCCAACTCTTACTCGCTCAACTCCAGAAGGTGCAAGAGATTTTCTAGTTCCAGTAAGACTGCAACCTGGTTCTTGGTATGCATTACCGCAATCTCCACAATTATTTAAACAATTATTGATGGTCGGCGGAATGGAAAGATACTTCCAAATTGCACGCTGCTATCGAGACGAAGACTTCAGAGCAGATCGTCAGCCAGAATTTACTCAACTTGATATTGAAATGTCTTTTGTTGATCAAGAAGACATCATCAAAGTGGGCGAAAAAGTTATTAAGACTTTGTGGTCTGAAATATTAGGTCATGAAATAGGAGTTATTCCAAGAATTACTTATCACGAAGCAATGAGAAAATATGGATCTGACAAACCAGATTTGAGATTTGATCTTGAATTAATTGATTTAACTCAATACTTTAAAAATACTCCATTTAGAGTTTTCCAAGCTGATCATGTTGGTGCAGTGTTAATGCCAGGGGGCGCAAGTACACCCCGAAAACAATTTGATGCTTGGCAAGAGTGGGCAAAACAACGTGGCGCTAAAGGTTTGGCTTACGCAGTGTTTTCTGAAGATGGCGAAATTGCTGGTCCAGTTGCTAAAAACTTAAGTGAAGAAGAACGAAATGGTTTGATGAATGCAGTTGGTGCAAAAACTGGTGACGCAGTTTTCCTTGCTGCAGGTTCAAGAAGTGAAGCATTAGCTCTTCTTGGTGCAGCAAGATTAGAAATTGGTCAAAAACTTAGATTAATTAATGAAAAAGAATGGAATTTTGTTTGGGTAGTTGATGCGCCAATGTTTGAACAAGTAACCAATGAGCAAGGTCAACTTGTGTGGACTGCAGTTCATCATCCCTTCACTTCACCAAATGCAGAATCTCTTGCAACTTTTGTTAAAGATCCAGGATCCGCTCTTGCCTGGGCTTATGACTTAGTTTTGAATGGAAATGAAATAGGTGGTGGATCTGTTCGAATTCATAGAGCAGATGTTCAAAAAGAAGTGTTTAGAATTTTAGGAATTAGTGATGAAGAAGCTCAAGACAAATTTGGCTTTCTTCTAGAAGCATTTAAGTACGGGCCACCACCTCATGCAGGAATTGCATTTGGTTGGGATCGCGTTGTGATGTTATTAACCGGTGCTACCAGCATTAGAGATGTGATTGCATTTCCAAAAAGTGGTGGAGGACAAGATCCACTTACTGGTGCTCCAACACCTATTACTCCAGCGCAACGAAAAGAAGCTGGCATAGATTTCAAACCTGAAAAATAATTATGGATGATGCGCTGTTTGACGCTGAACCAATAGAAATTCCTGCTAATAATAAATTTGTAACTGCACCCTTAGCAGCACGAATGCGTCCTAGTTCTTTAGATGAAGTAGTTGGCCAACCTCAAGTAACCAGAGCAGATTCGCCTTTAAGAGGTTTATTAAATCCAGATGATGACAACAAATTAGCTGCCACCTCTTTAATTCTCTGGGGACCTCCTGGAAGTGGTAAAACCACTTTGGCTCATGTGGTTTCAGTTTCAACTGGTCGATCTTTTGTGGAACTTTCTGCCACCTCAAGTGGAGTAAAAGAAGTAAGAGAAGTAATTGATTTAGCGCGCAGAAGATTTGCTCGAGGTGTTGGCACGGTGTTGTTTATTGATGAAATACATAGATTTTCTAAATCCCAACAAGATTCCCTTTTAGCTGGTGTTGAAGAAGGCTGGGTCACATTAGTTGCTGCAACTACTGAAAATCCATCTGTTTCAATTAATTCAGCTTTAATGAGTAGATCTTTAGTTTTACCTTTAAATCCACTAAAAGATGAAGATGTAATTGAATTACTTGCTAAAGCACTAACCAGTGAAAAAGGATTAAAAAATAAATACACCTGTGATGAAAAAGCATTAGAACATATCGCTCGCTCCAGCGGGGGAGATGCCAGACGAGGACTGATTGCTTTAGAAACTGCAGCTGGTGTTGCTGATGCTGAGAAAAGATTAGAAATAACTTTGACCGATGCTGAAGTTGCAGTGCAAAGAGCAGCTTTGCGATATGACAAAGCAGGAGATGAGCATTACAACGTAATTAGTGCTTACATAAAAAGTGTGCGCGGAAGTGATGTTGATGCAGCAATTCATTATCTAGCTCGAATGGTTGAATCGGGTGAAGATCCAAAATTTATTGCAAGACGTTTAGTGATTTTGGCAAGTGAAGATATTGGATTAGCTGATCCCAATGCATTAGTAATGGCAGTTTCTGCGATGCAAGCAGCTCAACTTGTGGGATGGCCTGAAGCTCGAATTATCTTGGCAGAAGCCACTACTTATTTAGCCCTTGCTCCAAAATCTAACTCTGTTTATAACGCGATAAATGAAGCCATTGAAGATGTGCGAAAAGGAAATGCTGGGGCTGTCCCACTTCACTTAAGAGATGGTTCTTTGCCAGCCTCTAGAGAAACTGGTGCTGGGAAGGGTTATAAATATGCACATGATTTTGAAGAAGGTGTGGCAAGTCAACAATATTTGCCAGATAACTTGAAGAATAAGACTTACTACAAACCTGGAAGTCGTGGAGCAGAACAACGCTTTGCCGATTTATGGGAGCGTATTCGCCAGGTACTAAGGTCATCTAAGTAGATAAATAGCAAAGGAAGTTTGAAAAGTGGATTCAGCAGACATTCGTCGCCGTTTCCTTGATTTCTTTGAAAAAAATGGGCACACAATTGTGCCATCAGCATCCTTGATCGCAAATGATCCAACACTCTTACTTGTTAATGCTGGAATGGTTCCATTCAAACCATATTTTCTAGGTGAAGCTCCTGCTCCATATAAAAGAGCAACTTCTGTTCAAAAATGTGTCAGAACTTTAGATATTGAAGAAGTCGGTAAAACTACTCGCCACGGTTCTTTCTTTCAAATGGCAGGAAACTTTTCCTTTGGTGATTACTTCAAAGAAGGCGCAATCACCATGGCTTGGAAATTATTAACAAGTAGTGTCAAAGACGGTGGTTATGGTTTTGATCCTGAAAAACTTTGGGTGACAATTTATTTAGATGACGAAGAAGCCTATGACATTTGGCGAAACAAAGTAGGAGTGCCAGAAAATAAAATTCAACGACGTGGCATGGCTGACAACTATTGGTCAATGGGAGTTCCAGGACCATGTGGTCCCTGTTCTGAAATTTATTTTGATCGTGGTCCAGAGCACGGCAAAGAAGGCGGACCAATTGCTGATGAGGAACGTTATTTAGAAGTTTGGAATTTAGTTTTCATGCAATACAACCGTGGTGAAGGTGGAACCAAAGATGACTTCCCACTAAATGGAGAATTGCCTGCCAAAAATATTGACACCGGTATGGGGCTGGAAAGAATGGCTGCCATCTTGCAAGGGGTGGACAATATTTATGAAATTGACACCACAAAAATAATTTTAGATAAAGCAACAGAAATTGTTAACGTTAAATATGGTGCTGATAATTCAGCTGATGTTCGTTTAAGAGTTGTGGCAGATCACACCAGAACTGCTGCGTTTCTAATTGGTGATGGGGTAATTCCTGGAAACGAAGGCCGAGGTTATGTTCTTCGTCGCATGATGAGACGCGTTATTAGAAACATGAGAATTCTGGGTGCAGAAAATCCAGTGATGAAAGATTTAATTGAAGCAACCATTAAAGCAATGGGTCCACAATATCCAGAATTAGTAAGTGATAAAAAACGTATTTTAGAAATAGCAATTGGTGAAGAAACCTCATTCGAGCAGACCTTAAAAACAGGAACAATATTGTTTGAGAACTCAATTGAAGAATTAAATAAGACTAAATCAAAGGCATTATCTGGTGAAAAAGTTTTTGAATTGCACGATACTTACGGTTTTCCTTATGACTTAACTTTAGAAATGGCCACAGAAGCTGGCATCTCAATTGATGCTGAAGGATTCAAGAGATTGATGTTGGAGCAAAAAAATAGAGCAAAAGCTGATGCGAAAGAAAGAAAACAAGGTTTAGGAGATCTACAGCAATACCGTGCATTAGCTGATTTAGCTGGAATTACTAATTTCACTGGTTACTCAGAAACCAGTAGTGAAGTTAGTCTTAAAGGTTTATTACAAGATGGAAATGTTGCTAAAAGTGTTGCTCAAGGAATTGATGTTGAGTTTGTTTTGGATCGCTCACCTTTTTATGCAGAAGGTGGCGGACAATTAGCTGACAGTGGCAAATTAGCACTAAGCAATGGTGCAGAAATTGAAGTTGATGATGTGCAACAACCTGTGCCTGGACTTTATGTTCACAGAGGACGCGTCACAAAAGGTGAAGCAGTAACTGGATTAAACGGAATTGGTCAAGTTGATCTTTTAAGAAGAAAAGCAATTTCTAGAGCACACACTGCAACTCATTTAATTCACAAAGCGTTTCGAGAAGCTTTAGGTGAAACCGCAACCCAATTAGGTAGTGAGAATTCACCAGGCAGATTACGTTTTGATTTTCCATCACCAAAACCAGTTCCGCAAAGTGTGTTAAACGATGTTGAAGAAAGAGTCAACGAAGTTTTGTTGAGCGATTTAGGTGTCAGTGCCCAATTAATGTCACAAGATCAAGCTCGCTCAATGGGTGCTATGGCTTTATTTGGTGAAAAATATGGAGACGTTGTTCGAGTTGTAAGTGTTGGAGATTGGGCGCATGAACTATGCGGGGGAACTCATGCTCAAAGATCTGCTCAACTTGGCGTAATTAAATTCTTAAGCGAACAAAGTATTGGCGCTGGCACTAGAAGAGTTGAAGCACTAGTTGGAACCGATGCTTATCAATTCCTGGCAAGAGAGCATCTAATTGTTTCTAATTTACAGGAAATGCTTAAAGGTAAAGCCGAAGAATTACCTGAAAAGGTTTCATCACTCATGGATCGATTGAAGGATGCTGAGAAAGAAATAGAGAAATCACGTAAATCTCAACTTTCTGGAAGCATTAACGATTACTTAAAAACTGCTCATGATGTAAATGGAATTAAAGTGGCTAACTTTTTAGCAGAAGGTGAACTAACCGCTAATGATGTGAGAGAACTTGTAACTAATGTTCGAGGCCAACTTGGCGAAAGTGCTGCAGTAGTAATTGGTGGAGGAATAACTGCAGACAAAGTAAATGTTGTTGTTGCCACAAATGACGCTGCTAGAAAAAAGAATCTCAATGCTGGAGAAATTTTGAATGCAGTCTTAGCAAAACTTGATGGTAAAGGTGGCGGAAAACCAGACATGGCACAAGGTGCTGGAACCAACACAAAAGAGGCAAAAAATGTTATTGCCGGTGTCGACAATTTGATTCGGTAGTTGAGAATTTGAGAAAAGGCATTAGATACGCCATTGATTTTGGTGATGCAAGAGTTGGTTTAGCAAAAAGTGATATTGATGGAATATTGGCTGTACCGGTTGCAACAATTGATAACAATCAAGAATTAATCAAAAAAATTACAGAACAAGTAACTGAATCTGGCTGTATGGAAATTTATGTGGGACTACCAAAACATCTTTCTGGTGCCATTGGCCAAGCTGCCAATAAAGCCATCAATTTTGCACAACAACTAGCAAAGGCTTTACCCGATGTTTCTATGCGCATGATGGATGAGAGGTTAACCACCACGAGTGCTAGTGCTCGGTTGAGTGAAAGTGGAGTTAATACTCGCCAGCAAAAGGGCATGATTGATCAGGTCGCGGCAATAGAATTATTAGAGCAAGCACTTGAATTTGAAAAAAGAAATAATCAAGTTCCAGGAATTGATTTGAAAGAGGTGAAATAGATGCCATCAATTTTGGATGAATTTAAATCTGAACAAAATCGATATAAGTCTGATCTTCACCCTGCTCCATATTTAAGAATTGGTTTGATCACATTTGCAGTATTGGTAGGAATTGTTATTTACTCCTTTATTCCAAGTGGGGGAATAAAAATTATTGATGGACCTGGGGGAAGTGGCCCAGTTCAAGTTTCCATTGCACCTGGCTCTTCACTAACTGAAATTGGCAAAGTTTTAGCTGATGCAGGAGTTGTTAATAACTATTTAGAGTTCGTAAATGCTGCAGGAGATATTCCACAATCTAGTTCTATAGGACCAGGAAAATACAACTTAATTAAAAGTATGGGGGCCAAAGAATCAATTTTTGCGCTCTTAGATCCAGAAAGCAAAGTGAGCATAAAAGTAGTAATCCCTGAAGGTTCAAGATCTAAATATGTCTTCGCCGCAGCTGCTCAAGCACTCGGTGTTTCAGTTGGTGATTTTGAATCATTAGCAAAAGATCCTAAGGATTTGGGATTGCCAGAGTATGCAAAAAATAATGTTGAGGGCTTTCTTTACCCTGCAACATATCGATTTGATGAAGGAGTAACTCCTAAAGAAGTTCTGCAACAAATGATTAAGAGATTTAATCAAGCCGCAACGGAACAACAACTTGAAGCAACTGCCAAAGCAAATGGATTAACACCTTATGACGTAATAATTATGGCAAGCATTGTCGAAAAAGAAGTGGCACCTGTTGATCAAGCAAAAGCAGCACGAGTGCTTCTTAATCGCTTAGCTGCTCCTATGAGATTACAACTTGATAGCACTCTTAATTATGAATTAGATTCAAACACCATTATTTTGACTAGCGAACAACTACAAGCAGATTCTCCTTACAACACTTACACAAACGATGGACTTCCACCTGGACCAATTGCAAATCCATCTGAAGCTGCCATTAATGCTGTACTAAATCCAGAAGAAGGAAATTGGTTGTATTGGGTGACTGTAAATCTTGATACCAAAGAAACAAAATTTGCTGCTACAAACAATGAATTCTTAACTCATAAACAAGAATTCTTAAGATGGTACAACCAAAATAAATGAGTAACAAATTTGCTGCAGTAGCTGGTTCTCCTATTGAGCATTCTCTTAGTCCCTTAATTCATAAAGCGGGTTATGCAGCTTTAAAAATGGACTGGAATTATGAGAAGTATGAACTAAACGTTTCAACTTTCCCAGATTTTGTTAAGAATAGAAGCCAAGATTTAGTTGGAATGTCTTTAACTATGCCGCTAAAAGAAGTTGCAATTCAAGTAGCAGATTCAGTAACTGATCTTGCAAAACAAGTTAACTCTGCAAACACCATGATTTTCAAAGATGGAAAAGTCATGGCTGGTAACACCGACATTTATGGCATTGTTACTGCCTTGCAAACCAACAAACAATTAGATGTAACAAACCCATCAATTATTGGTAGTGGGGCAACTGCAAGATCAGCAGTTGCAGCGTTAAGTCAATTAGGTGCCACAAAAGTGATGCTGTGTGCACGAAATGAAAATACTCTAAATGATTTAAAGAATGTTGCCCAACAATTTAATTTGCAAGTAAATGTGATTTCTTGGAACGAAATTTACAAAGCACTTGCAGCATCTACTGTGATTAGTACATTGCCAAGTGGATCAATGGATTCATATGCAGCCATGGGTCCAGAAATTCCAGGTTCACTCCTTGATGTTGCATATTCGCCTTGGCCATCAAAAATTGCTTTGGAATGGATCCTTCGTCGAGGTTTTGTCGTCTCAGGTTTAGAGATGTTGTTACATCAGGCTGTTAGACAGTTTGAGTTAATGACCGGACAAAAAGCACCTGTGAAACAAATGCGGGAGGCGCTTTTTAAGAACTGAGGAAATTTTGACCTGGGAAATACTGATTATGGTCAATACCTCGTTCTTTGCGCTGGTGTTGGCAATTATTGATTTTAAATCAAAAATTTTGCCAAATAAATATGTTCTAGCTCTGTCAATAACTTCAATTATCTTTATAAGTCTTGCAACTGAATTTAACTTTGAAACGATTTATAGGTCTATTTATTTTTCACTTATCTTTTTTGTTGCATATTTGATTATGTTTTTTCTTTCAAAAAGAACTTTTGGATTAGGAGATGTGAAATACAGTTTTTCTTTAAGCATTCCCGCCGTATTTCTCTTTGGAATAAGTCAGACCATAAATATGCATGTATCTGCTTTTATTCTGGGAGGAATTGTTGCTTTGGTACTACTGATATCGAAAAAGGTTTCCAAGAATCATGCAATTGCATTTGGCCCATTCATGTCAGTTTCATATTTTTTGTTTCTCGTGCTTAGTCTCTAGGGGGATTACTAACTCAAGGTTGGCTTAATGAAACAATAAATATATGATTCGATGGCTAACAGCGGGTGAATCCCATGGTCCTGCTTTGGTTGCCACAATTGAAGGACTTCCAGCAGGTATTGAAGTTACTTCTGCTGATATCCAAAATGAACTAGCTCGTAGACGTCTTGGAGTTGGACGAGGGGCTAGACAAAAGTTTGAACAAGATGAAATTGAAATCCTTGGTGGCATTCGACACGGATTAAGTATTGGTGCACCAATCGCAATCAAAATTAATAACTCTGAATGGCCTAAATGGCAAGACGTTATGTCAGCAGATCCAGTTGATCAAAAGAAAATAGATGAACAAGCAAGAAATGCTCCTTTAACAAAACCAAGACCGGGACATGCAGATTTAGTAGGAATGCAAAAATACGGATTTGAAGATGCGCGCCCTGTATTAGAAAGAGCAAGTGCACGTGAAACTGCCTCAAGAGTTGCTTTAGGATCTGTTGCTAAAAAATTCCTAAATCAAGTTGGTGGAATAGAAATTTTAAGCCATGTTGTGCAATTAGGCACAGTAAAAACTCCTGATGGATCAATTCCGACCCCTGGATCATTAAATAAAATTGATGAAGATCCAGCAAGATGTTTTGATGCAAAAACTAGTGAATTAATGCAAAAAGAAGTTGAGTCTGCTCATAAAGATGGCGACACATTAGGTGGCGTAGTTGAAGTTGTTGTTTATGGATTACCACCAGGTTTAGGTTCTTACGTTCATCATGATCGTCGTATTGATGCAAAATTAGCAGGTGCACTTATGGGTATTCAAGCAATTAAAGGTGTTGAAGTTGGCGATGGTTTCACAACAGCAGGTCGTCGTGGTTCACAAGCCCATGACGAAATTGTTAACACTAAAGATGGTGTAAAACGTTTAACTCATCGCGCCGGTGGCACAGAGGGTGGAATGACAACTGGTGAAGTCTTAAGAGTTCGAGCAGCGATGAAACCAATTTCCACCGTTCCAAAAGCGTTACAAACAATTGATACCTCAACCGGAGAAGCATCAAAAGCTCACAACCAAAGATCAGATGTTTGTGCAGTTCCTGCAGCAGGAGTAATTGCTGAAGCCATGGTTGCTTTGGTTTTAGCTGATGCGTTATTTGAAAAATTCGGTGGCGACGCAATTTCTGAAACAAAAAGAAATTTTGAAAACTATATTTCGAACCTAAAGGTTCGATAACTATGTCTCCACGTTTAGTTTTCGTGGGTGCTCCCGGTTCAGGGAAGACAACTATCGGAAAACAAGTAGCTGAAAAATTAGGCGTTGAATTTATTGACGTTGATAACGAAATTGAAATGGATGAAAAAACAACCATTTCCGATATCTTCGTGCAAAAAGGAGAAACTTATTTCAGACAACTTGAACGAGAAAAAATATCTGAATTATTAAATTCCTTCAATGGAGTGCTTTCTTTAGGTGGCGGATCAGTTCTTGATGAATCCACTCGCCAAGCTTTAGCTATTTCTCCGGTGGTGTGGTTGAAAGTTTCTTCTGGAGATGCATCATCACGAGTTGGCTTAGGACTTTCCAGACCAGTTTTGATGGGAAATGTTAGATCAACTTTGGTGAAACTACTTGAAGAACGAACCCCTTTGTATGAAGAAGTGGCAGACTGGGAAATAGATACATCTAAAAAAAGCATCGAAGAAGTAGTACAGGAAGTTCTGCTTCAAACAAGTGAGGTTAACTAATGGGAATTCATCAGACCATCACGGTTAATGCTCAACCTAATTACGATGTAATCATCGGAAATGACATTTTAGATTCAATAAAGATTAATGAAAATGTCAATCAAGTTGCAATCATCTTTCCTATTCATGTTGAAAAGATTGCCAAAAAGGTAAAAAAACACATAGCTTCTTTAGGTTTCAAAGTAACGGAGTTAAAAGTTCCAAATGCCGAGAGTGCAAAAAACATCAAAGTTGTTGAAAAGTGTTGGAATAAGTTAGGCCAATCCAAATTCACCCGCTCAGATTTAATTGTGGCCATCGGGGGAGGAGCCACAACAGATCTAGCTGGTTTTGTTGCAGCAACATGGTTAAGAGGAATTGATTTCATTTCGATTCCAACTTCATTGCTCGGAATGGTTGATGCAGCAGTTGGCGGCAAAACTGGAATTAATACGACTTCGGGCAAGAATCTGGTGGGTTCATTTCACAATCCAACTCAAGTAATTTGCGATCTAGATACCTTAAAAACTTTAAAGAAACATGATTTCACAACGGGAATGGCTGAAGTAGTTAAATGTGGGTTTATCGCTGACGCCAAAATATTGGAAATCATCGAGAAATATCCGCAAGAATGCAAAAAATATGACGGTGTAGAAATTCCTGAGCTAGTTACTCGATCTATCCAAGTAAAGGCAGAGACCGTGGCAAAGGATTTCAAAGAAACTTCTTCATCAAAAACAGGTCGAGAAATATTGAATTATGGTCACACCTTGGGTCATGCCATTGAGAAGAATGAAAAATATAAATGGCGCCATGGAGATGCAGTTTCTGTAGGAATGGTTTTTGCTGCCGAATTAGCTTTGGCGGATGGAAAACTATCTGAATCTGTTGTTAAACGTCACCGAGACATTTTGAAACTTGTGGGTTTGCCAACACAATATAAACACAAGAATTTCAAAAAACTTATTGAAATCATGGCGCTTGATAAAAAATCTCGAGGTGCAACGTTAAGATTTGTCATATTAGAAGATGTAGCAAAGCCAGCAAGATTAGAAAACCCAAGTTTTAAAGTATTAAACACAGCATGGGAGAAGGTGTCTAAATGATTAAGGTTCTAGTACTAAATGGTCCAAACTTGCAAAGATTGGGAACACGCGAACCTGAAGTTTATGGCTCAGACACTTTTGAAGATCTAAAGAAAGCTTGTATTGACTTTGGGAAAACTCAAGATTTCGAAATTGATTTTCGACAAACCGATGATGAAGCAACAATAATTAAATGGTTCCATGAAGCTGCTGATAATAAATTGCCGGTAGTAATTAATCCCGCAGCTTTTACTCATTACAGCTATGCCATGAGAGATGCAGCTGCTATGCATACTGCACCACTAATTGAAGTTCATATTTCCAATCCTCAGGCTCGTGAAGAATTTCGTCACTTCAGTGTTTTAGCTGGAGTTGCAGATGGCGCTATTGCTGGATTTGGCATTGACAGTTATCGCTTAGCTTTAAGTGCTTTAAAAAAATTAATTAAATAATTTTCATGGTTGATTATTTATCACGAAGAGATGCTCTTCGAATAATTCTGATTGATAAAGCTGAATCTGCCGTATTTTTAGATCCTGTAAGTATTAGATATCTTTCAGGTTTCTCAGGAAGTAACGCTGCTTTACTTGTTGGCCAGGATTACAATCTTGATCTGTTGTTAACGGATTCTCGATACACCCAAAGAGCAAAAGATGAATCCCCAGATATCAAAGTTCAAATTGATAGAGAATTTACCAAGCAAATTCATAAGCAATTGGAATCAAAATCAATCAAAAAAATAGCTATTGATTCAACCAGAATGAACATTGCCCAAGGAGAAGCTTTATGCAATAAGGACACATTTGAACTAGTCAAAATAAGAGAGTTACTTGCTCCATTAAGAAGTGTTAAAGATGAATATGAGATCAAGCAAATCAAGAAGGCCTGTGCAATCACAGCTGATACTTTGTGGTTTTTAATAAATGATTTAAGACCTGGCATGAATGAAAAACAAATATCAAATCTGCTCCAAGAAGGTTTTCTTAAAAGAGGAGCTGATGGTTTAGCTTTTGCCTCGATTGTTGCAAGTGGACAAAACAGCGCCACGCCACATCATGAGCCCACAAAACGAATTCTGGAGCGAGGTGACATGGTCACAATTGATTGTGGAGCATTAGTCAATGGTTACCACGCTGATATGACTCGAACAGTTTTTATTGGCACATGTGCTGATTGGCAAAAAGATATTTACGATCTGGTCATGAAAGCCCAAGAAGCAGGAAGAAAGAAGCTAACTGCAGGAGCAATTGCCGAAGAAGTTGATGAGGCAACTAGAAAAATTATTCGGGATGCAAATTATGGTGAATTCTTTGTTCACGGGACAGGGCACGGAGTTGGATTAGAGATTCATGAACCTGTGTTTATAGCAAAAGACGTCAAGACTAAACTTTCCAGTGGAAGTTGCATCACAGTTGAACCTGGCATTTATTTACCGGGTAAAGGTGGAGTGCGTATCGAAGATACGTGTCTTGTCACCGAAGCTGAAGCAGAAGTTCTAACCCCGGGTTCTCACGAAATTATTTGTGTGGCTTAAAAAGCAAGAAATGATTAATTAGGAGAGTAGTTCAAGTGGCAACAACTAACGAATTAAAAAATGGCATGGTCTTAGATCTTGACGGCCAATTATGGAACATTATTGATTTCCAACACGTAAAACCGGGCAAGGGTGGCGCTTTTGTGCGAACCAAATTAAAAAACGTTTTGAGTGGAAAAGTGGTAGATAGAACTTTTAACGCTGGAGTAAAGATTGAAACAGCTCAAGTAGACAAAAGAGATATGCAGTATCTCTATAAAGATGGCGATGACTGGGTGTTTATGGACACAACTAATTATGACCAAATCACTATTAGTAATGCCACAGTTGGAGATGCTTCAAAATACATGTTAGAAAACCAAGAGGTTATGGTTGCTATGCATGAAGGAAATCCTCTGTACATTGAAATGCCAGCAAACGTGGAATTAACAATTGAATACACCGAACCAGGTTTACAAGGTGATAGGTCAAATGCTGGTTCAAAGTCAGCAAAATTAGAAACTGGATTTGAAATCCAAGTTCCACTGTTTATCAATCAAGGAGAGAAAGTTCGAGTTGATACTCGCGACGGTTCTTACCTTGGTCGTGCCTAAAGAACAAAAGGTAAAAAATTGAGTGCACGTAGCAAAGCCCGTAAACGTGCCTTAGACACAATCTTTGAAGCTGACTTAAAAGGTATTTCCATACCTGGAACTAACAATAATGACGAAACAGATGTAGAAGTTACTAACTACGCACTTGATTTAGTCAAAGGTATAAAAGAAAACCAAACTCAAATTGATGAACTTATTACTAATTCATTACAAAATTGGACTTTTGATCGCATCCCTAGAGTTGATAGAAATATCTTAAGAATTGCAGTTTATGAACTTCTCTATCAAAAAGATGTTCCAACCAACGTGGTAATTAGTGAAGCTGTTTCTTTGGCTGAATCTTTGAGTACCGCAGAATCATCTGCTTTTGTGAATGGAACTTTAGGAACAATTAGTAAAAAGATTTAGATCTTGTGCCCCGGGTGAGATTCGAACTCACGCTGGTACGAGTTTGAGTCGTATGCCTCTGCCAGTTGGGCTACCGGGGCTAAAGCAAATTAATCAATATTACGTTCTTAACTCTACGACACTTAAAGAGAAGATTCCTAGTTCGCCTAGGCTATTGAACATATGAAGCCATCATTAAGAGTTGTCGTCGCCGAAGACGAAGCATTGATTCGTCTCGATCTAGTAGAGATGTTGACCGAAGCTGGTTATGAAGTTGTTGGCCAAGCAGGCGATGGGGAAGCAGCAATTTCAATAACTGAAAAAGAAAAACCCGATCTTGTGGTGATGGATGTAAAAATGCCTAAGTTAGATGGCATTAGTGCGGCAGAAAGAATTGCTAATCAAAGAATTGCACCCGTTGTTATCTTGACAGCCTTTTCACAAAGAGATTTAGTAGAAAGAGCACGCGATGCTGGTGCTATGGCTTATTTAACAAAACCTTTCACGATCGAAGATTTAATGCCCGCTATTGAATTAGCCGTATCAAGGTTTCAAGAGATCAAACAATTAGATGCCGAAGTTACTGATTTGCAAGAACAATTAAAGGCTCGAAAATTGATTGAAAAAGCTAAAGGTATCTTGATGAAGAATTTGAAAATAAGTGAACCTGAAGCATTTAAATGGATGCAAAAAACAGCAATGGATAAAAGAAGGTCAATGACTGATGTGGCTCAATTAGTTATGGATGAGTTCGAAAAGAATTAATCAGCTGTGCCATATAAACGATCGCCGGCATCGCCCAAACCTGGAACGATGTAGCCAACTTCGTTTAATTTTTCATCAAGTCCTGCACACACAATGGTCACATTAACGTCGCTTCCAAATGTTGATTCAACTTTCTTTAAGCCTTCAGGTGCAGCAATCAAACAAATGGCCACAACATCTTTTGCTCCGCGATCAATTAATAATTTGATAGCAGCAACCAATGTGCCGCCTGTAGCCAACATTGGATCTAGTACAAAGACTTGTCTATTTTTTATTTCACCAGGAATTCTTTCTGCATAAGTACTAGGTTGCAAAGTATCTTCATTTCTAACCATGCCTAAGAAACCAACTTCAGCGTTAGGCAAAATGCGCATCATGCCATCGAGCATTCCTAATCCTGCTCTTAAAATTGGGACAACAAGAGGTTTAGGTTTTGCTATTACATAACCTTTTGTCTTTGTAATTGGAGTTTCAACTTCTGTTTCTTTCACAATTAAATGTCTAGTTGCTTCGTAAGAAAGTAATGTCACTAATTCTTCAACGAGCTTTCTAAAAGTAGGAGTATCGGTGTTTTTGTCTCTTAATGTGGTCAACTTGGCTGAGACCAGGGGATGATCGATGATCAGAGTTTTCATGACCCGAGACTATCTATATAGAGCCCCTTTGTGGGGGAAATCGTGCTTAGGTGCTCCGGGTCACACTCAAGGTGAACAAAAGGTGAACTTCATGTATTCTCGAGGGACACAAATTGGCGGATTTAATTCTTTGCTTTTTTGTGCCCTAGGGAAAAAAGAAAGAGGAAGTAATGTCATTAGTTAAAAGAACAATTGGCGTTGCAGCTTCTGTGGCTGTTGCATTTGCAACTTTCGTTGCACCTGCACAAGCAGCACCAGCTAACTGTGATGGCGATATGAAGTTGATTTTCCAAGGTGGTTTGACTGGCTCAGCTGCTCAAACTGGAATTGGTGAATACAACGGTTTCAAACTTGCAGTATTGCAATACAACGAAAAGCGTGGTTCAGGTCCAAAAGTTGAACCAGGTTTTATCGATACCCAAGCAGATCCTGCACAAACACCTCCATTGGCGTTAGCAACAGTTAACGACGCATGTGTTATCGGTGTTGTTGGCGGTATGTACTCAGGTGAAACACGCGCAGCTCTACCTATTTATTTGAGTGGTGGTTTGCCAGTAATTTCTCCATCTGCAACTAACGCAACTTTGCCTACAGTTGGTGGCGATGTATTCCACCGTGTTGTAGCAAATGATGACGTACAAGGTCCAGCACTAGCTAAGTTGGCAGGAAATCAACCAAACGCGAAAGTGTTTATCGTTGACGACCAATCAACTTACGGTAAAGATCTTGCAAAAATTGTTAAGGCCAAACTTGCAAAGACAAAGCAAGTTGGATCTGACTCAGTTGCAACAGGAACAACTAACTTTACTTCTGTAGTGGCTAAAGTTAAAAAGTCTGGCGCTAACACCGTATTCTTCGGTGGTTACTACCCAGAAGCTTCAAAGTTTGTGAAGCAACTTCGCGACAACGCTGCAACAAAGAACGTTAAGTTCATCGCTGGTGACGGTGTGTTAGATAACGAATACATCAAATTAGCAAAGAAAAATGCTGAAGGTACTTCTATGACCGCGCCATACATTCCTATGGAACGTGCAGATAAGAAACTTACAGCTATCTACAAGAAAGAATTCGGCGTTGCACCAGCGGTTTACACCCTTGAGGCATATAACGCAGCAGGATTCTTCCTTGCAGCTGTCAAAGCAGGAAATGACACCAGAGCAGAAATCTTGACTTACATCAACAAAAACTCTTACAAGGGTGTTGGTCAAACTCTCAAGTTCGATGCTAAAGGTGAACCAGCCACTAAGGTGATGAACGAATTCATCGTCAAAAATGGCAAGATCGAATACGTAGGCGCAATTAAGTAATTACGTATTTATAGTTGTAGGGTGAGGTACGTAAAGTACCTCACCCTCAATAACGTCTAAGGGAGTGTTTGTGGATTTCTCGATTCTGTGGACAGAGTTTGCGTCTCTGCTACTCGATGGAATCGTTGTTGGCGCTATTTATGCACTCGTTGCACTTGGATACACACTTGTTTACGGAGTTTTACGTTTAATTAATTTTGCTCATTCTGAAATTTTCATGATCGGAACATTCGCATCTCTTGGTGTGACAATGATGCTTGGATTCACAGGATTTGAAGAACCATTAGGAATTCTTGCTTTTCTTGGAGTCTTTCTATTAGTTGCAACAGTTGCAGGTGTAGCTAGCGGATCTGCAGCAATGCTTCTTGAAGTTGTCGCATACAGAAGATTAAGAAGAAACAACGCGAACAGACTGGCATCTTTAATTTCAGCAATTGGTGCGTCTCTATTTTTGGTTGAAATCTTCAGAATCATAACTGATTCCAAAGATTGGGATTTCCCAAGATTATTAGAGAAAAACTCACTTTTTGAAATAAGTACTGCTTACTTCACAGTCGATAAAATAGTTGTTTTATTCGGGGCTTTTGGATTGATGTTTTTCCTAGACAGAATTATCCAAACGACAAAATTAGGTCGAGGAATTAGAGCCGTTTCTCAAGATGAGAAGACTGCAATTTTGATGGGTGTAGATGTTGATCGAGTTATTGCTTTCACATTCTTAATTGGTGGAGTGCTAGCAGGAGTAGGTTCTGCGTTTTATATGTTGTTTTATGAAGCCACTAAATTCAATGTTGGCTTCCTACTAGGAATCTCTGCTTTCACAGCAGCTGTATTGGGTGGAATTGGAAACATTCGAGGAGCACTTGCTGGTTCATTTGCTTTAGGTATCATTCAACAATTTTCATCAGCAGTGCTTGGATATAACTGGCGAGACGTGGTGACGTTCTTGATCCTGGTTCTGGTTCTGCTATTCAAGCCAACTGGTCTTTTCGGTGAAGCGTTGCAAAGGGCAAGAGTATGAGTACAGCAAAGACAGTTAAAGTTCGCTTTAATTTAAGAGACAAATTCGGAGACTGGTGGGAAGGCACCACTAGAAATCAAAGAGTTATTTTTCGAATTGCACTAATTGGTTTCTTCTTTATTTTGCCTTTCTTAGATAACCCAGTTTTTGGAACAAACGAATCTGACTTTAGTTCTGTGTTGTTTTACCCAATGGGAATGTTTGCCATCATGGCAATTGGTCTCAACATCATTGTGGGTAAGAGTGGAATTCTCGACTTAGGGTATGTGGCATTTTTTGCAATTGGGGCCTACACACATGCAATATTGAATCTCAACTTCGGATTTCCTTTCTGGATAAACGTATTTTTGGGTATGGGTTTTGCCATGTTGGCAGGATTAATGCTTGGTTTACCAGCACTTCGCTTACGTGGAGACTATTTAGCAATCATTACTCTTGGCTTTGGTGAAATTGTTAGAATTCTTGCAATTAATTTAAATTTCACCGGTGGAGCGGCTGGACTTGCAGGAATTGCTGCACCACCAACGTTATTTGGAATTGAATTTGTTGTTGATAATCCAAAACCATTTTACTGGCTACTTTTAACCATGATGCTTCTAGTTATATGGGCCTACCTACGTTTGGTTGCTCGTCGTCCGGGAAGAGCTTGGGAAGCAATTAGAGAAGACGAAGATGTTGCTGAATTTATGGGTGTAGCAACGATGAAATATAAACTATGGGGCTTTATTTTAGGCGGTGCTGTAGGTGGAGCAGTCGGAGCAGTTTATTCCGCACAAGTAACTTCAATTGTTCCTGAACAATTTACTTTGCAATTATCAATCATGATTTTGGCTTGCGTTGTGTTTGGTGGAATGGGAAATATTTGGGGAGTCGCACTAGGTGCAGCATTACTTGGTTATTTTCCAGAAAAATTAAGATTCTTATCTGAAACTCGTATTGTATTCTTTGGAATTTTGATGGTAGTGATGATGAACATCAGACCAAACGGCATCATCCCACGCAAAAAACGTGAAAAAGTTTATGACAAAAACACAGGCAAAGAGGTATCACGATGAGTGATCGTTTGCTTGAAATACGCAATTTAACTATGAAGTTTGGTGGCGTTACAGCTTTATCTGAAGTGAATTTACATGTCAGCGAAGGCGAAATCGCTGCGTTAATTGGTCCAAACGGTGCAGGAAAAACTACAGTATTTAACGTTGCAACTGGTTACTACTCTCCAACAGCAGGAGATATTTTATTAGATAATGAATCAATCGTTGGTTTGAAGACTTACAAAATTGCTCGAAAGGGATTGGCCAGAACTTTTCAAAACGTCAGACTTTTCGGTGACATGACTGCATTAGAAAACGTTATGACAGGGGCTGATTCAAGAAATAAAGTTGGGTTAATTGGATCAATGTTTGGCACACCAACTTCAAAAAAAGATGAAGATAGATCTCACAAAAAAGCTGCTGAGTTATTGAATTTCATGGGAATTAGTCACCGTGCTGGTCAATTAGCTAGAAACCTTCCATATGGTGACCAAAGAAGATTAGAAATAGCACGCGCCTTAGCTTTAGAGCCAAAGGTTTTATTGCTGGATGAGCCTGCTGCAGGATTTAATCCGCAAGAAAAAGTTGAATTGGGCGATTTGATTAAAAAGATTCGCGATGCTGGATTTGCCGTGTTGTTGATTGAACATGACATGAGTTTGGTCATGAAAATTTCAGACCGAGTTTCAGTGCTTGATTTTGGACAAAAAATTGCTGAAGGAACACCTTCTGAGGTTCAAAACAATCAAAAAGTTATTGACGCTTACTTAGGGGTTGCTGACTAATGCTTCTAGAAATTAAAGACTTAAGAGTTTCTTACGGCAAAATCGAGGCTATTAAAGGAATTTCACTAAATGTGAATCAAGGAGAAATTGTTACCTTGGTTGGTGCTAACGGTGCTGGTAAAACAACTCTTTTAAAAACAATTTCAGGTTTATTAAAACCTTCTGCTGGGGTTATCAGTTTTGAAGGCAAAGATATCCAATCAATTGCACCTCACAATCGAGTTTTAGCAGGTTTATGCCAAGCACCAGAAGGTCGTGGAATATTTCCCGGAATGACGGTTTTGGAAAATCTTGAAATGGGTAAATTCTCACGCAAAGAATGGAAAAATGAATTAAAGGAAGACCTAGATCGTATGTATCACTTGTTCCCAAGGTTGAAAGAAAGACAAAACCAAACTGGAGGAACTCTTTCTGGTGGTGAACAACAGATGCTTTCAATTGGTCGAGCATTAATGTCTCGTCCAAAATTGTTATTACTAGATGAACCATCCATGGGTCTTGCCCCGATGTTTATCAAGCAAATTTTCAACATTATTCGTGAGATTCAAACTCAAGGAGTTTCAATCTTGTTGGTTGAGCAAAATGCAGCTCAAGCTCTATCTTGTGCTAATCGTGCCTACATTATGGAAACTGGAAACATAGTTAAAGAAGGCGCCGGAAAAGATTTATTAAACGACGATGCAATTAAGAAAGCTTATCTAGGAACTGGCGCTTAAATTATCTAAGTGCAGTAACCAATGCCACCAATAATGGGGCATAAAACAAAGCAGGCAATAAATCAGCTACGGGTAGTTGTTTAATTCTTAATAATCTAAAACTCACACCTACAAGTAATAGTCCTCCAGTTGCAGTCAAAGCAATAACTTGAGCTTCGTTTAATACATCTCCTAAACCAAAACCAAGAATTGTGAATAATCCCTGATAAACACCAACTGCTAGTGCAGAAAAAGCGACACCAATGCCTAGGGATGCTGCAAAGGCAATTGAAGCAAAAAAGTCAAGAGAAGATTTTAAAGCAAGTTGCTCAATTCCTTTTCCTAAACCATCAGAAATTGATCCAAGAATTGCAAGCGGGCCTACAACAAATAACAGGGAGGCGCTAACAAAGCCTTCCACAAAATTTTCATCTTTTGATTTAATTCTTTTCTTAAGAGATTTCTTTAATTTTTTGCCAATACTTTCAAAACGATCTTCAAGTCTCCAATAAGAACCAGTGATTCCACCAAGAATTAGACTTCCTAAAACAATCAACACTCCCATGCCTGGACCGACTGCTTCTTTTAATTCTGGTTTTGTAATGTCAATAACTGAAAGTCCAGCAACTAAAAGAGTCATAAGACCTAGAGCATCAGTTACTACATCTCTTGTTTTGTTGGGTAAACGATCACCTAGAAGTGTTCCAATAAGGGCTCCAGCAACAATTGCAAGAAAATTAATAATTGTGCCTAAACCAATAATCATTTAATTCTTTTCTTTGAAAAATACGGTTAATCTTGCAGATGCAGTTCTTTCTTCCTTGTCGTTAAAAATATCAATTACATAGCTGCCAGTTGATTTTCCTAAATGACTTGGAGTTGCAACACCTTTAACAAAACCTTCTTTAACGCCCTTATGATGAGTTACGTTTATATCAACACCAACTGCCACTCGATCTGGATAAGCTGCCACATTCGCAGCAATTGATCCAAGAGTTTCAGCCAATAGAGCATTAGCTCCACCATTTAATAGTCCTAATGGTTGACGATTTCCTTCTACTGGCATTGTGCCGACAGTTTTATTTGCACTAACTTCAATTAACTTAATTCCCATGCGTTCTGCCAATTCGCCTAATCCATATTGATTAAGTGCTTTGGTTAATTCTTCAGGTGAAAGTTCAGACATATTGATATCTAGGCGAGATTTATTTTGCGGTGCGCCATCGCTATTTGCCATATCGCAAGCCTAGGATCACACTTATGGTTGAGATGAAACACCCCGAACATTTATTACTGGTTGATGGTCATTCTTTGGCTTATCGAGCTTTTTATGCGTTGCCTTTGGACAATTTCGCAACAAGTGCAGGCCAACCCACAAACGCGGTCTTTGGTTTTACCTCAATGCTTATCAATGCAATAAAAGATGAAAAACCTTCACATTTAGCAATCGCCTTTGATGTTTCAAGAGAAACTTTTCGAAAAGATATGTTTGCAGATTACAAGGCAAATAGAGCAAAAAGTCCTGATGAATTTAAATCACAACTTCCTTTGATCACCGAAGTTATAAAGGCAATGCAAATTCCAGGAATTCAATTGAAAGGTTTTGAAGCCGATGACATCATCGCCACCTTAGCTAAACAAGGTGAAAAAAAGGGGATGAGAGTTTCAATTCTCACAGGAGATAGAGACTCCTATCAATTAGTAAATGATTCGATAACAGTTTTATATGCCCGCAAAGGTGTTTCAGATATTGCACGGATGACTCCACAAGCAGTTCTTGAAAAATATGAATTAACACCTGCGCAATATCCAGATTTCGCTGCATTAAGAGGAGATCCTTCAGATAATTTGCCATCTGTTCCAAGCGTGGGAGAAAAGACAGCCGTTAAGTGGATTAAGGAATATGGAAACTTAGATGAATTAATAAAGCACGCAGATGAAATATCAGGAAAAGTTGGCGAAGCATTAAGAGCAAATATTGATCAAATAAAACTAAACCGAAAAATGACCGAATTAGTCAAAGATGTCACGCTAGATATATCTGTTGATCAATTGGCAGTTAAGGGTCCAAATATTGATGAAGTAAATAAGGTTTTCACCGAGCTTGAATTTAAGTCTTTAAGGGAGCGTTTACTCGGAAATAGTGCTCCTTTAAAAGAATCAAGTAAGAAAAGCACATCAAGTTTGTTTGCTGTAACTAGTTACAAACCCGATGAACTCAGAAAATGGATGACAACTCATTCAGGTGATGCAATTGCTTTGGATGTGCAATTTGAAGGTCTTGCTCAAAATATTTCTGGTCATGCCTGGGGTTTAGCTAATTCTAATTCGGGAATTGCGTTTAGTGACGAAGATCTTTCCACTGAAGACGTAAAAGCATTAAAGGATTTACTCACCGATAACAAGATTAAAAAGATTGTTCACAACGCAAAAGAATTCTACCAAATATCTATGAGTAAGAAGTTAGAATTTAGTGGTTTATTGTCAGACACCGAAATTAGTGCATATTTAGTAAATCCTGGTTTGAGAAGTTATGAATTAGAAGATGTAGCAATGAGAGTTTTGGGTTTTGTGCCAGAGCTTGCAAATGAAAATGATGGTCAATTAGCACTGGGGGACGAATCTCTAAATGTTGAAAGCCTGGCTAATAGAGCCAATGCTATTTATCAACTCCACTTTGCACTTATGCCTCAAATCGAAGAGAAAAATCTAACTAAGTTATTGAATGAACTTGAATTACCTTTAGTAAAGGTTTTGGCCGAGATGGAAGTTATCGGTATTGCAGTAGATATGGAAAAGCTAAACAATTTGTCAACTGAATTTGAGAAATTAGCCAATGGGTATGAAAAAGATGCCTTCAAAATAGTGGGGCATGAATTCAATATGGGTTCTCCTAAGCAACTGCAAACCGTGCTTTTTGATGAAAGAAAATTACCAAAAACGAAGAAGACTAAAACTGGCTTTACAACTGATGCTGAAGCCTTAACGGTTTTATTCGCTAAAACAAAAGATCCGGTACTTTCTTCCATTTTAAGTTGGCGAGATATCACCAAATTGAAACAAACTGTAGTTTCTCTGATACCACTTGCTGCTAAAGATAATAGAATTCATACCACTTTTAATCAAACGGTTACTTCAACTGGACGACTGTCAAGTACTGAACCAAATATGCAAAATATTCCAATCAGGACAGATCAAGGAAAAAGGATTAGGGATTGTTTTATTTCAGCAAAAGACTATGAATGTTTATTAACTGCTGATTACAGCCAAATTGAAATGCGAATCATGGCTCATCTCTCAAAAGATCCTGGACTGATTGAGGCATTTAAATCCGGTGAAGATCTACACACAACTTCAGCTTCTTTAGTGTTTGGCGTTAAACCAAATGAAGTCGATGCAGAACTGCGCAGACAAATAAAAGCAATTTCTTACGGTCTTGCTTATGGCATGGGTGCTTACGGTTTAAGTCAATCACTTGATATTGAAGTAGGCGCTGCTCAGAAATTGATGGATGAATATTTCAAAAGATTTGGTGGCGTAAGAGATTATTTAGCAAATGTTGTTGAAGTTGCAAGAAAACTTGGTTATACCGAAACAATTATGGGTAGAAGAAGATATTTTCCAGATTTAACAAATCCTGATCGCCAAAGAAGAGAAATGGCTGAGCGCATGGCACTTAATGCGCCAATTCAGGGAAGTGCGGCAGACATCGTTAAACAAGCAATGCTTAATGCGGACTCACTATTAAAGAGTGAGAAATTGAAATCAAGATTGCTTTTGCAAGTGCACGACGAATTGGTTTTCGAAGTAGCTAAAGGGGAGAAGGACCAGGTAGAAAAACTTGCACGAGAAGCCATGGCCAAGGCTGCCCCGCTATTAGTTCCATTAGATGTCTCAATTGGAGTGGGTTCTTCGTGGGATGAGGCTGCTCACTAGCCACTTATGAGTTGAGTTACCACCCTCAACTAATCTTTACAAAGGCTCGGAAGGTCCGAGTCACTATAGAGAAGAAGTTAATGTCCACAACTACTAGCGCAAGTCCGATCGTTGCAATAAATGATGTTGGAACTCCAGAAGAATTATTACTCGCAATTGATGCGACTATTAAATATTTTAATGACGGAGACTTAGTCTCAGGAATCGTCGTAAAAATTGACCGTGATGAAGTTCTATTAGACATCGGTTACAAAACAGAAGGTGTAATACCTTCACGTGAACTTTCCATTAAGCACGACATCGATCCAAGTGAAATTGTTAAACCAGGAGATCGTATCGAAGCTTTAGTCTTACAAAAAGAAGACAAAGAAGGTCGTTTAATTCTTTCCAAGAAGAGAGCTCAATATGAAAGAGCTTGGGGCGACATTGAAAAAGTTAAAAATGAAGATGGAATTGTTAAAGGTCATGTCATCGAAGTTGTTAAGGGTGGCTTGATTGTTGATATTGGTCTTCGCGGATTCTTACCAGCATCTCTAGTTGAAATGCGTCGAGTAAGAGATCTTTCTCCATACATTGGTAAAGATATAGAAGCTAAAATTATTGAACTAGACAAGAATCGCAACAACGTTGTGTTATCTCGTCGTGCTTGGTTAGAACAAACACAATCTGCTGTTCGTTCGACATTCTTAAACCAATTACAAAAAGGTCAAATTCGTACCGGTCAAATCTCAAGCATTGTTAACTTCGGTGCTTTCGTTGACTTAGGTGGAGTTGACGGACTAGTTCACGTTTCTGAATTGTCATGGAAACACATTGAACATCCATCAGAAGTTGTTGAAGTTGGACAAGAAGTTACTGTAGAAGTTCTAGAAGTTGATATGGAACGCGAAAGAGTTTCTCTTTCCTTAAAATCAACTCAAGAAGATCCATGGCAACAATTCTCAAGATCTCATCAAATCAACCAAGTAGTTCCTGGAAAAGTTACCAAACTAGTTCCATTCGGAGCATTTATTCGTGTTGCTGATGGAATCGAAGGACTTGTACACATTTCTGAACTTTCAGAAAGCCAAGTTGAAATTCCAGAACAAGTTGTTCAAGTAAATCAAGAAGTCACTGTAAAAATTATTGACATTGATTTAGAACGCAGAAGAATTTCTCTTTCTGTTAAGCAAGCTGGTGAAAAAGGTGAAGCAAGAGCTTCATTTGATCCGTATCAATACGGAATGCCACCTGCTTATGATTCAGCTGGAAAATACATTGGACCAGAAGGATTTAATCCTGAAACTGGCGAATGGAAATCTGGTTTTGAAGATCAAAAGAAAGAATGGGAAAAGCAATATTCTGACGCACTTGCCAAATGGCAAGTTGAAAAGGATACCAAAGTTGCCAATCCTGAACTTGCCGCGTTAAGCGACAAACTAGATTCAAACTAGTTCAGATTTAAAAGCCAACATGAAAGTTGGATTAACAGGCGGCATCGGTGCTGGAAAAAGCACCGTTGCCGACTTGTTCTCTCAAAAAGGTGCCGTAGTAATTCGCTCAGATGAATTAGCGCGCCAAGTTATCGAACCTCAAACACCAGGTTTTCAACAAGTCATAGATCGCTTTGGTAAAGAATTTGTAAATTCTGAAGGATACATTGATAGAGCAAAATTAGCTCAAATTGTATTTCATGATGATGTGGCATTGAAAGATTTAGAAAATATAGTTCATCCGTTAGTAAGAAGTAAAACTAATCAGATCATTGATCAACACACTTCAGAGACCATAATTGTAAATGAAATTCCACTGCTTTTAGAAAAGAAGATGGAATCACTTTTTGACTTTTTAGTCATAGTTATTTCTAGTGAGAAAAATAGACTCGAAAGACTTTCCCAACGGGGATTAACTGCAGAGCAAGCTACTGCTCGAATGTCTAAACAGGTTAGCGATGATGAGCGCAAGGCTGCTGCTGATTTCTTAATTGTTAATGATGGCAACCTTGATCAACTAGAAGTTGATGTTGAAAAGATTTGGCAAACACTTCAAGAGAGAAGCTTTAAATCTTAAAATGAGACCAGTTAATGACCTGATTAGAACTGTTGCTCCTTTTAAAGTTGAAGCAGATTATGAACCAGCAGGAGATCAGCCTGCAGCAATTAAGGATCTAGAAGAACGCATCCGCAAAGGTGAAAAGCATGTCGTACTGTTAGGTGCCACTGGTACTGGAAAATCGGCGACGACTGCTTGGTTAATTGAGAAATTACAGCGACCTACTTTAATAATAGAACCAAATAAAACACTTGCCGCTCAAATTGCCAACGAGTTACGGGAAATGCTTCCTAACAATGCCGTTGAATATTTCGTTTCGTATTACGACTATTACCAACCTGAAGCCTATGTTCCTCAAACCGATACTTTCATTGAGAAAGACTCAAGTATTAACGAGGAAGTTGAAAGACTTAGACATTCTGCAACAAGTGCACTTCTTACCAGAAGAGATGTTGTGGTTGTGGCAACTGTTTCGTGTATATATGGATTAGGAACCCCTGAAGAATATGTAAAGCAAGCCATTCGAATTAGAAAAAACCAAGACTTTTCTCGTGACAAACTACTTCGCCAATTAGTAGATATCCAATACACCCGAAATGATTACGCCTTCGAGCGCGGCACTTTTCGCGTTAGAGGCGACACTGTCGAAATCTTTCCTGCCTATGAGGAACATCCTGTTCGAATTGAAATGTTTGGCGATGAAATTGAACGCATTATGACTCTTCATCCTTTAACAGGTGAAATCCTCACTGATGATGAAGAAATGTTTATTTTTCCTGCCACTCATTATGTGGCAAGTCCTGAGCAAACAGCAAAGGCACTTTCGGCAATTGAAGTAGAACTGATGCACCGTGTTAAAGAATTAGAAAGCCAAAACAAATTACTTGAAGCTCAAAGAATAAAGATGAGAACTGCTTTTGATTTAGAGATGATTCGAGAATTAGGTTTTTGTTCAGGTATTGAGAACTACTCCCGATATTTTGATGATCGCGCTCCAGGTAGTGCTCCAAATTGCTTATTGGATTATTTCCCCGAAGATTTTCTTTTAGTAATTGATGAATCCCATGTGGCAGTTCCTCAAATTGGGGGAATGTACGAAGGCGATGCATCACGCAAGAGAACACTTGTTGAATACGGATTTCGACTACCAAGTGCAATGGATAACCGGCCACTAAAGTTTGCCGAGTTTGAAGAAAGAGTTGGTCAGACTGTTTATCTCTCCGCTACCCCTGGTCCTTATGAACTTGGCAAAGTGACCTCAGTTGTTGAACAAGTAATTAGACCGACTGGACTTGTTGATCCTGAAGTAGAAGTGAGACCAACAAAAGGTCAAATCGATGATTTACTACACGAAATAAAGATAAGAACTGAGAAAGGTCAAAGAACATTAGTAACGACTTTGACCAAAAAGATGGCAGAAGATTTAACTGATTACTTTCTGGAAAAGGATATGAGAGTTAGATATTTGCATTCAGAAATCGATACTTTAAAACGAGTTGAATTGTTGCGAGGATTAAGAATTGGTGAATTTGATTGCCTGGTGGGAATCAACTTGTTACGTGAAGGTTTGGATTTACCTGAAGTTTCTCTAGTGGCCATTCTTGATGCGGATAAAGAAGGCTTCCTAAGGTCGGAAAAATCCTTAATTCAAACTATTGGTCGAGCTGCTCGAAACGTGGATGGACAAGTAATTATGTATGCCGACAACATCACCAAATCAATGCGAAAAGCACTTGATGAAACTAACCGCAGACGAGAAAGACAAGTTGCACACAATTTAGCTAATGGCATAGATCCAACACCACTTCGTAAGAAGATCTCAGATATCAACGACTCAATCATCAAAGAAGATTCTGATACTGAAATGGTGCTGGAAGAAGCCATGAGTATCAAAAAATTGCGTAAGGACAAAAAAGATGGTGCTAGTCCTGCTCAAGATCTAGCTAATTTGATAACTGAACTCAGTGCCCAGATGAAATTGGCAGCTTCTGAGTTGAATTTTGAACTGGCTGCTCGATACCGTGACGAAATTCACGAACTCAAAAAAGAATTGCGCCAGATGGTTGCAGCGGGCCACGCCTAATTTGATACATTGAAAAGATGAATATGGAAGAACCACTATGGGTTTGGGTCGTAACAGTTTTGGCATTTTTTGCCATATATACCGCAGAATTTATTTACGCTAAAAGACATCCTCATGTTGTTCAATTTCGCGAAGCTGCAAAATGGGTAGTTGTTTATATCGCTGCAGCAATCTCGTTTGGTATTGGTATTTGGACTATCAAAGGACAAGATGCGGGAATTGAATTTTTTGCAGGATGGATTACTGAATATAGTTTAAGTGTCGATAATCTCTTTGTCTTTGTAATTATTCTTTCGGCTTTTGCTGTTCCTGCCATTTATCAACAAGAAGTTTTGCAAGTGGGAATTATTGGGGCACTTGTTTTAAGATTCCTGTTTATCATTGTTGGTGCTGCAGCAATCGCCAAATTTAGTTGGGTCTTTTTTATCTTCGGTGCATTTTTGCTATACACTGCTTACAAACTTGCTTCAAAGCATGGCACAGAAAGTGACCCATCTCAAAACAAAGTTTTGAAATTAGCAGAGAAGTATTTACCTGTCACACCTAAGTATCACGAAGGTGCATTCAGAGTAACAATTGATGGAAAGAAATATTTTACGCCTCTGTTTATCGTCATGATTGCAATTTTTACTACAGATATTTTATTTGCCCTTGATTCAATTCCGGCAATATTTGGACTAACTGATGATCCATACATTGTGTTTACTGCTAATGCATTTGCACTTATGGGACTTCGTCAGATGTATTTCATGCTTGATGGACTACTGGATCGTTTGATTTATCTGTCTTATGGCTTATCAGTAATTCTTGGTTTCATTGGAGTAAAACTTATACTTCATGCAGCTCATGAAAATGGCTTCAAATCAGCACCTGAAATATCAACTCCAGTTTCACTGGCGGTAATCGTGGGAGTGTTAGCAGTTACCATTTATGCCTCACTTCGACAAACAAAGCTTCATCCAGAGCTTGCACATAAACCAGGCCAGAAAGCCGCGGGAACTGCCATCGCTGATATCAAGAGAGATCATCCTGGAGTTGAAGAAGCGTAAAAAGCGCTTAAGCATTAACCTTTGTTAGATGACTGCGACTTCTCCCAAAAAGACTGAGACCAAAAGACATGGCTCAGCTGTTGCAGATAAATTAATTGTTCGTGGTGCCCGAGAACACAACTTAAAAGATATTTCACTTGAACTTCCTAGAGATGCTCTGATTGTTTTCACAGGTTTATCAGGTTCAGGAAAATCCTCACTAGCATTTGACACCATTTTTGCTGAAGGTCAACGCAGATATGTTGAAAGCTTGTCGGCTTATGCCAGACAGTTCTTAGGACAGATGGACAAACCCGATGTTGACTTTATTGAAGGCTTATCTCCTGCAGTTTCAATCGATCAGAAATCAACCAATAGAAATCCACGTTCCACAGTCGGAACCATTACCGAAGTTCATGATTATTTAAGACTTCTTTATGCCAGAGCTGGCACTCCACACTGTCCAAAATGTGGTGTAGTAATTCACAGACAAACGCCTCAACAGATAGTTGACCAAGTTCTCGAGTTGAATTCAGGTACGAAATTTCAAGTACTTGCACCAGTCATTCGTGGACGAAAAGGTGAATACCAAGATCTATTCAAAGAATTACAAACCCAAGGTTTTTCTAGAGCTCGAATTGATGGACAAACTTATGCTTTAACGGAAGTTCCAGTCTTAAAGAAACAAGAAAAACACAACATTGATGTGGTTGTTGACCGATTAAGTGTTAAAGCTGAGTCACGTCAAAGAATCACAGACTCTGTTGAAACAGCCTTAAAACTTGCCAATGGCACAGTTGTTTTAGATTTTGTCGATGAGCCAGCGAAATCCAAGAATAAAGAGCGAGTATATTCAGAGCATTTAGCTTGTACTAATTGTGAAATTTCTTTTGATCAACTAGAACCTAGATCATTTTCATTCAATTCACCATTTGGTGCTTGTCCTGAATGTAGCGGTTTGGGAAATCATTTAGAGGTAGACGAAGACTTGATCATTCCTGATAAAGATTTATCTATTGGTGAAGGCGCAATTGCCCCTTGGGCAAATTCATCTTCAGAAGGATATTGGGCCAGGCTTCTTGAAGCAGTGGCAAAGGACTTGAAATTCTCACTGGATACTCCATTTAAAAAACTTTCAGATAAAACTAAGAATTCTTTACTTTATGGATACGAAAGCAATATCAATGTTAAATATAAGAATTCGTATGGCAGACAAAGATCTTATTGGACAGAATTTGAAGGCGTAATTGAAAATATTCACAATCGTCATGAGAAGTCAGACTCTGATGCTGCCCGTGAACATCTTGAAGGTTACATGCGACAAAAACCTTGTAAGACTTGTAAAGGTGCTCGACTAAAACCTGTCTCTTTAGCAGTAAAAATCGGTAGCAAAAGTATTGCCGAGATGAGTGCCATGTCAATTGGGGAAGTTACTGAATTCATTTCTTCACTAAAACTTGGTAAAAGAGAAATGGCTATTGCTCAAAGAGTTTTGAAAGAAGTAATTGAAAGATTGCAATTTTTGCTTGATGTGGGCTTGGACTATTTATCTCTAGATAGAGCTGCGGGAACCCTTTCAGGTGGAGAAGCGCAACGAATTCGATTGGCGACTCAAATAGGTTCAGGTTTAGTAGGAGTTCTTTACGTTTTAGATGAACCAAGTATCGGTTTGCATCAAAGAGACAATAAGAAATTAATAGATACATTGATTAGATTAAGAAATCTTGGCAACACTTTGATAGTTGTCGAGCATGATGAAGAAACTATTAGAGCTGCAGACTGGGTTGTCGATATAGGACCTGGAGCTGGCGAACATGGCGGCTATGTAGTTTCTAGCGGCACAGTTAAAGAATTAGAAAACAATAAAAAATCAATAACTGGCGATTACATTTCTGGCAGAAAGAGTGTGGTTGTTCCCAAGAAGCGTCGTCCTATAGACAAAGAAAGAATGATCAAAGTTGTTGAAGCTCAAGAAAATAACCTTAAGAAGGTCACTGTTGAATTTCCACTAGGAGTCTTTGTGGCAGTAACCGGAGTTAGCGGATCTGGGAAATCCACATTGGTAAATGATATTTTGTACACGACTTTGGCGAGAGATCTTCATCAAGCAAGAACTGTTCCCGGGCAGCATAAAAAAGTTGAAGGAACTAAACATTTAGACAAAGTAGTTCATGTTGATCAAAGCCCAATCGGAAGAACTCCTCGAAGTAACCCTGCAACCTACACTGGTGTTTTTGATAACGTGCGAAAACTTTTCGCAGAAACTAGTGAAGCAAAAATTAGGGGATACCAACCAGGGCGATTTAGCTTTAACGTTAAAGGTGGAAGATGCGAGCCTTGTTCTGGTGATGGAACTATCCAAATTGAAATGAACTTTTTACCTGACGTTTACGTTCCATGTGAAATTTGTCAGGGAGCACGCTACAACCGAGATACTTTAGAAGTTCACTATAAAGGTAAAACTGTTAGTGATGTTTTAAATATGCCAATCGAGCAAGCTTTAGTGTTTTTTGAATCAGTCCCTGCAATCGCCAGACATCTAAAGACTCTTGTTGATGTGGGATTGGGTTATGTTCGCTTAGGTCAATCTGCACCAACACTTTCTGGTGGAGAAGCACAACGAGTAAAACTTGCTACAGAACTTCAAAGGCGAAGCACTGGAAGAACAATTTATGTGCTGGATGAACCAACCACAGGATTGCATTTTGAAGATGTTCGAAAGCTCCTGGGAGTTCTAGAAAGATTAGTAGATTCTGGCAATACGGTAATTGTTATTGAACATAATCTTGATGTAATCAAGAATTCTGATTGGGTAATCGATATGGGGCCTGAAGGTGGTTTTAGAGGCGGCACTGTTGTTGCGCAAGGCACCCCCGAACAAATTGCGAAAGCAAGTGGTAGTTACACCGGTCATTATTTGGCACAAATTTTAAAGAATTCTCCAAGTAAAGCTGGTTAAAAATGGCAGATCCATCTTTATATCGGCCAAAAAATGTACCTGAACTTCCAGGTGTTTATAGATTTAAAACTGCAGATGAAACAGTAATTTATGTTGGCAAAGCAAAGAATTTAAAAAATAGATTAAATAGTTATTTCACGGACATAAGTAATCTTCACCCCCGTACCGCAATGATGGTTAAAACTGCAGCAATGGTTGATTGGGTTACAGTCCACAACGAAGTAGAAGCCTTGCAATTGGAATTTACTTGGATCAAGGCATTCAATCCAAGATTCAATGTTCGTTTTCGCGATAACAAAACTTATCCCTATTTAACTTTGACTTTGAAAGACGAATTTCCCCAAATAGCTGTTACAAGGGGAGCAAAAAAGAAAGGTAACAAGTACTACGGACCCTTCACTCATGTTTGGGCAATAAGACAAACGATGGAACAAATAATCCGAGTTTTTCCAATCAGATCTTGCAAAGACACCGTTTATAGAAGACATCAATTAATGAAAAGACCTTGCTTGTTAGGTGATATCGAAAGATGTGCAGCTCCATGTGTTGGAAGAGTAAATAAAGACGAATACGGATCGATAGTCACAAATGTAGTCAATTTCTTGAATGGAAATACCAAGACCATATTTAAAGATCTTGAATCTGAGATGAGTAAAGCTAGTGCCAATCAAGAATTTGAAAAAGCAGCTCGATTTAGGGACCGATTGGGAGCCTTAACTAAAGTTGTTGAGCTAAATGCAATTGTTTTTGATGACGAAACAGACGCCGATTTAATCGCTCTAACTTCTGATGATTTGCATTTGTCGACTCAAATATTTCATGTTCGACAGGGCCAAATTAAGGGTGAAAGATCTTTTGTTTCAGATCGCATAGATCACAAAACTATGCCAGAACATTTTGAAGATTTATTGGTTCAACTTTATGGTGAATTAGAAGGTGATGCCATACCTAAAGAGATATTAATTAATCAGGAAAT